>Ga0315268_10003582_pt1 | contig 17115 bp, 13 predicted proteins | sample C1_top_MG_FD_204535 | JGI IMG/M metagenome (GOLD analysis project Ga0315268, IMG submission 204535) | Sediment microbial communities from Yellowstone Lake, YNP, Wyoming, USA - C1_top | ecosystem: Environmental > Aquatic > Freshwater > Lake > Sediment | place: USA: Wyoming | collected 2017-08-01
TGAAGAGTCCAAGGACAAGTTCTTCAAGAAGACCGAAACCCCGGCCTATGAACCACCGAAAATGGCCGAGGCGGAAGTGGAAAAATATAAGGAAGAAGTGGAGCGCCTCAAGTCCGAAATAGAGGGTCTCAAGAAGAAGTCTTAAGTAAGGTTACACCGCAGAGGCAGGCAGCGGCCTGCCTCTGCCGTTTGTGGAAGAAAGCCCGGACCCAGGCTGGCCCTCACCAGGCGATTTCCCCCGAAGTTACCCTGATTACCTCCCCCTCCCGGGTCCGGATCAGCAAAGCCCCGTCCGGAGCCACTTCCAGGGCCAGACCGCGGACCTCTAGTTGCCCCTGGCGGACGGTGACGTCCTGCCCCAGGGTCACGGTGTACGCCTTCCATTCTTCCAAAATCCCTTGAAATTCCTGGGCCAGGAAACGCTGGTAGAGGATTTCAAACTCTACCAGGTAGGCTTGCAGGATCCGCAGCCGGGAGTGAACGCACCCTGTGGCCACGGCCAGGGAGGTGGCCAGTTCGGAGAGTTCTGGCGGGAACTCCAGCGTGTTGACGTTGAGCCCCAGACCGATGACCAGGTGGCGGATACGGTCGCTTTCGCTCTCCATTTCCGTCAGGATTCCCCCCAGTTTTTTGCCGGCCAGAAGGAGGTCGTTGGGCCACTTGATGCCCACGGCCACCCCGCTGGCGCGCTTCAAGGCCCGGGCCACCGCCACCGCGGCGGTCAGGGTGATCTGAGGCAGGTCCAGGGGGGGAATCTCCGGGCGCAGCAGCAGCGAGACATAGAGGCCCACCCTGGCGGGGGAGTCCCACTGCCGGCCCAGGCGCCCCCGGCCCCGGCTCTGGGCTTCGGCCACCACCAGGGTGCCTTCCGGCGCGTTTTGGGCGCCCAGTTCTTTGGCCAGGTCGTTGGTGGAGGGGAGGCAGTCAAAATAATGAATGGGCCCCCGGAGATGGCGGACCTGAAGCCCGGAGAGGATCTCCTCGGGCAACAGCCGGTCCGGGACTCCCAGCAGGCGGTACCCCCGGCGGGGGGAGCCTTCCACGGCATAGCCCCGGGTCTTGAGGCGGTTGATGCGCTTCCAGACCGCAGCCCGGCTGAGGCCCAACCGCGCCGCCAACGCCTCCCCCGAGACAGGCCCGTCTGATTCCCGCAGGGCGTTTAAAACCGGGTCCGGCCCGGGCGTGGCATCGGGCTTTGCATTATTTTTCATCAAACTCTAAACACTTTCGCTTTAAATAGCTTGTTAACATATTTTAAAGGTTGTACTTCTTTATAAACAACCCTGCTTCATAACAACTCGATACCATATCAGTAGAATTTATATTCCGGAGGACTAAAACTTCTTCGCTTCGCCTGCAGTTTTCCTTTGATGAACCGCCAGACCAGGACACGGTCCTCCCCAGCTTTCTTAAGTTTTTTCCTAAGCCCGTCGTCTTGCAAATATTGCAGAAACTCCATCTGTCCCTTGCGGTTATTGAGACGATGGATCTTCTCACCCACCCCGGCAAAGGGCTGGCACCTGGCCATATGCTCTAAAAAGAAGCGCTCTAAAACCTGGTTCGGTATGATCCGGGGCGGTTCCTGCCCCTGTTCTGCTACCCCAAGGCTTCCAGCCTCTTGGGAGAGTTCCTCGATGAGATTGCTGAAGTCAAGGTGACAGGGGCCGTGATGGAAAAGATAGAAACTGGTGATAAGACTTTCCCGCTCCCACCTGGCCTTTAGTGTTATTATTACTTGGGCCCGCTCCGGTGAGAGCGGAATCGGCCGCCGGAAACAGAGATAATCTTTGAAATGGTTTTTCCTGGCATTCGCCTCGAATGTACCCTCATTAACAAGATATTCAGGGAACAGCATGCATGGCAATGGCCGAACCGGATAAACGCTGCATAGGTTATTTTCAAGAAAAGGGCACGGCTTCTTTAACCTCAGGGTAACGATTCTTATCCAGTCTTCCCGCTCATTTGAGAGCAGCCCTAAAGAATAATTTTCACCGAAGGTTTCAGATACTGACTTGCCCCGGTGCAGGGCAGCCCCTAAGAGATCAACGATGCTTACCGGGACCTGCAAGTCTTGATTCTTACAACCTGGCCTTGTGCATGTAGGATCACATTGGAATTCAGACTTATATGTTGCAAGTTGGGCTCGATTATCAAGATATTCCGTAAACCATTGACGGGGATTTGCAACTTGGGATGGAATCACCTGAATTTTTTCCGAGTTTTTCACGTGCCAGAGGTTGCGATACTTTTATATCTGCACAGAGGATTTGTCCAAAAAAGAGTATATCACCCCGGCGCCTTAATACAAGTTTTCGCATGGGGCGCCTGAATCTCCAGGGACCTCACGATTTAAGAGCTGTTGGAAGCCATTACTTCGGGTCGGGATAATCCGGCAGGTCTGTGGACTAAGGATGGACGGTTCGGTTGAAGGAGAACTCAACCGCGGTTTTCACCTGCTTGCCGCCGATTTCCAGCATGGGATAGGCCAGAAAATTTATCGGGCCGGAAGCGGGCCCCGGTTCCACCACCAGGTCCCGGCCGCGGCTGAATTCGAAGCGGTTGGCCGGATGGTGGCCGAAGTAGTAGGTGGCCAGACCGGTATACTTGTTGCCCTCGCTGATGTCCACGGGCCACCATTTGCCCTCCGCAAAGAACTCGGCCCAGCAGTGATAGCCGTCCACCCCGCCTTCGTTCCGCTCCGAAGGGATGGCCGCGCCGATGGCAAAGCGCGCCGGGATGCCCGCCGCCCGGGCCAGGGCGATGAAGTAGGCGTGGAAATCGGTGCAGTTGCCGGTGCGGGCGTCGCAGGCATAGACCGCGTCGCCCTTGCCCCAGCCGTCACCGTATTTCGCATAGCGCATGCGGTCAATGACGTGGTCGTAGAGGGCTCGGGCCCGCACCAGGTCGCCCTTCTTGCCCTGGACCACCTCCTCGGCGATACGGCGGAAATTCTCATTGGCCGGCACCAGACGCTCCGGGTTTAGATACCTTCCCCGGTCCGGCGCCGGCGCCGCATAGGCGGCCTTCTCGAAGCGCCGCACCTGATAGCGGATCTCGACGCTTTGGCCGCTGTCCCCGGGGCCGAGCTCCAGGAAAAGAACTTTGTTGCCGTGTTCCCGCTCCTCCAATACCTGCTGCTTGCCCGGAGCGTGGCGGGATTTGACCTCCACGGTCTGGAAGGAGTCCGAGGCCGCCAGTGGCAGCCACATGCGGGCGGCCCCGGTTATCTGGGGCAGGGTGGCCCGGTAGTGAAACTCGAACTCATCGCGGTCCCTGACGACCCCAAGGTGCCTATCCGTTGCTTCTTTCAGGGGGATGCGCTTCCAGGTGCCATCACTTTCCTGCTCCCAGGCGTAAAAAGGCCGGCCGTTTAACTTGTGGACGGTGGTCTCGGTGACCTTCATGGCCCGGGGCTCACCGGCCAGAAAGAAATCAACGTCATAGACGTCGCCGCCGAGGTCCGCCAGGTCCACGCAGGCGAAATAACGGTCGGGTCCCAGCTTCGACAAGTATTCGGTGTGGACTCGGACCAGCTTGAGACGGAGTTCCTGGTTGCGGAAGGGAAGCTTGAAATATCCTCCACCCCGGCGCACCTGCTCCTCGATATGACCCTCGATGCCTGCCTGGATATCGGCAGTTATTTCCGAGTAGGGCGATGGCGGGGAAGATGCAGCCGGCGCGTCTTTCCCCTCGTTCCGCCCGCAACCCGCCAACACCAGGCATACCACCGCTGCGAATACTGTCGTTCGCCAGCTCATGTTATTCCTTGTCGGGCCCCTAAACCGCAGTCAGGGGCACGGACATTACTTCGGGTGCTCCGACTTCGGATGATCGGGCTTCGCCGGGGCCGGCGTCGGATGCTCCGGCTTCGCTTGCTCCGGGGCCGCGGGAGCGGGCGCTGCCGGTGCGGCCGGAGGCGCTGCCTTTTCAGCCGCCGGCGGGGCCGCCGGTTTGGGCGCGGGTTTCTCTTCCTGGCCGCAGGCCAGCACCAGACTCAACATGGCTGCAATTAACAAGATCCCAAATCTTTTCATTACAGGCACCTCCTGGTGAGATTGAGTGCTGCCCATGATTCTGGGATTTCCGGTTAATGTGAGGAAGAATTTTATCAGGTATTGTTAAAAATAATGCCTAATTCCGTCATGTCAACGAAACTTACCTTGAATATCAGACCCGGGAGAGGCTGACCCAAAGTGGGCTCGGACCGGGTAATTGTTTCCGCTTAAATCATAATGACTCCGCATAGACTTCGATGGCATGCCTGACCTGGATCCGGTCCCCGGCTTGGGAGAGCATGTCGGTTATCTGCAGCATGCAGGCGGGGCAGCCGGTGGCCACCACTGCGGCCCCGGATCTCTCGATGTTCTCCCGCTTGCGGTTCCCGATAGCTCTGGAAATCTCGTAATGCTGCAGGTTGAAACTGCCCCCGCAGCCGCAGCACCAGTCCGCCTCGGCCAGCTCTTCCAAGTTGTAGCCGGGGTTGGCCCGGATCAGGTCCCGGGGCTGGGCCGCTACTCCCAGTGATTTCTTCAAGTGGCAGGGGTCATGATAGGTTATGGGGACCCTGTTCGCCGCCACTTCCCGACCTTCAGCCGGGAGGCCCACCTCCTCCGCCAGAAACTGGCTGATGTCCATGACCCGGCCCGCCAGGTCGGCGATCCTCTTCTGCTCGGTTTCCGGATATTCTTGCGCCATCAGGGGCCACATCTTTTTGATGGTGGCGGCGCAGGTGGCGCAGGCGGTGATGAGCGCCTCGAAGGGCCGGGAGCCGAAAAGCTCCAGGTTATGGCGCACCAGCCGGTGGAAGGTCTGGGGGTCGCCGCTGGAGAGGGCCGGAATGCCGCAGCAGCCCTGGTCGCCGGGCAAATACACCCCCACCCCGTGATGGTCGAGAACCTTAAGGACGGACTCTCCCACCTGGGGAAAAATTTTGTCGACGAGACAACCCGCGAAAAAGGCGACCTTTTTACCGGCGGCGCCGGGCGCGGTGTTGAGGCTTGGCACCCGGCGGTGCAGGGGCACCTGGGCCAGGGGTTTGACATGCCGCCCCCGCAGGAGGGGCGATAGAAAACGGGAGCAGGAGGACCCCAGCAGGTCGTCCACCGGCTTGATGAAGACTCCCTGGAACCTGGCCCCCCAAGAGAGAATCTGGTTGAAAAAGCCGGGCCTGCTCAACACCCGGCGGAAAACCGCTTTTTTCCAGGGAGGAAGACCCAGGTAACCGGCCAGGATGGCCCGGGCCTTGATAAAGATCTCCAACACCTTCACCCCGCTGGGACAATTGGCCGCACAAGAGCCGCAGAGCAGACACCGGCTCAACCGGTCCTGGACTCCCCGGGGGTTGGCGAACAGCTCCTGGGCCAGGCCGTCCAGCAGGGCCAGCTTGCCCCGGGCCACATCAGCCTCCCGGCCGGTTTCGGCGAACAGGGGGCACACCGACTGGCACAGGCCGCAGCGCATGCAGACCACAATCTGATCGTCCAGTTGCTGCACCAGCTTGGCCAGCGCTTTGAGGCTGGACATTTCTTAATCCTCATAAAAAATAGCGGCTTTTACCAACAGGATTTAGCCGTCAGCTAATTTCCACCGGGAGGAGGCTGCTTCGGTGAGGACCGCCAGGGGGTCTTGGCCACGGCGCTCATCAGCACTTCCCGGCAATTCACCGGGGCACTCCCCAGACCCGCCGGCAGTATTCCCGGATGGCCCGGTCCGAGGACACCCACCCCAGGCGGGCCACGTTGAGGATGGACCTCCGGGTCCAGTCCTCCGGGTCCAGAAAGACCCGATCCGCCTCGGCCTGGCGGTCCAGATAGGACTGGTAGTCGGCCAGCACCAGGTAGTCGTCGCTGTACAGGAGGGAAGCCACCAGGGGTTGGAAGAGCCGGGTATCCCCCCGGGAGAGCCGGCCCGAACTGATGAGGTCCAGCACCTCCCGCAGCTCCTCATTGGTTTCATAATAGGCCAGGGGATGGTAGCCCCGGGCTTTCAGGTCGGACACCTCCGGCACCGTCAGGCCGAAGAGGAAGAAGTTCTCCGGCCCCACCGCCTCCCGCATCTCCACGTTGGCCCCGTCCAGGGTGCCGATGGTCAGGGCGCCGTTCAGGCCGAATTTCATGTTGCCGGTGCCCGAGGCCTCCTTGCCCGCCAGGGAAATCTGCTCCGAAAGGTCGGCGGCGGGGTAAATCCGCTGGCCGTTTTTGACGTTAAAATCCGGAAAAAACACGACCTTGAGGCGGCCCTTGACCTCCGGGTCGCTGTTGACCACCTCCGCCGCCGCGTGGATGAGTTTGATGATGAGCTTGGCCATAAAATAGCCGGGCGCGGCTTTGCCCCCGAAGAGAAAGGTGCGGGGGGTAACGGCCAAATCGGGGTTTTTCTTCAGGCGGTTATAGAGAGTGAGGATGTGCAACACCTTCAGGTGCTGCCGCTTGTATTCGTGGAGACGTTTTACTTGAACGTCGAAGAGGCTCTCTGGATCGATGATGACGCCGGTGCGCTCCCGGATCACCACCGCCAGGTTTTCTTTATTCGCCAGCTTAACCCGGCGCCAGTCCTGGCGAAACTCCGGGTCCTCGGCCAGGGGCTCCAGGCGGGGGAGGTCCTTTTCCAGATTACTCGCCCAGCGCTTCCCCAGGCGACGGTTGAGAAGGTCCGCCAGCCTGGGATTGCTGAGCAGCAACCAGCGCCGGGGTGAAACGCCGTTAGTGATATTGAGAAATTTTTCCGGAAACAGGGCGTAAAAATCTTGGAGGATAGTTTCCTGAAGTTGGCCGGTGTGCAGGGCGGAGACCCCGTTTACCGTGTGACTCCCGAGACAGGCCAGGTTGGCCATGCGCACGTATCTGGGTTCGGCTTCCTCAATGAGGGAGACCCGCTGGACCAGCCCCTCATTCCCCGGGTGCTGCAGCCGGACCTGATCCAAAAACCGGCGATTGAGCTCGAAGATAATTTCCAGGTGCCGGGGCAGGACTTCGGCGAAGAGGGGCAGGGCCCACTTCTCCAAAGCTTCCGGCAACAGGGTGTGGTTGGTGTAGGCCAGGGTCTTTTGGGTGATCTCCCAGGCCTGATCCCAGTCCAGATAGTGCTCGTCCACCAGGAGCCTCATCAACTCCGCCACCGCGATGGCGGGGTGGGTGTCATTAAGCTGCACTGTAAAAGTCTGGTGAAAGCCCGCCAGGTCGAGGCCGGACATCTGGTGGATGCGCAACATATCCTGCAGGGAGCAGGAGACGAAGAAGTACTGTTGAGCCAGCCGGAGTTTTTTCCCGGCCTCCGGCTCATCATTGGGGTAAAGGATTTTGGTGACAGTCTCAGTCTTCACCTTTTCCTGCACCGCGCCGTAGTAATCCCCCACGTTGAAGTTCTGGAAGTCGAAGGATTCCACCGCCTCGGCCTTCCACAGGCGCAGCAGGTTGGAGACGCGGCTCCGATAGCCGGGGACCGGATAGTCATAGGCTACGCCCTTGGCCACATAGCCGGGTAGCCAGCGCACCCTCTTAGCGCCCTGGGCATCCAGGTAATACTCGGTATGCCCCTCCCAGCCCACCTCATAGCTGATCTCCGGCCGACAAATCTCCCAGGGGTTCCCCAGGGTCAGCCATTTGTCCGTTACCTCCACCTGCCAGCCGTCTCGGATCTCCTGGCGGAAGATGCCAAACTCGTAGCGGATGCCGTAGCCGATGGCCAGGACTTCCAGGGTGGCCAGGGAGTCCAGGAAACAGGCGGCCAGTCTCCCCAGGCCGCCGTTTCCGAGCCCCGGCTCGGCCTCCTGTTCCAGGAGTTCCTCCAGACCGAGTCCATGACTGGCCGCGGCTTTCTCGACCTGTTCCCAAATATCCAGGCTGATGAGGCCGTTGCCCAACTGGGGTCCCGGCAGGAATTCGGCCGAGAGGTAGCTCACCACCCGCATTTCTTTACCGATATTGCCCAGGGTTTGTACCCAGTTTTCCAGGAGGCGGTCTCGCACCGTGTAAGCCAGGGCCATATACCAGTCGTTTTTGGTGGCCAACCTGGGAGTGCGCCCCTGAACGTAATATAGATTGTCCAGAAGGGCCTGACTCAAGGCCTCCGGGCTCGTCCCGGTGCGGATAACCGCATCCTGCTGGAGCTTCCCCCTCATCTTGCGTTCCCACCTTCGCCTATTGGCTGAGACGCCGGTAACTTTATTGTCCCTCAGGGTGACAGGATAAACTAGTTTTGCTCTGGTTAACAGAAGGTTATTGGCCTTGAAAACGATTTCATCCTGGCTCGGAGGAAAGACCGGGGGCTAAAGCGGCTATCAGAGTCCGTTGATATTCCGGTAGATTTTGTTCAGGGTGTCCCTCAGGAGGTCGATCTCCTGCCGGTCCAGGTCTTGGATGACCTTTAGCCGCAGATTTCGCACCAGGGGCTGGAGGCGGGCGTGCAACTGCTTGCCTTCCTTGGTGAGGTAGATGCGATACTTGCGGCGGTCCCGGGGGTCGGGTTGGCGGAAGATGATGTGCTTGTGCTCCAGGGCATCCAGCATGCGGGTGATGTTGGGCTTGTCCTTGGAGGCCTTTTCGCTGATTTCCCGCTGGGAGAGTCCCTCTTCCTCCCACAGGTGGCGGATGATGCCCCATTGCTCCGCGGTTATCTGGTAGCCGTTTTCTCTAAAGAACCGCTGGAGGGCAGCCTTCAAGGCCAGGGCCGTCCGGTAGATGATGAACCCCAGGGAGTCCTGGATAGGTTGATAGTCGTGGTCAGGCATAAAATCAGTTATAATAATAACTACTAAATTGGCAACGGCTTGTCAAAAAGATTCTGGGACCGCATCGGTGCCGATCTTCGAGAATTAAATAGGTTGCGGCATTTTTTGGCGCCGGAATTTTTCGCTGAGATGGTTAATATAATAACGATAAATTGGCTGACGTTGACAGGGGTAAGGTTTCAATTCATAATGCGCCTAAACTCTTAGACCTTTTTCCAATCCGCTTTCCGTGGTTTCCCGGCCGGGGGGTGGTTTCGGATGCCATCTGGAGGATATAGCTTTTGGTTGGGGAATATTGGTTGCATAAAATTAAAAATCTAACCCGGAGGACCTTGATTATCACCCTGGCGGGGTTGGTGGCGGTGCTTTTCCTTATTGGATTCCTGCAACGGGACAGCCGCAATGCCGGCGGGTTCCGCACGGTCCAGGTCAAACGGGGGGACCTCCAGGCCTCCATCAGCGCCACCGGTACGGTGGAGCCGGAGGAGGTGGTGGATATCGGGGCCCAGGTGGCCGGCAAGATCGTGGCCTTCGGCCAAGATAGGAACGGCAAGACGGTGGACTATGGCTCGGTGGTGGAGGCGGGGACGGTGCTGGCCCGCATTGACGATGCCCTCTATGCCGCCGATGTGGAGCAGGCCAAAGCCACCCTGGGCCAATCCCAGGCCGCCTTGCAGCGGGCGGAAGCCGACCTGGGACAGCTCAAGGCCAAGCTTTACCAGGCCCAGCGGGATTGGGCCCGGGCCCAGAAGCTGGGGCCCTCGGACGCCCTGTCCCAGGCCGACTATGACGCGGCCCAGTCGGCTTACGAGACCGCCAAGGCCAACTTAGAGGTGGGCAAGGCCGCCATTGTCCAGGCCAAAAAGACCGTGGAACAGTCCAAGGCCGCCTTGCAGCGGGCCCAGCAGAACCTGAGTTACTGCACCATCGTCTCTCCGGTCAAGGGCGTCGTTGTGGACCGCCGGGTCAATATCGGCCAGACCGTGGTGGCCAGCCTCAATGCCCCCAGCCTGTTTCTCCTGGCCAAGGATCTGACCCGTATCCAGGTTTGGGTGGCGGTCAATGAAGCGGATATCGGCCTGATCCATCCGGGCATGCCGGTAAGCTTCACCATCGACGCCTTTCCCGGCGTTGATTTCGCCGGCGAAGTGGGAAAGGTGCGGCTCAACGCCACCATGACCCAAAACGTGGTGACCTACACGGTGGAGGTGAACACCGATAATTCCGACGGCAAACTGTTGCCTTACCTGACCGCCAACGTCAGGTTCATCGTGGGCGAGCGTCAGAATGTCCTCCTGGTCCCCAATGCCGCCCTTCGCTGGACCCCCCAGGAGGACCAGATAGTCAAAGAGTTCCGGGTAAAAACCAAGAAGGCGAAGCAGCCTCAAGGTCCAGAGGCGACCTCCCAGGGCAAGCCGGTGGCCCAGAGCAAGGAGTCGCAAGGGGGACGCGGCGTGGTCTGGGTGCCCCAGGGATCCCAGGTGCGCCCGGTGCAGATTTCGCTGGGCTTGAGCGACGGCACTTTCACAGAAGTGCAGGGTGGGGACCTCAAGGAAGGGACGACGTTGGTGGTGGGCGAAACGGAACAGCCAGCCAGCGGCAAAGCCGCCCAGGGGGGCAGCCCCTTTACCCCGCAACTTTTCCGGGGAAGTTCAACCCAGTCGCAGTCCCCGGGACAGGGGCAGCGCCAGGGCCGGTAATCCACATGAACCTCATCGAACTGCGGGATCTATACAAGACCTACCACCTGGGCGAAATCGACGTGCCGGTGCTGAAGGGCATCTCGCTGACGGTTTCCAAAGGGGAGTTCGTCGCCCTCATGGGCACCTCGGGTTCGGGCAAGACCACCCTCATGAACATCCTGGGGTGCCTGGACCGTCCCAGCTCCGGGGAATATTGGCTGGAGGGCCAGGACGTCACGGCTCTGTCCCCCGATGATTGGGCCCAACTGCGCAACCAGAAGCTGGGCTTCGTGTTCCAGACCTTTAACCTGTTGCCCCGGACCAGCGCCCTGGAAAACGTGATGATGCCCCTGTCTTATGCCGCGGAGCATCTCTCCGACCGGGAGGCCCAGGGGCGAGCCGAAGACTTGCTGAACCGGGTAGGCCTGGCGGGACGCCTGGACCATGAACCCTCGCAGCTCTCCGGCGGGCAGCAACAGCGGGTGGCCATCGCCCGGGCCCTGGTCAACCAGCCTGCCATCCTGTTCGCGGACGAGCCCACCGGCAATCTCGACTCCAAGACCAGCCAGGAAGTCCTGGAGCTCTTTCAGGAACTCAACCGGGAGGAAGGGGTCACCATCATCCTGGTCACCCACGACGAAGACGTGGCCCGGGTCGCCCAGCGCATCGTCAGGATCAGCGACGGGATGATGGAGGCCGAGGAACGCCGCCCTCAGAAGGGGGCGGCCCCCCCGGAGGTCCCGGCCTCGGCGGCGGGGGCCCCGCCGGCCAAGCGGCCGGGATGGGCCCTCCAAAGGCTTCAATGGATGACGCGCACCGCAGTGCATGGCCTGCGCCGCAATATCATGCGGGCCGCGCTTACCACCCTGGGGATCATCATCGGCGTGTCCGCGGTCATCGCCATGATGGAGATCGGCCGGGGCTCCGCCAGCGCCATCCAGGCGACCATCGCCAGCATGGGGGCCAACAACCTGTTGATCCTGCCGGGGACGGCGTCCAGCGGCGGCGTCAGCTTCGGGGCCGGCAGCGTCATGACCCTCACCCCCCAGGACAGTGAGGCGATTCTGAGCGAAGTTCCGTCAGTCAGGGCCGCGGCTCCCATTGTCCGGGCCCGGACCCAGGTCATTTACGGCAACCGCAACTGGGTGCCGGTCTTTATCTACGGCACCACTCCCGCTTATCTGGATGTCCGGGAATGGGGCCTGGCCGAGGGCGAACCCTTCACCGAGCGGGATGTCCGCAATGCCAGCAAGGTCTGCCTGCTGGGCCAGAGACTGGTGCGGGAATTGTTCCAGGGGGAATCCCCCATTGGCCAAGAGGTGCGGGTGCAGAACGTCTCCTTCCGGGTCATCGGAGTCCTCAGCGCCAAGGGCGCCAACATGATGGGGATTGACCAGGATGACATTTTGTTGGCCCCCTGGACCACCATTAAATTTCGGGTGACGGGCTCTTCCGCGGCCACCGCCAACCAGAGCGCCGGCGCGACTTCCTCGGGGTCCAGCAGCACCTCCCAAGCGGTTAACACCCTCAGCCAGATCTATCCCAGCAGCCAGAACAAGCTGTATCCGGAGCAGTCGGCCACCCAAGCCGCCGATACCCCGCTGCCGGTGCGCTTTGTCAACGTTGACCAGATCATCACCGCGGCCCGCTCCACCCGGGAAGTGCCGGCCGCCATCAAGCAAGTCACCCAGTTGCTCCGGGAGCGGCACCGGATTCGTCCGGGCGAGCCGGAAGATTTCAGTATCCGGGATATGACGGAAATAACCCGGACCTTTTCCGCCACCGCCAGCACCATGACCAGGCTCTTGCTGGCGGTGGCCCTCATCTCCCTGCTGGTGGGGGGCGTCGGCATCATGAATATCATGTTGGTGTCGGTGACGGAGCGGACCCGGGAGATCGGCCTGCGCATGGCCGTGGGGGCCTGGGCCCGGGATATTCTGCAGCAGTTTCTGGCTGAATCGGTCATCCTCTGTTTCTGCGGCGGGGTGGCGGGTATCCTGGCGGGCCGGGGAATCTCCTATCTGGTGAGGATTGTGCTGCGCTGGCCCACGGAGTTGTCCCTGGAGGCCATCCTGGCGGCCTTTGTGGTTTCGGTGTCGGTGGGCATCATTTTCGGCTACTACCCGGCGTGGAAAGCGGCCCACCTGGACCCGATCATTGCCCTCCGCTATGAATAGAATGGGAATGAAGCAGAAAGAGAAAACCGGAAAACATGGAGGCACAGGCTTCCCAGCCTGTGCCTCCATGTAAGGCAATTGTCTTTATGCCCTTATTGATTACTGACAATCCTGACTACTTAAAGCTCTTGCAGAAAATAAGTATAACCGCCTTTTGCCTTGTAGCCCTGGCCGGCTGCATGGTGGGGCCGAATTACCGGCCGCCGGAAACCAAGGTCCCGGAGAAATGGAACGCCCAGGAAGTGGTCACCCAGGCCCAGAGCAGCAAGACCGCCCCCAGCCCGGTGACGCTGGTGGAATGGTGGGAATCATTTAATGATCCCTCCCTTTCTTCCCTGGTGGAAATGGCGGTGCGCTCCAACCTGGATCTGCGCCAGGCCGAGGCCCGCATCCGCCAGGCCCGGGCCGCCCGGGGAGTGGCGGGCGCGCCCTTATACCCCGAGGTGGACGCCTCGGCGCTTTATCAACGGAGCCAGAGCTCCGGCGCCACCGTGACCACCGGGGGTGCCCTCGCCACCGCCCCGGGGCTCCGGGAACTTTTTCAGGTGGGGCTGGACGCCTCCTGGGAACTGGACATCTTCGGCGGCACCCGGCGGGGCCTGGAGGCCGCCACCGCGGATCTCCGGGCCGCGGTGGAGGATCGCCGGGATGTCCTCATCACCCTGGTGGGAGACGTGGGGACCAACTACATCAACCTCCGGGGCTTCCAGCAGCAGATCGCCATTGCCCGGCGCAACCTGGAGGCCCAGCGCCGCAACGCGGACATCACCCGCCGGAGGTATGAAGCCGGTTTTGTAAGCGCCCTGGACGTGGCCAACGCCCAGGCTCAGGTGGCCACCACCGAAGCCCAGATCCCGGTGCTGGAATCCTCGGCCCGGGCCGCCATTTATAACCTGGGGGTGCTGTTGGGCCGGGAACCCGCGGCCCTGGAAAAAGACCTGATCAAGGAATCCCCCATTCCGCCCACTCCGCCGGAGGTCCCCGTGGGGCTGCCCTCGGACCTGGTGCGCCGCCGCCCGGACATCCGCCGGGCCGAGGCCCAGCTCCATGGGGCCACGGCCCGCATCGGGGTGGCCACCGCGGATCTTTTCCCCAAGTTTAACCTCACCGGCAGCTTCGGCTTTTCCAGCAATGATTTGACCAAGTTGGGAAACTTGGCCAACAGCAAATTCTGGTCCTTCGGTCCTTCGGTTACCTGGCCGATTTTTGCCGGCGGTCGCATCTATTGGAATATCAAAGTTCAGGACGCCTTGCAGGAGCAGGCCCTGGCGGCTTATCAGAAGACGGTGCTGACTGCTTTGAAGGACGTGGAAACCGCGCTGGTGGCTTATGCCAAGGAACAGGAGCGCCGCAAGTCCTTATCCGATTCCGTGGTCAATAACCGCAGGGCCGTGGACCTGGCCATGAAGCTTTACGTGGCGGGCAAGACGGATTTTCTCAACGTCCTCACCGCCCAGCTCAACCTCTATACCTCGGAAAACGCCCTGACCCAGAGCACCAGCACCCTGGGCACCAACCTCATTGCCCTTTACAAGGCCCTGGGGGGAGGCTGGGAAAAAACGCCTTATGTTCCCGAGGCCGGCAACGCTGGCAAGTGATTCCGCCCCCCGCAACGGCCCGGAATTGCGCCACCCCGGGTTGACTACAAGCTACAACCTATTTCAAAATCCCATTTCCTACAAGATTGTCATTCTGAGCGAAGCGAAGAATCTCATATTTTTAAATACTTGAGACCCTTCGCTCCGCTCAGGGTGACAGAAAAAGGGGGGTTGAAATGGCTTCCAGCCGAAGCCCCGGCTTCAGTCCATGGGTGGCGGGGTCTGGGTTGCCCAGGGGCTGGTAAGGAACCAGGCATAGGTCTTCTCCAGCCCTTCCCGAAGCGCGGTGCGGGCCCGCCATCCCAGTTGGTGGAGGCGCGTCACATCCAGCAGTTTGCGGGGGGTGCCGTCGGGCTTGCTGAGGTCAAAGGCCAGTTCCCCTTGGAACTCCACCACTTCACCGATCAAATGAGCCAGTTCGGCAATGGTCTGGTCAGCCCCCACCCCCACGTTGATGATCTCATCCTCTTCGTAGCTTTCCATTAAAAATAAACAGGCATCGGCCAGGTCGTCCACAAACAGAAATTCCCGGCGGGGGGTGCCGCTGCCCCAGATGACAACCCGGTCTTGGCCCCGGACCTTGGCCTCATGAAATTTGCGGATCAGCGCCGGGATAACGTGGGAGTCGTTGAGGTCGAAATTATCCCCGGGGCCATAAAGGTTGGTGGGCATCGCGGCGATGAACCGGGTGCCGTATTGGCGGTTGTATGCCTGGCACATCCTGATGCCGGCAATTTTGGCCACCGCGTAGGGTTCGTTGGTGGGCTCCAGCTTGCCGTCCAGCAGATGCTCTTCCTTCATGGGCTGGGGGGCCAACTTGGGGTAGATGCAGGAGCTGCCCAGAAACAGAAGTTTTCTCACCCCGTTCAGATAGGCGTGGTGCAAGACGTTGGTTTGCACCATCAGGTTGTCGTAAATGAACTCCGCCGGATAAGTGGAGTTGGCATAAATGCCGCCCACCCGGGCCGCGGCCAGAAAGACGTAATCGGGCTTTTCCGTGGAAAAAAACCGGGCCACCGCCATCTGGTCCCGGAGGTCCAGCTCCTTCAGGCTGCGGAGCACCAGGTTGCCAAAACCCGCGGTTTGAAAGCGCCGCAGGATGGCGCTCCCCACCAGCCCCAAATGACCCGCCACATAAATTTTGGCGTTGCGTTCCATCAGGTGTCTCCGGACCCCTTGGGGTGTATTTTACGTGGCGCCTGAAGAAAATACAAATCCTTTGGAATTTTCAAAACAAGGGGGTGCAGGTATCGGCAGATTCCCTTTATTGACATTCCCGGCGCCCTGTGGCATGGTTGAAAAAAGAAACGAGCCGGAGGCCGCCCTTTGAGGCCGTTCCGTGAAGTGCGAAAGCCCGAGTGTTCCGGTGACCCATTGGACCGGAGCCCCTGACACGGGGGGTTGACCACACTCGGGCCTTTTTTTGGAGGCTGGCGCACAAGACCATAGCGAAAACCCAAAACCGTCTTAAAGGGGGGAAGGCCGAGCCGTGAGAACGTTTGCCATTGCCAACCAGAAAGGGGGGAGCGGCAAGACCACCACCAGCGTGAACCTGGCCGCCGCCCTGGGGGAAAAGGACCGGCGGGTCCTGCTCATCGACCTGGACCCCCAGCACTCCGCCACCGCTTGGTTCGGCGTCAAAAACGAGGGCCGGGGGGTGCTGGGCGTCTTTGCGGACCAAGGCAACCTGGCGGATTTTATTCAGGACTCCGGGGTTCATGGGGTGGACCTGGTGCCGTCCTCGGCCTGGCTGGTGGGGGTGGAGAAGATGCTGGCCGGGGAGGTGGGGGCCGAAACCATCCTGCGCCGCAACCTGGAGCGGCTGCCGCCCCGGTGGGACTACACCTTGATCGACTGTCCTCCTACTTTGGGGGTCCTCACGGTCAACGCCCTGGCCGCGGCGAAGGAACTCCTGGTCCCGGTGGAGGCCCATGTCATGGCCCTGGGGGGCCTGGCGCACCTGCTGCACACCGTGGAGATCGTGAAGGACCGTCTCAATCCGGATCTCAAGATTTCCGGAATCCTGGCCTGCCGGGTGGACGCCCGCACCCGTCACGCCCGGGAGGTGGTGGAGGAGCTGCGGGAGCGGTCCGGGCCCCTGGTCTATCGAACCGTTATTCGGGAAAACGTCCGGTTGGCCGAGTGCCCCTCCTTCGGCCAGCCCATCACCTTATATGACCCCAAAAGCGCCGGGTCCGCGGATTACCGGGCCCTGGCCGACGAGATCATCAGCCAGGAAGGGAGTCGCTGAGATGGCCAAACGCAGCACCATTGGAGAAAATCCCCTGGATGTAGTGAGGTCGGAAAGCCCCCTGGACGCAGTGGTGCCCGGTCCATCGGCCCCCGCGGTCGGTCGGCCCCACCTGCCGGCCGAAGTCCTGCAGCGATTGGAACGGCTGGAGTCCGGCCTCAAGAATGCCGGAGCCGAAGGAGCCCAATTGAAGGGCGAACTGGCGGCCTTGAAATCCGAAGGCGCCAGGGACAGGGCGGAGCTGGCGCAGTTGAAGCCCGAGCTGGCCCGGCTGGCCGCAGAGCTGGCGGCGTTACGGGATGAATTGAACCAGCTCCAGGCCGCCCTGCGCACGCCCTCGGATCTCCCTTGGTGGATGAGGGGACGCAAGAAGTAGCAAGGGGCCTGAGGGGGGGAAACCTGTGGCCTTCCCGGCGCACGGTTTGCCGGTCCTCCTTAATAAGCGTATTAAGCGGTTAAGCTGATCGACAAGTTTTGCTTAATTAAATTTAAACTGACAACAGAATAATGTCGTAAGTGACATTCTAAGTTAGGTTCTACATTTTTTCTCCCTTTCGCTCATCTTGCCTTCTCTTCATTTTTCTTCACCTCTTGACAATCTATTCATAGATGCTTAACACGCCATTAACAGACCGGCATGAGGGGAGGTTAATAAATAATAAAAAATAAGAAATTTTGT
>Ga0315268_10003584_pt1 | contig 17106 bp, 16 predicted proteins | sample C1_top_MG_FD_204535 | JGI IMG/M metagenome (GOLD analysis project Ga0315268, IMG submission 204535) | Sediment microbial communities from Yellowstone Lake, YNP, Wyoming, USA - C1_top | ecosystem: Environmental > Aquatic > Freshwater > Lake > Sediment | place: USA: Wyoming | collected 2017-08-01
TTCTGGAAACTCTGGTTCGGAACCGGGCGATTCAGCAAACTGCGCGGTCATTTCAGTGCGCTGGGCGAGAGCGGCGCGCTCGCGACTGAACTTTCCGCCCGCGCCGACAAACAGGTACCGACACTGCAGACCCACGATGCCCGTGGCATACGCGTAGACCGCGTTGTCCAGCATCCCGACTACCGCGAGCTGGAAAAGCTTGCGTACGGGCGCGGCATCGTCGGCATCAAATACCAGCCGGAATTTCTGGCGAAGCACCGCGCATTCAGGCATCTGGCCGGGTTTGGCGCGGGCTATTATTTTGCCCAGAGCGAAATCGGCCTTTATTGCCCGATCTGCATGACCGATGGCGTGGGCCGGGTGCTAGAGCGCAGACCGAAGGGGCTGCAAACTCCTCTTTATCAAACGACTATCGCCCATCTCTCCACCAGCGACCCGGACGAACTTTGGCAGGGCGCGATGTTCCTGACTGAAAAGCAGGGCGGCTCGGATGTCGGCAGCAATGTGGTCACGGCGGCCCGCCAAGGCAGTAGCTGGCTGCTCAACGGCGACAAATGGTTCTGCTCCAACGTGGCGGCCGATGCGATCCTTGCGCTGGCACGTATGCCGGAGGGAGCAGCCGGCACCAAGGGCCTTGGACTGTTCCTCATACTGCGCCGGGAACCCGTCGGCAATTCCGCCACAATTCGCATTCACCGTCTCAAGGACAAACTCGGTGTGCGCTCGATGCCGACGGGCGAAGTGACGTTCGAAAACACCGAGGCGTTCCTCGTCGCCGGCGAGAACGAGGGCTTCAAACAGATGGCCGAGATGCTCAACCTGTCGCGACTTTATAACGCCGTCGCGAGCGTGGCAGGCATGCGCAGGGCCGTGCTTGAGGCGCTTAAATACGGCGCCGGGCGCATGGCCTTCGGTCGCAAACTTAACGAACTGCCGCTGTGGCGCGCGGCGATGGCCGATCTGGTTGCCGAACATCTGGGAATCTTCGTGTTGGTGTTTGAAACCGTACGCGCGCTGGATCGCGCCGACAACGGCGATGAAGAGACCGGCAAGCTGATGCGGATCGCGATACCGATGGCAAAGGCCTTGAGCGGCAAGCTTGCGGTATTCGCCGTCAGCGAAGCAATGGAGGCGATCGGCGGCAATGCCTATATTGAAGAGAGTATTCTTCCCCGGCTGCTGCGCGACTGCCAGGTACTACCGATCTGGGAAGGCACGACCCACATCCTGACCCTGGACGCGCTGCGGGCGATCCGGAAGGAAAAGAGCCACGAAGCGTTGTTCGCGCGGATTAGACTGGCCCTGACGCTTGCGAAAGGACTCGACACCGGGCCGCTCACGGCCAGGCTCGCAGACGATGTCAAACGGCTCGATGTGCTGTTGCATCAGCCCGCAGAGCTGCAGCAGCGCGACGCGCGGCAATGGCTGGAAGGCGCCGGACGAACGTTCACGCTGGCGCTCCTGCTCGAAAATGCGGCTCACCCACCGCTCCGGGAAAGCTGCCTTGCCGCATACCAGAGGCTTTCGGTTAGGCCCACCGCAGTCATGCCCGTGTGCCATGGCAACCCGGCGCAGCTTCTGCATACCGAAACAGTGCTGCTTCGATCTGCAAAACGTTAAGGGCAGGAATTTCAACCGCACGCTATAGCAAAGGCACAAGCGCACCCAGGACGAGGCAATAGTCAGCCGCTGCTCTCAGCGTATAACCGTTACATCAAAAAAACAAACCCCGCACGAGGCGGGGTTTGTTAACTACAGCAGCGAGTATCGCAGCAATTACATCATGCCGCCCATACCACCCATGCCGCCCATATCACCGCCACCGCCGCCCATACCACCGGCAGGCTTGTCATCTGGTGATTCAGCAACCATACAGGCTGTAGTCAGCATCAGGCCCGCAATAGATGCAGCATTTTGCAATGCAGTACGGGTTACTTTTGTTGGGTCTATCACGCCCATCGCCATCATGTCGCCGTATTCGCTGGTAGCCGCGTTGTAACCGTGGTTACCCTTACCGGCCAACACTGCATTTACCACTACCGACGGCTCATCACCGGCGTTATGCACGATGCAGCGTAGTGGAGCTTCCAGCGCGCGCAGTACGATGGTGATACCGGCGTCCTGGTCGTGGTTGTCGCCTTTCAGCTTGGCTACTACTGCCTTGGCACGCAGCAATGCTACGCCGCCGCCGGGGACTATGCCTTCTGCTACCGCTGCACGTGTGGCGTGCAACGCGTCTTCAACGCGTGCTTTCTTTTCCTTCAGTTCAACTTCAGTTGCAGCGCCTACCTTGATCACGGCTACGCCGCCGGCCAGCTTGGCTTTACGCTCCTGTAGCTTTTCCTTGTCGTAATCGCTGCTTGATTCTTCAATCTGCTTGTTGATCATGCTGACACGGCTCTTGATTGCATCGGCCTTGCCCGCGCCGTCGATCAGGGTGGTGTTGTCCTTGCCCACTTCGATTTTCTTGGCTTGACCCAATTCTGCCAGGGTTGTTTTTTCCAGTGTCAGGCCCACTTCTTCAGCGATCACGGTACCGCCGGTCAGGATGGCGATATCCTCCAGCATGGCTTTACGACGATCGCCAAAACCAGGAGCCTTGACTGCAACAGTCTTCAGGATGCCACGGATGTTGTTCACAACCAGTGTGGCCAATGCTTCGCCATCAACATCTTCAGCAATGATCAGCAATGGACGACCGGCCTTGGCAACTTGCTCGAGTACCGGTAGCAGGTCACGGATGTTGGAGATTTTCTTGTCATGCAACAGGATGAAAGGATTTTCCATTCCCGCGATTTGCTTGTCCTGGTTGTTGATGAAGTAAGGTGACAGATAGCCACGGTCAAACTGCATACCTTCAACCACTTCCAGTTCATCAATCAGGCCGCTACCGTCTTCGATAGTGATGACGCCTTCTTTACCAACCTTGTCCATCGCTTCAGCAATTTTCTCGCCGATTACGGTGTCGGAGTTGGCTGAAATACTGCCAACCTGTGCAATTTCCTTGTTGGTCGTGCATGGCTTGGAAATTTTCTGCAATTCTTCAACAGCGGCGATCACCGCTTTGTCGATGCCGCGCTTCAAATCCATAGGATTCATGCCGGCGGCAACGAATTTCATGCCTTCCTGTGCAATCGACTGCGCCAATACTGTCGCAGTAGTGGTTCCGTCACCGGCCACGTCAGAAGTCTTGGAAGCAACTTCCTTGACCATTTGCGCGCCCATGTTTTCAAACTTGTCTTTCAGTTCGATTTCTTTGGCAACGGAAACACCGTCCTTGGTGATTGTAGGTGCGCCGTAAGAGCGCTCCAGCACTACGTTACGGCCTTTAGGACCCAGAGTCACTTTAACCGCATCGGCCAAAATATTCACACCTACCATCATCTTCGCACGCGCTGAGTCGTGGAACTTTACATCTTTTGCTGACATATTAATTTCTCCTGAATTTTGCTGAATTTAATTAGCGAATGAGCTTAAGCTTCGACGACGCCGATGATGTCATCTTCGCGCATCGTCATGTATTCCTGACCGTCCATTTTGAAGGTCTGGCCTGCGTATTTGCCGAACAGCACTTTATCGCCAGCCTTTACGCTCATCGGAATCAACTTGCCGTCATCGCCAACTTTACCCTTACCGACAGCAATGATTTCACCCTGGTCCGGCTTTTCTGTAGCCGCATCGGGAATTACAATTCCAGAAGCTGTTTTACGCTCTTCTTCCATACGCCTAACAATAACGCGGTCTTGCAACGGACGAACTTTCATGCTTTTTCTCCTAAAACAAATAGTTAACAAACAACAGCGCTGCTCGATTAGCACTCGACGCCATAGACTGCCAATAATAAGGGCGATGCTTGCTTATTTCAAGTGCGCAATGAAAATTCTTTGTCAGGGATGGCTTGGGGGCGACCTGTACGGCCGTATAGCTTTATTTCAAGAAATTGTTGGATTGGATGCCAGACGGGCTGCCAGAAATAGCAGTTGTCCGCAGATTAAGCTGTGCCTTTCAGCTTGACGGGATATCCGGGAAAAGATCGAATCTGCCAACAGACAACGCGACACCCCTGCTGTCGGTGCATCCGGGTACGGAGCCAGGTTGGTCGAAATAGTGTGATAACGCCCCGACTGGCAGACGCAGGCTGGGGCGAAACTTTACGCCGCCCTAACTTGTTACCATCTAGTGTCGTGTCATGCATCGAATGTCGGATACATGGCTTAATTATAACAATATGATTTTATTTGTAATTATTGCTATTAATTGGCAACGCACATGCGACAAATCATGCGTGACGAGACACTAGGCTATTATTTCTTGGGCTCCAGCGCCTCGACCCTCTTCTCCAGCGCCTCCAGATGCTTTATTGCCGCGTTTGCCTTGACAAAGTCGTAATAGCTCACGTTCTTGGCCGGCAGATTTACGTCCGAACCCCACACAATCCACGAATCATCGTAGTTGCGCACCTTCTGATACCCCATATCCCGGAGCACGGTGTATACATAGGTGGAGCGCGTGCCGGTCTGGCAATAGGCTATCACTTCTTTCTTGGGATCCACCCTCTTATAAAGCTCCTTGAGCGCTGCCGGATCCTTCAACGTCATGCCCTCGCGGTCTTTAACTGTCTTCTCGGCTAACTTCTTCGCCGCGTCGGGATCCTTCCAAGCCTGCTCATAAGGGATGCTGACATGGTTAACCGCTGCGATATGCCCGCCGCGCAGCGAGCGTATGTCTTCTCCCGCATCCTCTTTCGCGGTGCGCGAATCGATGAACTGTATTTCCTTGTTTTGCAGACTTTTCTTGACGTAATCCGTCGTCGCTATGACGTTCGCGCGCACCTTGGCGGTGAATTTCGCGGCCGGGAGTTTGTGCGCCTCGTTCGTCAGCGGACTTTTGGCTGCAGTCCAGTCATCCATCCCGCCCATATAGACCTTTGCCTTCTCCACCCCCAAGTACTCGACGATCCAAAAAACCACCGTCGGGCCCGTGTCACCCTTATCCCCATAGACGATGATCTCGTTCTCGCGCGTCAGTCCGGCTTCACCGAGAATTTTTTCGAGCGTGTTCACCGGCAGGATGCGCGCATCCACGTCGCGGAGAATCACCGCTGCGGGTTTTTCGCCGAGCACAACAGCACCCGGAATCATCCCCTTCTTGTAAGCCGACGCCGCACGGGCATCTACCAGCACAATGCCGGGCTTATCCTTGTGCTTGAGAACGTAATCCGTGTCTACGATCACGGATCCGGCGAAAGCGGTTCCGATTCCGGCGCACAGAAAAAGACCCGCCAGCATTCCTGTCCTGCAGATACCCCGTATATTAAAAAGCTTGTTCATGACCCACCTCCCTCGTTTAGAATGTTTTACAACGCCCCCCAGCGCCAAGCTGAACCACCGGCGCCGCTGGAGGCGCCCGCTACCACACTACACTTATAATCTCATGGCCTATAATCTCATTGGCCTTTGATCACCGGCTTTTCTACGGAGAAACCGGATCACCCTGCTGAAACTCCTGCACCAGGCGCGTAATCGCTTCCACCGGGTAACGGTGGCGCCCTCCGGGCGTCAATACACTCGGAATTTTCCCGCCACGCACCCAGCGGCTGACGGTGTTGGGAGAAACCTCAAACAACCTCGCCACCTCTGCCCGTGTGAAATAGCTCTTGTATTTGTGAACGCATGCCGGTTCCATAGCATCTGACCGCCTCCCCGTTTTCTGGCGTATGGCACGCATCACCCCTGCATAACTACGTGTCCCATTCGTACCATATGTATAATATGATTGCTTATCGATGGAAATGATGTAGTTGCATCATTTTGCAGAAAGTCGGGAAACGCGCAGCTGAGTCCGCACGCCGTAACCCTCATCCAGGAGTCTGTCGGCATCCACTAATGGAAAATCTCGTCTCGGTCATCATCCCCAATCGCAACGGCGGCGCCACCATAGGAAAATGCCTGGAAGCCGCCCTTGCATCGCATTATGACAATTTCGAAATCATCGTGGTGGACGACGCTTCTCAGGACAATTCGATTAGCGTGATTGAGCAGTATCCGTGCAAACTGGTGCGGCTTGCTCGACACAAAGGCGCGGCTCTGGCAAGAAACCGGGGGGCGCAGCATGGCCGCGGCGGCATATTTTTCTTTACCGACGCCGACTGCCTGCTGCAAAGCGATACCATCGCCCTCGCAGCCCGCACGCTGGCAAGCGGGGGCGCGGAGGCAATCGTGGGCGGCACTTATACGCCGGCCCCGTATGACCGGCGTTTCTGCAGCCGCTTTCAGTCTGTTGGCATCAATTACGCTGAAACCAGGCGTGCGCCGGCAGCCGATTACATCGCCACCCACGCACTGGCAATCAACGCGGACTGCTTCCGCAAGCATCAGGGGTTTGCTGCAACTCCAATGCCGATTCTGGAAGACGTGGAATTCAGCCACCGCCTGCGCCGAGCCGGTTGCCGCCTGGTGATGAATCCCGCGATACAGGTGCAGCATATCTTTAACTATTCTCTGTTGCGGTCGCTGCGCAACGCCTATATCAAATCAAAATACTGGACCTGTTACGCCATCGGCAACCGCGACTTACTGGCGGATTCAGGCACCGCATCGGTGGAACTCAAGGTCAACGTGTGTTTCTTTGTGTGCAACGTCCTGTTGCTGGCTGGCTATTGCGTGAGCGGACAGACCTGGTTGCTGCTGCTCATGTCGCTGGCACTCGCGTTCAATCTGTTCGTAAACCGTGGGCTGCTGCTTGCCTTCCGGCGCGCCGAAGGGTCAGGTTTTGCAGTCAGCGCAACGCTGTATTATCTGCTGCTTTATCCTGCGGCGGTGGCCGCCGGCGCGCTTGCAGGAGCCAGCCTCTATCTCAGGAACACTGCCCAGTCTAGAGGGAAGCGCTGATGTTTTCGTGGCTACGTCATGCCGGCTCTATTCTGTGGAAGCGCCAGCCGATCCAGCTCACTTTTTTTGTAACGCGCAAATGCAACGCCCGCTGCCCGTTCTGCTTTTATCTGCGAAGCGCCGCAGCGGGCGGAGCGGAAACGGCAATTGAAACCGATAGCGAGGAGCTGTCACTGGAGGAAATCAGCAAGCTTTCCCGTTCGCTGGGGCCGCTGCTGTGGCTGGCCTTTTCCGGGGGCGAAATTTTTCTGCGAAAAGACCTGGTTGAAATCAGCCGCGTGTTCTACCGGCAAAATCGCCCGGCGATCATGCTTTATCCGAGCAATGGCCTGTTGCCTGAATTGATCTACGAGCGCACCGCACAGATACTGCGCGACTGTAGCAACAGCATCGTTGTCGTCAAACTCTCGCTCGACGGCGTCAATGCTGCGCACGACACCCTGCGCCGTACCCCCGGCGGCTTCGACAAGGTGATGCAGACTTACCAGCGGCTTGCCGGACTGCTGCATGAGCACCCCAATTTTGAACTCGGCATCAATACCGTTTTCTGTTCCGACAACCAGGATCAGATGGATGAAATTATCGATTTCGTGCAAGGCCTGGAACATGTGCGCACCCATACCATTTCCCTGATACGCGGCCACCTGGCGGAGCCGAGCTACCAGCAAGTGGATCATGCCAAATACCAGCAGGCGATAACCAGGCTGGCCGCAAACCTGCGCAGCCGCGCGGCGCCGATGTACCGCTTCCGCGGTGGCCGCCTGAAGGCCGCGCAGGACATCGTGCAGCGCCACCTGATCCACCGTACCCTGCTTGAACAGAAAAGGCTCGCCCCGTGCTATGCAGGAAAACTGAATCTGATACTGTCGGAGAATGGCGAGGTGTATCCCTGCGAGCTGCTCACGCAGAGTCTCGGCAATGTGCGCGACTACGGTTACGACCTGCGCAAAATCCTGCGCACGGAAAAAGCCGGCACGGCCTTGCGCGCCATCGAGGAGCAACGTTGTTACTGCACCCACGAGTGCAACATGATCACCAATATTCTATTCAACCCGAGGCTGTACCCCGCGCTCGCCAGAGAGTACTTGCGGCTGTAACCCTGCAACGGGCTGATCGGCGCTCGCTGGACGACCGAACAGCCTGCCCCGCGCCCACAGCCAGAACAGGCTCTTGACGCCGGCCAGCGCTGCGCGCAGATCGTTGAGGTTGCGCAGCCGCCACAGTTGGCGCAGCAGAAATCCCGGCCGCGAGTAAAAGCGGCGGAAGGCAAGCTGGCGCAGCGCATGGATCTGCTCGCTCGTCATGGTGTAGGGCACAAACGCCGCGCCCTGGTAAGTGTAGTCCTGCAGATTGTGCGAGACCGTGCCGTACTGGCGGGCGTTGTCGTACAGATCGGTGCCGGGGAACGGCGTCAGCGCATGAAAGTTGGCCAGGTCGGGATTGAGTTCGGTGGCGAACGCTATGGTCTTCAGGCCGTCCTCATATGTCTCGCCCGGAATCCCGAACATAAACGGCAGGCTGACGCGCAGCCCCACCGCCTGGGCCGCGCGTACTGCCGCACGGATCTGCGCCAGCGTCGAACCCTTGCGCAGGGTGTTCAGGTTCTTCTGCACGCCGCTCTCGGCGCCGAGCAGGATGGCCCAGCAACCCGCCTCCTTGAACGCGCGCAACAACGGCTCGTCCACCTGGTTCACACAGGCCGATGCAAACCAGGTGAAATCCAGCCCGCGTGCCTTGATCCCCTGCGCCAGTTGTAACGCACGGTCGTAATCGGCTGCCAGCGTGTCATCCAGGAATTTGATCTCGCGATAGCCCGAAGCAAGACAATGCTCGATCTCGTCGAGCACGTTGTCGATGCTGCGGTAGCGCACGCCGCGCGTGCCGCCGCGCCGCTGCTTGTCGATCTGGAAGCAGTACAGGCAGTTGCGGTCGCAGCCGCGCGCGGTCAGCAGCACCGTGACCGGCTTGCGCCGGTAAGTACCCGGCGGCGGCAAGTAACGGTCCGCCTCGCCCAGCAGTTCGCGCGCGGGAAATGGCAGCGAGTCCAGTTCCTCGATCAGCGGGCGTGGCGCGTTCTTGACGATATCCGCGCCGCGGCGGAACACGACGCCGAGCACGCCGTCAAGGCTGGCACCCGACTCCAGACGTTGCAGTATTTCGGCAATGGTGATCTCGCCCTCGCCGGTAGCCACCGCATCGAAGTGCACGCAGTCGTGCAGGCATTGCTCCTGCAGCGCAACCGGATACGGGCCACCGGCACAGGTGAAAATCTCCGGGTTCAGCCGTTTCAAGGCCCCGGCAGTCTGCATTGCTTTGTTCCAGCCAAAGGTGGTCGCATAAATGCCGGCAAAACGCGGGGCAAACTCGCCGACGCCCTGCAGGATTTCCTGCTGTGTGAGAAACGCGCCGTTGAAAAAGCGCACTTCGTGCCCGGCCCTGAGCAGCACTGCCGCGATGTAAAGCATGCCGAGCGGCTGCCAGTAATTGATCTGCGAACCGGCAGTCTGGCGCGGAAACAACTCCTGCGGCATCCACGCGGGAATGATCAGCGCGCATTTCACGACGCACCTCCCGCCGCAACAGCTTCGCGTATCTGCACTCCACGCCCCAGTAGCGCCTGCGCTGCCGCGAACCCGGAGGCAATGGCCTGATCCATGTTGTAGTAGCGGAACAGCCCGCCGCGGCCCGCAAGCTGCAGGTTCTCGAAGCGCTGCAGATAATCGCTGAGGATCTGGCTGTTTTCGCGGTAACCCACTTCGAACAGCGGATAGGCCCCGGGAATTCTCACGACCATGCCGTCACACACCTCAGGCCGGCGGATGAAGCCGAGCTTTTCCAGATGCCGCACGGTGGTTGCTATCAGTTCGGCATCGCTTGCATTCCAGGTGGCGTCGCCGCGAAAACAGAAGCGCTCCGTCACCAGCAGCGTGTGTCCGGGCGGCGCCATCGCGGCGCTCCAGTTGGTCGGTTCGTGCAAGCGGCCAAAGGGAATATCCTTGCCGGGAAAGTAGATCCAGGTCTGGTCGGTCGCCCGCTCGCGCTCCAGCATCACCGTCACCGTGACCAGATCGCGGTAGCGCAGCCGCGCAGCCGCCGCGCGCACATTGACCGGCGCATGCGGGATCAGTGCTTGAACAATTTGGGTAAGCGAAATGGTGGACAGAAACTCCTCGCCTGCAAGGTGTTGCAGCCGCTCACCTTGCCCCACGCTGACGCCCTCTATGCGTCGGCCATCATGGTGCAGTTGCACCACCCGGCTGCCGGTGGCAATCTGGCTCGTTCGCTCTATCTCCTCGCGCAGGCGCTCGGCGATGCGGCCGATACCGAGGCGCGGGTACAGAAACTGCTCCACCAGAGTCGGCAGCACAGGAGCGGAGCCGCGCTTCATGAACGCACGCTGAATGGCTACGCCCAGGGACAGACCCTGGACACGCTGCGCCATCCACTCGGCGCTGATATTACGACAATCTATACCCCAAACCTTCTCGCTGTAATCGCGGAAATAAAGCTCGAACAGCGGCCGGCCGAATTGGGCCACAACCCAGTCTTCCAGCGACACCAGCGGCGCGGGCTGCCACCGCCGCGCAACGCTTGCCGCCGCATACCCGAGCAGTATCTCGGCGCTATTGCGCAGGCCCAATCCAAACAGCGCGTTCAGGGGTCGCAGTGGATACTCTATCCATTTGCCATTCAGGTAGATGCGACTGCTGCGCGGCACCGTGACGAGCTCGTCGCCAAGCAGCTCACGCACAAAGCGCTCAATCTGCGCGTTGCGGGTGAAAAAGCGATGCCCGCCAAGATCGTAGCGGAAACCATCGCGCATCAATGTACGCGCAAGCCCACCGACGGCGTCTCCTCTCTCCAGCAGCTGCACGCGGCGGCCTGCTTGTGTGAGTGCGTACGCACCCGCGAGACCGGCAAGCCCTCCGCCCAGGATGAGACAATCAGTTCCTGGCTTCATGGACAGGTCCCCGTGCGCTCTAGAGGCATCCGCTGTTCCACTGCCCAGCCCGGATGCCGCTCACGCCGGCATGCTCATTTTCCGTACCCGCCCGCGCTTTCCGTTGCGGGCGCTCCCTCGGCGGCTGGCTTGACGCCGCCGGTATGGGACGACACGGAGTAACCGGTCAGGAAGCCGATCCAGGCCGTAGTGATGATAATGACAATCCAAAGGCTAGTCTTGTTCATATGGTCTTTTCCTCAGGCCGCCGCTTTTTTGATCTTCCACACATATTTGCCACCCTGGCTGGTTTTTTCGACAATCTCGTTGCCGATGCTATCGCACATGGCGGCGATGGATTCTCCGGAGGAGGGATTGTCAAACACCAACTCCAGCGTTTCCCCCGCCTGCATTTTCTCCAGCGCCTTCTTGGTGTAAAGCTGGGGATGGGGACAGACATACCCGCAGACGTCCAGCGCATATGCACCTTCACTCTTCTTTTCGAACTTCATTGGTTAGAATCCCTCCTGTTATGCACGCATTACACTTCGAAAGCGGCCATTTCTTTGGCCATCTTCCTCTCGGTCCACCAGTTGAAAAATTTCACGCCTATGTAGGCGCCGCCGATCATGCCAATCCCGAACATCCACCCAGAAACATCGCCCTGGGACACGCGCACGAAAAATGCCCCCACGTTGCACCCCAAGCCGAGCCGCGAGCCGATACCCATCAAGGCACCACCGATAATGGCCCACATGGCGAGCTCCGGGGTAGTGTTCTTCCACTTGAACTCGTTGCTCAGCAGCGCCATCACGGCCGCGCCGCAGATCAGGGCGATCGACATCCAGCCCGCTGGATTGATCAGCGGATTGGGGAGCCCGTTCTCTAGCCCAAAAAAAATGTTGTGCGTGTTGTCCGCGCCGAGCTTGTTGAACACCCAGCCGACCCACTGCGCTTCCTGGGTGGTAACGTACCAGTAGCCGGGATCGAACACCGTGCCCTTGGCCGAGATGCCGGACATGTCCATTTCCTTCATTATTGAGCCGAAATTGTTCACGCCAAACTTGAGTTGCATCCCCTTCATCACGTACATGTGCAGGCCGGCCGCGATGCCGAGTATCAGGCCGGCGATGGCGGTACGCTTGGAGGCGGTAATCATGCTCCAGTAGCCGGTGAGTTCGACGCCTAACCCCGAGGTCGGCAAACCTGCTTCAGTCTGTCTGCGCAGAAACCCCTTGCGATACCAGATGAGGTAGATTCCGACCAGCAGCGCCGCCGCCGGCAATACGATGCCGACCAGGACGTTGCTGACGTAGGCGGAGACCCACGGTCCGTCCAGGCCGAGCCATTCGCTGTAGGTTAGGATCGGCTGGTTCCAGACATAGCCGGCGAGATACTGATCGAGCCAGCCGTCCTGGACACTGATGGACGCGGGCAATCCTTTCGCGACTGCGGATTGTTGCCACGCATAGGGCACGAGATTGTTGGTCCAGCCGCCGATATCGGCAAAGACTGCCAGCGACGTGCTGATCGAGACAACCACGAGCATCGCGGTCACGTTTCCCTCGCCGGCCTTGTAAAGCGAACCCGAAGCGCAACCGCCGGTGAGCACCATGCCCACGCCGAAGACGACACCGGCAATCACCGAGTGCCAGCCATAGGGCGCGGCGTGGAAGGTACTGTTGCCGGTGGCGGTTACAAACGCCGACACCGTGCCGAACAGCACCATCGCGATCATGATGCCGACTGCCATGCGCGGCACGCCCACGGCGAACAGGTCGCGGAACGCCGAGGAGAAGCAGAAGCGGCCGTACTGCAAACACATGCCATAGACGAAACCAAACCACATATAGGCCGCAAGGTAGATGTAATACTCGTTCATCGAGTAGGCAACCATCGTTATAAGCGACAAGACACCGATGATGGCAAAAGCCCACAGCTGATTTCGGTTTCCGGCACTTCCCGTCGCAATGCTTTCCATGATTTTCCTCCTGAATGATCTATATTTGCGGCGCCTGCGGTATCGGCAGGTACACCTGCACGATGGTTCTATAGCCAAAAACATTATCCGGAACAACGAACTGCCGCGACAGACGATAACCCCGCAGCCGCTGACCAATGGAGGCTGGCAGCAGTTGCACCGGGTCGCTGGCGATCACCGCCACGGCGCGCTCTGCCCAGGCATCCTTCGCAGTGACCAGGGCATCCGTCGCGGCGACGTAGTACGCCGGGTTGCGGTACTCCCAGGTAAACCGCAAAGACGATTTACTCAACGCCTCCGCGGCGGGCGCCGCGCCCGCCGCGTGGCGAAAGACCAGTTGCTTGGAAGTGAACAGATCCAGTATCGGCACGGAGACGTCCGGGTTGACGAGGACGTGAAGCTGCGGCAGGGCAATGACTTCCACCCTGTCCTCCGACAGCGTATCGAGATACGCACCGGCCTGCTTCAGGTTCGCTGCACTCGCATTCTGCGCAAAAGGCAGGAAGCCAAAAAACATGATCACGACGGAGAAGGCCACGGTGCACAGCACGACAAGCTTCCTGACTGCCACGTCCCGGATCTCCCGCAGCCCATAAGAGGCCATCAGCGCCAGCATCGGGAATACCGGCAGCAGGTAACGGATACGCTTGATTTCCAGCAGCACCAACAGCAGCGGCAGCCACAGAATAATGGCGTAGCGGGCATCCCGACGCTTGCAGGCGGCGTAAACGGAAAATAGCGCCGCGCCGCTAATAAACGGATGAATCTGGAACAGGAAAGTCGAGCTGAAACTCTCTTCCCAGCGCCTGAGGCCGGGCACCTGATAGCTTTGCAGCAGCTCGAGCTGTCCCATGATGACGTCACGGCCAGTCAACAGAACGGCTACTATCAGAACCGCAGAAGCCGCAGCAAGTGCAGCCGCGTGTAGCCACACGCTACGAGGTACATTCCAGTGCCGCGCGAAAAAAATCACCGGCAGCACACTCAGCATCAGCCAGGTTGAATACTTGGTGCAGAAAGCGAGCGCCACGGCCACCGCCGCCAGCATCACCAGCCCGACCCCGCCATGCTCAAAGGCGCGGATGGCCATATAAACCGCCAGGGTAAGAAAAAACATGGTCGGCACGTCCACCAGCATCAGCGGCACTTGCGCGAGTAGATACGGCATCCCCAGCAGCAGCGCACCGGCGTAAAAGCCGACGCTCTCGTCCCACAGCGTTTTGCCGATCAGATAGGTCAGCACCACGCTGCCCGAGAACAGCAGCGTGGTAAAAACCTGGATGAAAATCCGGTTCTCTCCCAGCAGACTGAAAATCAGGCCATACAGCAACGGGATCAGCGGCAGGTCGGTCCATGCGGAAATCTGCCCGCCCCACTCTGCAAAGAAATAGCCGACGCCGTAGAGTTCGATATGCTTGGCCTGTGTGAAATACCTGGCGGCATCCACGATAACTTCGGGCTCGGCCCACGACAACGCGCCCACGGCAAAGGACAACGCAAAAAGTACGCTCGCAGGACGGTAGCGGGGAAATGGGACTGTTGCCAGCGCATACGCCAGCAACAAACCGATTACCAGGATCGGCGTGATCCTGAAGACATCGGCATCGGTGAATACCCACTGCCAGCTTGTCAGCCGGTTGTCATCCTGCGCGCGCAACACAAAAAGTGTGAGGAACGCGGCCAGCGACAACAGCAGCACCACGGCGTGCGCCAGGTGAGCAGCCCCCGCTGCGGAGATCCAGCGTAGCCGGGAAAGAGAATGGCGCAAAGCCGGGGAGGCCGCCATGTTCATGCTTCTGCCCCCCAGGAAATGACGCTGTCGCTGGCAAAGATTTTATCGACGAGCGCGTCATACGGAACTGCCTTTTGCGCGAGATCGATCACCTCCACCTGATGATCTGCGGCCAGCGCGGCTATCCATTCACTGCTTGAGGCGTTCGCTCCGTCATTCAATAGATAAAGTATTTTCACGACTCCCTCTCTCCCCGCCGGGTAGGTGCGACCGGCAGATGCCGGTTACAGGACGATCACGCGGTCGGCATTATGGTTCATCATCGCGTTCTGCAGCTGGCTGCCACAAACGATACTCGGTGATAGCCCCCCGGTGTTTACCCCAAGCATCTTGGCACTGTGATCGCACACGCTCACCGATACCCCCTCAAGCCCGGCCAGCGATGCCATCTCCTGGTTCCCCAGCAGGCGGGTACCCTCGTCCATCGCGAAAATAATTACTTGATGGTTTTTGGCCAACGCGGCCCGGGAAATTCCGACGACGTCGTCCAGGTGTCGCGCGGTGTTGAGCAGGATTCCGAGCTTCACTGCCGCCCCCTTGCTCTTGCGGCACAACGGAATGTCACCGGCAATAAATCATGCAACACTCTTCTCATTCCATTCCCTCCTGTAACAAAGGTTTCTAATGTATCCAATGGTATGAAAGTATTACTTTAATGACTGGTGAAAGAAATGATGTATCTGCATCATTTTAGAGGCGCCATCCATACAGCCTGGCTGGCGGGCATGCCTGCCAGCCAGGCCTCCGGCAACCCCCCCGGCGACGCAAGCCGTGCTGCCGAGAGAAGCTAATATGGCAGAATATTGTCGTATTGGGGCAAGCGCCGGGCAATATCCGCAGTCGTCAAATACTCCATCTCTGCGTTTTCCCGGCAATTCGTATAAAGCTTGATGTCCATTTCCCGCACCGTTTCCAAGTGCAGCGCACTTTCCTCCGATTGCTGCAGCTTTCCGTCGAGCACATAGACATCCACCACATCGTCTCCCAGTATCAGTCCCAATGACATCCTCAGCGCCTCGCCTTGCCGGCCCCGCACCAGTACTGCAATCTTTTTTTTCATGTTACCTCCTTTGTCGATCAGACCCATCCGGACTACGATTGAACTTCAAAAAAGCTGCCGTCCGCAGATTGCCTCGCCAAATGCGTTCACCTTTTGAGTGATACAGTCATCGCCGATAAGTGCATAAAGATCTGCGTTAATCTGCGACATCTGCGGATGCTATTGCCGATTTTAACGTGAAACTCGTGCAACGAAACCCTGTCCCTCTCGCCCGCTTGCGGGAGAGAGCCGGAGAGAGGGAAACGGGTATGGCGAATTTCATTATCTGGGGTGGCATCATCGCCATGCCCGTTAAATTAAATCAGATTGTGGCGGTAGGCATAGACCACCGCCTCCAACTGGCTATGCACGCCCAGTTTCTCATTGAGGTGCTGGATATGGTTGCGCACTGTCACGGCGCTGATACTCAGCTGCTGTGAAATGACTGAAGATTTATGGCCCTCCGCCAGCAGGCGGAGGATGCGCCGTTCACGCACAGTCAAGAGGTCAAGGGGCGAAGAAAGCGGGGTTCTGTTCACGGCGCACCGTCCCTGCGTCATCCATGGCTGCTGCCGGTCGGACTGCAGCAACGACTCGCACAGGTACGAGCTTTCCCCGCGATATAGCAGGTGCACGACGATCCAAAGATCCAGTTGCTCCGACGGCACCAGCACGGCACACACCGACAATTTCTGCAGTTTACTGCTGCCGTTACCAAAGCGGAGCGGAAAAGGCTTGGTGGCGGAACCGCCCTTGGCCAGCCGCGACATACAGCAGCCTGATTTACAGAAGGGCTCACCGGCCAGATCGTACGCTTGAACCACGTCAAAACAGGCGTGGCCTATGGCCGCCTGCGCCGGAATCCCAAGCAGTTGTTCACAGGCCTCGTTCCAGAACACGATACGTTCTTTCACGTCGACGGCAAACACTCCTTCAGTTGAGCGCGAAAACAGATCAGCTAACTGTGACATGGCAAACCCCAGCTGGTAGTTAAGGGATAGGAATTTCAACCGCGTGGTTTAAAGTATCCCTGACCGCGTTGCTCCAGTCAATGCGAATTTTTTTCCTCAAGGCTCCGAAAAAATCTGTATTCCGCTCCGCCCTCCGCGCGAAACGGCAACAATGAGTCCCGTCAACGCCGAAGACCAGATGCACTCTGAAGCACATGCACGAACGCACCAGTACAAAATGCATGTTCAGCAAGGTCGACGCCTTGCCATGTGCGAGCGCCAGCCGGATAACCGGCTGGCATCAACCCGACACCATGCTGTTTTACGTTCTTATTTCAAGCATGCGCTGAAAAATTCTTTTCTCGGAAAATTGAATGCTGAAAATAGGTAACTCAAGTTTAGACATTCAGCCCCAATAGGACGGGAATTTTAGCACGGAAAAATATTTACAAAAATGCAAAGAAATCACTTGACACAAGGAACGGTTCGCGCGCCCGCCGCCCTGCACGCGAAG
>Ga0315268_10003585_pt1 | contig 17098 bp, 15 predicted proteins | sample C1_top_MG_FD_204535 | JGI IMG/M metagenome (GOLD analysis project Ga0315268, IMG submission 204535) | Sediment microbial communities from Yellowstone Lake, YNP, Wyoming, USA - C1_top | ecosystem: Environmental > Aquatic > Freshwater > Lake > Sediment | place: USA: Wyoming | collected 2017-08-01
GAGTATTGCGCGAGCGGCAGAATCTCTCGGCTTCAAAGCAGTGATAAAAAACGAAAGCAGCTTTACGGAGATTGAAGAATGGCTAAAGAAGAAAGTGCCCGTTATCGTTAATTGGTTTACCCGCGGCCGGCTAGATTATTCTGATTCAGAAGTTGCTGACGGGCACTACTCGGTTGTGGCTGGTCTCGACGCTGAACATATTTATCTTCAAGACCCTGAGACAGGAGGATTACGGACTCTGAAAAGAGAAGACTTTATGAAAGTCTGGTTCGATTTCTCTGGAGAATATATACAGCCCGACGAACTTATCATTCGGCAACTTATTGCGGTATATTCAGAGAAATAATATATGGAAATCAAATCAACGCTCACGAGTCGATTGTCTGGAATAGTGCCAGTGGTATATCGAGACATAGAATCGACTGAAGAACTCGGTAGTCGCACGGTGCATGGCGTCCATGCGTTTTGTTTTGTTGGTGACGAGCTCGTCATTGTGTATTCAGAAGCGAAGAGAAATTGGGAGCCGCCGGGTGGGGGAGTAGAGCCAGGAGAGACGGCTGAAGAAGCGGTTGTGCGCGAAGTGTTCGAAGAGACGAATATGCGTGTACTTAAACAACGTGTCATCGGCTATCAAGAAGTTTCCGAGCCACATCGACTTACGACCCAGGTGCGTGCGGTCTGTATTGTCGAGCCGATAGGACCATTTATAGCCGATGCTGATCCTAACGATGATGGCGAAGGTGTCACTGAGATCAAGCTCATCGACCCAAAGATATCAAACAGTATTTCGACTGGGGCGAAGTCGGCGCGCACGTGCTTGATCGGGCGCTTATGTTAAAAGAAACGTTATGACCATTCACGAGATGAGGCTCCATCTGAGTCCATTCGAAAAGATTCGAAACGGTACGAAGACAATAGAAATGCGTCTCAATGACGAAAAGCGTCAGATCATTCAGATCGGCGACCAGATCAAATTTTCGTCACGCGAAGATCCAGAACAGACAGTTGTTACGGAAGTAGCTGGCCTCGATACGTTCCCCTCGTTCAAGGAAGCATATGCCGCATATCCGCCTCCTGAGTATGGTGCCGAGACAGGCAACGAATGGGAGAACATGTATAAGTATTATTCCAAGGACGAGGAAGGGGAACATGGCGTATTGGCAATCCGTGTGAAGTTCACGAACTAGAAAACATGTTCGTGAGAAACGGCGCAGGAATCGAACTGCGGCGATCAAAGCAAAAAATGGGAGCAGGAATCGAACTTGAGCATCTAGGCCGTAGAAAGTTCGATTCGATTATGGACCCCGCAACACGGTTGTGACGCCAGGAACTAGTACCGACCCCCATTGGGACCAGTACAGTACCGCTCGGCATCACGGAAGCAAAAGCCGCCCGAAAGGGCGGCTTTTGCGTTTTGGGCGCAATGGTAGAATCTGTTTATGAGTAATCCATTTGAAGGCTCTAAAGTCACTGCTTCCAAAGAAGAATTGAAGAAATTCTTCGGGCATTCTTTTGTGGTCCCTAAGTTTGACGAAGGTGATCGTATTGCTGTGGGAGGTGAAAGCGTTTTCTCATCAGACCCGAACATAATGATTGAAGGAGACTTCGGACGATTCAGTAGTTTTTTCGCAGAGGCGCATGAAATGGCAGGAAAGTATGATGCTCAAAAACTAAGGGAGTGGCTTAGTTCACAAAATATTGAGATTGATGAGAAACTCTTCGCAAAACTCTTTGCATTTACGAAAAAACTCGATCAGCAGTATCCGGAGAATCCAGATCGTTCGAAACAGAGACAGGAGCTGTATCAGGAGAAGCGAGATGCTTTGAAGCTCAGCGATATCTTTGAGGCAAATGCGGCAGAGTGTGCCGAAATAGCCGCTCTCGCTCAGTCCTTTCTGCAAGAAGAAGGAGTTTCTTCTTCATATTTTAGTGGCGACGCATTGTGGGATAAAGGTCAGGAGTTTTCAGAGGAGCACAGCTTTGTGATTATCCATGATGGAGCCAAGACATATATCTTTGATCCCGCCAACCCGACGAACACCAACTCAGGGAAATTCCCAAGCATCTACAAAACTGAGGCGAACTTCGAAGAAGAGATGGGAAAGAAACAAAAGAAGTTTGTAACGGCCACTAATCTTCTTAGTAAAAAGCAAGCTTTTTATGGAGCAAATGATGGCTCTAATGTTTCCCCAGAGAGGGATATTATTTAATATTAGTACAGTACCGACCCGCCTGTTCGCCACCCAAAACTCGCTGAAAATCCTTCAATCATCTCAAATCCGACCCATACCGGCCCTCGTCGCTACAGAGGGAAGAAGAGTAGAGGAAGAACCCTTGGATTGCTTGTGCTAGCGGGTACAGTACCGACACGGGCAACACGGTTGTGACGCCAGGAACCAGTACCGTTCCCCGTCCGAGTTAGTACAGTACCGGCCGGCATTACGGGCATAGAAAACACAAAAGCCGCTCGAAAGAGCGGCTTTTGCATTTATTCCAAATTCAGGCAGCCGCTTCAACCAGCTGTTCAGGTGTCAGTTTTCCTGCTTGATCGGCTCGACGTCTAATGCTTTCGCCAAGCTCCTTAGGAGTGAATGATGCAATTTTTCTGGCACCCCAATAATCATCATCTATCGTTTTTGCTACCGCTTTTGCAATAAGTTGACGATGTGAACTGCTCTCTCCATCTAGTAGAAACTTTATATCAAATCCTGTTTCCGCACGGCCCGAGCGATTAGTACTTATCTTTGCCCTCCCCATTTCCTCCTCAACTATCTGTCGAGTGATTTTACCAGCTTCATCGTTGCTAACGTAGAAAACTGCACCATCAAGATCATTTAATAGACCTATGAGGTCGTCTTTAAATTTCATATTTATACTCCACTGATTTTCCTTTGCTATATCTTGTAAGCGAGTATAAGCAGAAGACAATGCGCTATAAAATTTGATTGCTTCTGCAAGAATTCCGTGTGGATCAACACTGGACGGAGTGAACGTGAAGTATTCTTTATTAAAGACAATAATTTCAGCACCCTCTTTTATTTTTTTCTCATTTCCAAATCTCGAGCCATTATCGGGATTAGAAACTTGTAGATAATTATCGCCTTCTCCTCTTTCGACCCGGTATCCTCTTTTTTGACTAAGATTTAGCGTGGCACCAGCGATAATTTTCTCAAAAAGCTTAAGATGGCCTTGGTCAAATATTTTACTGAATTTTTCAGACTGTTCTTCTGATAGTCTGCCTTGTAAAAAGCCAGCGACATAACCCTCAATCCATTTCCGGAATCGTTTCTTCTCTTCTTTTTGAGAATAAACGTATTGGATGATATCCAAGATCTTTTTCCCGTATTCCTCAGTCCGCTCCTCTGTAATGCCGGATTTGCCCTCTATCTTTGAGTTATTTTGCGGCATTCCTTCCATATGGGTTTATAAGTTGATTCTAGCACTCTGATTCTGTACAGTACCGCTCCTCCTCTCCCCGCACCAAGATTCAATGAAAATCCTTCAAACATCTCTAAATCAATCCATACCGGCCTCCGCATTACGTCTGTGGACAAGTTTGCTCTGGAATCAAGAAAGTGTATAATGAAGACCTAACCTCACCACCTCTGTCCTCGGGCAGGGGTGGTTTGTTTATATAGAGCAGATAGAATATAGGGATGGCTATAGACGCGAAAGAAAGAGTTGCTATCTATTTTGATGGGAGCAATACCTACAATAAACTGAAGAAACTTGGACTGCCGGAAGAAGGGAAGCGTTTTGATTTTTCCGCTCTCGTTTCTCATATTGTTGGCGAACGACAACTCGTATCGAAAAGATACTATGTCGGCATAGTACGGAATCACGACAACTCTGAGAAAAGCGAGAAACTGGTTAGAAAACAACAGCAGTTTTTGGAGACTCTGCGCACATCTGGTTTCGAGGTTAAGAAAGGCAAGATTATGTATGACGGCGGTCGCATACGGGAGAAGGGTGTCGATGTAAAACTGGCGATAGACTTAGTTATCGGGGCGGCTGACGATTTATATGATACAGCGATTGTTGTGAGCTCGGACACGGATCTCATCCCTGCTATTAAGTATGCCCGATATAAGAAAAAGAATGTTGAATATATAGGTTTTACAGGAGCACCCTCATTCGGGATGATTAAAGAATGCGGTTCCCAGCGACTGTTTGCCAAAGAAGACTTGTTGCCATTCCAATACCTCAAAGAAGCTAAATAGATTGGGAAGTTAGTACAGTGCCGCCTCGGGCAACAAGAAATGAAAACCACCCACGAGAGTGGTTTTCGCATTTGCGCAGTCGTGTGAACATCGAGCGCTGGATTCCCGCGGTAATTAGTGTATAACGTACACGTATGGCCGACGCACAATCCATCAAGGCATTTCGTTTCGCCGTTGTTGCTATCGATGCGGTTTGTTTTTGCATAATAGACGGACAGCTCAATGTGCTCTTGGGGAAAGTGAACGTGAAGCCTTTTTATAAAGACCGGTGGGGGCTTATCGGGGGTATCGTCTTGCCGGAAGAGGATGCTGATCAGGCGGTCGAGCGGCACCTGCATGACAAGGCTGGCCTCGAGGGCGTATACAAGGAACAGTTGTACACCTTCAGCACCATCAAGCGTGACCCGAGGAACAGAGTCATCTCGGTTGCGTACCTGTGCCTCACGCCGGAGCCGCTTGGCGACCGTGCGGGCGCCGTTGAGACTGAGTGGCGGCCGGTGCGGAGCATCTCCGATCTCGCCTACGACCATGACGAGATACTCAAGGCAGCGGTCGAACGTCTCCAATCGCGCATCGGGTACACCAACATCGCTCAGTATCTCCTGCCGAAGGAGTTCACGCTCACCGATTTGCAAAAAACGTACGAGATTATTCTCGACCGCACGCTCGATAAGCGGAACTTCAGGAAGAAGGTGAGTGATGCGCAGTTGGTACGTGCCACACAGAAAAAAGTCCGTGCGGGTGCGAGCCGCCCGGCGCTCCTCTACCGCTTCGTCTCGAAGCAGCCCGCCGTCATAGAGATACTCTGACACTTGCCTTATGTGGTGTCACGTGGCATAGTCGGTGCAGACAACCACGAAAGGAGTCAGCACCATGGAAACAAAAGGAGGCGAAGGACCACAGCCGAAAGTAGGCGTCGCGAGCGACGGACGCCCTATGCATTACTCTGTTGGCGCGGTCATTGAAGATGAGCAAGGGCGACTGCTCCTTATGGATCGTCGGTTCGAGCCATATGGCTTCGCAAGCATGGCAGGCCACGTCGACGAAGGGGAGGACCCTCTCACTGCGCTCATGCGCGAAGGGCTTGAAGAGCTACATACCCCGCTCAGAGATGTCGTCTTCATCCGCGAAGAAGAGGTGTTGTGGAATCGCTGCTGGCGCGCGGATGTGCACTACTGGTGGCTGTATCAAGCCACAGTCGATTCGGCGAGTGTCCGGATAGACCCGCACGAGGCGAAGGGGTGGGGCTGGATCGAGAGGGAAGAGCTGCCCAAGGTCCCACTCGAACCGGTCTGGGCGCACTGGTTGAAGCTCACCGGGTACCTCAAATAGCCGCTATTTCACGCTCTTTCAGAGACAACGCCGAGGCATGTGCCTCGGCTTTCTTATTGGTTATCCACAGGCTCGGATCCCCTACCCTGCTTGACGGGAATTACTTAGTGTATATACTACACTAAGACAGTCGGGAAACGCTCAGGACAATGGTTTGACACCCTAGCAAATAAGTGATACAAGGCATTGGTCTGGCGGTTTCTATAGAGTCTGGAGTTCCGCGCCTCACAGAGCGCAGATACGTGGGGTAGGGAGCCCCGGACTGTATTCGGGGTGACCAGTATGTACTGGTCATTGCATGATCTTTGAAACCAACCAATCCATCCTAGGAAAGGAAACATCGTGAGCCAAAAAGCACTCAAGATTCATCTCTTGATCATCGATCCGCAGAACGACTTCATGGATTCACCGGGCTCGACACTTCCGGTGCCGGGCGCCAATGATGACATGAACCGGCTGGCTACGCTCGTCAAGCGTGTCGGTCCGAAACTCGACGACATCCACGTGACACTCGACTCGCATCGCGTGATCGACGTCTCGCATCGCGGAATGTGGCGTGACCAGGACGGCAACATGCCGAACCCGTTCACGCTCATCTTCGCGAAGGATATCGAGAATGGCGTCTGGACGCCGCGGAACCCCGCGTATCGCAAACGGATGATCGAGTACACCAGCACGCTGGAACGTACTCCGGGGAACTACGCGCACCTGATCTGGCCGGACCATTGCCTAATCGGCACGCCGGGCGCCGCCGTGCAGGCCAACCTGTTCGCGGCACTCGAGGCCTGGGAACGCAAGGAATTCGCGAACGTGGACTACGTCACCAAAGGCACCAATGTGTTCACCGAACACTTCGGCGCCCTGATGGCTGAAGTCCCGGATCCCGAAGACCCTTCGACTCAGCTCAACACCGGCCTCCTCGAGGTCATGCGTGACGCCGATATCATCGGTGTCGCCGGTGAAGCGCTTTCGCATTGTGTGCTCCGCACGGTCAACCAGATCGCGCAGTACATCGGCGATGAGCACATCAGGAAGTTCCAGATCATCACGGACTGCTCCCAGCCGGTGCCGCAAGGCCCGGGTACGCCGGACTTTCCGGCAATCGCCCGCGATTGGCTGCAGCAGATGCAATCGCAGGGCATGACCCTCACGACCTCCGACGACTTCCTGCGCTAAGCGGGCGGCCCGAGGACAATCGAACACTTTCAAGGAGAAAGACATGCCCAGATTGATGAATAGTGATGATGGAATGCAGCAACACAAGCTGGCCGGGAACTTCGCGTTCTCTGGCAAGCGGCTTGACGCCCTCGGCGCGACCGAATACACGCTCGCAACCATTGCGGTTGACGAGACCGGTTCCACGCAGCGATTCAAGGATGAGCTGCGCAAGATGCTCGAAACGGCCGTGAACGCCTGCAAGAAGTCGCCGCGAAGCGACAACCTGCTCCTTCGCGTCATCTACTTTTCGGACAAGTATCCGAATGGCGTGAAGGAAGTGCACGGCTTCAAGCCGCTTGCCGAGATCGATGTTTCGGCCTACCCGGATCTCGATCCGGGTGGCTGGACGCCGTTATGCGATGCGACCTATTCCGCTGTTGGCGCGATGAACAAGTACGGCGAAGAACTCGCCGAACAAGACTTCAACGTCAATGGGATCGGTTTCGTCATTACCGACGGTGGTGAAAATGCCTCCGTTGCCACCATGCAGATGGTGCGCAAGGAACTGGACGCGTCGGTCACGGGTGAAAAACTCGAATCGATGGTGACAGTGCTCGTCGGTATCAACACCACGGTCGACAGCGTGAAGCGCGCCCTCGCCGAATTCCAGACGGAAGCCGGCATGACGCAGTACATCGATGCGGGCGAAGCGACGCCGGGTAAACTGGCCAAGCTTGCGAAGTTCATCGACCAGTCGGTATCGAGCCAGTCCCAAGCGCTTGGAACCGGCGGCCCCAGTCAGAACATCGCTGCGGTAATCTGATGGTGCGCCAAGTAAGACAGAAGTAAAAAGCGGGGATGGCGAGCGATTGCCGTCCCTTTTCTTTTCCCTGAAACAAGGAGTGCAATCATGGTCCTGCTTTCCACAGATCACCATTTCAGCATCGGACAAGAGCATGTGACGAGCGGGAAGCCCTGCCAAGATCACGCGCTCTCCGTCTCCGATGGTTCTATGGCCTGTGCCGTCATATCAGACGGATGTTCGACTGGCGGCGAAACTGACATGGGTGCTCGCGTACTCACGTTTGCATCTGTCGCTGCGATACGGGCGTACCATGCCCGACGAATGGATGTCACGTATATTCCTAGCCCCAACGAGCCTGGTATCGTCGCTGAAGTCGGCGCACGGCAGCATCTCGTGCTCAGCACGGTGCGCCGCGCGCTCGGCCTCGCGCGTAACGATATGCTCGCGACTTGCGGTTATGCGTTTGTCACCAACGAGGGGGGCGTAGTCCACCTCGCAGGTGACGGCGTCATAGCAACGAAGCTGCGGGACGGGACAATCATCATGTCCAAGTTCGACTGGGGCAAGGTTCCGTTTTATCCTCAATATCGCGAAGAGGCCGGCGGTGTCGGCTACGTGCGCGAGCATGGGGATCTCGGGACCGCCGCGTTGACTGAAGAGCAGTGGACGTACATTCCCGGATGCGAGAAGCAATTCTTGCACGGGGGAGATATTGCTTGGACGGTCGAAGAAGGCATGAAAGGCATCACGCGGTTGCTTACGAGAGAGTCGATCAGTGATGAACTCGAGGCAGTTTCCGTGTTCACTGACGGCGTGCTTCGGGTCGACGGCGTCGACTGGAGGGATGTTGTTGTGGGGCTCATGGACTTCAAGACCACCAAGGGACTATTCGTGAAGCGCCGGCTCAATGGCGCTCTCAAGGATTTCCGCAAACGCGGCAAAGGACCGATGGACGATATCGCCTACGCGGTCGTCCTCGTCAGATCGGAGCAATCAACCGAAGAAGGAGAGGCACATGGCAGCCCAGACCAAAGCGCTCAAGGTACAACTTGAGGGACGAGGCAACCTAACGCTCCGTCCGGACGACTATAAGACCCAGGGCGGGGAAGGGATGATCTATCGCACGGGCGACACGATTGTGAAGATATACCTCGATGCGGGCAAGATGCGACAGGACGGAATGATCGAAAAGATCAGGAAGCTCTCTCGGCTGAAGCACGAAACCATCATTGCTCCGCAGGGTATCGTAAGCAATGCATCGGGAGATCCGATTGGGTACTACATGCCATTTGCTCAAGGTGAGCCGATGTCGCGTGTTTTTACCAACGACTTCCGTCAGCGCGAACACTTCACTGACGAGGCGGCCAAGGTGCTAGCAGCGGGGATGCACGAGACAGTCAGTTTCGCTCACTCCGCGCACGCGCTCATGGTTGATGCCAACGAACTCAATTGGCTTGTTTATCTCGGCAACAGGGCAAAACCGTCGCCGCGTATCATCGATGTCGACTCGTGGGTCATTGACGGCCAGATCCCAAAGATCGTTGCCAAGATGTCCTCGATACGTGACTGGCATTCCAAGCTTGTCTCAGTCGAGAGCGACTGGTTCGCGTGGGGCGTTGTGACTTTCCAGGTGTTTACCGGCACCCATCCGTATAAAGGTACGCTCGCAGGTTACAAGCCTTCCGAGTTTATCGAGCGGATGAAAGCGCAGAAATCGGTATTCACCCCGGGGGTCAGCCTCAATCGAGTGGTGCGCGACTTCTCCTGTATTCCAGCCCCACTGCTTTCTTGGTACGAGGCGACGTTTCAGAACGGGGAGCGAAGCGCTCCTCCCTCGCCAATGCTCTCTGGCACGCAAATGCCAAGGGCTGCGCAAGTCATGCGCATGGTGAGCACTGCGACGGGCTCGCTTACCTTCGAGAAGCTGTACAGCATGGCAGGGAATCCTGTCTTGCGTGCCTATCCGTGTGGAGTCATCCTTTGTTCCGACGGGTCTCTCGTCGAACTGGGAATGAAGCGGGTTATCGGAACGGTGACCTCTCGAGATGTCGAAGTGGTAGCAGTCGCCGGCGGGTGGCTTGTCGGGACGGTCGAGAACGATTCTCTTGAGTTTCGTTATATCGATTCGCCTTCGGGGAAGTCAGAGCCGTTGACGTACATGCTCAAGGCGCACGGACTGTTCCGCGCTGGGGATCGCCTGTTCGCGATCAGCGATCGTGGCATTACCGAGCTGGCAATCACTCTCTTCGGAAAGCCGGTGCTCTCCTCAGGAAACACTTGGGGTGCGCTTCCGAACTCGACGAAGTGGTTTGATGGCGTGGGTGTGCAAGATGCGCTTGGTGCCGCATTTCTGTTGTTGCCATTCGGCGAGAAAGCGTGTGCCATAGCGAAGGTGCCGGAGCTCAATGCGATCACCGTCGTTGCCGCGAAAGCCGGTCCGCGGTACGTCGTACTGAGCACGGTAGATCGAAACGGCGACTATGAACGGCTCGAGCTCACGTTTGATCGTGACTACAGCACGTACACCGTCGTGCGTACTGCGGTCGATAATCCTGACCTCAACGTAGCGATCCTTCCCAAAAGTGTTGCTGCATCTATCAGTATGGATGGAGAGCTTACGATTACTGTCCCCACAGCGAATAAGGTGTCCAAGGTCGCGGATAAGCAAATCTCGACCGATATGGTCCTTGCGAATTGGGGAGACAAGGTGCTCTACATCCAGAATGATGGATTATGGAGCGTCCGGACAAAGTAGTCCTTGGCTTGGTTGTTCTTTCGAGATTCCTTCGGGAATCTCCTTTATGGAGCGCTCGAAATGGGTTCGAGCGTTCCTTGAGGAGAAGTTCTTTGTCAGAGGAGAAACACTATGTCACTTCTACACCGCTATTGCGGCGCTCTTGTCGGCGTACTTGCTGGCGACGCGCTGGGCGCTCCCTACGAGCATCAAAAGGCAGCAGTGATCCGAGAGGATCTCACACGTCGCGGGGGTCTGGTTCCGTTCGATTATCTGGACCCTTGGGAAAAGGTCCGCCAGGTGAAGTCGGGACAACCGACCGACGACTCGGAGCTCACGGCCTGCCTTGGTATAAGCTTGGGGAAACGTCCGATGTTCGACGCCGACGATCTATATCATCGTTTGCGGGATTTTATCCACGGCAGGCAATCGGTTCTCACGGATGGGCCGGCGTACGGTTCCGGTGGGACACTTCGTGCGGCGCTTAAGCCGACGTCATATGCTGAATCACTCGCGTCCTTTGAGAGAGGCGAGGTGCCAGTAGTGCCGTCAAACGGCAGCTTGATGCGTTGTGCACCGGTGGCGCTCTGCTGCCATGGCAATATTGCCGAGATAATCGACTTCGCCGCGAGGCAGTCGCGCGTCACGCACGTGCACCCCTCCGCGCAAGCCGCATGCGTTATCTACTCGGTCCTGATGTCGCTGCTGCTCGATGGAACAGCCCCCAGTGTCGCTTGGTACAAGACGCAAGACATGCTCTTCGTCCACAGGTATGCAAGGACGAATGAAATGGTACAGCCGCTGCTCTCTATCAATACGTACCAACCGGAAGAGAGCGAAATCTGGCCCCAGACTGGTAGCGTGGTGCTGTCCCTGCGTATCGCACTATGGGCTCTGCTATCCGCCTCAAGTTTCCGTGACGGAATCACGAGAGCAGTCAGTGTCGGCGGCGATACGGACACGTATGCGGCGATTGCAGGAGGGCTTCTGGGCGCCGTCTACGGCACTGAAGGTATCCCGCGCGAATGGCGCGAGGTGCTCATCGGTCGCGAAAAAATGGAAGACATTGCGACAAGTCTGTACGAGGTCGCTCGGGCGTGAAGTACCAAGTGTTTCTGAGGTCGGCTGCAACAGCTGTTCCGACCTCTCCTTTCTGGAACGCTCGAAATAGGTTCGAGCGTTCCTTGAGGAGAAGTTCTTTCTATCAACCATACACATGGAGGCAACCATGACACAGACGTTACGCACCAAAATCGCCGTCGCTCAGATGCACCCCATCGTGGGGGACATTCGCGGCAACGGGGAACAGATGCTCGAGTACCTCAACCGTGCTCGCGCAGCAGGTGCCGAGCTGGTCGTCTTCCCGGAACTCATCACGTCCGGCTATATCCTCGGTGACCGCTTCGAGCATGACGCTTTCATCCGCGAAATCGAGATGCTCGACGAAGAGATCCGTCGCGCAAGCACGGGGCTCGTGGTCGTCTGGGGCTCGGTCAAGCCCGACTGGGACAAGATTGGCGAGGACGGTCGCGTGCGCAAGTACAATGCGGCGCGTATCGCTGAGGACGGCGAGTGGGCCAGTAACGGCGTTCTCGACGGGTGGATCCCGAAGACGAATCTGCCCAAGTACCGCATCTTCGACGATGCACGCCACTTCTACGCAGGCGACAAGCTTGCAGTCGAAATGGGATGCGCACTCGACGATTTCTGGCGGCCGTTCCCGGTCATGCTCGATGGCCGGGTGGCGGGGCTCGCTCTCGCAATCTGCGAAGACCTCTGGGAAGACGAGTACCGCACGAAGATTTCCCAAATCTATGGTACGCACGGTGCCGATCTTCTGATCGACATCTCCGCGTCGCCGTGGACCGCAGGGAAGTATGGTGCGCGTGATCGCATGCTCCAGAATCGCGTGCAGGACTCGGGTCTCCCGATCCTCTACGTGAACGCCGTGGGTCTCGAGAACAACACCAAGAACCTCATCTGGTTCGACGGCAACTCGACCTACATCAACGCCGAAGGGGAGTTCGAGTGGCGTGCGCCGCAGCACCAGGAAGGACTATTCGTCCTCACCCCGGGTGATGCAGCGCAGAAGACGCATATCCTGGAGCACCTCTCGGGCATCGAAGAGATACACGGTGCCTTGATCCCGGCGATTCGCGAGTTCCTCGAGCCGTTTCCGCGCGTCGTCATCGGCCTTTCCGGCGGTGTCGACTCGGCGGTCTCTGCGGCGCTTCTCGTCGAGGCGCTTGGGCTGGAGAAAGTTCTGGCGCTCAACATGCCGACGGACTTCAACTCGTCGACGACGCAGCGGCTCGCGGCAGAGTGCGCGCAGAATCTCGATATCGAGTATCGGGTCGTGCCAATCCAAGGGCTCGTCGACGCGCATGCGAAGACGCTCCTGGGTGCGGGATTCCCTGCACCCAAGGGGCTTGCTCTGGAGAACCTCCAGGCACGCATACGCGGCTCGAGCATCCAGGCGACCCTGGCACAGATGGAGAGAGGCGTGTTCGTCTGCAACGGCAACAAGACCGAGATGGCGCTCAACTACTTCACGCTGTATGGCGACGGAGCAGGCGTAGCGGCATTTCTCGCGGACCTCTGGAAGGGGCAAGTGTACGAACTCGCGCGATTCATCAACAACCGGGCCGGGCGCGACCTCATTCCCGAAGGGATCTTGTCGATCGTACCCTCGGCCGAGTTATCGGCCGAGCAGAACGTGGATGAAGGGAAGGGCGACCCGATCTTCTATCCGTATCACGACAAGTTGTTGCTCGCCTTTACCGAGACGCGGTGGGACCCGACACAGGTTCTCACTTTTGCACTCGGGAACCATCTCGAGGAAATGCTCGGCTGCGAGAAGGGAACGATCGAGAAGTATTTCCCGACTCGCGCCGCGTTCGTCGAGAACCTGGAATGGGCATGGCGGCAGTACAACGTCGAGTTCAAGCGAGCGCAGACACCGCCGGTGTTCCTCGCCTCGCGTCGCGCCTTTGGGTTCGACCGCCGCGATACAATCTCGGCGAGCTACCTCACCGACGAGTACCAGCGTATCAAGGCTCTGTATCTGCGTTGATCTTCATGATGTATGGGTAGCGAGGGAGATACGTCTCCCTCGCGACACCCTTATATGCGATATCCATCGCATTAGTGATACGAGCCGAGCATGCTCGACCCGTATCACTGTTTCGATGGGAAACAGTTGCTCTTTGGCATAGATACATAACCTACAACCGATTCAGGAGAACTGAGATGAAACTAGCAGCTGCATGCATTGCAGAAGACAAGCCGGTCATCTTCCGTAGAGTCCTTGTGTTCGCGGGCAGTTTCGACCCATTCGCGATGCATCATCGCGAGATTGTGGAGAAGCTGCTCACGCTCAAGCGCCTCATGGTGAATGATGAGCCCGGCGTGCCGGTCGACGTCGTCGTATGGCCGGTCGGCGCATACGGCACGAAGCAGCAAGTCGCGCTTCCCAGAGATCGTATGGAAATGTTGCAACGAGGTTTGCGCGGACTCGACGTTACGTTGAATCTCGACGACCTCCTGAGCGATGATTTCGGCTACACCTCCACCTATCAGATGGAAGTCCGTATCGCGGCTAAGTTTCAAGAAGAGCTGCAGGACGACTATCTTGTGCCGGTTCAGGCACAAGTGATAACGCAGGTGTGGCACGTGATCGGCGCCGACATCGTCGGCCAGATCAAGGAATGGAATGAAGGGTTCAAGCTCTGGCAGCAAGGACGGTTCATCGTCGTCAGCCGCCCCGGGTATAAGCCAAAAGAACTGCCGCCTAAAAGCATTGTGCTTCCGGCAGGGAAGATGGTACCCGGTGCGGCAAGCACCAACATCAGGAAGCTCATTGCGGCGAAACAGCCGTGGGAGCATCTTGTCCCGGAGGAGGTCGCCACGTACATCACGCGGCACCGTCTCTACCGAACGATTCGCAACAGAAAAGGAGCAACATCATGACAACCGATCTCTATGACGGGATTAAGAATGCCTTCCCTCTGGAACAGTTCCCGTGGGACGACTACTTCGCCCGTATGGCGGAAACCGATTTCCTCGCGGGGCGGGCAGACCAGCTTGCTGTGAAGTCGTACTTCGTGCGGAAGGCGCCCTTTGGTGGATCTCACATCCTCCTTGGCGGCATTACCTCCGCACTCCGGACGATGCGCGAACTCCGGTTCGACGTCGAGGGCGAATTCGATCATGGCATGCAGGACATGGGGTACCGCAAGGACTTCATCGCCTTCCTCAAGGCTCGCAAGGGTCTGCACGGCATCACCGTCTACGCGCCGCCCGAAGGCACGCCCTTCTTCCCGAACGAGCCGATCATTTCGATCGCAGGCCCGCTCGCGGAAGTGCGTCTCGCCGACGGAATCCTCATCTCCGAGTGCAACTTCGCTTCACTCTCGCTCACGAAGTGGAATCGGATGGTGCGCACCGTGCGGCCGGGCAGTGTGCTCGAGTTTGCTCGCCGCCGGTCGCAGAACCATCTGAAGTCGAGCCTCTACGGCATGCTTGCCGGCTGCACAGCCACAAGCAACGCCGAACTGCGCCGCTTCATTGAAGTTCTGGTCAGGGGAACGATGGGTCACGAGTGGATGCAGTCATTCCCGTCATTGGTGGAAGCCTTTGACGCATGGCTCACCAACCAGCCGGGATTCCCGATTGGGCTCATCGACACGGTGCGGTGCCTGGAAGAAGATTTCCCGGCATGGCTCGACGCCGTTTCCCGCCACAAGGAGGCCATCAAGGCTGCGAACCCGCCCGTTTGGGGTTGGCGCAACGACAGCGGCGACCTGGCCTACCTGGTCATCGAGCAGTATGTCCGCTTCTTGCGGCACCCGCTTGCGCAGGATCCGTGGTTTCTGGAGCGGATGCGCATCTTCCTCACCAACGAGCTCGACGAGTATGCCTCCTCTGCCATCATCGCGCAGATCACGGTGCAAGCCGGTGCGGCCGGTATGGACGCGCGGGATATCTTGCGCCGCATCATCTGGGCCGCCGGCACCAAGCCGGGCGTGTGCTCCGACGATCCTGCACTAGGGGGCGTCATGAAGCTCATGGAGATGAACGGCCAGGCCTGCATCAAGCTCGCGCTCGACGCAGACGGCCGGGTCGGACTGAAGACGTCCATCCCGGGGTTCAACCTCTCGGGGATGGCCTACAAGGGAACCGAACCGGCCGGCATACTGCTGTATCCGGCTCGCCGGTACCGCGTGGACCAGAACGGCCAGCTCCATGACCAGCTCCACAACCAGCCGGTGAAGGTCCTCAAGATGTGTCATCCCGACAATCCGACCTTGGTGCACGAGCTCGACGACTATCGTATCGAGCCGAGGCAACAGGTCGTGTTCAAGGACGGCATGCTTACCCAAGCATGGGAGGACAATCGTCCGACCCTCGAGGGCGTGGCGCAGCTGTCGGCTACCAAGCTCGACGCTCTGCCGTGGTGGATCACCCGCATTGAGAAGCCGCATCCGATGCCGGTCTCGGTCACGACTGACCTCTTGGGTCTTCGCAACCGCATGATCAGGGCGCATGCTCTGCAGGCGGAATACGAGCCGTTCTAAGCGGTGGGACTGATGTAGGTTGTGTATCTGTGTGTTCGCTTTGATGCTCCGGCTTTGTGCCGGGGCATTTTTTTATCGAATCGGCTATTCGCTGGTCGGGAGCATACCGTACGGGATATACTGAGAAAATATGCATACCTCTGCTAGGGCGAACGTCTTGCTCGAAGGCCCTATTTTGAACTCGCTCATCATGCTTGCGGTGCCTATTGTGCTCGCGAATGTCTTGCAGGCCGGGTACCAGCTCACGGACGCGTTCTGGGTGGGTCGGCTCGGAAGCGCGGCGGTGGCGGCGGTCTCAGTCTCATTTCCTATTATGTTCCTCTCCATCGCGCTCGGCACGGGCCTCGCTATCGCCGGGTCGACGCTTATCGCGCAGTACTTCGGGGCGAGGAAGAGCGAGATGGTGGACCACGTTGCCGCGCAGACGCTCCTGATGATTATTGCCGTTTCAATCGTCCTCGGGGCGATCGGATATGCCCTCACTCCGACCATCCTGAATCTTATGCAGGTTGCGCCTGACGTGCAGCAGGGAGCGCTCGGCTTTATGCGGGTGTCATTCGCTGGGCTCGTGTTCAACTTCTTCTTCTTTATGTTTCAGTCGATCATGCGCGGCATCGGCGACGCGAAACTTCCGGTCTATATCGTATTCGGGACGGTCATACTCAATTTCATACTTGATCCACTTTTCATATTCGGTTGGGGTCCTATCCCGGCGCTCGGGGTTATGGGTGCGGCTATCGCCACCTTCGGCACGCAGAGCTTGGCCGCAGGTATCGGGCTCGTGGTCCTTCTGCGCGGTAAGTACGGCATCCATCTCACCCTGCGCCACTTCACGCCGGATTACGCATTTATGAAGCGCGCATTCCTCCTCGGATTCCCGGCCTCTATCGAGCAGTCAGCGCGCGCGCTCGGACTCACCGTGATGACGTTCCTCGTCGCGAGCTTCGGTACTCTCGCGATGGCTGCGTACGGCGTCGGCGGGAACGTGCTCCAGATGGTCATCATCCCCGCGATGGGGCTCTCGATGGCGATATCGACGCTCGTCGGCCAGAACATCGGCGCTGGCAATATACCGCGTGCTGCGGCCATCGGCCGTCTCGGAGCATGGCTCGGCTTCTCTATCCTGACGGGCATCGGGATACTCGTGTTCATCTTCGCGCCAGAGCTCGTCACCTTCTTCATACCGCATGATCCGGAGGTTACGGCTCTTGGCTCGGCGTTCCTCCGCACCATCGCCCTGTCATGGGGGTTCTTGGGGCTACAGTTCTCGCTC
>Ga0315268_10003586_pt1 | contig 17097 bp, 20 predicted proteins | sample C1_top_MG_FD_204535 | JGI IMG/M metagenome (GOLD analysis project Ga0315268, IMG submission 204535) | Sediment microbial communities from Yellowstone Lake, YNP, Wyoming, USA - C1_top | ecosystem: Environmental > Aquatic > Freshwater > Lake > Sediment | place: USA: Wyoming | collected 2017-08-01
GCAGCTTGGCAGAATTCTTTATGTACGTCCAGTCCCACATACACCATGGTCTCTTGCCTCATCGTTTGTCACCACATACGATATAGGCGAGAGGCCTCTTCTACATACCATCCCTATGGGCTTTTCCTGTGGTGAGCCGGACGTGAGCTAGCATCAATCCAGAAGAGGCAGTTAGTGTGCCTTAAGGCCTAAGCAGTCTCACCGTGGAGGACCCACCCCAACTCCTAGTGCAAAGCCTATTGCCTGGACGGTGCGCATCCAAGCGAACCCGCCCAAAGTCTCGATGCCACCACCCAGTCGGCACAAGGTCACTTCTTACATGTCTTACATACTCTACATATTGACCAAGAAGCCACAAAGCATTGTTATCATACCTGTCATTACTCACCTCATTGGTTGTTCCGAGGCGGGTGAGAAATCCTGTGATAAAATCCTCAACTGTCTTTCCTGTTTCTCCTTGGTAAGCCTGCGTATGTAATGTTCGTAAGTAATCACGAGGCGAGGAGCCTATTTCTAATTGTCTTCTGCCTCCTAATGTCTTTCCTCGGCCTTGCTGAGGCATAATGGGTAGACTTTCGACTAGTCCCACAGACCAGCCTGGAGCGGCACAGATACGACCATTCTTGACTACCTCTAACTTGGTCTGTCCCCGATGATTGCTCGAATAATCTTGAGGAAAATACACAAGCTCGTCTGTATCTAGTGCTTGTCTTAAGGTATCCCATATCCAGACATGTTTCTCGCTATTGACACGAACAGGTATTAGAGGATCAGAAGGAGAACGTCTGGTTTGATAGATCCTTCCTTCTGCTGCGTGTTTGAGAATAGCTGCTTTCGTTCGGTCGACAAGAAGGGGTGTCGGCATTGCCATGGGTGTTAGTTCTAAACGATCAAACCCTTGTGGAACTTTTCTGCTTACAAACCCTCCATTATGGGCAAACAGTTCTACAACCTGTTCTTGGGTTGGAATTGGATACTCTTTTCCATCTATTCCAATCACCCCAATGCTTTCTGATTTCGGAAGAAGCGTGAGAACGCCGGTGCGGTTCAAGGCGGTAACGCAACGGACGTATTCCCTTTCAACAGCTTCATGATCGAATACAACAACTCGCTCCTCCATTGCCAATCCGTCCTTGCCATCTCGTAATGATTCGCCTTCCATTTGGTTCTTCGTTCGGAGCTGGAAATGACCTGAGAAGTCTGGCTAATCTGCAATCAGATGATTATTGCACCGAGCTAGACTCATCTGCCCTTCACCCTGTTTCTTCCCCAAATCATCAATATGCACCATCAACATATCCACTTTATGATCCGATTGCGGTCACCTGGTCTGTGGCTTTTCGCCGGAGGCCTGGAGATGCTGTTCCTTGTCCACCTGGCGGAGTTCCTGTATCCCGGATACAGCGTTTCTGAGAACTACATCAGCGACTTGGGCGTCGCCCCGACGGCCGCGCGATGGGTCTTCACTGCCGCGATCATACTGTTCGGATCGATGGCTCTAGTGAGCGCGGCTCTGCTGCGGCAGAGATCAAAGAAGTCATTGCTTTGGCCTTTTCTCGGGCTCTCCGGCATCGGAGCTATTGGTGTTGGAGTCTTTAATGAGAATTACATCCCCGAGGTGCATGCGTTTTTCGCTCTCCTGGCCTTCCTTTTTGGGAACTTGGTGGCAGTCTATTCTTACAAGATGGTCCGTCCTCCTCTCTCATTCTTGTTTGTTCTCCTCGGCATCATCGGCTTGGCAGCATTGGTCTTCCTGGTTGGCCGCACCTATCTCGGTCTAGGAGCTGGCGGAATGGAGAGAATGATCTTCTACCCTGCGATGTTCTGGGCTCTGGGCTTTGGAGCTTACATGTTGGCTGAGGAGAATGCGGTGAGCCGGTCGTGAGATCGGACGAAGAGCTGAGTTTAGGTGTGCAGGGAGCCGGATGTGAACCGAGACATCTGGCCATTTCTCAATCAGGGGGTTTTGGTACCGAGATAAAAACCTTTTGCATCCTCTTTTTCGTCAACGAGAAGAAGTCGCCTCCTCGAGCTGCACTTTGGATGATTCTGAACCTCTCCAGATTGGTCCATCTAGCAGAGCCTGGAATTCATTAGTCTGAACATCAATTCACAATTGAATATTAAGATGTGCGAGGGCCCGGATATTTGCACGGAATCTACTGGCAAGAAAACCCCGCATCTATAGAATTCACGAGTGCTAGGGACAAATCGAGGGCCGACTATTGGCATCGAATCTACTGGCAATTAAAGGTCCCAGCAATAACTGCCGGTATGAAACATACGGGGTAGTCCGCGCGTACCGTCGCCCTTCCTCCCTTATGGTTACTTCCGAGGCGAGGCACGAAGAACCAAGTAGTTCATACGTCGGTTCCCTTTCCAGCCTTGAGTGGTGGTTCGAGGAGAGTGGAAGAGATTGAGTGAACATTCGGTGTCCTATGCTGAGCTGGTAGAAGGGGCGCGAAGCAGCGAGAAAAGAGCCCTTGACCTTCTGAAACATCTGGTTGGGTTCCCTTCGGTCGCCAGCCGCGACAAGTCTAGCATAGTGGATTGTGCGAACTTCGTGGAGGACCAGCTCAAGGAATTCGGCTATGCGACATCTCAATTTCCTACTAAAGGGTCACCAATCGTCCTTGGAGAGAAGAACATCAAGGCCGAGAAGACTCTCTTGTTCTATCACCACTATGATGTCGAACCTGAAGACCCTACGAGCCTCTGGACTTCGCCTCCCTGGATGGCTACCGTGAGGGATGGACGAGTCTATGGGCGAGGAACCACTGACAACAAGGGACCATTGGTCGCGAATCTCTTCGGAATGGATCTCATCGAACGAGCCCTTGGTGAACTCCCCGTAAATGTGAAGTTCCTCATTGAAGGGGAGGAAGAGGTGGGTTCAGAGCACCTTCGGGATTTTGGTGTCGCGAAAGGCGATTTCCTGAAAGCTGACGGGTGCATAATCGAGGCTGCAACGGCTACCCCTGGACATCCTTCGGAAATTGAGTGCGGTGCGAAAGGGTTTATCGATATTGAGTTGACAGCCGGCGGATCACCAAGATTCCCCCAGAGAGATGTCCATTCAGGTCTTGCCAGCGGCGTTCCAAATGCTCCTTGGAGATTAGTATGGGCCCTCAATAGCCTGAAGGATGAATCAGAGAACATACTAATTGAAGGGGTCGACGATCTTGTGGCAAAGCCATCCGAAGAGGACCTTGCAGTTCTGCGCGAATTCGGAGAAGATATGACCGAGATGATAAAGAAAGACTATGTTCTGAGTAGGACTCTGCTTGGCCGATCGGGCCTCGATCTTCTCCAAGCCGTCTACATGAAGCCGAGCATCACGATCTGTGGGCTTACGAGCGGTTACCAGGGTCCTGGTTCAAAGATGATCGTGCCGTCAACCGCCTCTGCCAAGGTGGACTTCCGTTTGGTGCCGAATCTTACGGCGCGGAAGGCAGAAGAGATGGTTCGGGCTCACTTCATCAAGAAGGGATTCGACGATATTGAGGTCCGCTTCAACGGAGTTGGATATGATCCAGCAAGGACACCTGTTAATCATCCATTCATTCGGATGGTTCAAGAACTTTCAAACGAAGTTGCCGCGCCTGCGAGAGCTCGTCTCGTCCCGTCATCATTCGGTTGTGGTCCCAACTACTTGTTTGCCCCGCACGCTCCGTGTTGTATGGCTATCAGTGACACTGAAATGTATGGCACCAATTTCCATGCCCCCGACGAGAACTTGCCGCTGTCGAGCTTGACAAGCATAATGGCGTTCGCGGCAATCTTGGCAGAACGACTTGCTACCATGTAAGTGAGGAATGCTATTCATTCCTCACGTCTCTTTCCTTACCTATGGGCTTTTCTGAGAATCATGGTGGACCCTGTGGGGACCATTTCCGACTCGTCTGGCTCCGAAGTCAATTCGGGCTTTTTTGCACTTGAGCCCCGTCGTCCCCTAAACACCCGCCTCGAGGCGGGCCCCTTCCCCTTTTTCCAGGATCTCAGCTGCGGGGCGGGCAGGATTCGACCATGACACACTATGACATTCGTCCTCTCCTAGAATCCCGAGAAAGTTCTTTGCACCTATTCCGGGACAAACTCCCCTAGTTTGTACTTCGGCCCGCGGATCCGGGTACAAAGTCTCACCGGAGGACCCCGGCCGCGGGATGAAAGGCGCAGCTCCGAGGAGTCGCACTGCGCGCAGAGATGCTTCCATCGGGACTCTGAACTACGGACCACCTTGTCACAGCGGCGGCACCTGATGGGGTTCATCCTCTCGGACTCCTCAAGAGGGTTAGAGGGTTCATTCGATGTGCTCGTTGAGATCGATGCCCGTTGCTCTCGCGAGCGCCTTGATGACGTCGGGCATGATTATCTCGCCGCCGGCGTTCTTGTAGCACGCATCCTCCAAGAGCTTCTTCGGATCGGTTTCCATCCACGCCTCATGGGAACTCTTCTCCCCCTGCAAGACCGTGCGGTATGTGTGCGCCAGGATGTGGAGCCCCTCCTTTGTCCTATAGAGTGTGTACTTATCCCAGCGCGTCCGTTCTGGCCCGAAAAATGGGCTGCAGGTACCCACGGATGCGAGGTCGACCCCCTCAAAGCGGAGATCGGGCAAACCGTCCCGTTCAACAACATGCTCACTCATCTGTTCTGTCTCGCTCATCTAATCTCTCCTGTCTCGACTCGACTCGCTGGCAGCGAAGAGCCGCCAGCGGTGAATGGATGAGGGGGTGGACCCTTAAGCCTTTCCGTCCAGTTATCATGGTTCACCCTGGATGAGACGCTCGAAAAAGGTATTTGCAGAGCTGCTGGCAGCACCTCTGATGTTTCCCCGCGAGAGATGGCGGGACCATGTCCCCCGCAAGTATTGTCCCGTCCTGGGCCCATTCCTCTCATCAGACCTGCTCATCAGATCTTGTGAGTGGATCTGTTCGCAGGAGGACCTCGACGCTGTACCACGAGGCATGCTAGGAACTATGACCGCTCATCATCAGAACAGCCGAAAGGCGAAGAGCGCTAGACCAGGATCTCGCCTGAGATCTCGACGCGCTCCTGGGCCAAAACCCGTCCTGCACCGGAGGATCCTGAGCGCGCTCAAGCAGGGCCCCTGCTACACGAAGGAGCTCGCAATGCGAGCAGGCGGCTCGCTCTTCTGGACGCGCGAGGTCCTCAAGCAGCTCGAGATCCGAGGGCTCGTGAGATCGTGGACGTTCGCCCAGGCCGATCGGGGAGGGCGAAACCTGACCGTGCATGCGTGGCGGCTCACCACGGGAGAAGAGCGACGTCATGGGAAGGAAGATCCGAATGCCACCGCTCACGCTTCCGCCCTCTTGTCCAAGATGCTGCGCGGCCAGCTGAGCAAGGTCGAGCGGAAGAATGAGCTCCTCGCTGCAGAGGCAGAGAGAGATCGCGAGGCTCGACTCAGCTCATCATGAGCAGATGCTGGACAGCGCGCTCAAAGCCCTCGAGCTCCTCCGCGGATCTCGCGGTCTGAAAGCCCCTCCCCCCACTGGCTTGTATTTGCTCGGTGCGGCACCATCCCGAGCGGTACTGAAAACATGCATAGCCGTCCCCTCATGGGGATGTACGCTCCCCCGGCCCGATTGGACGAGCTCGCGCACACTCGAGCTCGGCGGCGCCGGCATCTGGCCTCGATGGCGCCGGCAGCACTGTGCGAGGGTCATGCCGGCGTACCATGGTATCCAGCGTCGGATCGAGGACGGGGATGAAGCACTCGACCATAATGTGGTCCATGATGAGGCGCGCGCGCTCGGCCGATGTCGCAGCTGAGGAGACGGGCGTCGCCTGACCTGTCTACGCGAGCAGGTATGCATGCTCGGGAGATCCCAGCTGCAGCGGGGTGTCGATTTCCTCCTGTGTCTCGAGCAGACGCAGCCCACACCCACGGCCACACCCTTGAGGCAGGCGAGCTCGCGGACCGCCTGCAACCGCTGAATCACATTGAGCCCGAGCTCGCGGTGCTCCCGCGGATCGTCGTGGTCGAGATCCTCCGGCGCTCGAGCGTACGGAGCGCGAAGGACCGCAAGGTCTTCGGGAGCGGGCGCATGAAAGCCTTTGCAGAGACCTGCAGGCGGAGCCTCCTATCGACGGATCTCCTCAAATGAGAGCTCGCAAGAACGGAGAAGGGGGAATAAAAGAGGTTTCGGCGGCCGCCCCCTCAGGAGAGAATCACTCGATTGTCTCGTGGAGCTCCACACCGCAGGCTTCGGCGAGGCGCTTGAGCACGCTTGGGTATATTTTCCGCTTGCCCTCCGCATCATCAGGATCGGTATACGCCGCCGCGTCCAGCAGCGCTGCCAGATCGACCCCGACCCAGGCCTCATATGCGTTGCGCTCGCCCTGCCGCTGTGTGTGGTAGACATGCTCGAGCACATGATTCCCACCCTTCGTCTCGTAGACGGTGTACTCGTCCCAGCGCTTCGACTCGTCGCCGGCGTCCCGATGGGAGCTCTCCTTCGCCAGGAGGCGGCCCGTGAATACCAGGTCGCGCTGCCCGTCACGCCTCACGACGATCTCTTTCCACGCCTGTCTGCTCTGCTTCTCTGTCCCGCTCATCTGTCTCACACACTTCCAGAAGGTGCATCACGCACCCCCGAGGGGTGGAAGTGGGTGGGTGTTCTTATGCCCTTCGACACGCCCTAGCAGATTTCCCCTGGTCCCGAGCCTCGAGCCCGCGCCTTGCCCTCGCCGAGGACCTGCTCGACAAGCTGCAATAGGAGATCTTGGAGGCGTTCATTCGCGAGCTCCATCTTCTCGAGGCGGGCCTTCATGCGGGCCGCGAGCTCCTCAGGCTCCTTCGTGCTCCTCGCTTCTTTGCCCGTCTCATCATCCCCCTCTCGGCCTCGATAAGGTCCGCATGCACCTTTTGATGGCAGTCCCAACAGGTAGTCTCGAACCGCTCAGGGTGCTTGAGCGCTTCGAGAAAGCCCTCGGCCATGACGGTATGGTCCAGAGTATAGTGCCCGGCATGATGCACCTGGAGGATGCCGTCTGTACGGCCGCACCGCACACAGGCGGGATGAGTTTGGAGCCATTGGAGACGGAACTGCTTCCATTCCTGGCTCCGGTAGAAGCTGGCGCGCATTCGGATCCATCTCTCGTCGTGGATGACGTCCTTTTCCGACTCCCCATCAGCGGGGCTCCGTTCGACATCGAACGGGATCCCGAGCGCTGTGGCGAGCCCGGGTGTAGCCAGGTCGTCAGAGGCTACCCAATGACCGTTGCCCACGTCCACCCACTCGCGCCAGGCGAGCATGCCCTCGCGTTCTTCGGGGGAGGCGTCCTCGAAACGACGCCATAGGGGCTTCTTTGGCTCGGCTGTCATGTTATTTCCTCCTGGCGGATCCCGCATCCGACATACTTCGGGCCCATTTCTGCTTCGCCGGCCCTTGGCGATCTCATCCAGTTCATGGCATACCTCTCGATTTCATGCTGGACCTCTACAAGCAAGCGGTTTATCCAGGGGATCGTAATAGCCATGATCTCGTCGGCGCCGGGCATCCTGACATAGATCGGCCTCCTCCGTCTCAGCCCATCTCGTGGTATCTTCAGCTCGTGTCGAAGGATCTCGCAGGTTTCGCATCGACAGGTGCCATGCTCTTCGGGCGGGAACTTCGCGAGTTCGTGTCGTCTCACGAGGGACCGCAGGTGGTGCTCGAGGGCGCCATGGGACATGACATGAGGGCACAGCCTCCTCTCGATCTCGCGGTGCTCAGCCGAGCAACCTAGCCGGCGGATGCTGTCGAGTATCTCTTTGTCGTAATGCTGGGCTCCGAGTCGATTCAAGAGCCTACCACGAGACATTGTAGCACGGGCACCTCATTTTCATAGAATCGATATCGGCAACGCCCCTTAAGGGTTCCGCTGCCCCCTCGACAAACGGGGGTGGAGGCGCGAATCAAAATGGTTCCCGGAGCAGAGAAGAGGGTCCACTACAGCAAGGGATCGTACCTCCTCGTGGTCCCGATCTCGTTCGTGCACGAGCACGGCCTGGACAGGGACCCATGGGTAGAGGTTTTCAGCAAGAATGGCGAGCTCCGCGTGCGTCCCTTCCGCAGCGCGAAGGACGAGAAGAAGAAGGCGGTCGGGTGATGGACAAAAGAGCCCGGGCCCCACGTACCAGGTGGGGCGAACCGGACAAGACCAGCGGGGTCGGATTCTCTATTGCATCTCGTACTTATGAAGGCTCGCCTCGTCCCCCGAGGCAAACCTGCGAACGGTGCCATGCTCACGCGGCAGAGATCCTCGTCGTCGGGGAGCGCGAGGGCATGGCTGTGCGGATCTGTCGCAGCTGTCGTGAGACGAGACGTTTCCCCATGTCTCTCATGCCCCGTTCTGGGAGGCGGAGATCGTGAGTGTCAGGAAGGACAAGGGCGCAGGCTTGAGCAAGGGCGAAGAAGCGGCGAAGGCGAGAGCGAAGAGCCCCACGCCCCAGGAGGGCATAGACCTCGAGGCCCACGCGCAGCGCGAGGACCAGGCCATGAACCTCTGGGACGACGGCTTAAGGGACATACGGGAGATCGCGGGCAAGGTCAGCATGTCCGTACCGGAGGTCCGCAGGGTCCTCGCGGACCGCAGGAGGATGACCTGGGAAGGGGATGACGTGAGCCTGCGGATCGCGGAGGTCAGCGCGAAGGATTTGCACGACACGCTCCTCTTCCGCGCGGAGATCCTGTCCATGGAGGGCCCTTTGTCTCTTCCGAGTCGGGTCCGCGGAGAGTGTATGCGGTGCACGGAAGGGAAGCCCGAGGAGATCGACGTCGACCCGTGGGAGTTCCTCTTCCTCACGCCTGCGGAGCGAAAGGCGTACCTCGAGCTGAAGGGTCTCCAGGCCGCCTCTAAGATAGGGTGCAAACACTCCGGGTCCCGCACGAAGGTACGAAGCTCCGAGGCTAGAGCGGTAGACTACTGGGTGCTCACCGTCGCGGATGTCCCGGAGGAGACACGCTTCGCTGAGTCTTTCGAGGATATCCGCCTCAAGCTGCACCTCATCGGGACTCGTCCGCCCCTCGGAGGCTCCGCGAGATTCCGCGGCACAGTTGAGTCGGACCCGAGAACCGGAGAGCTCCTCATCATCAGCGAAGAGTTCCAGGAGCTCGAGAGCCGCCCGGCGGCCCCGAAACTGGACGACTGGATGAAGAGGCAACTCCGGGAGATCGGCCGCATGCCCCTCGACAAGCTGCGCGGCCAGATTGCACCGGACATGGTGGGCCGTCCGCTCGTGCAGGAAGCACGCCTCCTGGTCCTCATGTCCCCGATCCGGATTCGGGACGTGGATAACCGTGAGATCCGCGGCAGCCTTATCGAGGTCCTGCTCGGAGACACAAAGACGGACAAGTCGGAGAGCGCGGGGGACACGGCGAGAGCGCAGGGCTTCGGCTCCTTTGTTCAGGCAGAGAACGCGGCCCGGACCGGGCTGACATACAGCATCACGGAGCTTAAGACGGGAGGTTGGGCCCTCACCTGGGGCATCCTCCCACGAAGCCACGGGAAGTATATCGTTCTTGACGGGCTCGAGAAGTGGGGCGAAGGTCTCATGATACAGCTCCGTGGGGTCCTGGGAGACCAGGAGGTCCAGGTGGACCGCGTGGTCCACGGACGGCGGCCTGCAGCGGTTCGCATGACGGTCACCATCAATCCCGAGAAGGCCGTCCGGGAGTACCCGTTCCGGTGCCAGGCGATCGTGGGGGCGAAGGCCTTTGTGAAGGGCCCCGATATCTCACGGATAGACTTGTGGCATGTCTTCGCGAATGAGGACGTATCCGAAGAGGAGATCGCCCACCGCGCCCCAGTGAGTCGGCCCGTGGACGACAAGATCTTCCGGACCCTCGTTCACTGGGCGTGGAGCCGCAAGCCGGAGGACGTGAAGTGGGCTCCCGAGGCCACAGAGCTCGTGAAGGACAAGGCCACGGAGATGATGAAGGCCTACAGCTGCTCGACCCTCCCCGTGGTCCACTCGGGCTTCCGCGATGTTCTCTGCCGCGTGAGTGCAGCCTGCGCAGCCCTCCACTTCTCGACTACGAATGGTGAGGACCTCGTGGTCACGAAGACCCATGTCGAGGAGGCCGTGGCCTTCCTTCGTCGGATGTATGACGCGATCCAGCTCCACGAGTACAAAGAGCACGCAGAGAAGGACGTCACCTTGACGGGCGGGGAGTTCCTGAGCACGGTCATCGAGATCGGTGAGCCTGGCCTGCATATCATCCAGCATCTCACCAAGGGCCCGCAGACCTCGGAAGAGCTCGCGGAGGCCCTTGGAGGACAGAGGACCGGGTATACCGCGAAGGTTGTGAGGGACCGTTACGATGAACTGAGACGGCACGGCCTCATCGAAACCCGCTCCGGATTGGGGGCATACCTCACCGCGAAGGGGACGGGTTTTTTCCATTTCCTGCTCTCTCTTGAGGGCGACTTTGTACCCAAATCGGTACAAACTAGGGGAGTTTGTCCCGGAATAGGTGCAAACAAGTCCCTGAGGGTCCTAGAAGAGTACGAAAATCCGCCTCTGCAGACAGCACCCCCGTCATCCTCGCCTGAGGCTTTTCCCTCGCCCCCGTCATCAACGGGCGAGCTCGAAGATCGCCGCAAGGAAGGTCCTGATGAGGGGAAGGATGAAGGAGGTCCTCCGCCATGACCAGGCTCCTCCTCGTCTTCGTGCCCGCGTCCGGGACCAAGGCCGAGGCCGTGCTGTTGCAGCTCGAAGCTCTCGCATCGGCGAGCTCCTGCGTCGTGGACGGGCCGTTCGAGCTCGAGGGGTCTGTCCCATCGGCTGATGCGGTGCGACTTGCGAGGGCTGCGGAGCTCCTCGAGCGAGCTGCGAAGAGTGCGAAGATAAGCGAGGGACTCGCACGGGCGAAGGCAGAGGGGCACAGGATCGGCAGGCCTCCGGCCCACAGCCGTACAACAATCGCGGAGGTCGTTTTGGCACGGGGTAGCGGTGCATCTTGGGGCGAGATAGGACACAAGTACGGGATCCCAAGGTCGAGCGCTAGAAGGCTGTACATCAACGAGCTCGCGAGCAGGTCTGAGCGCCGAGCCAGCAAGCGCAAGGGAGGGCCCCCGTGAGCCAAAACAGGGATTCCGGCACAGGCATTATCCCCTCCGAGATCCATCCAGCTGCAGGCGCAGAGGATGGGGACAACTCAGCGCCAGGAGAACAATATGCAACCCAGCCATACACCCAGCTGGGACGACGGGGCAGATCGGGGCGTAGAGGACGGAAGCGCAGGCCGAGATCGATGGGCCGGCTTCCGTTCGTAACCTACCTGAACGAGTTCCTCGAAGACGTGCAGCCCTTCTACTCGCCCGCAACGCTCACCCACATGACGAGACAGCTGCGGTACATCCACAGGATCCTGCAGCAGCTGAGAGGGCAGGGACTTCTGGCCACGACAAACCCTCTGCTCTTCAAGCAGCACGAGATCGGCATGCTCCTCAACTACATGAACGCACGGGACGGCCTCCGCTCGAGGCCCATGGGTCCTACGGGCCAGAGGAAGCTCCTGCAGTACCTGGGGCGATTCCTCGAGCATTGCGGCAATCCGGTGCTGCAGCAGATGAAGGTCAAGCGGGTCCTGAGGATCCCGAAGGAGGCATGTGGACCGCTGCCGTGTCCGTCCGAGGAGCAGGTCCAGGAGATCGTGGGCAAGCTCCAAGAGGCGGCCGCGGCAGGGGATTCTGAGGCGCTGGGAGTCTTTGGCATGGCGGTTTTCTGTGCCTATGCTGGCACCAGGCTCAAGGAGGTCCGGCTCGCCCAGAAGGGGGATCTCTCTCTGACGTACTCGGAGCTCACAGTCATGCATCCGAAGGGCGAGGGGGCCTGGGGCTCGCCCAGGAAGACGAGGATCGTCCCCCTGGGCAGGCAGGCCCTGGTGGACTTCATGGATCTGCGTACGCGCGAGCTCGAGCGGCATGGAATCGCAGATCGCAAGGAACTGCCTCTCGTGCCATATCTCGCAGGAAAGAGCCCGGGCCGTTACTGGAATGATGCGTACCTGCACACGGTGAAGGGCGAGCTCGAGAGCGAGATGGGCATGCGGTTCGACTTCCGCATGCTCAGACGAGCGTACGGTCAGAACGCTCTTGACCGCGGTGCGAGAATCGACAGCGTGAGCGTCGCCCTAGGTCATTCATCGACTCGCACGACTGAGACCTACTATGCTCGGCGCAAGGTCGATGATGCCTTCGAGGATCTCGAGCGGGTGTACTCCGTCCCGGGTACCGAAAAGTGCCAAATTGACCGATGAGCCAGACAGGGCAAAAATGGACCCTGTGGGATTTGAACCCACCAAATTGACTGGCTCGACTCGAAAAGGTACAGATCGGGTCGTTTATCGTGTCTTTGGAAGGCGACGGAAGAACCGACCTAAACCCCTTAACTTTTCTTACCCTCCCAACTTGTGCGACTTTTCCGTTCTTTATGTGGCTTGTAGACCACTTTGAGAGTGATCGGCTTGATATTGGCACAAGCCGGCAGAAGATGGTTCAGAACCTGTTCTGCGGTCGGATGATGAGTTTGACCTTCTGGACCGATCTGCTTCCAGCCAGTTTCGTCCTTAAGCCATTTCCACGTTCGGCCATGTCTGGTCGTCATGTAGATGATATAATCTGTGTTCTTCATCGTCTTATTTCCTAGATTGGTAGAGTCGTCCCTTCTCTATGTTCTTTTCTCGGGAGACAACAGTCAAACCGAACGACCTGCGTTCGTGCTCTTTGTTCGTCAGTCCTCGACCAAGAGGAACGAGTCCACGAGAGCGCTAGCGGACTGGAGGGCCTGCGTCCAGAACAACTTGTTCTCCAGATCTCCGGGGCGAAACAGACTGTCGTACTTGAGCCGATCGTCGCTGGGAAGAACTCTCTCCGCACACCGCACGGCAAACTCACGAAGTTGACGGGCATTGGACAAGCGGGGATTGAGGGCGACGTAGTACAGGCCGAGCTTCTCCACTTCCCGGACGTCATGTCCCATCTGTTTACCAGCCAGTCGGAACTGGCTCAGCACGACCAACAATCTGTCGCCGACACCCATCGACGGAATCGAGTATTCGTTGTCGGTAGGAACTCGGCTAAGGATGTCGGAACCCTTCGGTCGGGAGGCAATCGTCTTCTTCATTTCCTCCAGGCTGGAGCCCGAGCTCCCCGTCAACACGAAGACAAATCGGGCTCCTTCGGTGGCCGATGCGTCCAGGAAAGGCATAAGTGCCTCGTGCGGCCATGACTCGTCCGGCTTGGCATCCACCTCGTCTACGAGACATAGGCAGGGCCCCTGAAAGTCGCGAAGCTCGGCAAGCCCCGAACGAAATCCCGCTTCATCGAGTTTGGCCAGATTGAGTTCACTGTAATGCACGGAGTTTCCGAGTAGAGCCGCAACCTCCTGCACGAAGTAGGTCTTGCCACTTCCTGAAGGCGCCCAAATGATGTAGTTTTCCCTCTTCGGGGACGAGCTGCGACATGCAGACACGATCTTCTGCCGGGCGTCCTTCAGAGCGCTACACACGGCCCCGCCGTAACGCACATAGTTGCCGACGATGCGATAGTGAGACAAGGTCACAACGTTCAGGCCAGCAAGCAACGAACGCGCTTCCGCCGCCTCCCGTGTGTCCACATGGGCGGCCTTGTCTGAGAGCACCGTCGGTTCAGCCCCGACCGTTACACTCATGGGTTCAGGCTCATGGGACTTGTACTTGCCGCTATCGTCCAGGTAAAGGACCCGGGGTTTCAGGACGAATTGGCCCCGGTGGGTCGGCCTGAGGACGAGCTTGATCTCCTCCGTCTTAAGCGGATCGAGGCGCTTTCCTCTCAGATTCAGGTAGCTATCCTCCATCCGATAGCCTCCCGGCTCCTCCAGCAACGTGAAGCCTTTCGGGAGGAGATCCTGTAGCTTGATGAGTTGAGCAGGAGCTCTTCCCGCATTGACCAGCTCGATTTCGAGATTGAGGTCATCACCGACTTTGAGCTCCTTTGGCTTTGCCATCATAGTTGCCTGGATTGACGCATCCCGGAACTTCTCGACACCGATTGCTGTTTCTTGTGTCTGCGATGGAGCGGCGAAAGACATGGTGCTTGATATCACGTCGGGAGCGTGGAAGACCTCCATGAGGGAGACTGCTAGTTCCCTGTCCTCTTTCACTCTCTGAAGCAGTTTCGTGACCTCCTCCTTCTTCTTGACATAGTTGGATTTGGCGAATGAATTGGCGGAGGCCTCGAGTACCTTCTCCGTCATGGCATACAGCTTCGCTTTCTTTGTCGTGTCCTCTTCCTTGTTCGCCTTGTTCATATACACATATGCGTCGAACAGAAGCTTGCTGCCTTTGGCATATTCGGCGTCGCTCTCGAGCCCAGCTTTGAGATAGCTTTTTGCTGCGCTCTCGAGGTTCTGGCTCGCAATCGCGTGCAAAGCCGTATCTCCGGTGTCCCCGAATTTCGTGCCTGCTTCGAGCGCTTTGCAGAAACGGCTGTGGCCAAGCGCCAGTAGCTTGGCTTTCTCTCCAATGCTTAGCTCTTTCGCCTCCTCGAACAGCCTAGATGCTCCATCATACAATTCTGGGGAGGCCTCCGCTTCCGCTTTGGCCATCATCTGCCAGGCTTTGGAAAGGATCATGATCAGCTGGATCTCCCGCTTGTCCTCGTCCGATTCGAGGCTCGTCTGGACCTTCTTGAAGGCTGCCTCGGCGCAACCGAACTTCTCGCAGCTGGCGAATTCGTCTCCTTGCCTGTCGAGCAACTTCGCTTCTTCAAGCGCGACCCGGCCGATGCAATACTCTCGCCTCAAATCCGCGGCATTGGCCAGCTTTTCAAGGTTCTTCAGCTCATCTTGATCTTCGAGCTTATCTTTGTGTGTTTTGAGCAAGACCTTGGTGCGACTAAAGAGATCAGCGGCCTTTCCGAAAGCCTCAATCGCCTCCTTGCTCTTCTCCCGTCTGCTAAGATCCTCACCATTCTCGATTTCCGCCCACGCCAGGTAGTTGGGGGCTAGGTGTTTCCATCTGCTCGTTGACTCATGGAGTTTGGAAGCATTCTCGTAATGCCTATTGGACTCCCCATACTCCTGCCTCGCGTGATGGTATCTCGCCTGCTCGACCTCACTCCATGCGCTCATGTAAGCTGAATGATCTGAGTAAATCTCTTTCAGCTGCGGTATCCTCTCAACGGCCTTGGTGTATTCTCTGGATGCGAGCATGAACATCTCCGAGGATTTCGAATGGTCCCCCATCGAGTCGCGTACTCTTGCCGCCTCCCACAGACTCTCAGCCGCTCTAGTTGACTGCCCGGCTTTCAAGTATGAATCCGCCGAACTCTCGAAGCATTCGGCCGACCGGCTCAAGAGTTTGCCGTCACGAACAATCCCGTTCAGGGAGGAATACCTCTTTCCGAGGTTGCTCCAATACAGACCAAGGTCTGTGTTGGAGGCGACGTCCTCTGTCAGGGATGAAGCTACCATTCCCGAGGCAAATTCCACAATGCTCTTTTCGTGCAGTTCTATGGCTTCTCTCAGTGCACGAGTCTTGCTGTCGCAATCGCCCATTGCTTCCGCGAACTCGGCCTGGACGTTCGCCAGCCATTGATGATTCACGCCGAGATTAAACGGGGATCCAGCGTCCCAAACCTCAACGAGGTCGACGCTCTTCTTTGAGTAGTCGACTGCCTTGTCGAGTAGCGCTCGCTTCCGGTCGATGTCTGCCTCAGACCTCGCCAATTCGCTGTAGGCAACCCCACGCAAACCATCAGCACAAGACATTTGCCATGTGTAGCCCGAGAGCCTCGCGAGCCTGTCGCTTTCGGGCCACACTTCTAGTACCTTCTCGGCAAGCTCGCGTTTCTTCTTGAGATCCTTTTCGTAGTAGGCAGAGAATGCATAGTACGCCGCGAACGGGGACATTACCCAGATGTTCGGATGAGTCGCAGCCATAAAACCGATCTTGGAGAACTCATCGCCCGCTTCGATGGCATAGTCAAGCGCCTGCCGCAACAAAGACTCCGAACGCTCCTTGTCCTCTGGTACACCGCAGCCCCAATGCGCGTAGAATGATAACCCCGCCAGGGCATGCCCGATCAGCAACCTGTCACCAGATTTCCTGACGACATCAATTGACTTCTCGAACGCACGCAATTCGTTGCTCGAATCGCGATTCGGATCGAAGGGTGCGTCTCCGATGGTCAGCGCGAGCGGCAATACTTCCAGAACCGCTTCCTTGGACAGAGATTCTGCTTTCTGCCAGTAGGTCACTGCTTTCTTGTGACAGACCTGAGGGCTTTCTTCACCTGGCCAAGTATAGCAGCGTCTCTCCCACAAGCTCGAAATCAAAACCAGAGTCCTGACGGCGACACTGGAATCCTTGAGGCCATCAGTGAACACCACTGCCTTCTCCCCGTAACGCAAGGCCTCTGTTAGCCGTTTCTTCCTTGATTCAAAATCAGGAGCGAGATGTGAGGCAAAGGCCGCACTCAAGCATAGCTCATTGAAGGTCTTGCAGAACTCCAGGCCATTGCCAGCAGCAGCGAAGCCATCGAGCGATTCCATGCCGTGCTCCCACGAGTCGTTCGCCTGCTTCTTCCGTTCAACCGCATCTTTCGCCCTTATGAATCCAAGGAATGCGAGCATGCCAGCGCAGCGATTCATCCTGGCTTTCGATTCTGATTCGCCTGCCTTTTCATAGGCTTCTCTCGCTTTAGCATATTGCGCCGTCGTTGTGTCGGCCATGCGGTTGAACTCGTCGACGTCGGCGGCCTGCAGGGCAGCTTTGTAGTTGGCGTAGGCCTTTCGTTCGAGAGTTACAGCGATTCTCTGAGGGTCGCTCTCAGGGACCATGCTCACAGCGTTCTCATAGGTCTCTGCTGCGCCGGACCAATCGTAGAGAATCTCCTGTCCCTTAGCACGAACGAGAAGTGACTCCAGACCTCCTTTGGCTTCGGGCATATCCTCCAGGCAAAGGGAGTATCGTTCCACCTCCCCTAAGGTCTTTTCCTGCGTTGAGCTGTGTGCAGGGAGCCGGATTTGAACCGGCGGACGCCTGCGCGACTAGACCCTGAATCTAGCGCCGTTGGCCAGGCTTGGCTATCCCTGCATTCAGCAAGCGA
>Ga0315268_10003587_pt1 | contig 17097 bp, 18 predicted proteins | sample C1_top_MG_FD_204535 | JGI IMG/M metagenome (GOLD analysis project Ga0315268, IMG submission 204535) | Sediment microbial communities from Yellowstone Lake, YNP, Wyoming, USA - C1_top | ecosystem: Environmental > Aquatic > Freshwater > Lake > Sediment | place: USA: Wyoming | collected 2017-08-01
TGTTCTTAAAAAAAGGGTAAGCAACGAATTCAAAGAAGCGGTCCTGTGCTCAAAAGATCCCATGTACAGGATCGCGGCGCTTGCCGGATTAGCCCCGGCAGTTTTGTCCAGGGCCATCAACGACAAAGATCGCTTCGATCCGGAAGACAAAATAATCAAACGGATAGCCGAAGTTATCGGCTTCCAGGGATCGTGTTTTGAAAAAACATAAGGTAATGGCCCCGGACACGGATCTCGTTTCATCGCGCATCCTCCCCCCAGCGCGAGAACAGGCTGGCCCGGGGCCAGCCTGAGCGAAGAAGATGCAAAAAAAGAGGCAAAAGGATAATGTGGTTTAAGGATAAGGCGGTTTTCAGGATTTTCGGAATCGGAACTTTCAGAAATGGAACTTTCGGAAATGGAACTTTCGGAAATGGAGATTCAAGAGCAGAGCACTCAAATGCAGATTCACGAGCAGAGCATTCGAATGGAGGCAAGATCATGAAGAACCAGCAGCAAAAGGTATATACGACAATGCCGCTACCCGCAGAGACCATAGCATCGACCGATCTTGAAGAAGCCGTAAGGGTTGCAACCAATAAAGCCAAAGAGACAGGTGCCCCATACGGGATCTTCGTCAATCTGGAACCCCCGTTCAACGAACCGGCAGCGAACTCTGGCGAGAAACGGCTCCAGGACTTTCCCTCCGGCCTAAAATCCATCGCCCAGTTGACTGCACACATCAATCGCCTCAACCAACTGGTTTGCCGCGACCCTCTGACCGGACTCTATAACAGCCGCTACCTGCGCCAGAGGCTCAGCACGGAGTTTAAACGTGCCAAAAGGGATCGCCAGCCCCTGTCCTGTGTCATGCTCGATGTCGATCGCTTCAAAATGATCAACGACACCTATGGCCATCCGGCAGGAGACTGTGCGCTGAAAAGCCTGGGATTTTTCCTGCGCCGCAAGCTGCGAGAGACTGACGTCATCGCCCGCTACGGCGGGGATGAATTCTGTATCCTGCTCCCCAATACTTTTTTCGAGAAGGCCCTTACGGTCATGAACAAGGTCAGAAGGCAGACAGCCGAACACCTTTTCCGGATCAATGGGGCCAGCATCGATGCTGCCAGCATCAACGGTACCAGCATAAACATAGGCATAAGCTTTGGCCTGGCCTCCATTCCGGATGATGACATTTGCCAGCCAGCCCAACTCATCGACCGGGCAGACAAAAGCCTGTATCAGGCTAAAAATACCCATCAAACCCAAGCGGGTGCCCCCTAAGGGGGCACCTTAACTTTTACTTTCACTTTCTCTAATCTTTGATCGGCTGCCCCACGCCAGGGGCAGCCAGGGAGGTACATCCATGCATGAATTGAAAAGGGAAAAACATCGCCTGAAACCATCCGTGCTTTGCGCTATGCAGCATGGCACAGCGCATAGTACAGCAACCAGCAAACGGCGTAGCGCACAGCATGGCGCACAGAATGGCTCACAGCACAGCACACAGCATGGCACACAGCGCAGCACACAGCGCGCAGGAGGAAGACATGCCAAAGAGAATTGAGATTGAGTGCATTAAAGGAAAACTCCTCTACCGGCAACCCAGAAGGTCCACCACACCCAAAGTTTCCTATCAGTTGCGGGGAACCGATCCAAGCGGCCGTGAGACCATGCTGATCGTCTCCCCCAAAAGGGTCGAGTGGGTCAGGCAGGAGTGGGTAAGGAAGGGAATAACCAATATCCAGCTCTACTGCGGCACGCCTGTGCAGGGAAGGAGTACAGAGTATGTTCCCATCGGGTAGTCATTTGTGTGGTCGGCGGCCTCATCGATGGCCTGGCCTTGGTCTGCGGTCGCCTCTTGGCAGGTCAAATAAGCGGATAGTGTTATCGAAGAAAATGGTGACCAGGATCAGGGGACAGTGGGTGATAAGGAAATGCTGGATATCTCAAAACTGGCATATTCACTCATCCAGCAGATCCAATGTGATTGTGTTGCATCGCCGGACGGTGTGAACCTCCAAGAACCCACCATCCGGCAACAACAAAACTCTAATACGCCCAAATTATACGGCCACTTATGGCCGCACGTCAAGGAGTAACAATCAATGAGCCAGCAACTGGCTTTGAGCCAGGAACAGATAACCATGGTTCAGGAACACGCGATCATAGCCCAGGAACAACTGACCAGACGGCCTATGACCCTGGCTGACCGCGACCGCCTGGAGCGAAGAATGTATCCAGAAGACAAACCCCTTCAGACTATTGGTCATGCTGTTGATCATGGTATTGATCACACTGTCGAAGGGGTTGAACTGGATATCGCTATGGAAGCCCTGCGGGAGAGGATGACGCACAGGGCCCTGGCCAGGGAGCAGGCCAGAAAGTTACATAGAGAACTGAAAACGGCTGCCAGGCATGAAAACATGTCTGAAGGCTATGAACTGGCAGCAAGCCATGAACATAGCCATGAAGATAGTCATGAACATAGAATGAGGTGAAAAAACCATGAAAACAGGAGCAATGAAAAAAGAAGCAAGAGAGGCGGGGAAAATCGAGGCAGGAACAATAGAACCGGGGACAATAGGGCCAGGAGCGATGCCACCAGAGGCAGTGGCACAGGGAGCAATAGCACCGGGAGCAGTGGCATCGGAAACAATAGTCCCGGCAGCAACGGCATCAGGAATAATAGCACAGGAAGCAGTGGCCCTGGAAGTATTGACCCAGGGAACAGTGGCACCAGAAGCGATAGATACGATTGAATTAATCAAGAGGCTTGGCTATCCCCTGCATTCCGATGCCATCCAGAGGACAAAGGATCAGCAGACCCACAAAGGGTATAACACCGACGGATACGGATACCAGTTCTGCACCGATCGGTTCAACGAGGTCCTTGGTATCGACTGGAGCTTTGACTGGGAGATAATCCACGAAGAAAAGATCACTACCAGCAACGGGAAAACATGCTATGAGATCACGGTAAAGATGGGCATCTGGATTGTGAAGAAGGATACCGTTCGCTGCTGTGTGGGCGGCCATATAAGCAAGAGTTATTCAGATGCCCTCAAGGGGGCCATCACCAACGCTTTCAAAAAGACTGCCGCCTTTTGGGGAGTAGGCCGCCATGCTTACAATGGGGCACTCGACGATGACAACGATCCCTGGCCTGAGTTCGTATCCCAGCAACCAGCCCCTCCAACAAAGCAGGTGGAATCACCAAAGCAACCAGACCCAGCGCCAAAGCAACCCGATCCTGCGCCAAAGCAGCCTGACCCAGCGCCAAGGCCAACAGATCAAGCGGCAAAGCAGCCAAACCCACCAGCAAAGCAGCCCGCCTCCACAGCACCCAAGAATAATGGCAATGGCCATGAATCCAGCCATCAGAATGGGCACACTCCTCCCGCACAGCCTGCCGGAAATGGCAAAGAGGCAGGCCTTCGCAGGCGGATTATTGCCAAGCTGGAGACAATCTTTGGCAGGTCTGAGGAGATGATAAATGCCTGGCTGGATCGAAACTTCGGCCTCAAAGGAGTCGAGGGTTTAAGCAACCTCCATGCTGATATCCTTGAAAAGATCCTTGATAAGGTAGAGGAAAAGTTCAAAGACTGGAAAAACAGTAAAAACAATTAGCCCCCCACACGTCCCGGCTCTGTTCCTAAAAAGGGGCCGGGACGCTTTTAATCAGGAAGAGAAAAACCATGGGCAACAACGGCAATGGCAATAGTAATACCGAAAATGGCACTAACAATGGTAATGGCAAAGGTCACACCGACAATGCCAACGATAATAATGCCAATACCAATGGTACTGGCAACGCCAATGCCACTGGTAATGATAATACCGAAAGTGGCAAGGACACCAGCAACGGCAACGGTAACAATGGCAATAATGGCAATAGCACCGGCAACGTTAATGCCACCAACGACAGGCCGCTGCGAATCGTCGAGTTCCGATCTCAGAATGTCATGGCACTCAAGGCGATACAGATTTTCCCTGAAGACAAGGATGTCGTTATCCTCACCGGGGAAAACCGGCAAGGCAAGTCTACGATTATTCGCGCTATCTGGGCGGCTCTTGGCGGCAAGGAATTTATCCCTGACGAGGCAATCCGCAGAGGAGAAAAAGAGGCAAGTGTTTATCTTGATCTTGGCGATTTTTTCGTAACGCTCAAGATAACCTCCAAAGAGGAATACCTGAAGGTAAAAACCAAAAATGGGATGGAGGCCTCAAGCCCGCAAAAATTCCTGAACTCTCGGCTGGCGGATCTGGCGCACAATCCCCTTGAGTTCATGCGCCTAAAGCCAGCGGACCAGGTCAAGGTCCTCCAGTGCATGCTTAACCTCAAACTCGACAGAACAGAGCTTGAGCGCATTGCCGGTACCTGGACAAGGAAAACTCAAGGTGATGACCCCATGCTTGTCCTCGATAACGTGACCAAGAATCTCTATGAGGAGCGCGCCATCGTAAATGCTGAGGTCAAGCGCCTCCAGGGAGTCGTGGAATCGATCAAGATCCCCCATGACCTCGCAGACATTCAGCCCGTATCAATCGCAGACCTTCTTGAAGAGCTTGGCAGACTCGAGGCAAAGCAACGCGAAAACGACGCAATCCGCAGCCTGACCAATTCCCTAGCATCCCGCCTGGAAGATATAAGAGGTTCCCTCGAGCGCAAGGACCGTGAAATTGAGGAGATGGAAGCAAGGCTCATTAAGCTGAAACAGGAAAGGGCAGGGCTGATTGAAAATCTTGATCGTGTGCAGGAGGATTATCTAAGGCAGGCTGAAAAGGTCGATGATTTAACCGATCCTGACTTTTCAGACATCAAGCGCCAGATAGCCGAGGCGGATTCCCACAACAAAACAGCAAACGAGGTCTCCCACCTCAAGGCCACCCTCCAAAAATCCTCATCTGACCTTGAGACCAAAAGGAAAGAATCCCAAACCCTCACCGACACGATGGAGGCTATCAAAGCCTATAAGCTCAGGCTCATCCAGCAGGCAGCACTCCCCCTTCCTGGCCTTGGCTTTGAAAATGGTGAAGTCACGTTCAAGGGCTTACCCTTATCCCAGGCCAGCACGCGAGAGCAGATCGAGATTTCCTGTGCCATCTGCCTGGCTCAGCATCCCAGGATCGGCATCATTACCATCGATGTCGGCTGGAGCGAATTGGATAAAAGTGGCAAGCAAGTACTCAGGGAGTTTGCCAGAAGGACCGGCACTCAAATCTGGGTAACCCTGGTTAGGGAAGAACCCGGCCAGGAAGGCTTTCACATTGTCGCAGGAGAACTGGTGGCCGTAGATGGCGTGCCGGTATGCGAAGACATCGAAGATATCCCCGATTGCGACATCCTCGGCAGCGATACCCCCGACTGCGACATCCCCAACTGCAACGTACCGGATGAAGAGCCGGTTATGAAGTAAATCCTAAGAAAGAAAGGGTAAGTAAATGGAAATCAGGAAAGTTCATTTCATTGATCTAGGCGATCCTATGGGCAGGATTGTCATCAACAAAAGGTATGAGTCCTGTATCTATCTTGAGATCGTCTGCCCAAGCATAGCGAATTCAGACGGCCGCATAATCCCCCCTGGTGATATATCGATCTTTGGCAAGGAAAAACTCCAGGCACTCAGGGACTTCATTACTCAAGCCTTGAAGGATCTTGAAGAAATCCAGAAAATCGAACCGGAAGATGGGCCGCCATTTTAACTTTTGGGAGAGTGAAACCAAATGCAAAAGGATAACTGGGAGCGATGTCCTCATTGCGGCAGCCGCTCAATCATTATTGACGCTAAAACCCTTCGAAGGCAATGCGAGATGTGCCTTCGAAAGTTTTATCCAGAGAATTATCCGGCGATACCGAAAGATGTCACCTACACACTGGCAGTTGAAGCTACGGTTGGATGGCCATCAAGGCTGAATTAGGCAGCTTTGGTGTCCAGAGTTTTATGGTGTCCCGATTTGTGAAGACATCAAAGATGTCCATGATAATATTTCTCATGAGCAGCCAGTGGCTTGATTAAACTAAAGTTAAAGCTAAGATTGAAGCTGAAACCGAAATTGACCTGCGACCGGAAATAACCTGTAACTGGAATTGATCTGCGACCGGAAGTGACCCATGAACGAAGATACGATAACCAAAGATACAATACGTACGATCCTGGATTTATGGAAAACCGTACCCCGTGACGGGGTGGATAATCTCATCAAATACCTGCAAGAGAGTGATTTTTTCTCCGCCCCCTGCAGCACACAATTCCATCTGGCCTGCCTTGGCGGCTTGGCCAGACATTCCCTGAACGTATATCACCTCTTAAAAGAGAAAGTAGACCGCTTCAGAGTCTCCCTTCCTCATGAGTCAGTCATTATCTCCGGCCTGGGACATGACCTGTGCAAGGTCAATTTTTACAAAGAAGGCGGGGACCCCTGTACTGATGCCCAACATAATTATCTTTCCAGCCTCGCTAAACAGTATGGATGGAAGTGCAAGCCATTCAAAGAAAGATTCATGCCGGATGGCAAATTAAAAAGAGATATCCCTGCCGCTCAGGCTTCAATTCTCATCGATTGGCTCAAAAATAGATCCTCCCAGCCAATGCCTGCTCTGCCCATCTCCTGGTCAGTAGACGATAAGCTTCCCCTTGGTCATGGGGAAAAGAGCCTTTCCATCCTGCAGGACTTTATCAGCCTCACCGAGGTAGAAAAGCTTGCCATCCGCTGGCACATGGGTCCAACCGAACCCGGAGTCCACTTTAGCTATCCTGCCGGGTATGCCTTCAGAGTAGCGATAGAGAAACACCCATTCGTAACCTTGCTGTTTTGTGCAGATCTTGAAGCGGCTCATGTGCTGGAAAGTGGATGAAAGTGATTAGATACAACTGATTGTGACCTCTGTAAGTACCGTGGTTCTCACTGCGGCTCTCATAGTTTAGAGATTGATTCCACTATCGCCTGATCACAAAGCACCTGATCGCAAAGTATCCCGTGATAACCTCGCGGGAGATAGAGAGGTAACCTGATGAAAACGCATAAATCCTTTAATTCTGCCTTGTATGAAGGAATTGCCCTGACTATCATAATGCCATGCCATGTTATAGGCTGGATTATTGGCATGGTATGGGTAGGACTGGTGTCCGGATTCCATGTAGCTACATCCCTCTTTGGTGGGAATGGACACAGAAGGTAACGGAAAGAAAGCTTAATGACGCAGGCAACCTCCTGGCACTTGGGGCCAGGAACCTCCCGTCACTTGAGGCCAGAATAAAACTGTCACTTGAGTCCAGGATCAAGATGGCACTTGGCTTCCAGGATCAAACAGCAATCAGGGTCAAATTAGTCAGCAGCTATGAAAAACACTAATTCTTCCTCTTCCTCGATCAAAGATGTTGACAATCATACCAATTCAATGGATATACTAACCGCTGTGCAGTTAGCCAGACACTTACAGATGAGCGTCAGCTATGTCTACAAGAACTGGCAAAAGCTGGGCGGAATTAAGATGGGCAAAAGTATAAGGTTCCCAAAATGGGAGGAAGTATATGTCAATCTTTTCCGTACAGGGCAAAGGGTGGAGGTACCACTTTCGATACAAGGGAAAACGGTACACCAAGGCATGGTTCAAGACCAAAACCGAAGCAAGACAGGTAATGGTCGAGCACCAAAACGAACTCAAAAACCCCAAACCAGAGACGAGGACTCCAACAGACATAACCTTTATTGACCTTGTAAACAAGCGGCTCGATTATGTGCAGGTGTACAACACCGAAAGACATTACAAGGACTACCGCTACATGGCTCGGCGATGGGTTAAAAATTGGGATAATCTGCTCTGCAGTCAAATTACCAGGGATATGGTCCAGCAATTCATCATCAAGCGCAGCAGAAGCTCCTCCGATACCGGAAATAAAGAAATCCGATACCTTCGGGCTACCTTTAACTACGGTAAGAGGGAGGGGTATGTCGCCACGAATCCGGCGGATGGAATCGATTTTTTGCCGGTAGAAAAAAGCCTTAAATACATCCCCCCAAAAGAGGATGTTCTTAAGGTGATCCTTGCTGCTGACCCGGATGTCCAGGATTACCTTTGGGTAATCAAGGAAACCCTTGGCAGGATGAGCGAAGTAAACCAGCTTACCTGGGATGATGTCGATCTGCAAAACCAGTCCGTCACCCTCTACACCAGAAAGAAGAGGGGAGGGCACCGTACCCCGCGCAAAGTACCCATGACCAAAAAGCTTTATGAGGTCATGTCTCGACGCTACCGGGAAAGGCGCAAGGATCTACCCTGGGTATTCTGGCAGACTTTCTGGAGCAGTAAGACTGGGGAGAAAAAGGAAGGACCATACATCGACCGAAGGCGAATCATGAAGACCCTATGCAAGAAGGTAGGGGTGAAGTATTTCCGCTTTCATGCTCTTCGCCATTTCGGAGCATCGGTCATGGACCATGCCAATGTGCCAAAAGGATCTATCCAGAGAATTCTTGGACATGAACGAAGGGAAACCACCGAGATTTACTTGCATAGCATTGGAGAGTCAGAAAGGGAAGCAATACGGATTATGGAAGAGGCGATCACGTCAACGGAAAATCCCAAATGTGCGCACGCCGCCACGGAAATTTTGAAATGCGCACACGAAAGCGCACACAAAAAAACAGGGAGCTTGGAGTAGGATTCCAAACTCCCTGTATTCATTGGCGCGCCCAGAGGGATTCGAACCCCCGACCTACGGATCCGTAGTCAGTCACCCTTGGTCTGCCTACACCCTTTAAAAACAGTAACTAACCGAAAATACTAACTTTTTCATTTCCCTTTAAAGCCCTTTCCGGACGATAAATCCCTTTGTGGAAAATAAAACCCCTCACAAAACCCCTCACAGAATTTTATGGTTTTTGAATACCCAAATACCATATTGTATGAAAATCACCATACTTTATGTGCAAAATCTGTATCTATTTTGTCCAAAGTCCAATATTTAATAGGCCTGTATTTGCTTACTATCTACTTTTCAGCGGGGTTAGAGAAATTACTCTAACCCCTCACCGTTTTTGTGAGGGGTTTTCAGGTTACCAACAAGGTCTCCTCCCTCCTCAGTGTAAAATAAAAGGTTGATCCTTTTCCTTTTTCAGAGTTAACCCAAACCCGGCCGCCGTGGTTTTCAACAATCTTCTTGACGATCGCAAGACCAACCCCACTTCCTTCAACATCCTTAAGTTCTTTAAGCCTCTGAAAAATTTTAAAAATTTTCTCATGGTATTCTTTTTCAATTCCGATTCCATTATCCTTGACAAAAAATTCAAATTCATTCTCACGGCTGCCGCAGCCGATTTTGATACAGGCATCTCTCCCCGGGTCCATAAATTTAACTGAGTTGGAAATTAAGTTTAAAAATACCTGAAGAATTCGGTTCGGATCGCAAAAAACGGAAGGAAATTGGTTCCCAATAACCAACCGGATATTTTTATCCTCTATCTTCGGTTTCAATTCATCAACCGCTCTCTGGATAATTTGAATAATCGGATAGTCTTTATAATCCCATTCCGTAGTCCCCAGTTTAGACAGATCAAGGATATCAACGATCAATCGTTCCATGTTTTCGGCATTTTTCTTAATCCGTTCAAGATAATAGATGACATCTTCCCCAAATTCCGTGCGGTGATCATGAAGGAGAATGGAGGTGAAATCCTGAAGGATATAAAGCGGAGATTTCAAGTCATGGGAGACCATAGAGACGAAATTTTGCAACTCTTCATTCTTTTCTTCAAGAACTCTATTCTTCCCTTCCAGTTCCTGCTGAAGATCCTTCTTCTCCGTGATATCTTCCCTGATAGTGATCATGTCGATAATTTTTACTCCTTGTCAGTCATGGGGGGCAGTATGCCATGAAATAATTCAGGGATCATTACATGGAATCAGTTTTTCCCGAGAATACCCTCCCTCTCGCTCATATCTGAGCTTTCTCGGATTTGAACTTGTTGTTTTAAAAGCCTTTATTTTCAAGGTGTTAGATGTCGCAATCCCACAATTATACAATATATTGGGGATTGTGACAAACAGTACCACAATATATTGCGGTAATTTCCGAGAAAGCTCATCCGATTCCGCTCATATCCGATTCGCTTTAGATACTCCTTTATTTTTATTTTCCCCCTACTATAAATTTAAGAAGAAATTTAACAAGGCTGTACAAAATTTTTATATTTTTACCACCTTCCTCTACTCCCGATATCTTCTAAAGAAAAAGGCATCTTTTTTAACGATCACCTCAGAGTTAAGTATTTGAAAAGATATTTGGTAACTGTTCAGTTCTCCCTTCCTGCTCCCCGACCTTTTCAGTGCGTCTGAACCTTCTTAAGATAACCAAAAAGGACATGAAGATCACGAAAAAATGCTACGATTCCCCTTCGTAATCTTCGTGGGTAAATTTCCCATATTACTCTATATACTCAAACTTCGTGCCAGGCTGAGCACGCTCGACTTTATGTCACTCAATATCTTGATATTTCATAAATATCCAGGCATAAAAAAATAAAAATGGAGGGATGAATTGGTGCAAGAGCATGGTCATATATGCCCATTGGTCATATATGACCAATGGTTTCGATATTACTGGCGTGGCCTTGTTGGACTTATTATGGCTGAAGGACTTACCTGATCACGGCATTCAAAATCAAAACGGCAACAATGACACCGGTATCTATATATTCTCCAAGAATTCCGGTCACCACTGCCGCCACAAGAAGTATATAGCTGATTCCACTCCATTAAGGTTCTTTTTCCTTATCCAATATTGGTGTGCTCTGGATGCTATAGATCTCCTGGTAAATAGTTGCAGGACAAAAGAAGGCTTCTTGGAAGAAACCCTTTTGAAAAAGGGTTTCTTCCAAACCATCTTCCCAAAACTTTTAATATCTTACTGCAACTTAATTTCTGGAAATCTATATAATCCAGGTGAACTGCTCCGCTGATGCATGAAGTCCGCGTATGCCTCGCAGTCCAAATGGAAGTTGCTCTTGTATGAGAGATTGCCTCCCAAGCTGATCAGCGGACGCCGGCGTTGCCACAGGTTGCTCCACACCCTGTGCAGGAGGCGCGGCATGGAATAAAAATTTCGGTTGCAGGAGATTATCTCTTGGATGATACCGTCCAGAGAAAAATGCTTATACCTGGCAACCGGATAGGTCAGCGTGTAGTATTTCCAGTCTTCCGGGAATGAACCGAGGGCGATGCGGCCCTCCGATTTCATCTGGTCCCACAGGCGTGTGCCAGCCAGGGGCGTCAGAAATAGCACGTTGAGATAGTCCACGCCGTAGTGGCCGGCCACCTCGGCAATGCGTTTACCGATGCCCGGTTCGTCGATGTCCAAACCGATAATAAAGGACCCCACCACCAGAATGTTGTGCCGCTGTATACGCCGCACGGATGAGCGGAAATCCCGGCCCTTCAGAAGGTTGAATTTTTTGCCGAGTTCCCGAAGCCCTTCCGGCGCAGGGGATTCAAAGCCGATAAAGACGCCTCTACACCCGGCCTTCGCAGCCAGCGCCAGGAGTTCTTCGTCATCAGCGAAGTTGATGGTGGCCTGGGCAATCCATTCTTTTCGCAGGTTCACCTGGGCCATGGCACGGAACAGGTCCTTAGCGCGGGCGATGTGTTCACGCCTCGTGCCGATGAGGTTGTCGTCCACCACCAGAACATGTTTCTCACGGACCGACTGGAATTCCCGTACGACATCCGGAATGGGCCGTTGCCGGTAGTGGGCGCCGTTGAACGTCGTCACGCTGCAAAAGCTGCAATTCAATGGACAGCCGCGTGTGGTCTGAATGGCTCCAAAAGCATATCCCGTAGCCAGCAAGTCATGACGGGCAGACGGGACATCGTTTATCTTGGCGAGCCCTCCATCATACCGCCGCTTCAGGCCGCTATGCCGGGCGTCCTCCAGTACCTGTGGCCAGACGTCTTCGGCTTCCCCCGTGACTACCGAATCCACACGCTCTATGGCCTCGTCCAGGCACATAGTTGCGTGGATGCCGCCCATGACAACGGGTACGCCCAGACGCTTGAATAGAGTGGCCGCTTCATAGGCTCGGTTCGCCTGCGAGGTGAAAGCGGTAATGCCCACCAGGTCCGGCCGAGGCATGGCCAGATAGTCCGGCGCGCTGAGGTTCTCGTCCATGATCATGATTTCCCACTCCGGTGGGGTCAGTGCCGCGATAATCATGAGGCTGAGCGGCTTCCACACGCGATAACGGTTCCATCGGCTTTCCTTGATTTTGACGCTGCTGACAAGCGGGTTGGAGGGGTTGATCAAATATAGTCGCATGGCGTGTATTCACTCCCGGATAGGGATTTGCTTTTCCTTTTTCTTTTCCTCAATGCAATCTAAAATAAATATTGCCTCTTTGGCAATCTGAAGTAAATATTGTCTCTTTGATAACCCTACATCTTATTCATCTAACTCTTCGGACATAACGCTCTTTTTGGGTTATTAAAATCGTCCGACATACATCAAGCATCATGGAAATGCCTACCTGCTACCGTCTACCTGCTACCTGGCGGCCTCGCATTTCGCTGATTAGCTCCATCTGGGTTTCCTGAATTTCTACCAGTCTTTCCCACTGGCGATATAAGAGATGATCGATCTTCTGGTGAAGGTGACGAATCTCTAGTTCAGCTTTGAGGTTTACCTGATAGTCGCACACCATGTGCCGTCGGTCTCGGGCTTCTTGGCGGATCTGGCTCATCAAGATCACCGGAGCTTGGATCGCTGCCAGACATGACAAGACGAGGTTCAAGAAAATAAACGGGTACGGATCAAAACGCCCTGTAACCAAGACAACGGTATTGATAACCATCCAGAAAACGAGAAAGATTGCGAACAAGGTGAGGAATTTCCAACTACCACCAAAAGCTGCGATACGGTCCGCCAGGCGCTGCCCCACTGTTAAGCTGGATTTGAGATCCTCCTCAGGATTTCGTGAGAGAATCTCCCGCTGACTCAGACTTTCAAGCACCTCTTTCTCAAGAGCGGTCAGCTCTCCCTTCTCCGCCTCAAGCAGCGATTTCACGTACTCGTGCCGAAATCTCTGAAGGTCGTCTATGCAGAGCCAACCCTCCTCGGACCAACTCCCGATCTCCCTCTGAATGAGTTCGGCGACCGCCGGGCTCACGAGTATTCCCCGTCGCAAGCCAGAGAGTCGATCACTGCCGCAGACCTGACAAACTCGGCGTTTCTCACTATTCGTAACCATTCAGACTCCTCACCCCAGTCCTCTCCCCAGAGGGGAGAGGAAAGTTGAAATGACAGGCAATACCAGCCTTCCCTACTCATTTTGGGAGTGGCCAGGGGAGAGTAAACGAACGCTTACCACTATTCGTCTTGTTCATGTCCCCTATTTCCGATGACTGTCTGAACCGGGGGGTAGGGCATTTCAAACAGATTGCTAGACATTCTTTCCTGCATCATTCATTCATGGTGAATGAATGATTCCGTTGGACTACTCGTATCAACAATTTCCTTGGCCTTGGCTATCTCATCCACTGTGCTATGGGCGATGAGGAGATACTTGCCGCTCTTTACCGCCGTCTCGTACTTAATAATGTTGTCATGAGGAATACCAATGTTGTATAAGCCAGCGCCAATTGGCCGACCATTTTTTCCCTCCATCATTTCCCGCCGGAGAGCGCTTCGATGCCTAATGTTTCGATCAGCAGGTTGATGTCGGTGGTCTTGATTCATCCCGCCTTCTGACACAGACAGCAGCATAATACGTTTCCCTCAATCGCCTCGGCGATTTTTAATTTCACATCAAAGAATATATCGTTCGCATATCCTCCGGTAGTGATGGCCATATATTGCAAGGGTGACGGCCAATGATACCAGCCTGGGCTTGTGGATCAGGGTCCAGAGCAGCAGATACCAGTAATGAAAACGCTCTTTGCCCCAAACACCGAGCCGAAAGCCGGAGCGGAAGAAGGCGAGGAACCGCTGAAAATCCAGTGGTATTGTGATGTCCGGTGTTCTGAGTTCTCCCAAAACAGTTCTGATCCGCGGGTAGAAATTATTGGGAGAGTAAATTTGTTTCATCATCGATCTATAACCATCAATAAGCCTTTCCAGACCCATTTTGGGGATAATATTGGTCGTTCCATTGACATTATCGCCGGAAAACTCACTGACCACTCGATTTTCCCGTTGAAGCCGGTCAAAGAGCCGAGTTCCCGGAGGGGCCTGGAGCATTCCGACCATTGCGGCTACGATTCCGCTCTTCTGAATAAAATCGATCTGCCGCTGGAAGATAGACGGAGTGTCATGGTCGAAGCCGACAATAAAACCGCCCATCACCTGCAACCCTGAGCGATGGATAATTTTGACGCTTTGAAGAAGATCACGGTTTTTATTCTGGTTCTTATGACATTCCATAAGACATGCCTCATCAGGCGATTCGATGCCGATAAAAACGGAATCGAAGCCGGCCTTGACCATCATATCCAGAAGCTCCTGGTCATCGGCCAGATTAATCGAGGCTTCCGTAAAAAAAACACATCCCTTTTTATCTTTTCGCCATTCTATCAGGGCAGGCAACAGCCGTGTTTTCAGGTATTCTTTATTTCCGATAAAATTGTCGTCCACAAAAAAAATACTGCTACGCCACCCTGCATCATAGATATGATCCAGTTCTGCGATTACCTGTTGCGGTGTTTTCATGCGTGACCGATGACCAAAGAGGGACGTTACATTGCAGAATTCGCAATTGAACGGACATCCTCTGGAAAACTGAATGCTCATGGATGCATATCGTTTCATTCGTACCAAATTCCACAAGGGGATAGGGGTTTGGTAAAGATCGCAGAAACCCTTGGCCCTGTAGACCTTTTTCGGACACCCGTTTTGCAAGTCCGATAGAAAGGATGGAAGTGTCAGTTCTGCTTCGTCGAGTACGAGATGATCCACCTCTGTGAATTTATCCGGTTCTGCAGTAAAAAGAGGCCCGCCGGCAACGATTTTTAAACCCGAAGCCTTACAGCGGGCAATGATTTGTTGCGCTGATTTGCGCTGAATGACCATGCCTCCGACAAAAGCCATATCTGCCCATGAAAGATCTTTATCCTTGAGACAATCAACGTTTAGGTCAACAAGTCGCTTAGCCCATTCTTCCGGTAACATGGCCGCGATGGTGAGCAGACCCAGCGGTGGTAAGGCCGCTTTTTTTCCGATGAAACGTAAAGCGTACGCAAAAGACCAAAACGTATCAGGAAACTTTGGGTAAATAAGTAGAATGTTCATATCATCAGTATCCTTAAAGTACTAAATATATCAAAATATATAATGAACCAGGATATAAATATCTGAACAAATTTATTCTTATATTATTTCGGCCTTGTGTTTATCTTTGTGGTATCGATGGTTACCTTTATTTTGTCTAAGTATTTTAAGTATTTAATAAATCAGGCTCTTTTGCCCCTGACAGCATTGACGGCATCCATTCCTTCCGAATGGGAAACCGTATGGATTTCAATTTTCAGCGGTTCGCATAAAAGGCTCTTTGTTCCAAGCAAAACGCCGAATCTGCCAGACCCTATATGGTGGTCCATATCTTCACGGGTTTTCCACTCTTCGAACAGACTGAAAACGTTTTTGTTTTCGATGTCACAGAAGACATCATAGCTTAGACAACCCTTCTCTTTTCCTGTTGGCTCTATCATTGAGAGAAGCGTTTGCATAACCTCTTTCCGTTTTTCCGGAAGTACATTCATTGTTATCCTGACGATGATCACGATTGTCTTTCCCTATCCGAAACGCAAAACCTAACCCGGACAAGCCGGAACCAAAGAGGTTCTCGAATTTCCTGCCAAAAAAAGCACGAAATTCAGAACTAAGATACTACGCTTTTTCCAAGACTTCGCTTGGAAAAAGTGGCCCCTTTGGGGCAGTTTTAATCTTTAAGGATCTTTTTGATCTGTGCCTTTTCAAACGGGCACTTAGAGATTATTCGGTTTCTTATTCATGAAATGCACTCTTGCCCGGTTTCATCTGCCCGATTGTTTTCTCTATATCCTCCCTTTTTCCCAATAAAGTCACCTTGTCACCTGTTTGAAAATCTGTCTCGCCGGAGGGAATGATGACCTCCTCACCGCGGATAATAGCTCCCACCAAGGCATCTTCAGGCAATTGAATCTCCTTGAGCTTCTTATCAAGAAATGGAGACCCTTCCTCGATAATAATCTGTTCGATTGTCCCACCACCGGCCTCCAGGTCCATTTTAAGCTCCTGAACACTTCTCCTGTCAATGGATTCCATCCCAAAAGACCTTGGCAGTTCTTCTATTTCCTTCTCTTTGTTTTTCAGGTCATTTTCAAGAGCAGTCAGTCTCTGGATATTTTCTTCGACTTCTTTCTCCAGATCCACCGCTTTGTTCTCGCATAAGAGGTTATAGGCTTTGCCCCCAAATTCGGTAAACTCCTTTTCAATGGCTTTATGAATATTTCGATACTCATATTTGAGTTTAGCCAGTTTCGAACTATAAAGAACTTTTTCAGAGGCTTTTTCTGTTCCTTCTTTGACTGCTCCGGCACCGTTCTTGAGCCAGTCGCCTGCTTTTTCCGAAACCGAGGAAAACCCTTCCTCAAAACCTTCTCTAATCTTTTTCCATAAGCTCATAGCACATATCTCCCTTCAATTTTACTGTTAGACCGCTCCGGTAAATATATGGTTCCTCTTCCTCAGGTAAAAAGCAAAAAAAGTTATCGCCCACATCCGCAAAATAGCTGGGGGGCGGATTTGAGGTCACTTTCTTTTTTTCCCTTACAGAAGGCGATAGGTTATACTACCCAAAAGTGCCCAGTCCCATTTGGCTTTATCCGAGCCATCATCGAGATAAGAATAATTGAACCCGGGATTAAAGGTCAATTGATTGGCAAGATAAAAGATAAACGTACTGTTGAAACCAAGCTTAAGTATATTGTCTGCATCATTGGCCGTTAATATGTCATAATCAATCCGGAATGTATTATCCCAGTCAATTTTGTTAGAGATCTCATAGTAAACCTGAAACTTTTCGCCCATTCTATAGATTTGATCATCGGTAAAAACCGTATTGGCAAAGATATTATTATTGAGCTGCAAC
>Ga0315268_10003588_pt1 | contig 17083 bp, 15 predicted proteins | sample C1_top_MG_FD_204535 | JGI IMG/M metagenome (GOLD analysis project Ga0315268, IMG submission 204535) | Sediment microbial communities from Yellowstone Lake, YNP, Wyoming, USA - C1_top | ecosystem: Environmental > Aquatic > Freshwater > Lake > Sediment | place: USA: Wyoming | collected 2017-08-01
AACGGGCGCCATACCCATAATTGGCCGCTTTATCCCAGGACTCTTGTCGAACCCGTTGTATCCGAACCGCATCGACCCAGAAGTGATAATAGTCTCCGACCCGAGAGCAGACGCGCAAGCCGTCAAAGAAGCTTCAAACGTGGGAATACCAATAGTGGCTTTGTGTAGCACTGACAACGAATTCGCCGGAGTAGACTTGGTTATTCCAACAAATAACAAGGGCAGAAGAGCTTTAGCAGTTATTTTTTGGCTCCTCGCAAGGCAAGTTTTGCGAGAAAGAGGCGAACTGCCACCCGACAAAGACCCGCCAGCAACAATTGAAGACTTCGAAGCCAAGATTTCAAGGGAAGAGGAGGAGGAACCCTAAACCGATGGCGAAAATTCGGCGTCCAACCCAAGCGGGGGCTTTCTATGAGGGAGACGTTGATACACTGAAAACCCAGATTGAGAACTGTTTCCTTCAAGAGTTTGGTCCAAAAAAACGTCCAAAAGTCAACAGAAATGGCCCGAGGGAAATAATTGGGCTAGTTTGTCCCCATGCTGGTTACATGTTTTCTGGTTCCGTGGCAGCCAACGCTTATTATGAATTGGCTTCAGACGGTGCACCAGACACGGTGGTGATTCTGGGGCCAAACCACACGGGTTACGGCAGTGCCCTAGCGGTTGTGAATGAAGGGTTTTGGCGTACGCCTCTGGGCGATGTGGAAATTGATGGAGAAACAGCTAATAGAATAGTGCAAGAAACCCGCATTGTTGACGTGGATGAGCTTGCGCATCGTTTTGAACATTCGATTGAGGTTCAGCTTCCCTTTCTCCAATATCTCTATGGTTCTGAGTTCAAATTCGTGCCAATATGCTTTCAGATGCAGGATTTATCCTCCGCTGTGGAAGTTGGAAAGGCCTTAGTCGAAGTTTTAGCCAACAAGAACGCGGTGGTTATAGCATCGTCGGACATGACCCATTACGAGCCACAGGGAAACGCGGCTGCGAAAGACATGGTGGCGCTCAAAGCAGTAGAGGCGATGGATGAAAAAAGTTTCTATTCAATAATCGAAAAGCAAAATGTAACCGCTTGCGGGTACGGTCCAATAGCCGCTTTAATAACGGCGGCAAAGGGGTTGGGAGCAAAAGAGGCTAAATTGCTTTGTTACAAGACTAGTGGCGATACAACTGGCGACTACTCAAGCGTTGTGGGATACGCTGCTGTAAGCTTCAAAAAATAGCTAGGCTTTTTGTGCTCTGCGGTGACTATAGCCCCCTTATATAAGGGGGTAGGTCTTGCCGAGAGTGCTAGAGTGCGGTCGCCGGGATTTGAACCCGGGATCGCAAGCTTGGAAGGCTTGTGTCCTAACCAGCTAGACGACGACCGCTTGACATTATTTTCATGAAAAGAGGCTATTTTAAGCTTCTCTAGGTCAATGGTGAACCTATTATTTTGGTCAAAGTTTCCTCTACTTAGTATGTTATTACTATGGATTTGTTCTGATGAGGCTGTCCTCAAACAGGGAAATTGAAATTATTAGTTAGCGATACATGTGCATGTTAAAAAGTTATATTAACTAATTCAGTCTAACGGCACTCATGCGCAAGCGAAACAGAGTAACCCTGTTTCTAATGTTGCCCATAGTAATTTTCATCTGGTTTATTGGATGGAGCCTTTATTGGATAGGCTCCAGAGGAAAAGCGGTCAAACCAAGGAAGATCATTGATCAGAAAGAGCTAACCTTCACTGTGCTAATACCAGAAGCGAAGTATGCAAAATAACAGGTGAGTCTCTAAACCCAGAACGCCGAGCATGTATTCCTATCACGTTCTATCCAGGTTAGCCTTCACGAAATGAATCCAGATCTTCCAGCTATTTTTCATCGCTCTCAAGGTTTCTTTTCCTAGTCTATTGTGGCTTTTCGTTGGGTTTGAACAGTTTTTTCTCATGTTGAGATTTAGGCTTAAAACCTCTAACGTAACCATGCGCAGATCGCTGACGCTCCAGATTCTTAATCCGAGCATAAAGCTTCGACACTTTCGTCTTAGACGGTACTTTAGGCTTCGATGAGCGAACGGGAACAGGAGTGAAGGGCTTCTTAATCTCGCTCTTAGGGGACTTGCGTTTAAAAGGCACTTCACGCACTTTTTTGAACACCACGTAGCCTTCTTTTAGGTTTACTTCCTGCACTTCCCAACCAGCATCTAACCAAGCCTTCGCATGCGCATTCAAGGGCGAATTACTCCACCATGTCTCATCCCCATATGCACTCATCGGAAGATTACTACCGATTAACCCGTCTATTTGGGCAAAGGAAAGCTTAACCAGCCCAGTAAAAGCCCCTCTAAACTTCAAATGATCCGCGAGCCCACCGTACTTCGAAACCGACCGTGGCGAAACAACCTTTCTCGCACAGTTCAGGCACAGCATATTGGTTGGGTCACCAGTGGCAACATCAGGCACCATGCAGTCCCGACAGAACAAACGCTTGCACCTCTGACATCTTCTCAGATAAGTGACTCGGAGTACTCTCCCGCAGATTCCGCATTCATCCCTGAACGACATCTTAATCACTAACAAGCACTGCAGAAACGCCTTTAACAATTAAGATGCAAAGCGCTGGGTATTAACTTTCACCTTTAATCCTTTACAACCGCTATGGAAAACAGTGGCGAAATCTCCTGCACAATCCCCATTTTTTCTGTTATTGGAACACAGCATAGCGCTCTATTCTCTTGTTGTAACAGCACGTGAGAAAACAACGAAGTTGTCCGGTATAGTTTGCGGATTTCGTTCTCATTTAATTTCCATTAGAAAAACCATGTTTTTATCGGTTTTAGATTGGGGACGCGCCGCTGAACCGAATTTCGAAACAGGACGATTCATTAGATGATGACTTGCGGGGCACTGAATTCCCGCAGTCTTTCCATCTTGCGAAACCCAAACAACGCGCCCTATTCTGGTGCATTGTGGACATTTCGTGTGATCGCCCATCTTGATTATGTTCTTGTTTCCCCCTTCTTTTTGTTGTCCGCAAAAGTTTTCTTTCCAGCTTTCTTTCTAAGCGTGCAATTAACTCGCACGGATGATTTGCATCTTCTGCAATTTTTCACTAACCCTGCTCTCAAGATACACAATCCTGTTTACCTCTTGTTTGTGTGCTTTGAAAAGAATCAATTATTCAATAGGCTCGACCCAGAGGATAAAAGAAACTCTTCACTTAGAAGTGTGCCGCCGCACTAATAAACACATATGACAAAAAGCACATTCGAAAGCCAATGAAGAAATCTCGCAGCGTTCCATAAATGGAGCTCAAAAACAAACTAAAATGACGTAGAAAACGTGTTTTCGCTGTAGTTATACTAATATAGTTGGCTACGTACTTCATAGGATGATTAGAATTCTTTAGAGGAAGAGTCAGATCGGGCTATACGCGCGTTTTACTTTTTCTCCAGATTATTCTGATTGACAAATCATCGGCGCATGCAAATGCGACCACATAATTTGGTGTTGGAAAATGGGTAAAAGAAAAATCACAAATGAAGGAAACCTTGAAAACATGGTGTTACCAGTTGCAAATGACGTACTAGGCATGGCCGTTAAGATGCTTGGCGCTGACAGAATCATGGTGAAGTGCCAAGACGGCAAAGAACGGTTGTGCAGAGTTCGAGGTAAGTTGAAGAGGCGAGTGTGGATCAGAGAAGGAGACATCGTTTTGGTTTCCCCTTGGGATTTTCAGTCAGACAAGCGAGGAGACATTTTCTGGCGATATAGAAAAAACCAGTCTGAATGGCTTAGAGATCACGATTACCTTACAATGTGAAAGGCAAAAAGAGTGGAGAACCTTGAGACATAAACGGTCAGTAGGCGAATATCTTGCTTTTCTTTCAATAAAATATGAAGTTGACCCTGAAAAATTCTTTCAAGTCTTACGTTCAGCAGAAGAACACAAAAAAGCCAAATGTGGCAACCTTTCAATCGAATGTCGAAGCAAAACAAAAAACAAACTCATTTTTCTAATTACGAGGGACTCCGAGGTCATTGCCCAATTTCCAATATTTGAAGAATTTTTCTTGGACAGAGGTAACCAGTTCAGAAATTTCATGAAAACCGAGATAATCCGTAGGCATCTAATTAAGCAAAGTAGAACGGCCACTGTCAATTCCATCAGAGATTTGCGAACTGGAATGAGTCATGTCAATCTTAAGGCTAAAATTTTGGAAGTTACAAAACCAAGGTATGTTGTTACAAGATATGGAAACAACGCTAGCGTAGCTAAAGCGTTAATAGCGGATGGGACTGGAACGATCAAGCTTTGCCTATGGAACGAGCAAATAGACTCTGTCTCTGTAGGGGACACTATTCAAATTGAGAATGCACGGGCATCCACGTTTAGAGGCGAAAGACAATTGAGCGTTGGAAAAAAAGGAATTCTCAATAACGTCGAAGCCTTCAGATCCCAGCGGGTATCGCTGGATTTGCCCACAGCGAAGACTTAACAATCGCTAACAGAGGTGAATGTCACGCTCCAAAAAAGAATGTTCGAAGTTAAATGCACAGACTGCGACAAAATTGCCATGGTCCCTTTCAAGCCTACAGTAGGCAAGCCAGTCTACTGCAAAACGTGTTTCTCCAAGCATTTTAAGCGACCAGAAAGTGTCGTTAAGAACTCAAGTTTTGACCCGAAACAAGCATGGTCACGGCGAGGAGACGGCTGGCAAGGAAGAAAGGAAAAGCCCGCTAACGTTTTCAAACAGGTCTAGCGCAGGCTCTACAAGAAGCGGCATTTAAGTAGAAGACAAGTTACCGAGAGACCTGAAAAAGAAAAAGGGGAAGGAGAAATGGCACATAAAAAGAAAATGCTCTATCAAAGTACTTCAGGTCATTACTATAAGATGAAAACCTAGACAGAGTTGCTCACATAGAAGTAGGCTTTGAATGGATCAGAGAAAAAGACGGACTAGTTTACCTCAGAAAGCGAAAGTAGCTTTTAACAGGAAATATTAGCCTTTGACAACCGCTATGGGCACGAGCCTCGCAACCTTCATGGCAATCCCGATTTTGTCGCTGACTTCTGCAACAACGTCCACGTTCTTATACGCAGGATCAGCCTCCTCAGCCAAAACCGCAGCGCTCGCAGCCCTGACAACTATTCCGCGTTTCTCTAAGGCAGTTTTTACGTCGCCGCCCCAATAGCGCCTTTTAGCCGCAGTACGACTCATCATCCGCCCCGCACCATGCGCCGTCGAACCAAAAGTCAACTCCATAGCTTTCTCAGCGCCAACCAAAACCCACGAACTTGTCCCCATACTACCAGGAATAAACACCGGCTGCCCCTCAGAACGATAATCCGACGGAATCTCCGCGTGCGCAGGAGGAAACGCCCGTGTGGCGCCTTTCCTGTGAACCCAAACCTTCTTCTGCCCGCCATTAATCTTGTGAGTTTCTACTTTTGCAATGTTATGCGCCACATCATAAACCAGTTTCAGCCCGAACTTTTCAGGGTCCTCATGGTAAACCTGCTGGAAACTCTGCCGGACCCAATGCATTATGGCTTGCCGATTAGAAAAGGCATAGTTAACCGCGCAAGCCATCGCCTGAAAATAATCTCCAGCCTCGCTGCTGCTTCCAGGCGCACACGCCAATTCCCTGTCGGGCAAGGCTATCTTGTACTTCTGCACTGCATGCTCCATAACCCGCAAGTAATCGGAACATACCTGATGACCGTAACCTCTAGAACCACAGTGAATCATAACCATACCCTGCCCTTCCCGCTCAATCCCGAAAACCTTGGCCGTTCGCGAATTGTAAATTTTATCGACCTTCTGAATTTCTAGGAAATGGTTCCCCGAGCCCAGAGTGCCTATCTGTGTTAGACCCCTGTTTCTGGCGGTGGTTGAAACCTTGCTGGGATCCGCGTTTTTCATGCAACCGCGCTCTTCACAGTGTTCAGCATCGTCAGGCCAACCCAATCCCCGGTCGATAACCCACTGAACGCCCTCAACAACCAGCCTATCCAAGTCGCGTGCGGTTATCTTGAAGTCTTTTCGGGCGCTCCCAAGCCCCGAGGGGACATTTTCAAAGATGGCGCCTGCCAACTGAGCAAGTTTTGGCCTTAATTCTTGTTCTGAAAGGTTTGTCGTTAAGAGGCGAACACCGCAGTTAATGTCATAGCCAACGCCGCCTGGGCTGATCACGCCCTCATCATAATCCGTTGCGGCTACGCCTCCTATGGGAAAACCGTAACCCTCATGCCCGTCAGGCAACGTCACGGCATACTTGTAAATGCCAGGCAAGTGCGCAACATTAGCGCATTGCCAGAGAGTACGGTCAGTTTGCATCTTCTCCATAAGGCTTTCGTTGGCAAAAACCATGCCTGGAACGCGCATTCCTGACTTGTATTTTGGGATGCGCCACGTGTAATTGTCTATTTTTTCAAGAGGAACCTTTTCTGTTGGATGACGGCCTTCACCTTCTCCCATTCATTTCACCCTCACACAAAAAGGGGAGGCTAAATATAAAACAGTTTTGACCACGAGATCAAACTTGAGATTCCCCCGCAAAATCGATAAAGCCTTGCATGCTGTTTTCGATCACGGTTTTCATGAAAATCGGGTGCGACTTGAGGAATGAAACGATTTTATGCATGACTTTGTCTTCCGTAAGTATTCTTGCCCGTATTGCCTCTGGACTTTGTTTATTCTTTATCCCTTCCTCTGCGATGTTCGCCCACAACTTGATTTGCAGTGCATAGTTTTTGAGCCGCTTCACGGCGTTGGATGCTTTTCCAAAATGACTGTAATACAAAGCCTTGGGGTTAAAACTGACAAGCTTGTCTAATGAAGCCAAAGCAACGTCCAGATGGAAAGGAGGCGGCGCTGTCGGGATAACAACATCAAATTCGCTGAGGTAAATGCCAGCGGCGTCTCCCGGAAATATTCCTTTGCTCAGAGCTTCGTAATAGCTTAGATGGTGCGAAGCATGCCCGAGAGTTTCTACAACCTTCAGCTTCACGTTGTTTCCCACATCAAAAGTCATGCCATCAGTTGCGAGGATTATTCTGTCTTCAGAAAGGGGTTCGGGCTTACCGTAAATTTCCGCCACGTGACCTAGAACTTTTTGTGATTGCAACCAAAGTTTCTCAGGATTGACTATGTGAGGCGCGCCTCTCGGGTGAACGATGACCTTGGCGTTTGGCAGAAAACTCATCAAAGCGCCAACACCGCCACCGTGGTCTAAATGGACGTGGGAGATGGCCACGTAAGCCACATCTTCAACTTTGACACCCAATTCTTTTAGGCTAGAAAGTATATTGGAAACCGAAGAAGATGGACCAGTCTCCACTAGTATTGTCTTGGTTCCTTTGAGGACATAGCTGGCGATGAGGTTTTTGAACCCGCCAGTCTTAAGGTCTATTAGAAACAGGTTTTTTCCAATCTCTTTCGTGCGCATTCTCACATCGTTATTCGTTCTAGATTAAATCAAAATCTCGTTTGGCCGCCATAAACATTCCCATCCATCAGCCTTCAAAGAACGCGCAAAATTTAATTACGCACTTCTCTTCTTAGGGAAAAGAGAGTTAGGAGCAAATAGAAAGTGAACGCGATTATCTTCGGCGCCCCGGGTTCTGGAAAGGGCACATACGCCTCTAGGCTACAATCGAAGCTTGGCGTAAATGTAATTGCCATGGGAGATATTTTCCGAGAAATCATGAGAGAAGACTCCGAGTTGGGAAAGAAGGTCAAAGGCTACGTTGAAAAGGGACTGCTTGTTCACGATGATATTGTGGTAGAAGTTTTGAAACAGCGCTTGGCCAAGGTTCCCAAGGGGCGAGGGTTTATTTTGGATGGATATCCGCGCACTGTTGAGCAGGTTAAAGCGTTGGAGGCAATCGCCAAAATAGACGTTATCATCCTGTTGATGGTTCCCGACTGGATCATTATCGAGCGCTTGTCCACTCGGCGAATATGCAAGAACTGCGGCGCAGTCTACAACATACGCTTCCTAAAGCCAAAAGTGGACATGATCTGCGACAAGTGCGGTGGACCCTTGTATCAGCGTCCAGACGATACCGCTGAAGTCGTAAAGAAGAGAATCGAAGTTTACGAGGAACAAACTAGGCCGATCCTGCAGCTCTTTAGAGAAAGAACGGTGCCCTTCGTTGTGGCAAGCTGTGACGCTTTGGATACACCGCCAGAAACTGTAGTGGAAGCCATCCTAAATGAGTTAAGAAAGCTGAAACTGGCTTAGATGTCCAAGATAAACTCCAAGGTTACCTTGTTTGGTTCTTTGATTATCTCCATACGGTGATACGTGACCGCTTTAACGGCGACCTTTTGCGCGTGCTTTTCCGCGTTGAACTTTTCTCCCCACACCGTTGCCGCAAGTTTAAAACCGTCGGAAGTCTCCTCTAAGCGTGAGATTTTGAATCTTGAGTAAAGCATGTTATTGACTTCAAACTTCACAAGCAACGCCTCAAGCCAGCTGTAAAGAAGCGCGTACTCGTCTTCAGCTTCAACGTCGACGGAATCCTCTTCATTAGGACTGATTCTTGCCGTGTCAGTCATAACCTCAAACATGGAAACTGCAGCGTTTTCAAACGCTTCTTCCAAATTCTTGCCGTACGCCGCGATGTAGACATCTGCGGTGTGCTCCAGAAACTCGAATTTCCCCGTCTTGTCCATGGTCCCAGCCACATAGGTGATAAAAGAGCCTGTCTAAAAACAGTTTCGCCAGAAGTGTTTTTTTGTGAAAAACATTCTTCAAAAAGATTTTAGAAGTATTTCTGGATTTTCTGAATTGCCGCTGCTGCCAGTTTTGCCGAGTTTTTTGCGTCCTTAAGGCTGAGCATCCCTACTGGGCTGTGAATGTAGCGTGCTGGAATACAGATGGTGCCGCTTGGAACTCCCTGCTTAGTCAGGGATATGCGCGCCGCGTCTGTGGAACCCATCAAGCCTGTCTCGAGCTGATAAGCGATTTTGGTTTCTTCAGCGGTATCGAGGAGCAAGCGCAAGACTTTCGGGTGAGTTATCAACCCCGAATCCGAAACTGTTAACGTTGGGCCTTTTCCCATCTTCACCGTGGTATCGAATTCCCTTACTCCTGGCACGTCGCCAGCCACTGTCACGTCCAAGGCTATGCCCACGTCTGGGTCTACGCCGAAAGCGGCTGTTGCTGCGCCTCTTAAGCCCACTTCTTCTTGAACCGTGCCGACAGCGTATATGGTGCAGTCGGTCTTTTCCAACTGTTTCAGAGTTTCGACCATTACTGCGCAGCCGATTCGGTCGTCAAAGGCTTTGCCGATAACTGTGTCCTTGCCTATTTTTGCGTATTTAACATCGAAGCCTACCACATCTCCGACTTTCACGCCCATCGCATTCGCGTCTTCTCGGCTTTCCGCTCCAACGTCGATGAACAGTTCATCGTACGCTAAGACTTTTTTGCGCTCTTCCTCTTTTTGTATATGCGGCGGTTTCGAACCTATTATGCCAAGTAAAGCGCCCTTCTCGGTGTAAACTATCACTTTTTGGGCTGGCAAGATGCGGTCGTCTATCCCGCCCATTTTTGTGAATTGCAGGAACCCTTCTTTGGAAATGGTTTTCACCATTAAGCCGACTTCGTCCATGTGGGCGGCTAGCATCACTTTCGGCGCTGCTTTTTTTCCTTTTTTAATTGCGATAACGTTTTCAAGCTTGTCCACAGCGATTTCGTCCACGTATGGCTTAAGCAGTTTAATCATTAGGTTTCTGACTTCTTCTTCTCTGCCAGCCACTCCGCAAGCGTTCGAGAGCTTTTCGAAATTCTCAGATAATGACACCAACATTCCTTCTTGAGGATTTATGGTTACAACTCTGAGAACCAAATTATTAAAGATATTCGAAACATGCCAACGGGTGATAATTCTTAAATGGTTAAACCGCATTTAAAACAGGTTAGGTGTGAATTTGACGGAACAAAAGTTTAAAACCGTTTTCATTTTCTTGGACACAGACAAGTACGCAAGCCCCTTTGACATGCTGGTGACCATAGACGCCTTTCCAGACGCGGCAATCCTAAAATATGAAAACGTAACGGGCGCAGACGCGGCAAAAATCGTTTATGACACAATCTTTCCCAGAGGTCCAGAAGGCGCAAAACACACGAAGATCTTCATCAACGGAAGCGACTTCAAACAGGTAAGCGATGTTTTAGAGAAAACTCAAAAGTGCATGTTTCCACCATTCGAAAACTCCATAATAGTTGACCCACGCGGTGCTTACTCAACAGCGGCAGCAGCAGTCGCAAAAACCTTGGGATTAGCATTAGAAAAAGGCTTCGGAAGCCTAGAGAACAAAAATGTCACAGTGCTGGCTGGAACAGGACCAGTCGGGCAAACAGCCGTAAAACTTTACGCGTCAGAAAAGGCCAAAGTAGTTATCACATCTCGTTCCCTACAAAGAGCAGTGGCTTTAGCCATACAAATAAACCAGAAAGTCGGCGAAGAAAGAGCGTGTGGCGTTGAAGTTCAAACTTCCGAACAAACGGGAAACGCCATAAAAAACGCTGAAATCGTACTCGCAGCAGGCGCTGGCGGAATACAACTTCTTTCGGCAGACGCGCTTAAGACTTATGGAGGAAGCTGCAAGATAGTTGCTGATGTTAACGCTATTCCGCCTGTGGGAGTTGAAGGTTTAGAATCGAACGTGGAAGGCAAGGAAATCCGACCGGGTGTTTATGGAATAGGTGCTTTGGCAATAGGCAGGCTCAAAATTAAGATAGAAACAGAACTAATAAAAAGAGCAACTGAAGAACCGAAAGGCCTCTTCGACTACAAGATAGCCTATGAAATAGGCAAAAACTCGGTACTAAAGAAACTTGCTAAAGCCGCGAAATAACAAGGAAAAACCGCGCTGTCTCAGCAGACAGTTCCCAGCTTATCATCTTTTTACACTGAATTCTTAGTCAAGCCTTTCTCTTTTTCTTGGAGAATTTAATCAATAGATTAAGCGCCTTTGTTTTTGTATCTACGATTTTGGTTTTTAAAAATCCAGTTTTTTCTGCGCTTGAAAAGAGGGCTTCACCTTTGTCTGTGCGAATAATCGCGAATGTCCAACCGTCTAACCCTAAACCGCCTACGGAAATATCCGCTAATTCAGAGCTGAAATCATCACACACGCTGCAGCTTTTTTGTGCATACTGTTTTATTTCTGCAAGGGGAATCGATGTAACTCCAGAGTCTGTAGTGACCAACATTTTCCCCTTAATGTTCATTTTTCTTATGTCAGCTAAACTGATGCCCAATTTTCCTCGAATGTGGTCTTCCATTAATCCCTCATACGTGAAGCATTCTGAACACATAAGGCCTATCAAGAATTTCAGGGAAGCAGTGTACTCCTTTAAACCTGCCATTTGCATGTTTCTGACGGCTTGGATTTGGCATGGTATCCCTACAAACGCAACATTAGCCTTTCTCTGCTTTGCCACATCAGTTAGGAGAAGAACGTTTGGTGAGCATGAATATTTTGTGCCAGCGGCTTCTAAAAGGTCCTCTGAAGTTGTGGCTAACTTGGGATTGGGATAAAAGGGTTTTTCTTTGTTTGTTCCAGCAACAATCGCGCTGTCAATAGACCCCTTTTCTAGGGCAAACAACAATAGTGCAGTGGCGACGCCGCCATCTTGGCAAACTTTCAATATTCTGCCATCTGTGGCTTGAGCAATAGCGAGTCTGCGGTAGATCCCAAACTCTTCTTTGGGTTTTCCTGCTCTTCCGAAAACAAAGTTTTCCATTTTTGCCCGCGACCATTCGTATCTGGGACAAACTTGAGCGCATATGCCGCAGGCTTGGCATTCTTTTATCAAACGTGGTTTTCCTTTGACGTACTCTAAACAACTGAAAGGGCAGACAACAACACATGCGCCGCAACCAACACAATTCTCAGATTCGATAACCGCGGTTGCCAAAGAATCTTCAAAACTGATTTTGTTGGAGCCCATACAAGTAGCACAAACAGGGAGAATATATAAACTTAAAGCATAAGCCAATTTTGGCGTAAATTATTTTGAGCTTTGATAATAGGCAAGCATTCTGCTGCAAATGATGGCTATCCGAAAAGCGCACTCATTCTTTTGCAGGCTTCGTCTATTCTTTCTTTCGGCTGAGTTAGAGAGAACCGCACATGGTTTTCTCCGTGTTTTCCAAAGCCTATGCCAGGCGTTACAGCCACACCGACGTTGAGCAGTTTAGTTGCGAATCCCATGGAATTGGATTTGCAGTTTAGCCAAACGTAAAATGTGGCTTTCGGCTTGTCGCATTTGAAGCCCATGGAACGCAAGCGGTCAACCAGCACGTCCCGCCTTTCTGTGTAAATCTGGTTAGTCATCTTCAAGAAATCGGGCTGCTCATCGCTACTGTAGCTGGTTAAGGCTTTGGCGGCTACTTTTTGGATGTAAACAGGTGGTCCCGAATCGATCTGCGACTTGACCTTTGCGAGTCCGCTTATTAGTTGTTTGTTTCCCACGGCGAAGGCTATGCGGTCTCCTGTCATGTTAAAGGTCTTTGAGCACGAGTGAAACTCGACCGCCACGTCCATAGCACCGTCAACTTCGAGGATGCTGGGCGCCTTGTAACCGTCGAAGCTTATCTCCGAATAAGCGTTATCGTAACACAGGATGATGTTGTTTTCCTCCGCAAATTCGACAACCTGCTTAAGAAAAGCCTTGTCCACTATTGCACTCGTGGGGTTGTTGGGATAGTTCAGAAACATCATCTTAGCTTTTTCAGGGTTTACCGCTTCGAGGTCTGGTTTAAGGCCGTTTTCCTGAAGCAGCGGCATTGAAACGGGGATGCCATCGTTTAGTATGGTGCTGCCGTTGGCGTAGACTGGATAACTCGGGTCAGGCACGAGAACACGATCTCCAGCATTTACAAAGGCTCTCGCGATGTTCGCTATGCCCTCCTTCGAACCTAAAAGAGCAATAACTTCCTCTTGGCACAAGTCAACGTGGAACCGTTTCCTGTACCAGTCTGCGACTGCTTGTCGAAAGTCAGGTTCTCCTTGACTGAAAGAATAATTATGATTCTTCAAATTCGCTACTTCTTCCTTGAGAGAAGCGATTATGAAAGGAGGTGGCGGAAGGTCGGGGTCGCCTATGCTTAAGGAGATCAAGTCGACTCCTTGAGCTTTTTTTTCTTTTATCAGTTTTTCTATTTCGGCGAACAGATACGGCGGAAGATTCTTTACTCTGTCAGCAAACTCGACGTTCATTCTGTTTCCACATCCTCAAAACAGCTTTCCCTCAAAAACTTTCTCTGCTGGACCACTCAGGAACAGGCATTCTGCATATTCCACTTCCAAATCTCCCCCAAGCAAATGAACCCTGACCTTGTTGCCGACCTTTCGGAGCAAGTTCCCAGCGACCACAGCCGCGCAGGCTCCAGTGCCGCAAGCCAGAGTTTCTCCACAGCCCCTCTCCCACACCCGCACTTTCAACTCATTCCTGTTCAAGACTTGAACGAACCCCGCGTTTATCTTCTTTGGAAAAAACTTGTGGTTTTCAATTTTTGGGCCCATTATCTGCACTGGAAAATCGTCCAAGTTGTCGACGAAGATAACGCAGTGGGGATTTCCCACTGAGAGACAGGTTACTGTGTATTGTTCTCCATTGACCTGCAAGTCTTCGTTTATGCACGTGCCTTGGCCAAGCATTGGAATCTTGCTTCTGTCCAGCGTTGGTGCGCCCATGTCAACCATTATGGATATAACCGTGTTGTCTTCCACGGTCAGCCATGTCCGTTTTATGCCAGCCAATGTTTCCACGGTTAACTCGTTCTTTTTGGCGATGTTGCTTTCGTAGCAGTACTTTGCGAAGCAGCGTATGCCGTTGCCGCACATTTCAGCTTCGCTTCCGTCAGCGTTGAAAATCCGCATCTTCACATCCGCCAAGGATGAGTTGGACACGAGAAGAAGCCCGTCTGCGCCAACCGAGAATCTTCTTTCGCAGAGTTTTTGGGCTAATTCAGCTGCTTTCGTGTCACTTATTTTTTCGTTCCTGTTGTCGATTACGATGTAGTCGTTGCCTAAACCGTGCATCTTCCAAAACTTCATTTCAACCACTCCGCCACTCGCTGACCAGACAGCAAATCCTCAAGCGTCTCTCGCTCTCTGACCAGAGTGTACTTGCCATTCTTGACGAGGACTTCTGCGGCTCTCGGTCTAGCGTTGTACTGTGAACTCATGGCGAACCCGTACGCTCCAGCGTTCAGCACCGCAAGCAAATCGCCCTCTTCAATTTTCGGCAAGCGCCTGTCCCGCGCCAGCGCATCGCCCGACTCGCAGATTGGACCCACAACATCGTATGTTTCTTCTTCCGAAGAGCTTAATTTGTTCGCGACGAGCATATGATGATATGACCCATACATGGTAGGCCTAATCAGAGTGTTAAATCCAGCGTCAACTCCGACAAACTTTTTGAAAGGCGTGGTTTTCACCGTGTTCACAGCGGTTAAGAGTACGCCTGAATCGCAGACTAAGTATCGACCGGGTTCCACGCAGAAAAATGGTTTGCCGAGACCATACTTGTCGAGTCTGCGGTTGAACAGGGCGAGAACCTTGTCGGAGAAGAGTGTCAGGTCTAACTCTTTGTCTTCTGGTTTGTACGGTACTCCAAGCCCGCCGCCCATGTCAATAAACTCGAATTCCACTCCAACTTGATCACGAACTCTCTTGGCTATGCTTAGAAGCTTTTCAAGGGCTAAAACGAAAGGCTCCACATTGAGGACGCCGGAGCCCACGTGCATGTGTATTCCAAACCGTTCAACGCCAGCCTTTTTCGCTGTTTCATACGCCTTCAAGGCGTCTTCTTCCCACACGCCGAATTTTGAGTGTTTGCCCGCTGTGATGACGTGGTTGTGATGACCTGCGCCTATTTCTGGATTAATCCTTACGGATAGGAGACTGGGCACTGCAATGTTAAGCAGTCTGTCTAATTGGGGCAGAGAATCCACGTTTACGGTCACGTTGGAGTCCATAAGAAATTTTAGCTCGTCATTTCTGACGCTTGTTCCAGTGAACAGAATTCGTTCAGGATGAAAGCCAGCCTTTAAGGCTATGGATACCTCGCCTGGACTGACCGCGTCTAAATATGAGCCTTCAGTCTCTAAGATTTTCAGCACAGATAGGTTCGAGTTCGCCTTTGCAGCGTAGTAAATTCTGATTTTTTGGTAGTTGTGGATTAACGCGCTGCGAAGGCGGTTATAGTTTTCTCTGATTCGCTTCTCGCTGGTAACGTATAATGGCGTGTCGAACTTTTCGGCTAATTCTCTGGCGGAGATGCCGTCAATGTAGAGTTTGCCGTTTCGGTTCTCCAATGGTTCTCTGAGTATTTGCACTTGTTTTCACCATGAGTATTCCCATTTGAGGCAAGCATGCAGCGCTGCCTTTAGACTAAGCCTTTTGCCGCGAAGAGTTCAGCGCTGAGAATCCCTGCGCCTGCTGCGCCTCGGATGGTGTTATGCCCCAAGCACAGGTACTTTACCGTCATTATCGGGTCTTTCCGGATTCTGCCAACCACTATGCTCATGCCTTTGCCTTCGTCCCTGTCGTATCGTGGTTGAGGTCTGTTTGGCTCCTTCTTCACGACTATGGGGTTTTCTGGAGCCGTGGGAAGCTTCAATTGTTGCGGTTCGCCTTTGAAATTTCTGAAAGCATCTTCAACCTCGTCCACCGTCGGGTTGCTGTCTAACTTCACAAAGACAGATTCTAAGTGACCGTCTTTAACGTGGACTCTGTTGCAGCTCGCGCTGAGCGCAAAGCCCGCGTTCTGCACTTCTTTTCCGTTGAAAGTGCCCAGTATTTTGAGGTTTTCCTCCTCCATTTTTTCCTCTTCTTTAGGAATAAAGGGAATAACGTTGTCTATGATGTCCAGTGAAGCTACGCCGGGGTATCCAGCGCCGCTTAAAGCTTGCATGGTTGAGACGATAACCTGCTTGAGACCAAGACTCATGAGTGGCTTCAGCGTAATAGCTAACTGAATCGTGCTGCAGTTGGGGTCTGTGGTGATGAAGCCCTTCCAGCCTCTTGCCTTCTTTTGAATTGGAATTAGAGCCAGATGTTCAGGGTTCACTTCGGGTACGAGCAAAGGAACATCTTTGTCCATCCTATGCGCGCTCGCCTTGCTAAAGACAGGATATTTCACGGCGAATTCCGCTTCAACTGACCCAGCCAAGTCGCCTGGCAAGGATGAGAAGACCAAGTCCACTTTGCCCGCTTTGTCTACCGATTCGACATCGGTGTTCACAACAGGCATTTCTGCCACTTCTGAGGGCATGTTTGATTCCATAAGCCAGTTGCAAGCATCCTTGTACTTTTTGCCCGCGGACCTTTCCGAGGCTGCGAGCACTTCGATTTTGAACCACGGGTGCCCCTGCAACAGCTGGATGAACCGTTGTCCAACAGCTCCCGTAGCGCCCAAAATAGCTACTTTACGTTTCAAAGACATCATTTATCGCTTCCATTGCCCTTTTGAGTTGGTTTTCCTCAATAAAAACGTTAATGGTCGCTTTGCTGGTTGTGACTTCGATTATGTTGATGCCCTCTCGGCTTAGGGTACTGGAGATTTTGGCAACCCCGCCGGGCGAGTTGATGAACATGGGGTGATTGATTTGAAGCATCGCCACGTTTTCTCTGTGGCTTATAGCCTTGAAGCCCTTTACGCTGTGCAGCCTGTTTATGACTTCGTTGACGTTGCCGTCTGAAGTGAAAACGGTGATGGATTTTCTTCCAGAGCTGATTCCATAGATGGAATTTTGGTGAAGCACTGCGAAAATTTCTCTGAGGTTTTCCGCGTTAACCTCGCAAACCACGTTGATAGCCAATAAGTCTTCGCGGCTGTCCATCTCCGCGGAATTAGGATTGAAAGACCCTGCAATCTCAGTGCCGCCGACGGCGAGGCTGTCAGAAGCGAAGCTCACTATTCGCAGCTTTTGGTTTGGTAACTTGTATTTTAAAGCTTCGGGCTTAACGATTTTCGCGCCTCCTTGGGCAAGGTCAAACATTTCGTGGATGCCCAATGTATCGAGGAATCTTGCGTCAGCTACTATTTTTGGGTCTGCTGAGAGAACGC
>Ga0315268_10003589_pt1 | contig 17081 bp, 16 predicted proteins | sample C1_top_MG_FD_204535 | JGI IMG/M metagenome (GOLD analysis project Ga0315268, IMG submission 204535) | Sediment microbial communities from Yellowstone Lake, YNP, Wyoming, USA - C1_top | ecosystem: Environmental > Aquatic > Freshwater > Lake > Sediment | place: USA: Wyoming | collected 2017-08-01
TAGCGTTGTTTATGGTTGTGTATGGCTCGTCCCTGGCTAGTCACTTTAACAGTTTTTCTTCCGGAGGCATCGGTTTGATCAGGCCTTGTTTCATCAGCACCTTAAGGGACTCCCGCGCGTTCTGAATTATCGCTACGGCTCTGTCGTAGAGCTCCTTCCTGCTTGGTTTGATTCTTGCCACGCCTTCGTCTATGGATTTCAATGCGCATGCCACTGCTTCTCGTGGGAAGACTTCCCATTCTTCCATTCTGGGCAGAATGTCTTCTTCATGCATTCCGCGTTCTTCGGCGAACTTTGCCAGTTCCTGGGCTGCCGCTATGCACATGTCATCCGTGACGGTTTTTGCTCTGACGTCTAGGACCCCTCGGAATATTGCTGGAAATCCAAGGCTGTTGTTCACTTGGTTTGGAAAATCGCTTCTTCCAGTGGCTATGATCCGTGCTCCAGCTTCCTTGGCTTCCCAAGGCCATATCTCCGGTATGGGATTTGCGCACGCGAACACTATTGAGTCGTCAGCCATCGTCTTGACCCATTCCTTCTTTATCGTGTCCGGTCCGGGCTTTGACGCTGCGACCACAGCATCCACGCCTTTGAACGCCTCAGCTATCGTGCCTGTTCTCCTTTCCGCATTCGTCTTTTGTGTCAGCTCATATTTCCATGGGTTTTCACATTTGGTGATGTCTTTTCTACCTGGGTAGACTATGCCTTTGGTGTCAACCATCATTATGTTACCCGGTTTCATTCCCCATCTTATCAAGACATAAGCGGTTCGCAGATTTGCTGCGCCCGCACCTACCAAGGTTACCAAGGCTTCTTTCGGTTTTTTGCCAACAATCTTGAACGCGTTCATCAATCCTGCGAGAATAACCGTGGCTGTTCCCTGCTGATCGTCATGCCAAACTGGAATTTCACAGTGCTCTCTTGCTTTTTCAAGAACGTAGAAGCATTTCGGTTTTTCTATGTCTTCTAGATTTATGCCACCAAAAGTTGGCTGGATAAGCTCGCATGTCTTGACTATCTCTTCTTGGCTCTTGGTTTTCAGACAGATTGGAAATGCGTCGACGCCGCCCAAGTACTTGAACAGCAAAGCCTTCCCTTCCATCACAGGCAAGCCAGCTTCCGGGCCTATGTCACCCAGACCAAGGACTCGAGTTCCATCCGACACCACGGCAACGTAGTTCCAGCGGTTCGTAAGTTCAAAGGACTTGTCAACGTCGGCCTGAATTTCCTTGCACACAGCGGCAACTCCTGGCGTGTACCATATGGCGAAGTCGCTAGGGCTCGTCACTGCACACTTAGGCATTATCTGAACTTTTCCTTCATAGAACCTGTGTAAAGGGGGGGATAGCATCGCCGGTTTCTTGGCTTTCGCTAATAACTCTTCTACTGTAGGCTTCCTTTCTTCCTTTTTCTTCGGTTGAAGCATCACATTTTTCTCCTTTTTTTGGGGGATGTTGATGTTTCAAATGTTGGCGTTTTAAAGGTTACGGTATACTAGAAAAAAATGTAACGTGAGAACGGCTTCTTCAGTCTCTACGCTAGGCGACCAGCAAAGTGAAAAAAATGAAATTAGAAGGGTTAAGACGGCCTAAGCCCATACCCATGCTAATATCGTCTTTGTCTGTAGCCGCCTCTTCTGTCTCTGTCCCGCCCGCCGAAATCTCTTCTTCCGCTGCCGCCGAAGTCTCTTCCGCCCCTGAATGGTCTTCTTGGCTGTTCGTGCACCTGGCTGGACACGTTGTTTGCTGTGTTGACTTCACCTGCTATGGTTTGCTCTGCTATTTCCAATGTGCCATATCTTCCAACGTTCAAGCGCATGTTTCCTCTGAAAAGATTTATGTAGCCGTTCTTGACGCTTATTGTGTCTCCTTCTTTTACTTTCTCAATGTTGTCATCCCAAAGAGTCAGGTATATGCAACCTGTTTCGTCGCCCACCAATGCGTCGCTGACTTTGTGAGGTTCTCCGTCTCGGCCAGCGGTGATGTTTCTGACTTCGCTTTTCGAAACCACTTTTGCGAGCACATTTACGGCTCTAGAAGAGGGGTTCAGTTCGCCTATTTTCGCGTCTACGGGCTGTCTGTTTCCTGCGAAACCTTCAACTGCCAATCTGTTTCAACACCTTATATATTTGACAATTCAAGGATAACATTACGAGCACACTTAAGGCTTTTGGTTAGTATTTCTTGGCCCTGAAACATCTAGATGTGCTCGAAAGGTGAGTGCTTCTTGTCGTAATCGACATTTCATATCTGGACTCTGCTATTGAGGCTAGTACAAGCATATTACCATTGAAGATTTCTTGCAAATGCAGGTGTGCTCTTGCTCTTAGGTTACCCTAAAATAGGTGAAGAAAGGAATGTGTACTATTTCTGCTGTTCCTTGTTTGTCATCTCGTTTATCTGCTGTTCCATCGTGTGTCCACGACAGTAGACCAAAGCCTTCTTAACCCCCGGAACCTTCAAAGCCTCATTCTTAATGTCCGTTGCCAATTTGAAGGCTATGGGGCAAAAGGGGCTGGAAGGAATGAATTCAACCTTGAAAACACCAGGGTCCTCCTCTTTAACATTAGTGATCATCTGCATCTCAGCGAAGGTTAGACCGGTTTCAGGGTCAACAACTTTTCCTACGGCTTCGCGAACCTTATCCTCTATTTCCGTCAACTCTTCTACACTCCGTGTCTTCGTGTGGATAAAAGCAGCGGCTTCATATAAAAATTGTTGCATGAGATTTCAGATCTCACCTGTTCTTCTTGAGGTACATGCGCCAGCTCAGGGCCATAGTTCTTGGATGCGAAGCCTTAACCTCGTCTAATCGTGAAACAGCGGTGTTGTGCGGCGCCTTGAGAACATTTTCAGGGTTCGAGTACGCTTCTTCACAGACTTTTCGCATGACGTCAGCGAAACGGTCAAGCTCCTCTTTTTCAAAAGTTTCCGTAGGTTCGACCATCAATGCTTCCTCAACAATTAACGGAAAATAGATGGTCGGCGCGTGCACGCCATAGTCGAGCATGCGTTTTGCAACGTTCAGGGCTGAAACGCCCGTCTCGGTTTTCAAGGGCTTGGCGCTAAGGACACACTCGTGCTTCCGCGGTTTTTCACTGTCGTAAGGAAGTGTTAATCCCCTCATCTCTTTGAGCTTCTTCATAAGGTAATTGGCGTTTAAGACCGAGATTTCGGCTGCTTCCTTCAATCCTTCAAAACCTAAGCTTAACACATAGGCGTATGCTTTCAGCAAGACCGCGACATTTCCGTAGAAGCCCCTTATTTTTCCAATGCTCTGCGGTCTTTCGTAGTCTAAGCAGTAGTGTTGGCCGTCAAAGGCTATTCGTGGAATTGGCAGAAATTTGGCCAGGTCTTTTGAGACGCCAACTGGGCCGGCTCCCGGACCGCCTCCCCCGTGAGGAGTGCTGAAGGTTTTATGGATGTTTATGTGAACTATGTCGAAGCCCATGTCGCCAGGTCTAGCCTTTCCCAAGAGCGGGTTCAAGTTCGCACCGTCATAATAAAGCAGCCCGCCGGCTTCATGCACGACTTTGGCAATCTCTTCAATGTCTTTTTCGAAGAGCCCTAGAGTGTTGGGATTCGTGAGCATCAGTCCTGCCGTTTTCTCGGAAACGGATGCCTTCAACGCCTCAACGTCTATGCAACCGTCCACCGCCGACGGGAGGACCACCACATTGAACCCTGCCATTGCCGCGCTCGCGGGATTTGTCCCGTGTGCAGAGTCTGGAACAATGACCTCGGTGCGCTTTTCACATTCTCCATTCGATTTGAGGCATGCGCGCATCAGCAATGTGCCAAGCAGTTCGCCTTGAGCTCCGGCCGCTGGATGCAAACAAACTTCATAGGTCCCTGTTATTTCGCTGAGCCAGCGCTCAAGCTTGTAGAGAATTTCGAGTAGACCTTGCACGGTGCTCTCGTCTTGGTAGGGGTGCACCATGCCGAGTGTCGGCAGAGCAGCGAGCAACTCGTTGATTTTCGGGTTGTATTTCATCGTGCAGCTTCCTAACGGATACAATCCCGAATCGGTGCCATAGTTCATTTCTGACAAACGTGTGAAATGACGAACGACTTCAACCTCTGAAAGTTCCGGAAGCTTGGGTTTGTCAGTTCGACGCATGTGTTCAGGAATGAGTGAGTTGACGTCACCGACTGCTTGCTTGATCTCTTCTTCGGTCTCTGGCAAGACGTGCCCTCTTCTTCCGCTGCGTCCGAGATCAAAAATCGCCGGCTCATTCCAGCTCGCCTGCTTGTACATTTGCTGTTCACCTCCCCTCCATGATTTCTTGTAAGGCTGTGGCTAGAAGTTGAATCTCTTCTTTTGAATGAACTTCCGTGACACAGTAAAGAGCTGTTTCCCCGAATTCAGGGAATTCCTTTGAGATGTCCTTGCCGCCGTGAACATGATGTTTCAAGAGACGCTCAGCAACTTCTCTTACGCTTAAACCGGTATGGTCAATGTTAACGGTGAATTCCTTGAAATGGGCAGAGTTGAAGATCGGTGTTTTGACGTGATCTATCTTTGAAAGCAACTGCATGGCATAGTTGGCCTTGCACATTATTGTCTCTCCGAGTTCGCGTAGGCCTTCGGGCCCAAGCAGGGCCATGTATGTTGCAGACGCGACCGCGCATAACGCTTCGTTCGTGCAGATGTTCGATGTTGCCTTCTCACGTCTGATGTGTTGTTCGCGGGTTTGCAGGGCCATGCAGAAACCCTGTCTGCTGTTATCCTGTGTTGTGGTGATCCCAATTATTCTGCCCGGCATCTGTCGAATCAAGTTCATGTCGTCATGGCAAGCCATTATCCCCAGAAGCGGGCCTCCAAAATTCATGGCGTTTCCCAGAGGCTGGGCCTCACCGATGACGATATCCGCACTGTATTCGCCCGGCGGCTTCAGAATCCCCAACGAGGTCGGATCCACACCAGTAATGAAGAGGGCGTCGTGAGAATGAGCTTCCTTGCTTATCTCGTCGACCTGTGCTTCAATGAATCCCAAGTAGGACGGGCTTTCGATGTAGACTGCCGCCGTATTCTCTGAAATCTTGCTCCTTAAATCCTCGAGACTGATTTGTCCATTTTCAGGGTCGTATGCTACCTGCTTGACTTTGATTCCTGCCGGTTCAGCATAGACTTTGAGTGTAGCGGCCCTCTCTGGGTGAATGATTTTCGGTATCAAGATCTCGTTTCGTCCTTTTATGCGGGCTGCCATGCGTGCGGCTTCGCCTAGTGCCGAAGCCCAATCATACATTGAGCAGTTGGAGACCTCCATGCTCGTCAACTCGCAGATCATGCTTTGATATTCGAAGAGAGCCTGCAGCATGCCCTGCGAAATTTCGGGCTGATAAGGTGTGTAGGATGTAAGGAACTCGCTGCGTTGAACAACGTCCTGAACGACCGCCGGCACATAGTGAGGCCAACATCCAGCCCCTAAGAAAACGGGCACTTCATTGCATTGTTTGTCCTTTGAAAGTAGAGCCTCAACATGTTTCCTCACTTCGAATTCCGATTGACCCTCTTGGGGCAGGTTAAGGGATTCTTTGAGGCGGTATTTTGCGGGGATGTCCACGTACAGGTCATCGATGCTTTTTACGCCAATTTCTCGAATCATTTCCTGCTTGATTTCTGGCACCGAGTTTGGTATGTACGGGTGACTATACTTGTCCAAGGTGTTCACCATTGAGAATTATCACTAGTTGATAATGACTTCTTTAAGCTTTTTCAAATGTTGAGGGATTTTCAGGCTTCTGAAAGCGTGTCCAAAGCAGCCCGCAGAAGAGTCACCGTATTTTGTTTTACCGCCTTATCATGGAAGGCTTGATGCCATCCGTTTTCAGTCAGAAGATCGGATATCACTTGAGCCGAGACTGCCTCAACGTCTCGATATTTGGCGAGCGCAAAGACCGCAGAGGTCTCCATGTTTATGGCCAGGATACCGTTGTTTCTGAACTTTCGGAGTTTCCCACGAGTTTCTCTGTAGACTCCGTCTGTGGAACAGACAGGACCGATGAAATGCCTAATTCCTGCCTGCTTCAAGTGCCCTACGAGCTCGGCCCTCAGGTGCTTGGAAGACTCGACTTTTGCTTTCGGGGGTAAATAGTGGTTGGAGGTTCCTTCGTCGCGGATCGCCTCAGTCACCACAATCAAGTCGGCCGGCTTAAGAAAAGTCTGTAAGCCTCCGGATATACCGACTTCAAAGATTGTGTTTGCTCCACACGCGATTGCCTCTTCAAGCGTCATGACGGTTGCAGGCGCTCCTATCCAAAAACGTCCGACTCCTATTTCCACATCGTTATATCGTCCGACACAAAAAGGTTGGGCTTCGCCGTAAAGCCACTCGATGCAGGTTCCATCGATCAGCTTCTTGGCAGACTCGTACGCGTTTCTTTGGTAGGTAAGTAACAAGCGCTTCGGAATTCTCATCGCGTGGGGTGGAACCCTTCTGTTCTTAGCTACATATCGGATGGTATCATGTGACGTGAAAATGGCTTCATCTTCGTTCAATACTGTATCCCTTTTGTCGTCACCATTTCTCTCGGATACTTGATGTCTCTTACCTCGTTAACGAAGTCTGCTCGCTCGAAAAGTTCTTTTGGCGCGTACCTTCCCGTCAAGACAACATCCGTTGCTCTCGGGATTTCGTCCAAAAACTCCAAGACCTCTCTTGCATTTAGAAGTTGGCAGTGCAAGGCCAGGTTGATCTCGTCAAGGACGAGAAGGTCTGGTTTCTTCTCCTTGACGATCTTCTTGGCAAACCTTAGCGCCTTCTGTGTCAATTTTCTGTCTTCGTCTCCTAGGTTGCTCAGCCCAATCCAGCCTTTGCGTCCGAACTGGTATATCTCGTAGTAGGGCGCCAGCATCTTCTGAATTTTGTATTCGCCGGTGTTTTTCCACCATTTCAAAAACTGGATTATGATGACAGTGCGTTTATGTCCGATTGAACGCAACGCCAGGCCAAGAGCGTTCGTGGTTTTTCCTGCTCCTGTTCCCGTGTAAAGGTAGATGTGACCCATCACTCTTCCTTCTTTTTTCATTGTTTGTTCTTATCTGAATTCTTTATAAGTTTTAAATAGTCTGGTGCGTCTTGTTTCTTTTGGAGCACTGCACAATGGAGCATGAATACGATTACGAGAAACTGCTGAAGAAGGCGCGTTCCGCACTTCCGGAAGTCGGCGTGAAGAGCGAGCGTTTGGAACTGCCTAGACTGCATTATGCGAAGATTGGCATGCGCACAGTGATCTACAATTTCAAAGAAGTCGCTGGTGCTTTGAACCGTGACCCACAACACTTGTTGAAGTTCTTGACGGGCGAGATGGCTACGGCTGCCACGGTTCAAGGGTCCAGGGTCATTTTTCAAGGAAAGTTTTCAGAGGACACCTTTGAAAGACTGATACAGAGATATATGGAGAGCTTTGTCGTTTGCCCGGTGTGCAAGCGTCCAGACACAAAGATAGTCAAAGAGAAACGTTTGTCATTTCTGGTGTGCGAGGCGTGCGGGGCGAGGTCTTCGATTAGACAGCTGTGAGAGCGGCTGAGCATTGGAAGTGTACATGAACCTCAAAAAGATCGGCAAGACCGTGCTTCTGGCCATGTGTGACGCTGAGATACTTGGAAAGACCTTGCGCGAGGGGAAGATAGTCTTCTGCGTAAAGGAAGATTTCTACATGGGCTCAAAAGTCAACGTTGAGGAGGCGGTGTCTCTTATCAAGAACTCCACTATAGTGAATATGGTTGGCAAGAACGTTGTGAAAAAGGCTATAGAGCGGGGCTACGTGCATCCAGATGCAGTGTTGAACATACAGGGAGTCCCGCATGCGCAAATCGTAAAACTTTGAATTGGGTAAAGGGTGGAGTTTTTTCATTATTCAGCTTCCTAATGTCTTGGCATGGTCGATATTGCGTGCGCGTTCAAACCACATCATGGAGTTGTCTCTGGACTTCGCGCGCGCACCTGGGACCTTGGCGGACTTTTCATGGCGTTGGGAGCATTTGGCTTCTTGGCCGTGAGGAGATCTCGTTCAAAATAGCGCGCATGCGGAGACGCGAACGTTTCGGGACGGAAACCTAGCTTTCGGTTTTTGTTTGACCATTTGTGTGTGTTAGTCGTGCGCGAATCTTCCGCCCGTGTTTGCGCGGGGCATTCTGGCCCTGAACTGTGCATCGTTGTGGGAGCGTTCTCGTAGATGGTCTCTCATCCGTTTTCGATGTTTTGCGGGCCCGTGCTGTATGTTCCTGATAAAGGGTAGGATAGGCTTTATCAGTCGTAGCCCCCCCGTATTTTTTCAGTTCGCTATGTTACTCGTATGTTGAAGGTTCTTCAACTAGGAGTTGAAACGGGGCGAAAGTGCGGGGTCTTGCACGGGACCTCGGTGAATGGGAAACCTGTCATGGAGAGATCCGTCGAAGCTCGTAGGCCCCCTTGTTTTCTTCGGTGTTTCGCTTGGCGCGGTCGTGCGCGAGTTCAGTGAAAGATTTTTCCACAATTGTTATCTAGCTGGCCAAATCTTTCCCATTTGGGGTAAGCAGAATGAAAGAATCAGTGATAATTGCGCGCGCCAAGGCTCGATGGGAGGGAAGAAGAGGGAGAGAAGTGAATAGGGTTGTCTGCTCAACTTTGGTTCTGATCCTTTGTTTATCGATCTTTGCGTGGTCTTTTGCCGCACTGCCTGCTGTCAGGTCGGGCAGACAGGTTGGTCAGCCTCAGTCTCTCGGAGTCGTGGGGACAGGCTTGTTTCCAGGTGATATTGCAGTTGTATATGTGGACCCCGGGATGTCTCACGCGTTGATAGGCTCAACCTTCACGGTTAACGTTAGCATCGCCAATGTCAGTCATCTTTTCTCATATCAATTTAGGCTTTTCTATGATACTGACATTTTGGACGCCGTCGATGTCAAGCTGCCCAAGGGTCACATGCTTACGCCTGTCGGCCCCGCGAATATTTGGATTGTTGAGTTGAAGGCAAAGGATGATTTCAACTCTACGCATGGAACTGTGTCCGTGGCCGTCACGCTTCTGAACCCCGAGTCAGGAAAATCTGGCGATGGGGTGCTGGCGACGATTTCTTTCTATGTCAGAAAGCCTGGAGCGTGCCTTTTGGATTTCTGTGAACCTGATACTATTATCGTGGATGACGGAGTAAATGTGATGGACCGCAAGTTAAACAGTGGATATTTTGAGTGCACGGCAGCAGAGCATGACATGCTCGTTTCTCTGGAAGTTCCGAGCCATCTGGTCCCTAAGGAATCCGCGAACATAAACGTCCACATCCAGAATGGAGGACGAAACAACGAGACAAACGTGGTTGTGCAACTGTCTATAGATGGGACCACGGTTGACACCGCACGGGTAGAGTCATTGACCGTAGGTTCGTCCTATACGATGAGCTATTTATGGACTCCTCAGAACGTGGCTAGATACAATGTGACCGGACATGCTCCCTTATTGGTTGGAGAGGACAACGTCAGGAACAACGCTGACTCAAAGACGGTAGCAGTCTCTTACGTCATTAGAGTCCCAGCGGACTTTTTGACCATTAGCGAGGCTGTAAGGGCTGCAAGTTCTGGAGATACAATTCGTGTGGCACCGGGAACCTATTTCGAACACGTGATAATAGACAAATTTGTGACACTTGTCGGAGAGAACGTGAACGACACGATAATCGATGGGAGCGGAACATGGAGGGTTGTCCATTTGGGGGGCGGGAGTAAGATTTCTGGCTTCACGATACAGGATGGACTCGTAGGAGTCTACGTAGAGACTGAAGGCAACGTCGTTGAAGACAATATTCTGAGAAACTCTAAGTATGGAATAGAGATATTTTCGGTTGGAAACAACGTTGTCCGCGGTAACACGATAACAGACAATGGATGCGGTATCATAAGCGACACGAATGGCAACCGAATTTACCACAACAATTTCGTCAATAACACGGATCAAGCCATGGACCTCGGGTCAAGTACATGGGATTACAGTGATGAAGGTAACTACTGGAGCGATTACAACGGGACAGACACTAACGAAGACAGGATAGGAGACACTCCATACGTAGTCAATGTAACCCTGCAAACATGTGACTTCTGCCCTCTGGTCGATACGTACACTTATCTTGTGGGCGACCTCAACGACGACAGAACAGTCAACATGGCTGACCTCGCCGTTGCTGCTCCAGCCTTCGGAGCCTATCCAAGGCACGCGCGTTGGAATCCGACCGCCGACACCAATCATGATGGAAGAGTAGACATGATAGACTTGGTGATCATCGCAATGAACTTCGGAAGAACACGGCCTGTGCTGTGACGCGCGCCTTTGACTCCACGAAAGGATCACCTTCTTGTGATCCGAGGCTTGACCTCAATCCTGACTCCACAATCAACATCTTGGAGACAACGATAGTCGCGACAGGTTTCGGCAAGACAATGTAGCCTATAACCTCTCAATTCTTTCTTTGAAATCCACACTCGGGAATAGAACACTTGCTGCCTTGTCGGAGTGAAAGAAAAAATATCGCTTACACTTGCCATCTGCTACGGATGTGGGTCGTACCGGAGAAAGCGGACTCCAGAGGTCTGTTGTAAGAGGATATTTTCCTATTAGGAATCCCAAGTGAGCGGGCTTGGAACTCACTCAATCATTTTGATGGACAACAATTTTAAGCAAGTCATGCGCCTTTAGAGTGAAGTGTTGAGGTGCTTGGTTGGGCCAAAAGAAAGTTCTGACCGAAGGCGAGCTAAACCAGTTGGTGCTCCCGTCAGCGAACGATGTTTTAGGCGTAGCGATCAAGCTGCTTGGTTTCGATCGCGTGCTCGTCAAGTGTCAAGACGGGCATGAACGTTTATGCCGAATACGTGGCAAGATGAAGAGGCGTGTTTGGATACGCGAAGGAGATATCGTGCTAGTTTCGCCGTGGGACTTTCAGTCTGATAAGAGGGGCGATCTGATTTGGCGTTACACGAGGGCTCAAGCTGAGGTGTTGCGCAGGAAAGGCCACATAACCGTTTGATCCTGAATTTTTGCAAAACGGAGGTTTTGTTTGGCTTTTCGAAAGGGCGTTGACAAAAGACTTTTGAAGAAGGAGAAGGCCTACGAAACAGATCAGTTGATGAAGGAGAAAAGAAGTGAGGAATATGAGGTGTTGGAAGAGGTTTTTGACCGTTCAACCCTCATGGTCGTTTATGAATTCATGAACAAGGGCATTATAGACGAAATCCATGGCGTGGTCAGGGCAGGAAAAGAGTCTCGGGTTTACTGGGCAAAAGACAAGGATGGAAAGGAACTGGCAGTTAAGATATACTTAGTCATCTCATCGGAATTTCGCAAGGGGCTAGTGAAATACATTGAAGGCGATCCCCGATTTAAAGGCATAAAGCATGACACGCGCTCATTGATCTTTGCATGGGCTCAGAAGGAATTCAAGAACCTTGAGTTGGCCTCGCGTGCCAAGGTGAGAGTGCCTAAACCGATCGCCGTCAAAAATAACGTGTTGATTATGGAGTTCATCGGCGAGAACGGCACAGGGGCACCTTCCTTGAAGGAAAAGACGCCGAGGAATCCTGATAAGATCTACGAAACGATTCTGACTTACATGGAGAGGCTTTATCGTAAGGCTGAGTTGGTGCATGGCGATTTGAGCGAATATAACATTATGGTCTGGAAAGGAAAAGCGGTGCTGTTTGACATGTCTCAAGCCGTTCTGCTCGTTCATCCCATGGCCGATGATCTTTTGCGTAGAGATTTAGCGAACTTGAACAAGTATTTTAGTCGGTTGGGCGTCAAGGTTCCTTCAGCCGATGAATGCTACAAGAGGGTGACGGGTCTTGGCTAGGGCTAACACATTCATAAAGATTCCGAAAGAACGGGTGGGCGTGTTAATCGGACCGGAAGGAAGAACGAAGAAGAACATCGAAGAGAAACTCTCGGTGGAGCTTCAAATAGACAGCGAGGCCGGCGATGTCACGATCATGATGGCTGAAAAAGCCGCAGACCCGTCCATGCTTCTCAAGGCAAAAGACGTGGTAACAGCCCTCGGAAGAGGCTTCTCTCCTGAACACGCTTTCCGACTCATTCGCGATGAAGAAGCCATCTTGGACATTATAGATCTACGAACCGTCTTCGGCAAGTCAGAAGCGGACATCAAGCGTGTCAAGGGAAGAATAATCGGCATGAACGGCAAAACGCGCAGAATAATCGAGGAGCTTACAGATACGAACGTGGCGATATTCGGGCACACCGTCACGATAATAGGCACTGTTGAACAGGTCCAAGTTGCGAGAGAAGCCATAGAAATGTTGGTCAGGGGCAGCATGCACAGCACGGTGTACAGGTTTCTGCACAGAAAGCGCAGAGAACTCAAGAAGAAGATGCTGGAGATCTGGGAAAAACCGCCGGAAGAGAAGTAGAAACAGGCATAAGTCAGTTTGAAACGTGCGTGACTGTCGACGTCCTCAAAAATGACAGCTCAATCACGCTTCTGACACGTTGGCTGAAGTGTTCGGCATACGAAAGCATCAACGCAACTCACGTTTTCAACCTGTTTTCCCACTGTTCATCACGTACTGATTTTGCTCAAGCGATTCGGGTCAGATGCCTAGACACCCTTAAATTTAAGATGGCACATTACCAGCCGGAGATCTCATGGTCAATGACTTTTCCTCGGAACAAACAAAAGATGTCCTGACGAAAGCTCTCGAAGTCCTAGAAGATGATGTCGAGTATGCGGATGCGCTTTACGAAAATGTTGAGGGTGTTTCGATAAGGAAAGACAAGGCTGAAGAACGAGTCTCTGCGCCAGCGACGTCGGGCGGTGTTGTCTTGAGGGCATTCAAATCAGGACAATGGAGAGAGATAAGCGCTGGTGATTTCTCTGAAAAGAACGTGAAGGATATGGCTGAGAAACTCGCGCTGTTTCGACCCGTGTCTACGTCTGGGATTCCTGTCAAACTCAGAGACTTGAAACCTTGGAAGCTAGACGAAGAAGTGTGTGTGCGCATCAGGCCTTCTGATGTTGAGACAGAAGAGAAGCTGGCAAACGTTCGAAGGCTTTACAATGAAGCTGCCAGCTACGACAAGAGGATAATAAACACAACGGTCGCATACTCGGACACAACCTTGGAGAGAATTTTCGCAAACACCGAGGGCAGCTTACTGCGCCAGTCAGTGCCACGGATATCTCTTTTCCTCGTACCCATCGCCAGAGAATCTGGCAAGATGGATTATGAGTCCCTGTCTCGCGGAGGCACCAAAGGATTCGAATTGGTCAAGGAATTGGAGGAGAAAACCGTCAGAGAAACTGTAGAAAATTCAATTAGCCTTTTGAACGCAACATCTCCTCCTTCAGGAAAATTCACTGTCATTTTGGACCCTGGAATGACAGGGACTTTTGCTCACGAATCTTTTGGGCACGGCTGTGAGGCCGATCAGATAGTCAGAAAGAGATCTTATCTGGCAGCTCATTTTGGAAAACGCTTGGGGTTTGAAGGGCTGAGCATTTGTGATGATGGGTCGCTCCCAGGTGGCAACGGGTCCTTTCTGTTCGACGATGAAGGGATCAAGAGCAGAAAGAACTATATTCTGAAGAACGGCATTCTCTCGGGGTTCCTGCACGAACGATATTCGGCGTCGCTTATGAATACCGAGCCGACGGGCAATGGAAGAAGGGAAAGTTTTCTGCGGAAGCTCTTTGTTCGCATGACAAACACCTACGTTGAGCCGGGAGATTATGACCTTGACGAGATGCTAGAAGACATCGATCAAGGCGTTATGTTAGTGCACCCCGTGTCAGGTATGGAAGACCCGTTGGCTGGTGGAATGGAGTTGAAGTCCAAGAGGGGCTACGTGATAGAAAAGGGAAAAATTGGGAGAGTTCTTTCCACACTCACACTCACCGAAAATGTCCTCGACTTCATTGCCTCAATAGAGGCTGTAGGCAAAAAAGACCAGTTTGATATGGAACGAGGAACCTGCGGCAAGGGACATGAGGACCTCGTTCCCGTGGGAGATGGCGGCGTCTACGTCAAGGCTAAAGCCGTGGTGGGTCAAGGATGAGCGATACCAGTTCAATAGAAAGAATTCTGAAAGAAGAAAAGATTGACACGTGGGATATCTACGTCGAAGAGGCAGAGGAGTACGAGATTCAGCTTCGAAACTTTGACGTCGAAGTCACAAGAGGTCCGATAAAGAATTCCGGATACGCTGTTCGAGTGATAAGACCGAAAAGGGACAAAGTGGTAGGCATCGGGATTGGGACCGGCAGTTCTCTGGAGGCTGCGCGCATTAGAAAGTGCTTGGGTACTGCCTCTGTCGGAGCTGATATCACACATTTTCCCGGCTACGCTTTGCCGAGACCCGAAAAGTATCCTTCAGTGAGAATTGCAGACCCCAAGATAGTTTCAAAAGCCGAGACGGTGGTGAAGGACAAGACTGAAGAATTGCTTTCACTTCTCAAAGAGTCAAAGAAGGTCTTGCCAACATTCGGCAAAATCCGGACATACAATGTCTCGACGACCATTGCCAACAGTGAAGGGCTTCAAGCCGAGAAGAAGGAAACCTTCTTCTATATTGAACTGGCGCTGAAGGCGGAACGAGGAGGAAAACTTGCGGAGTATTGGCCTATGATCTCCACCAGACGAGCAGAGGACGTACACTTGGATCAACTAGTGCCGAAATGGACAAGGCTGGCCGAAGACACGTTGAGTGCAAAGGTTCCAAAGACAGAAAAGACAACCGTGATATTTACTCCTCAGATACTGTCGGAAATATTGCCAGACACGGTGGGTTTCCATTGTTTTGGTTCGTCTGTCTACAAGGGAGTGTCAAAGTTCAAGAGGGGCGAAAAAGTAGCCTCGGATGAACTGACGGTTTATGACGAAGGAGTACATGACTACGCTTTGGGTTCTTCACCGTTCGATGATGAGGGAGTGCCTCAGTCCAAGACCTTGCTGATTGAAGGCGGAATTCACAAGAACTTCCTTTACGATGCGATGTATGCAGCCGCGTTGGATGCTTATTCTACTGGAAATGGTTTGAAGCTGCCAGCGTTCTCACTCGCGTTCACCAGAGTCGACTCCAAATACTCTTTGTTGCCTTCAACACAACCGACAAACACTGCTGTCAAGGCAGGAGGCATGAGTCTGAATGAAATGATAGCCGACACGAAAGAGGGCATCTATGTGGAGCAGTTTTCGAGCCTGTCTTCAGACTCTTTTACAACGTCCTTCGGTTCAGAAATCCGGAACGCGTACCTGATCGAGAAAGGGCAGCTGTCAACGCCCTTGAAAGGGGGGCAGATCAGCGGATTCGTGTTGGACAGTCAAAGCGGAAAGGCAGACGGTTTGTTGAGCCGAGTGTCAGGAATGACTGATGAAGTTCAAATGGCTGGCAGGTGCATAGCGCCTTACGTGAGATTTTCCGGAATCCAAGTTGCTGGTAGATGATCCCGGCTGGCCCTGAGTTTGGGCAACCACGAACACTCGGAACCTTCGGGAAAAGCCGATCAGACTGCAAAAGGGATCACGAGCAAGGAGTGTGTAGCCCTTCATGAACAAGGAAGAGAAAAGTGCCAGAAAGGTTCTTGAAAAGGCGGAACGATGTATCGATTCAGACGATGCAGGGGAAGCGAGAAAGAAACTCGAGCAAGTGATGCAGACGGCCAGAAAGCTAGGGAGTCAAGAACTAGTCAATGAAATCTTCAGATCAAGAGTTGGAAAATACTTCAGCTACGTTGCCAAAACGCAATCAATTGAACTGAGTCCCATCAAAACGGACGGGTTCATCCTCGACGTTGGAGGCGGCGGAGAGGGCATTATAGGCAAGCTTAACGGCAAGCAGGTAGTTGCCATCGACACAAGCGAGCAGGAGTTACGGGAAACCGAGAACGAAGCGCTAAAGATAGTCATGGACGCGAGCGGCCTGAAATTTCTTCCCGAGTCCTTTGGCGTTTGCACCGCTTTCTTTTCGCTCATGTACTTCAACCATGAACAGCAATCGGAGACATTCAAAGAGGCTTACAGGGTGCTAAAAGTCAATGGAAGATTCCTGATTTGGGACGTCGAGATTCCAAGGAAACGCCGAGACTACATAGCGTTCTCTATCCGTTTGGGAATAAAGCTTCCGAATGAAGACGTAAAGACTGGTTATGGAGTAAGATACAAGGTGCAAGACATCGGATATTTCAAGGAACTGGCGCGGACAACTGGATTTAGAACGGCCAGTGAATGGCGTAATGATGGAATTTTCTATCTGGAACTCTTGAAAGTGTGATTGAGTTTCGATAAGCAGGGTGGGTTGCTTTCGAGAAGATTATTCTCTGCAGTTGGATTAGATGTCCGTCGAGATCAAGCGGGCTCCCGCACTCAAGATCCCAATCATTCCAAGTTCATCGGGGCCAAGGTCGTCATCGCCCGCAAACAGAACTAGAAGTGGACTGCAATAAAAAGCTTATACGAACCTCTTTGTTATCGTGAATGCTCATGCTAAAGCGTATTCGCGTCGTGCCTCTGGCTGCCGAGAGCTTTGGCGTGAGATCAATGTGCACCTACGTCGAAACCCCAGACGTGAGGATTCTCTTAGACGCTGGCGTTTCACTCTGTCCCAACCGTTTCGGTTTACCTCCTCACCCGAAAGAGTTCAAGGCAATAGTTGAAGCGCGCAGAAAAATCGCAGCGACAGCGAAAAAAGCCGAAATTGTTACCATAAGCCATTACCACAACGACCATCATACACCGGCCTTCGAAGACTGGCTGTGCAACTGGACCGAGGCAAACGAGACAGCTAGGCACATATACGCGGGGAAGACCGTTCTGGCAAAAAATCCCAAGGAACACATCAACTACAGCCAGAGAGAAAGAGGATGGATGTTCCAGAAGACAAGCGGAAAATACGCAATAAAAGTCGAGACTGCTGACGGGAAGACCTTCGTCTTCAACCAGACCAAAATCAAGTTTTCAGAGCCCGTTTCTCACGGCCCAGAGAATTCCGACTTGGGATGGGTCTTGATGGCAACCGTAGATTTTGAAGATGAGCGGTTCCTCTTTGCCCCTGATGTTCAGGGCCCCATGTTGGAACGCACTCTCGAAGCCATCCTAGGCGA
>Ga0315268_10003592_pt1 | contig 17075 bp, 10 predicted proteins | sample C1_top_MG_FD_204535 | JGI IMG/M metagenome (GOLD analysis project Ga0315268, IMG submission 204535) | Sediment microbial communities from Yellowstone Lake, YNP, Wyoming, USA - C1_top | ecosystem: Environmental > Aquatic > Freshwater > Lake > Sediment | place: USA: Wyoming | collected 2017-08-01
CCCAACAGCCCGAGCAGGCATCCGAAGCCGACGATGATCCCGTACCAATACGGCTGGACCCGGACGAACTCCGACAACTGCATGGTCAGCCACCGTTCCAGCATGCGAAACAGGCCGAATACCACTCCGGCAGCAATCACCCCACCCAGCAATCCTTGAATACATCCTTCCAGCAGGAACGGAGTTCTGATGAATCCGCGTGTCGCACCGATCAGCTTCATCGTTTGGATGATTTTCCGTTTGGCATAGATCGCCAACCGGATCGTGTTGGCCACCAGCACGACTGACGAAAGCATGATGAACACTCCAAGGCCGAGCGCGATCCAGAGGAACATCATCGCTCGCTGGTCGAGCATTTCCAGCAACTGTTTCCGGTAAATGACGTCATCAACTCCCTTGACTGCCTTAACAGCGTTGTAGATGGTCTCGGCCTTCTTCGATGTACGATAGCCGTCTTTGAGAAAAATCTTGAAGGAGGCAGGGAGCGGGTTGAAATTCAGCACTTTGTGGATGTCCTCGCCGAATTCTTCCTTGAAGATGGCGGCAGCTTCTTCTTTCGAGACATACCGAACCTCCTGGACTCCCTCGAGGCGCTGGATCTGCTCACGCGTCTGGTTCAGCTGGTCCGCGGCGATTTGTTCGTCCAGGAACGCCTCCATTTCCACCTTTTCCCGGATGGACTCGACAACGCCGTTCGCGTTGAGCAGAAGAATCGAGAAGAAACTCAGAAGGAGAAGCGCCGCCGTAATTGTAGACACGGCGGCAAACATCGAGAGCTTTGCCCGCCGGAATCCGGAAAATCCTTCTCTGAGGATATATCGCACCTGCATAGGACTCTGTCAGTCGTTCATCGAAGCCCTAGGCCGCCGATGCGGAGCGCTCGTACGTTCCCAAGACCTTTATGAAGATACTAAGTTCGCGCAAATGATTCAAAGCCTGCTTCAGGGGAAGGTCGTCGGGTGAGCCTTCCACGTCGAGGTAGAACAGGTATTCCCACGGCCGCCCGATCAGCGGCCGCGACTCGATTTTCAGAAGATTCAGATCGCGCATGGCGAATACCGCCAACGCCTTGAACAGCGCACCGGGGGTATCCCGGGTCGCAAAGACCAATGAGGTCTTCGGGTGCTTCACGGGGATGACTTTCGAACGCGAGATGACGATGAAACGAGTGAAATTCCGCCTATTCGTCTCAATTCCCTGTTTGAGCACTGAAAGCCGATACCGCCTGCCGGCACGCGTGCCTGCGATAGCCGCCGCCCCGCGCAGTTTTTCCTCACGGATCATCCGCGCCGCGGCCGCGGTATCGTGAAAAGCGTGCACCTCCACCCCTTCCATCCGCCGGAGGAAATCTTCACATTGACCGAGCGCCTGGGGTTGCGAATAGATCCGCCGCACGTCTCGCAACCGAGTCCCCGGCAAGGCCAGGAGGTTCAGTCGGATGCGGAGTGACAGCTCTCCGACGACCGACACCGGATGCTTCAGAAGAAGATCGTACGTTTCATGAATGCTTCCGAACACCGTGTTTTCGATTGGCACAATGCCAGAATGGTGACGGCTCAACGACACCAACCGGAACACATCCCGGAACTGGGCGCACGGTCTCAGCGATGCGGATGCCCTGAAGTACACCTGAGCGGCTTCTTCGCTGAATGACCCCGGCTCACCCTGGTAGAAAACAAGCGATTTCATTTGACGAGAAATCCCATGACCGAATCCCCCGATCGCCTCTGGATGTCGACAATCGAAAGCTGAAGGAAGAATCAAGACGACGCCTTATGGAGAACGCCCCTGTCCGGAGGAAAACAGCAGCCACAAATCCTTTCGAAAGCGTTCCCTGTACTTTCATGCGTTAATTTCCGTGCTTTCTTCGGATTTCGATTCCTTGGATTTCGTTTCGGTTCTTTCCCTTAGAAGTTCGACTCATCTCTCCACTGGGCAATCCGCCAGGGCTCGTCGACATGGTTGCGCGTCATTGCCAGAGTGACATACCCGTCGACGCGGATGATGTCCGTCGGATTGAATGTCACCGTGAGGTTGAAATTGCGGCTTACCTGGACCAGGGTGTTACCCGAATCGGCGGAAACGGAGATGATATTGTTCCAAACGAGGTCAAGGCGCTGGACGTTCTGGAACAGACCACTGGTGGCGCGCATTTCCTCGTCGCGCCCCCAGGAGACATCGACCCCGCGGTCATAGTCGCGGTAGAGAAACGTGTAGTCGCCGGCCAGCAGAAGGCCGTAGATGGTCGTGTCGCGGAAGGTGTAGGCGTACTTCATGTTTTCGAAGACACCGTCAATGGTCTTCTGGTCGCCCAGCACCGAGGCCTCCCGGTCGAGAGATTCGTCCAGCCCGGGAGCGAAGGGATTGCACGCTGACGCCCACATGGCCACGATGACCACGGCCGGCAATTCTACTGACCAAATGTGCCTTTGAGATCGCTCCATGTGAAGTCGGTTGGATTCTGCGCCAGGTCGATCCATCGGATGACAGTCCATGAGCGGGAGCGGTCCGGAGCCAGAACAAACTGCGCCCGGCCGTTTGCTTGCACCGGGACACCCGGAACGGCGTGGGGCACCGAAAGCCGGTACGTGGTTTCATACTGGGCCGAATCGGCGCTGATCCCCTGCTGGGTGAGCGAGAAGAATTCCAGTACCATCGTGGTGCCGGGCATCAGCTGCGCCTTCATTGCTTCAAAGTACTGTTGTTCCGATTGCCTGTTCCATCCGGCAAACACCGCGGCGTACTTCGCCTTCGACTGGGAACTCGGCTCGAAGTGGAACGGCGCCGTCCCCATCGATGAATCCGAAAACGAACGCAGATAGTTGACGGTGTTCAGGTCGCGGAATGCATTGATCATATTCTGGAAAACGATGGGCGGGTCACTTGGCGGGATGAAACTTGAACTCAGCTGGCTCGGTGATTCCGGCTCGCGCGTGTCGAAGATCCCGCATCCAGCGACACCCGCCGCCCAACCGAGTGCAACCCAAGCGATGACCCTGCACGCAGCGTTCGCCATCGGTCGTCAGATTGCGATGCGGCCCTCAATGGCCCGCGAGAGGGTGGCCTCATCGGCAAATTCCAGGTCGGAACCGACGGGAAGTCCTCGCGCGATGCGCGTGAGCCTGAGTCCGAGCGGCCTGAGCAGCTTCGAGAGATAGAGCGTCGTCGCCTCGCCTTCGACATTCGGATTCAGCGCCAGAATGACCTCTTCCGCCGGTTGAGACTCGAGCCGCTGCAGCAGCTCCTTGATCCGGAGATCCTCCGGTCCGACTCCGTCAAGTGGTGAAAGCGCTCCCCCCAGAACATGGTAGAGACCTCTGAATTCATTCGTCTTTTCGATGGCCAGGACGTCGTTTGGTTCTTCCACCACACAGATGATCGAGCGATCACGCTTAGGATTTGCGCAAATGACGCACGGGTCGCTCTCCGTGATGTTCGCGCAGACCGAACAATACCGGACTCTTTCCTTGACGTTGATCAGCGCGCGGGCCAGCGCATCGACTTCTTCCCGCGGGAGTTTCAGGATGTGCAACGCCAGACGTTGGGCGGTCTTGCGTCCAATGCCCGGGAGTTGGCCGAAATACTCGGCAAGTTGTTCGACAGATTCCGACGTATAGAGCATTGGTAGGATTGGGGAGATCAGAATCCGGGGAACTTCATACCGGGGATGTTGGGCATCATTCCCCCGGTCGCTTTCTGAATTTCTTCCTGCGCCATCGCTGACGACCGGTCAAGTGCCTGGTTCACCGCCGCAACGACGAGATCCTCCAGCATTTCTTTGTCGTCCGGATTAACCACTTCCTTCTCAATCTCGATCTTGACAATGTGCTGTTTCCCGTTGGCGGTGACTTTGACCATCCCGCCGCCGGCTTCCGCAGTGACCGTCTTGTGCTCCAGTTCTTCCTGGACCTGAGCCATCTTCTCCTGCATCTTTTGAATTTGCTTCATCATGTTCTGCATGTTTGGCACACCACCCTTGAACATACGCGCTCCCGGTCCTGAGTGCATAGAAAGGAATTCGAAATCAATATACCCTGAATTGGAGGGAAAATCAACGAAGCACGCTGCTCTTGACTTTCGTGGGACTAGCTTCTATATTCGAGATGGAAGCTCACTGAAAGGTGAGCTTTTGAGGTCTTAGCCATTCCGCGATAGCTCAATGGTAGAGCATGCGGCTGTTAACCGCAGGGTTGTAGGTTCGAGTCCTACTCGCGGAGCCGTTCGAGTCGCCCCATTGCCTCGGCAATGGGGCGAAGTCGTTTCGGCAGCGGGGCTCGCTCACGGCTCCGCCGCCTGAAGGGGCGAATCGACATGGCCCTAAACAAGTGCCGCTGTTCTTCGTCGGCACGAGTCGCAGGGCCGTTTTCCAACGGAGGGGAACTGGTGGTCCCTGCCTGGTTCTGCATTCTGCGCCTTCATTCGAGGGGACTCTATTGCGGATCGACGAAGGACAAAGTGCGCCGGTACAGCGAGCACTTCTCGGGCGTCACCAGCCGCACGACCAAGAGAGATCGGCCGGTTGCTGTTATCCATGAGGAAGAATTCGGCACGGTTCGCGGAGCAACTCAACATGAAACCTCGAAGCAAGCGCTTCGGGGTTTTCCTTTTTGGGGCGCTAGCGAATGAGAAGCATCTTTCTGGAAGCGACCCTCCCCCGCATCCGGACATCTGTGGGAACCAGCGTCAGCCTGCAGAGGTAAATGCCGGAGGCCTCGGGCGCACGCCAAGCAACGGATTGTTCGCCTGCCGTGAGCTCACCATCGCACAGAACTTCAATGCGCTGGCCAACCAGGTTGAACACTTCCACTTGAACGTGAGAGCGTGTGGGAACCTGAAAACGAATTGTGGTCGATGGGTTAAACGGATTGGGATAGTTCCACAGATGTTCCGATTCTTCCGGGGTCTGCAGCTGCGAACGGCCGATCGACACTGAGGTCGGAGCCCCGTCGGGTGACATCAACGACTCCAGCGACAAGGCAAGATAGGCCAGCGGGGCATTCCAGTTGATTGCAATCTCATTCGATGCATAGCTGTCGGCGTTGTCCGTGTATGATAACGCGGGCAGAGATGACGGATACGTCGTTACTCCATCCTGCTGGCCGGGATTCGGCCCACCGACCAACAACCCCGGAACTGGTGGCGGGATGTTGTCTGCACCCGAAATCCGATGATGCGGACGGATGGGCGAGAGACTTCCGAATCCCGTGACGAAGCAGTATGTCGTAGCATTCCTGCCAAGCAGGTAATCGAGGTTCGAGACGGCCGCAGAAAGATACGTGCTGTCCCCCGTGAGACGGAACGCCATCAGCAGAATCATTCCCTGGTTCGCCGCTACCGAATTGCTCCCCCAGACGAAATCTCCCGGAGAGGCGCCCATCGAGACCCGGTAGGCCGAATTATTGGCCGCCGTTCGCAATGTCCCGGCGAGCGCCAGCAGCCTGGATTTCACGGCGTTGGAATCCACGAACGCACCGATGGACGCGCGATGGTGTGCCATCGAAATGAGGCCGAGTGTTCCGACATCCTGCCAGGTCGGAACCCGGGCCGGGGAGATTGAAAGGGGACTTGCGACGGTCAGGAAACTGTCGACCGCCGTCGTAATCGACAATTCCGCCGCCGCCCACTGGAATTCATCCAAGAACGTGTCATCCCCGTATTCCCCCGTATTGATGGCTGGAGAATACTGTGTATTCATCAGGGCCTGGTTGTAGAACACCGCGGGATGTTGACGCGCCCAGTTCCACGCATCGAACGACGCCTGCAAGCAGGAATCCGCCAACCCCGGAAGCGCATCCGGAAAATCCCTGAACACCCGTGCGGCCTGTGCCATGACAGACGCGAAATCAAGAGCTGCCCCGGTCGACTTCATGACGACATACCGTTCCTGCGTGGATTGGCTTGGCATGATCCACCCATCAAACTCCGGCGCCGTCAGCTTTGTGTACACCCCGCCGTCCGCCGGGTCCTGCATTGACAGCATCCACCGGAGGTTCCAGAGCACTTCATCCAAAACGTCTGGGATGCCGTTTGTGCTCTCCGGAATGTGCACATTGAGGCGGGCGCAGTACTCCGGGTGATGCTCGTACAGTGCCAGCAACGTATAGGTGGAGATGCCGGAATTCACCACGTACTTATTGAAATCGCCGGCGTCATACCAACCGCGCGGTGCGGCGATGAAGCTGTTGGCCGGCCGCAACGGACCTGCAGCCGACGGATGGACACGAACAGCCGTGTCAGGATGTCCAAGCTGGCGCGCCCAGATACTGGCAAACTCCACCGTCAATCGAAGAGATGCGCGCTGATAGTAGAATCCTTTCAACGCTGCCGTGCCGACCGCCTGGTGGACCCGGGTCGCGATGTCAAACGGGTTTGAACGTCCGATCCCTTGGACGACGAGAACATACCGACCGGCGGCTTTGAGATCGGAGAAATCCGCCCTGCTCACGTACTCGCTGGAGTACGACCACTCCTGAACGGGGGCCAAGACGCCGCGGAATACCGTGTCCTGTGTGCCAGCGGTGATGACCATGAACGGGGTTGATCCTGCGTCACGGACAATCGCCGTCTTGGGTCCGCTGAGATAGAATCCGATCTGATTCAATCGGATCGCGTCGGTCCCCTGGGCGTGCAAACCCGTCAGGATCAGACCGCTCAGCACAAGAGACGAGATATTCCTGGGAACGGAAGGATATCGCATGAGTTGGTTCAACGCCACACGTCGACCTTTTTCTAGCGGACCAAAAGCATTTTCCGGGTGGCACTGAAGCGGGTTCCCGGAGGGTCAAGGGGTATTGCGACCAATCGGCAGCAATAGATGCCCGACGCTGCACCACCCGTCCACGACAACCGATGGTGCCCCGGTGACTGAATCCCGTCGGCGAGCGTCGCCACACATTCTCCCAGCACGTTGTATACTTGAACCTTCACACTGCTGCGCTGCGGCAATTCATATGAAATCGTCGTCGAAGGATTGAATGGATTGGGGTAGTTGTCGAAGAGACGGAATCTCTCCGGAAGCACAGATGCGGCGGGGTCTTTTTCGGTCCCGGTCGCGGATTTCTCGAGCACTTCGATCTCGTAGAGTGAATACCCCCATTCCGTGGCGCGCTGCATCCCGATGATGCGAACCTGCCGCGCCGGCATGTTCACAGGCACCTCGTCAATGCCGCCATCCCCGTTCGTCTCATGCTTCACCGTGGAAAACGGACCCACTCCATCAGAGACCATCACGTAGTAGTCGCGGGCATATGCGCTCTCCCAGTACAAGCGAACATCACCTACCTGATACACCGCTCCAAGGTCCACCGAGATCATCTGCGGATCACTGAAGGCAGACGACCACCGTGTGCTCATGTTCCCATCGACTGCTTTGTCTCCTTCTAACCCGGCGCGCTCGACGGATGTCGTCGTAACGGGTTTCCGTAGTGCAAGGTTCGTGGGTGGGCGGAGAGAGACCCTGAGCAGCCCAGTGCACATATTGTTCGTCTCCACACACTCGGCAATGCTGTTCCCGGGATCGACGTACGCCATAACCTGATAGTCCCCGATTCCGGGCGGAGTCCACATGTTTGTCCCGTCGGGGCCGGTGTTCGCACAGATCAATGCCGACCCGCACACAGGGATGGAACCGGTGAATTCGTCCGATGCACACACTTCCTGTCCGTTGACAAGGAATTTCACCTGTAGCGGAGTTCCAGGCGTCGTGGCCGCACTTCCCTGATTTTTCACGGTTGCGAGGAACGTCACTGGCTGGGCCTGAACTGGGTATGGCGGAACCGCCCACAGCCGGGTGATCCGGAGGTCTGGTTTTCGTTCGCCGTCGGACACTGCAAACGTGGCTTCCAGCGGCAGGTTGTCTGAAGATCCTCCGACGCGCACGCGAAAGACACCCGCTTCAATCGTGTACGCATTGCCGGTTTCATCATAGTACGACAACTCATCGGCGCTCAACGTGAATTCTTCCGTCTTCATTTCGCCGGGATCGAGGGCGACCCTGCGGAATGCTTTCAACTCTTTCACCGGCATCTCCACCGTCGAGGCGGCATCGCTCAGATAGACCTCCACAACCTCTTCACCGGACCGGCTGCCGCTATTGGTGACGTCCACGCGGACAGTCACCGGTTCGCCGGGTTGCGGCGATGCAGGCGAGATGCTGAGATTGCTGTAGCTGAAAGTGGTAAAGCTCAGTCCGAATCCGAACGGAAACTGCGGCAGAAATCCCTTCTTGTCGAACCAGCGATAGCCACATCCGTAATCGTCGGTGAAGTTGTCATTCCACGCGGGGAGTTGTCCGTCGTTGACCGGAATTGTCACCGGCAGTTTCCCGCCAGGGTTGTAGTCGCCGAACAGAACGTCGGCCAGTGCGTTCCCCCCTTCCTGACCTGGGTAGAACGCGTACACCAGAGCTTTGATGTTGCTCACGCAAGCTGCAAGACTGCAGGCACCGCCGCTGAACAACGCGACAACGAGATTCGGATTTGCGGCGGCCAGCGCGTTGATCAGGTGTTGCTGTGTGCCCGGCAACGCAGTCGATCCACCCACGCGATCGAACCCTTCACCCTCCTGACTGGGGTCCAACCCCCCGCAGTAGATGACGACATCGGCCGCCTTCGCCGCAGCCACTGCATCGGCAAACCCGCTCGTGTCGGCGCTGTTGATGTCGCAACCTTTCGCATACAGCACTTTCGAGGTCCCGATTTTCGCCTCGATCCCTTGTCGCGGGCTAACCGTGTAGAACGGACTCACGTACGCGCTGCCTGAGCCGTCAATCTGAGCCACGGCGGCACTCGGGCCGACGAGAGCCACGGCGCTGAGCGTTCTGTTCAAGGGCAGTATTCCATCCTGATTCTTGAGCAGCACAAGGGATTTTCGCCCCGCTTCGAGACACAACGCTCGATGGGCTTCGCTGTTGACATCAGCGGGATTTCCGGCGGGCTGGTAGTCGAGCATCCCCGCCAGGATTTTTGTGCGCAGAACACGCCGCACCGCCTCGTCGATGAGCGGTAGAGGAACCGCACCGCTGCCGACCAGCGACGGGAGGTTGTTCTTGTAGTCGTCGGAACCCATGCAGACGTCGCAGCCCGCCTTGATGGCGCGCTCCGTACTCCAGATGGAGCCCCAGTCTGAGACAACGTAGAACGGGAATCCCCACTGCGTTCGCAGAATGGTGGTCAGGAGCGTTGAATTCTCTGCGCACTTCTCTCCGTTGATGAGGTTGTACGCATTCATCACAGAAAGAGCTCCACCTTCCTGAATGGCGGTCCGAAACGCCAGGCCGGCCTGTTCATTGAGCGTACGGCGTGACGCAATGATATTGTTCGAGGTGCGTCCGTTCTCACGATGGTTCGCGTTGAAATGCTTGACGGTTGCGATGCACGGCGTCGACTGGATCCCTTTAACGACAGCGGTCGTGATCTGTGCACACAGGTACGGATCTTCACCGCCGGTTTCGGGACTGCGCCCGTTGCGTGGATCGCGGTCGATGTCAAGACACGGTCCAAGAGCCTGATGCTTCCCCTTGCCGCGGAACTCTTCTCCCATCGCAACGCCGACCCGCCGTGCCAAGTCCGTGTCCCATGTTGACGCCATGCCGATCCCCACAGGGAAGCTCGTTGCAAGACCATCGCGGACTCCGTGTGGACCGTCTGCCATGAAGAAGCCCGGGATGGCAAGCCGCGCGTTGTCAGCCGTGTTAAACGAGCCTTCCTGATGTAATTGGAGGATCTTTTCTTCCAACGTCATCTTGCTCAGGATCGCCGCAATGCGATCCTCCACCGTTTGCGAGAGGGCAACGGAGTTGCTCAGGAGCTGCAACAGTACGAACGTTCGAATGTGCAACATAGGTCAGGGATGTTTTGACTGCACGATGGCACGTCACTTCGTCAAAAGCATTTTCCTCACGATCTGACTGCCGTCAAATGAAAGGCGGGCAAGGTACATCCCGCTTGGCAAACGAGAGGCATTCAGTGCCGCCATGTATGCACGTCCCGCCACGGCCTGTCCGTCAAACAGCACCGCCACCGTTCTGCCAAGGAGATCAATAACAGTGAGCGCCACGCGCCCGGTCCGGGGCACGGTAAAGCTGACGACCGTCGACGGGTTGAACGGGTTGGGATAGTTCTGTGAAAGGGAAAGGACGGCCGGGATCGCATCTGCGGCGAAAACGGATGTCGGCGGTTTTGTCAGTTCGAAGTAATTGACGTTGAATCCGCCGAAGAAAAACGAGCTGTTGAAGACGTGCGAGCCGGCCGTGAGGGTGACCGTTCCGCAATCGATAGTCTCCCAGTTTTGCCAGCCGCCGGTCATCGGTACATCAACGAAGCTATTGACGATCTGTCCGTCGATCCTGAACAGCATTTTCCCCCCGGCGGCCCCTCCCGCCACCCGGGCATTCAGGGTGTAGGTCCCTGGATCCGGCACGGCAATCGTGAAATTCAGAAACTCACCCGTTGCGGTCCAGCCGACATCATACCCGTTGGAGGGAATATCTGAGCACGGCTCGATGTCGACGCCGTCATTGCGGTACGCCCACCCCTGATTCCACGTCCCGTTGCTTCCGGTATTCTGATAATCGGCATCGTTGTATGCCGATTGAATCACCCCCATGTCGTAGTCCGCCGCGTAAACGATACCCGGTATCACATGAGTCGTATACGCTTTCAGCGCTGTCGTCCCGGGTTGACGAAAAAGGGCGTCGATGACATCGGGATGGAACAGGCAGCGGTCGATATCAAGATTGGTCGCAAGCTGATTCAGGGCGGCGACGGCGTACGTCACAGTCGGTTTAGGCACCTCTCCTCGCCAGTACTGCAGCAGATAATCGTATTCCGGGTTTTTGATCGCAGACAACGGGCCGGCAATCGACTCCACCTTCTTGTGAGGCCACCATGACCAGCCGATGTTGTTCGTCTCCATCAATCTGACGCAATCCGTGAACCACGCATTCGAATTCTCTCCTGATTCACCCAACCAGAGCGGCCGATTGGTGTTCACGCGCAGATCGAGCAGATACTGAATGGCGCCGACGGTGTTTCCATTCCAATACTTGTGGAAACTGTATGCCATATTTGCATCCCACGCCGGGCTCAGGCCGCTGAAGTCCGTTGCGTACCAGTTGCCTTCGACGAAAATCAAATGATTCGTATCAACCTGCCGGATGGCATTGGTCATTGTAATAAAGAGCGCCCGCAGGGGCGCGTTCCCCGCTCCCAGGTCGAACGCCGTTTCATTCAACAAATCGTATCCGCCAATCCATTCTTTCGTGGCATAGCGTTCTGCGATCTTTTTCCAGAGGTCCACCGTGCGCTGCTGATACTCTGTGCTCTCCCATAGCGACGGATATCCGCCGTAGTCGCTGATGTTGTCCTTGTTTTGTCCTCCAGGGGCACAGTGGAGATCCAGGATCAGATACAATCGATTTGCCTCGCACCACGCCAGAAGGCTGTCAATTAGTGCAAATCCGGTTTCAAGATAGACGCCCGGCTGGTCCTTCGGCGTCAAGAGCACATAATGCATCGGGAGACGGATCGAGTTGAATCCCCATAGGGCAATCTGGTCGATGTCCTTCCTGCGAACGTAATTGGCACGATAGAGCTGGAAGAATTGATCCGTGTTTGCCTCGCCAATAAGAGCGGCAACGGCGCTCCTGATTTTCGAATAAGAATTCATCGAGGTGTCCAGATGCAGCATGTATCCTTCCGGAACAAGCCAACCCCCCAGGCCGATCCCGCGGAGAAGTATCTCTTCACCCGTTCCTTTAACGATCTTCGTCCCGGAGGCACGAAGGAATCCCTGGCCGATGCCGCTTGCAGTCGGCGCGATCAAAAGAAGGATAACGACGTACCGCTTCAGAATCATCGAGTCACTTTCCGTTCAACGAGGGCTCACGATACCCAGACTCTTCAAATATCCCGGGTTGCTTTGACAATTCCTGAACTGGGAAAATTCGAGGAATTGCTCCAGCGCTTCACGGACCGCGGCGATATCGGGACGTTCTGCCCGAATGCTGGCATAACTGGTTCGGGGGCTGTTTGCAAACTTCCTGATCGCATCCCAGTGGTCGGGGCGGCGGAACGTAACCATGCAAGTTGCGGCATCCATCTTCTTGTAGGGCCAGAAGCACCAGCCGATGTTGTTCCGCTCGAGCAACCGGCGGAACGAGTCAATCCACTGATTCGAATTCTCGCCCGATTCTCCGAGCCAGACGGGAATGTTGTACTTCGACCGGTAATCTACATATTCCTGAATCATTTCCTGGGTCGTATCACACCAGTACTTGTGAAAGGTGTAGACAACCTGGGAGTCGAAGGGCGGACCAAACACACGAAAATTCGTATCCCACTGCGCACCGCCCAGAAAGACCAGATGGTTCGAATCGACTTCCCGAATAGCGCCGACGATGCGCTTGTAGAGTGGTTCGAGAAGCAGATTGTATTTGGCTTGATCGTAGAAATGCGGGATGGGTTCGTTCAGCAGGTCATAGCCGACCACGAACCGCTCGCTCGCGTACCGTTCTGCGATCTTTCGCCACAACCGGACGGTGCGCTCCTGCGCCTCAGGACTTTCGAAGAGGAACAGATGCCCCCAACTGTCGTCAATATTGTCTCCCGTCTGCCCTCCGGGAGCACAGTGCATGTCCAGGACGATCCACAGACCTTCCTCCGAGCACCACCGGACCACGCGGTCGAGCATGTCGAACCCGGGACCCGACCATTCATCGGGGCGGTCCTCAACAATGAACAGCCGCCAATTGAAGGGGACGCGGATCGAGTTGAGTCCGAGTGACCGGATGAACCGGATGTCCTCGCGGGTAATGTAGGTATCGCGGTACCTTCTCCAGAATTCCCGCGCTTCATCCGCCCCGACCAACTGGCACAACACCTCCTCAATCATCCTCGGAGATGTCGCGGAATCGAATTTGAACATGTAACCTTCCGGCACAAGCCAGTTTCCAAGGTTGATTCCCCGAAGCAGAAGTGGTTCGCCTTCGGGCGTGACAAGTTCCTGTCCCTTCGAAGAAACGAATTCCCTCGACTGACTGAATGCACCGGAACATGTCAGAAACATGACAACGACCAGGAGAATCGGACTCTTCTTGAACGGCTCGTGCATGGAAGTTCAATTCATTTGGTTCAGAACGACGTCGACCCGGCAAGCCGGATATCCCGTGATGAGCTTCCGACAAGGATCCGGTATTTGCCTCGATTCACCACCCATGCTCTCTTGCTCACGTCATAGTGGGCGAATGCATCCCTCCGCAGCAAACAGCGCACGCTCGTCCCCTGGCCGGCCTTGAGGTACTCCTTGCTGAACGCTTTCAGCTCTTTGGGCGGTCGTTCGACCAAAGGGTTCTCTTCGGCGACGTACACCTGGGCGACTTCGGCCCCGTCCCGGTGCCCGGCGTTGGTGACCACGAAGGAGACCTGCACGATCGGGTTCGGGATTCCCTGTCGCCGTTCAACCACAAGACTATCGTACTGGAAGATGGTGTACGACAGTCCGTGTCCAAACGGGAACAGCGGCTGGAGATTCTGACGGTCAAAGTAGCGGTATCCGACGAAAAGCCCGTCCCGGTACTCCGTCACTCCGTCCGCCCCCGGATAGGTCGGATAGGCAGAACAATCTTCCCAGCGCTTTGGATATGTGCATGGGAGCTTGCCGCTCGGACTGACATCTCCAAAAAGTACATCGGCGACGGCATTCCCTCCCTCCTGTCCCGGGTACCATGATTGCACCAGCGCCGGAACTGCTCCGATCCAGCCGTCCATCAACACGGGGGCTCCCGCGTTCAACACGACCACGACGTCCCTATTGACCATTGCCACTTCCTGGATGAGGCGCACCTGGTTTGCAGGGAGTTCCAGTGTCTTCCGGTCAAATCCTTCACTTTCTTCATCGTGGGAGAGACCGGCACAGATGATCACGAGGTCCGATCGCTGTGCCAGGGACCGCGCCGGCTCCAGGAGGCGCTCGTCCGTCAGCGAGAGACCGAATTTCACGACGGCATCGCCGCCGTGCTCATAGTACTCGAGACGGATCTGATGAGCGACACCCTTTTTCAGCTCAACGCGTGCCCGGTTGGTGTACACCGCGTGGTCATTCCAGTCATCGATCACCAGCGACCCATCGACGAAAAGGCGAACCCCATCGTCACTGACCGTCGCAAAAGTATAAGCATCGGACGCTCGCGGGGTAAACGTGCCGGTCCACCGGACGGAAAAATTGTCCGGCTTGATTCCCGGTGCTGGAGATCCCTGACCCCACTCAAAGGAAATCTGACCGTCGTTCCGAACCATAATGGGAGATCCGCGCAGCTCCGCGTTATCAAAGTACTCTCCGCGCATGCCATGAAGTACTGCCGGTGCATCTGGAGGGGACAGAAGCATGGAATCAATTGGCGCGATATCTCCTAACATCGAACACCCTTGAGCATACTCGATCGAAACCCCGGCGCCAGCCCGGGACCTCAGCGCTTCGAGGGGCGATACGGTATACGTCGGGTGGACCAGTGCACTCCCACCGCCGCCAAACCGGAGCGTTGAAGCATTCGGCCCAATGACGGCGATCCGGCAGAGAGCCTCCCGCTTCAGGGGAAGCAGTTCACGGTCGTTTTTGAGAAGGACGATTCCGGATTGTGCAACCTCGCGGTTCAAGCGCGCGTGGCCATTGAGGTCAACGGAAGCAGAATCGGACCTCCCATGCGCATCGAAGGTGCCGCTGAGGATGAGAATTCGAAGGATGCGGGCAACTTTGTCATCGATGACGGATTGTGCTACGCGACCGTCGTTAACGGCTTTCAGGAGCTCGGCTCCGAAATGTTCGCCGAAGGGCATTTCAAGGTCGAGGCCGCCGTTTGCCGTTTCGACCGTACTGTGCGTTGCCCCCCAGTCCGACATCAGAATCCCCTTGAACTTCCATTCTCGCTTCAAGATGTCATTGTTCAGATGTGATTGCTCCGTGCAGTACGGACCATTGAGCCGGTTGTACGCATTCATCACCGCCCAGACACCGGCTTCCTCGACTGAGGCGCGGAAGGCAGGAAGATAGATTTCGCGCAATGCACGCTCATCCACCACCGCGTTGATCGTCGTGCGCTCGTACTCCTGGTTGTTCGCCGCAAAGTGCTTGATCGTCGCGGCAACGCGCTCACTCTGTACGCCTTTGATGTACGCAACCGCCATCCGGGCCGCAAGAAAAGGATCTTCGCCGAAGCTCTCAAAATTCCTTCCGCCCTGCGGAACCCGTTGTATGTTCACGCACGGACCGAGAAGAACCGTTCGGCCCTTTGCACGAGCCTCCCGGCCCAAGGCCGCCCCAAGCAACCGCACAAGACTTGTGTCCCACGTCGCGGCCATGAGGATGCTGGATGGGAACGCGGTCGACGCCCCCCATCGCACACCGACCGGACCGTCCGTCATCGTAAGAGATGGAATCTGCAATCGCGCGTTCGACTTGGTTTCAAACCCGCCTCCGCCCCCTCCCAGCAACGCCACCTTCTCCTCCAGCGACATCCGGGGCAACAGATCGGCGATTCGTTCCTCAGCCGGCAGTGTTGGATCGAGGTACGGGACAGAACGCGCCTGCGCGAATGCAGTAGATTCCGCAAGAAGAACCGAAGCGAACACCGAAAAGAGCCGATAGGCGCTCGAGCCAATGACGACCCTGAATAGGCTCACAATTGACTGCGGCATGGTCTTTACAGGAGTATGTCGATGGATGGTCGATACTCTTTGATCCAGTCCCACAGCGGCATCAGGATTGGAACGGGATTCATCATCCCTCCGAATCCGATATATCGCCGCGTGAACATCGGAACCGGGGTGATCCGAACTTGTTTGAGGCGAGCCTCGTTGATCGCTACTCGCTCGTCGCGGGCGAGTCCGGCAATGAATGCATCAATAACCTGTTTGCGCTTTTCTTTGAGCAACCGCTCCTGAATTTTCTGCTTCAAGGTGTCAAAGTCCGCTGCGCCGCGGTTCGAAGTGCGCTTGCCAAGCACACGAAAAAGGGAATATCCTTCAGAGATCCTGATCGGACCCAGCATCGCCCCCGTATCAGCATCGAGGGAACGGAAGCCGATCTCCGGATGGAGAATGACTGGAAAATAACCCGATTCTCCTCCCCGAACCGCCCATTCACGACGGATGGAGAGCCGTTCCGCGACCTCCGCCATCGGACGCCCTTCCGCAAGTTCAGCCAGCACCCGTGACATCGCCGCCAATGAATCCGTCAGAATTTCGCGAACATTGACTTGGTACCTGGGGCCGAAGATCTCTTTGTAGCGAAGCAGGTACTGCAGAAGATCATCAGATGTTACCCGGACAGTGTCCCGAATGTGGTAGAAGAGCGATCGTGCGGCCCAGAAATCATTCCAAACGCCGAGGTCGCGCTGAACCGGAGCCGAATTGTGCAGATACTCCTGACGGCCCTTGCGGGCGAGCAGCTCGCCGGCGGCAAGTCGTTTCACTTCTTCATTGAGCCGGCCTTTCATGGATTCGCCTTCGAGTGCCGGTGACACGAGAAAGTCATATCGCATCATTTCCAGTGCATCATCCAGTCGAAGGTCGCCGCCTTCCATATGCACCAGCGGTGCGGCCAAGTGGTCCTGCAAACGTTCCAGCAAGATGTCAACCATATCGGACGTAAGGAAGAAACCTCCCAGCCGTCGGTACCGGAGCGTATCTTCCTCCCAGAGGGCAGAGACCGCATCAGCCAGAAGATTGAAAACGGTCGAGTCTCCCTGAGCATGTTTTGTTGAAAGATAGCCGAAGTACAACCGTTCACTTTCATCGTTCTCAATGCGTGACCGCAACAACCGATCGACCCGATGCCGGCGCTCATCCATGCTCAGTTTCTCCGCGACAGGATTCGGATGGCGGTCCAGGAGATACAGAACCGCCCAGCCAATAGTCGGTGAGAAAACCGGTTGTGACACCCGGGATTTCCGGATCCCATAGGCCGCATTTTCGAACACCGTGTCAGGACCGCCGAAGCTCACCTTAAGCGTGTCGACATCCAGAAGAAGATTGTGCGGGATGGCGCGCAACAGCGTGTCGGGTGAGTGGACCGCCAAGAGC
>Ga0315268_10003593_pt1 | contig 17070 bp, 18 predicted proteins | sample C1_top_MG_FD_204535 | JGI IMG/M metagenome (GOLD analysis project Ga0315268, IMG submission 204535) | Sediment microbial communities from Yellowstone Lake, YNP, Wyoming, USA - C1_top | ecosystem: Environmental > Aquatic > Freshwater > Lake > Sediment | place: USA: Wyoming | collected 2017-08-01
CTCCGCAACTCAGGATGCTCGTTCAGGCGGTTCAGCAAGGCTTCGTCACTCATCCCCATGGCACTCCCCTCTCGTCATAACAGTGGTAAGGTTGCGAGATTACTCCACATCAGTTTGAATCGCACCCATATCGCTACCTCTTAACGACGCACGATGTTCTAAGTGTTATTCTGTGATATTCAAGACTATGTTGTTAAAGAATTTTATAATTTTTGAATTTGACAGCATTGTTCAAGACTTTAAGATAAATACTTTGGAAAGTTGCCTTATGTAAGCAGTTGATTTGTATTGTCCAGCATTCAAGACTTTATTGTCACGAAACAATAACGCAAAAAAATATTTAAAATCATATACTTAGATATTTTTACGATAGCCTTGCGATGGGTTTCTCAGTAAGCGCGATCGATGAACGGATTCGCGAACGCTAGCAAACCAACCCATATGTCCGAAAATTTTTCGGCACAAAGTTGTCCTTACATGAATGCTACGGGTGTTGACCGAAGAAACATATTTAGCCCGGCGACCAGTAGATCACGGTGTCGGCAATTGCCACGGCGTCAAGTATCTTGTCGTATTGGCGGTCACACATTGTTCGAGAGACGGCAGTCGAACCAAGGTGTCTTATAGAGTCGGCTAATTGTTTTACAATGGCGGGCTCATCATTGCCGGGATAGAGGAAAAGAATGTGTTGGCTTGTGTTCATATGACATACACCACATTAGAGCTGACCAAGTCTTGAGCAAGCTTATCAATCATGCTGCAGCGGTCTTCAAGTATCTCGTAGGGTACATCGGCGAAATTCAAAACGTCGAGCTGTTCCTGGACTTGCGGGGAATCCTCAAGCTTGTCCAGCACGTCCACCTTCACCTGGTCGCTCAGAAGTACAAGGCCCACCGCAACTCGAAGGGCTTCGACCTTGTTGTTTTTGACAATAACCAGAATGTTTTTTTTCATAGATAGGGGGCCTAGAGAACGATTACCTTATCGCACAGATGAGCCAGTTCTGCATTCTTGTATTGACTTGCCATGACCACCCCGCACGGTGCGTCTCCGCTGCCAAATATTTTCCAACTGTGTTCGCAGACGGCCAGATTTATTGCGCCTGAACTTGCCAGTTCAAGCAGACGGGGTGAACGCAGCAGTCTCACACCGAGGTCGGTGAGAAAACAGTTGCACTGCCAGCCACGTTCTCTGGCTGCGGAAGCCAGCCCGGCCAGATGGTCTTCGGTAGAGTCGTTTGTTGCGACGATGCCAAGCAGCATGGTATATCTCCGGGGTTGGAATGTAATCGTCTGGTCAGTGTGGCTTTTCAGCGGCTGTTGCCGCTACACCCGTAGCGTCACGATCCGGTGGCGCCAGAGTGTAGACAATGATCAGGCCTATAAAAAACAAGACAACTGCAATCACAAACCAGACATGTTTCTTCATGTAATCTCTTTCTTCGGGTAATCTAGCTTTTGCGTATCCGCCAGTGCATCGTCGTTTTTCCGGCTTCTTTTTCCTGTGTAACAATCTCATTGCCTTCAGCCTGACACATCGCGGCAATGGACTCGCCGGAAGACGGGTTGTCGAAAATCAGTTCCAGAATTTCACCCGGCTTCATTTTTTCCAGGCTTTTCTTGGTGTACAACTGCGGATGGGGGCAGACATATCCCTGCACATCCAGGATAAAAGCGCCATCTCCCTTTTTTTCGAATTTGATTGCCATGAATCACATACCTTCCTTGAGTTTAAGATTTTTTAAAGATCAAATGCCGCCAATTCCTTGGCCATTTTTCGTTCAATCCACCAGTTAAAGAATTTCACGCCAATAAAGCCGCCCACAGTCATGCCCAGACAGAACAGCCAGCCCGACGGATCACCGTTCGTGACGGTCGCGAAAAATGCGCCGATATTGCAGCCTAGACCTACTCGTGCGCCTATCCCCATCAGGATGCCGCCAAAAATTGCCCAGGTGGCGACCTCCAGAGAGGGCATTTTGAGTTTGAACTCATTATTGAGTAAGGCCATCACTGCTGACCCGCCAACCAGAGCAATGGACATCCACAGCACCGGATTCAGGAGCGGATTGGGCACGCCGTTGTCGAGCCCGAAGAAGACGTTGTCCATCACGTTGAAACCGAGTTTCTGGACAATCCATGCGGCGCCTTGCGCCTCCTGGGTCGTGATGTAGAAATAGCCCGGATCGAAGATCGTATCCTGAATGCTGAGGCCGCTGGTGAAACCCATGCCGGAGAGCAATTCCCCCGCATTTGATATACCCAGGCGATGTTGTAATCCGTCCATGACCCACATGTGCAGACCAGCCGCAACCCCAAGCACGAGACCGGCGATAGCGGTGCGCTTGGAGGCGGTAATCATGCTCCAGAAGCCCGCGAGCTCGGTACGGAAGCCGCGATACTGAACCTCGTTTCCGCGCAGGTAAGATTTACGGTACCAGCGCAGGTAGATTCCGGCGAGGATAATTGCCGCCGGCAGGATGGCGTTGAGCAGAGAATTACCGATGAACGCTGCGGCAATGCTGTTGGTGAAACCGAGCATTTTGCCGACGGTATTTCCTGAGAGATTCCAGATGTATCCGGCAGTGAATTGATCGTACCAGCCGTCGGTCGGCGTGATGACAGCGGGCAGGTTCTTGGCTATGGTCGATTGGACCCAGGCCGTCGGCACGAGGTGGTTCAGCCATCCACCCGCATCTGCCACGTATACCTGAGCGAAACTGAGTGAAATGACCACCAGCAACGCGGCAATACTGCCTTCCCCGGTCTTGTAGAGTGAACCCGAGGCGCAGCCCCCCGTATAGACCATGCCGATGCCAAAAATCAGACCACCGATCACGGAATACAGGCCGATGGGCGACGGGTGGAAATTGCTTTGTCCGGCCACGGTCACGAATGCAGAAATCAGGCTGTACAATACCACTGCGATCATGATTCCCACGGCCATCCGCGGGACGCCCACCGCGAACAGATCGCGGATTGCCGATGCCATGCAGAACCGTCCATACTGCAGCGACATGCCGTAGATGAAACCGAACCACAGGTAGGCTGAAAAGTAGATGAAGCGGTGATCCACTACGAAAGTGCTTAGCGAAACCAGAGCGAAGAATCCCAGCACCAGAAAGGCGCGAATGACGTTACGCGGCTCCGTAACTATCATGGGAGGGGTGCTTGCGTTCACGGTGTTACATGAAAGACTGGACATAAGTGGTTTCCTTTAAAATTGTTCTGTGATGTTCTATTTACCGCTGCCGACCGTGAGGGCGTGATTTCGATTCGGTCGGCGATGTTTGGGGTTTACGCTTGCGAATGTAAATCTTCCTGCATGTCGATTCATGTATGGTGGCCAGATGCTCGCAATCGCAATTGGGAAGCATGAACGGGATGGTCTCGACAGCGCTCAGGTTATCCGAACTGATTTCGTATACCGCTCCCGCGATAGCTTTGTCCAATACCAATTTAATGAGCAGATTGGTACGCAGGCAGTTGTCCCCCACAAAATCGAGAGATTCGTCTACCGATAGCGTTCCGTGTCCAGGCAGATCAACCTGCTTTAGCTCTAACTTGTTAGCTCGGTCTAAACGATGACGTATCCTGATCCATGTCAGGCCTATAGGCCTGAAAATTCCATAAAGTAACATTCTTGTTAATCCACCCGCTTTTTAATATTCAAGCAGCTTACGTGCCAGTCAATTAATATTATGATTTTGTTATGTTTTTTTCAAAACATGAGCGCTGTGAGGGTTTTATATCGCAATGCGCCACTGAAAATCAGAACTTAAACTTGAATAATGCAATGTCAGGTTAATACGAGAAACTTGGCCGATGAGAGTGGCATGCAAATTGAAAGACCATGCGCATTTTGATGAATTGTGCAACTGTGCTGGATGCATTTTAAATAATTAACTGCATGAATTATATAAATATATTATTTATGGTATGAGTTATGCTTTTAATTCTGGAAAGGTGCGATCATCGGGCGTAATTGGCCCAATCTTCAAGAGCGGAAATGGAATTCACGACGAGGAGGGGAGTATGAAAAAGATTCAAGACAATAGTCAACAGGGTAGCCGGTCCATACATCGCTTTGCCATGCTGGTGCTGTTGGGGTCACTGGTGACTGGCTGTGGTGGAGGCGTTGGAGATACGAACAATGGCAGCACCATCGCACCTGTCCTGATCAAGGTTAATACACCGGCGGATCTGACGAACACCACTTCGGATCCGGCGGATGCGACCACCGCTACTTACGACAATAATACCAGCGGTTTGATCAGCGGCGCGGTGCTCAAGCGCTGGAAAGATGACTGGATCAATCAGCGCCCCGCCGGCATCACCGGCAAACTGGTGATTCTGCAGGTGACTGCCGGTGAGCAGGTTCCTGTCGTTCCAGCTACTACTCCGGCTACCACTACGTGCACTGGTGCATACTGCTATTTCCAATCGACCAATACATCGACGCCCAATACGGCGCCCACCAACGTGGTCGTCTATCTGGCGGCCAGCGCCGAATGGGTGATGACCCGGTCCAATGGTGTGATCAGCACGCCGAGCCTGGTGCTCGACGGCCCCGGCATAGATGCCGAGCTCAACAAATATGGCATCGACCCGGCCCACGATATGATCGTGATTGCTCAGGGTACGGCCAGTCAGGGCAATGTCATGAGTCAGGGCCGCGCCTGGCTGGCGCTGCACTACTGGGGCGTCTCGAGCAACCATCTGGCCCTCCTGAACGGCAGCAACCAGTGGCAGGTCACCAGCGGCGCGATGGCCGCCGCCGATTTTGCTGCCGCCGGTGCCACGCCGCCGAGTTTGCCTGCTGGTACTTATTCGGTGAAGAGCCTGCTGGTGGATAATACCGCCCTGATCGCTACCGTCGGCGACATGCTGTCGGTTATACCTGCTTCGCCAGTTATGCTTCTTAAGGGCACAGGCGTATTTCTCTGGGACGCGCGCACCATTACCCAGTACAGCGCCGGTTATATGCGGGAAGCGAACGATGGTGCTGCTGCCGGTTGCGGCACTGCTGCGTATTGCAATTCAGCACCCACCTACAATTATATGAGTTCGTTCCAGAACAGCGGGTCGCGGCAAGGCCATCCGAATGGCGCGCTTGATCTCAACTTCATCAATATGCTTAACAACTGCAATCCGGTTCCGGGAGGGGGAGGGTGTTCGTTCAAATCTCCTGCGGAGCTTGCAAATTACATGGACGGCGGATTGGATGCGGCCGGCAACGGCTTGCACTATGGTCAAATGGTGAATGGCGTCTATCAAGATACAACTGTAGGGACGGGCAACGGTTATCAGCCTGGCGACATTGCCTATGTGTGGTGCGAGACCACCTACCGGGCCATGATTACCGGCATCGCCAGTTCGGTGATTCTCGGACATCCGACCCGCTTCTATGACGGCGGCATGATCGAGTGGAACTCTCTGTCGAACCTGCAGGATGCTACGGGCAACATGATCCTGCCGGCCGATTCTCCCTGGCGCAGCGATGTGAAGTCTTTCTTCCGGCCTGCCAGCAGTGCAAGCTTGGTGGCGACGCGGCAAATCATAAATGCCTATGCGCCGAACGCCAGTGAACTCATCCTGTTGGACAAGGCATACAAAATGCCGGCTGCAAGCGGCACTAGTGCACCGAGCGGCGGGGCGGCGCCGGCCAATCCCTGTAGTTGAGCGTAGTCGAGTCGCGGTCGCCTCCGCCTCTGGCCCCCGCACTATCTCACACTTGGCAGACTGTCGGACTGCGGTCTTTGTTTTTATATAACACATTGATTATAAATGATATTTTTATTTACCCGTGTAATGGGTATAGTAATTAAATCAATGAGTTGCGAGTGAAGCCAGACAGGCTCCCGGCGGTGAGTGTCGACTTTCTACGGGAATACGTTTGTGACGTTGAGTCGGTTAATAGTTACGAGGGTTTCTAAATGAGCTGGCAATCGCTATTGATCAACAGACTGGTGCAGCGCTCAGGCGTGCGTATTGCAGTCCCCCTGATAATTACAGTGGCGCTCACGGCGGCGGGCACATGGGTAGTTTTCAACGCGGGGGCATCGGATCATGTGCCGGCGGACGAGACAGCGAAGTTTCTCGCCACGTATTGGGCGCAACCTCTGGCGCCGCAGGGCGATCCGCCTCCGGGATTCTCGGCCATCGAGGCGTCGCTCTCCCCCGAGTCCTGCGGGGCATGCCACCCGGATCAATACGCCGATTGGCGCACCAGCCTGCACAGCCGCGCCGTAGGAATGGGGATGCTCTGGCAGTTTCGCGTATTGGGTCAGGAGGAGTCAAATCGTTGTTTGCTCTGCCATGCACCCCTTGCTGAGCAGAAGGCGCTGGCGGCCCTGCAGCACAGTTGGGCAAATGCGCCGAAGGAGCCGGTGCCGCCTTATGTGAGCGGCGATTTGCATTTGCATGGAGTGGTTTGCGCCGCTTGTCACGTGCGCAGGCACCAACGTTTCGGGTCGCCACCGAAGACACGGAACGGGGCGCAACCGGCGCGTCAGCCGCACAATGGATTCGTTGTTGAACAGGCGTTCCAGGACAGCCGTTTCTGTTCGACTTGTCATCAATTTCCGCCTCGAGGCAGAGTCCTGGCGGGAAAACTGGTCGAGAACACCTATGAAGAGTGGCGCGCCAGTCCTGCGGGCCAGAAAAACATAGCCTGTCAAACTTGCCACATGCCCGGCGGGCGTCATCTGTGGCGCGGAATTCATGATCCGGAAATGGTGGCAAAAGGCCTAAGGCGTGAACTCGATGTGAAGTGGATCGACCGGTCACATCTCATTGCGCAGGCAACCATCACTGCGTCAGGTGTGGGGCATTACTTTCCCACCTATGTGACGCCCAAAGTGATCGTCAGCCTGCTTATTAGCAATGCTGCTGGTGCGCGGGTAATAGCGCGTCATGTGATAGGAAGGACGATCAGCGTGGATATGAAACGCGAGTTGTCCGATACCCGCATTCCGCCGGGTGGGCAATCGGTTGTCTCTGCCGAGTTCGCGGCCCCGCCCGGCGCAAGCCAAATTGTGCTGCGCATGGAGGTCGTTCCCGCCGAACACTATACGCGTATGTATCGGTCGATGCTCGATCGCAATCCGGAGATGGATACGGTCACACAGTCTATTTTGCAAAGCGCACTGCGAGAGTCGCTTGCCGCGACGTATCAGCTCAATGATGTTGTGGTCACCGTCCCAAACAAATCAGGCGAATCGCGACATGCGGTTGCAAATTGAAATGATGAATGGAGATCAATAAATTTTGCAATGTGTATGCTGTGATTGTGCTGTGATAACTATATGTTTTATTGGTATTTTATTAAATGGCACAAAATATGCATAACAATAAACATCGGTAGTGCAGTTGCGCTTGGGGGTATTTTTTGATGCGAAAGTTGATTATGTGCGCTGTATTGTCGTTATCGGCAGCCGTCGTTAAAGCTGATTCGCTTGCCTTGCGGGTTCCCCCTCCAGAAATGGCTACGCAAGCAACGCAAGTTAAAGGTTGGGTGCCTGTGGCAAAGGGGCGCCTGAAATTTAAATCCGCCGGTCCAGTGTGCATATGTGGCGAGGGACTCAGCGAGCGGGATATCGAGCAAGGAATGGCCAGGTCTAAGCCGGGCAATGCCGCAGCTTCGGATTCTTCGAATTTAGGCACTGGCCGCAGTCAGGCCAGTGGACAGGAAAATAACCTCAACTCAGGAGTTGCCAAATGAACATGAATATCGGAGCAGTCGTCAGCCAATTGCGCAAATACAAAGGATGGTGGATCGCCGTCTCGGCCCTCACCCTAATATTCTCAACATCAACTGTCGCTTGGCTGTTAATTGTGAATGAACAGCAGTCCCCGATAGCGTCGGTCAGCAACACCGGCTGGGGACGGGAGGCTGTTGTGGGTGTGCGGGGATATGTAGCGGAATTTTCGCCGATCGCAGACGCCAACGCCTGTGGTATGGGTGCATCCTCATGCTTCAAGTGCCACAACGGTATGCGGGCCGTCGCACCGAAGATGGATGCCAAGACTGCGCCGTGGCACGTTGATCACAAGTCCGTGGATGGTGACTGTGTTGGTTGTCACAAGGGAAATGAGCGTCTGATCAAGAAGGAACTCGCGCACACGGGGTTAATCAAGGATCCGCGTGTCAACATGGCGGGCTCTTGCGATTCCTGCCACAAGTCGGGGAATACGGCGGATCTTAACGCGCGTTATAAAAAATAAACCAGGGGGATGCAACGATGAAGACAATGAACCTGAAATCCAACGTAAGAAAAATCAGCGCTGTCGGGCTACGCCTCGTGCAAGCCGGAGCGCTACTTCTGGCAGGCTTGAGTACCTCGGCGCAAGCTGGTCCGACCATCCCCTTTAATGACCAGGGCTTCCTGACGCTCGGCTACGCTGTTCAGATGTGGGGGCAGAATCGCGGATTCACCTCGCCCACCAATTCCAGCAGCAGCACCGATTTTTTCCTGCGCCGAGACCGTCTGATATTCAATGGTCAGGCCAATGATTACGTTGGCTTCTTTGTTCAGTTTGAAGCGGGTAATGACGGCAAGTACGGTGTTGACGACAAGCCTGTCTATTACCGCGATTCCTATGTCACGCTCGATTACACCGACCCTGTCCGCTTTATCGTGGGCCGCTTTAAAAACACCTTCACCCGCGAAAATCTCGAGGGCTGTTATGACCCCCTGACGCTGGATCGCGCAGAGTGGCTTGCCTATTCGCCGTGGGGGGGATCCCGAGATACCGGCGCGGCAGTATGGGGAAATCTCGCCGATGCAAAATTTCAATACCGCTTGATGATTTCCAATGGCCGGGACGATGCCAACGCGCCGGAGAAAAGCTCACGATTCACCGCGCGCGTCCATTGGACCTTTTTTGACCCGGAAGCCGAATATGGTTATGTCGGCACCTATCTTGGAACGAAGAAGGTACTGACCATCGGCATTGCGCAGGATTACCAGAAGGACGTCGTCTATGGGGATTTTCTGAACAAGGCAAATCCGCTGGATTATAATGCTTCGACTGCGGACTTCTTCTACGAACAACCCTTTTCCAGTGGCACCTATACCTTGTCGGGCGCGGTCATGCGTTATGATACCGGGAACGCCATCAATGGTGCCTCAGTCGACCCGCTCTTGCCGTTAACCTCCGAACTCAGCGGCGGCTACCTGAAAGGTGCATACATGCTGCCGGATAAAATCGGGATAGGACGACTGCAGATTTTCGCACGCCACGAGAGATCGAATTACCACTTGACCTCTGGCTATAAAGACCAAAATTGGAATAGTATCGGCGCCAATTACTATATCGACGGACAGAAACTGAAAGTTACCGGCGAGTTTGCCAGGATCAATTTTGAAAAGCAGAATCCGACCGACCCCTCGCAGCGGGATTATAATCAGGCTACGATTGGACTGCAGTTTCAGTTTTGAGGGACTTCCTATTGCAAAAAAAAATCATAATTGCAGTAAAGGCACATCAAGGGATATTGTAGTCATCTTGGCGCTATCAAGATTCAAGGTTGATCCTGGTATTTCTTGACGCTGAATGACCACGGTAGCCCACATTTTCCTTGTCCCAAGCAATAGCACTTTACATATGAAGCGTTTCTTCATTGCAGTGTTATTGGTATTTTTCAATGTGTTATACGCGCTCAACTTGTTTTTAGAAAAAAATAGAAACATAAGGAGAGGGAAGATCTCAACTGCCTATCCCGAGTCGGCAAATCTTTATCAGACTCACAAGGTAATCACATTTCGCGACAATAGGCCGGGATCATTGCATGCAGTTGATTTCGAGGTTAAAGACAGTACCTGTAATAGCTTCGCAATCCAGCCTATACAAGCGCGGTCGATTTCATTCATGAACGGCTCGATTCTCTGCCGAGAATTTGGGAAAGGGATGATGTTCTGGATTGATTGCGAATAACTGGTAAGCCTGCTACATTAATATAGTTGCTATTGGGATTTGCTTGACATAGTTCTTGTAAATATATTGCAGAGGTGATCGTAACCGTTTTGGAATATGGTTATTCTATGAGAACATTCCCGATTGATATCGCGCCGTCTTCGACAATATTGCGTTGGATACTCGCTTTCAGTATTCTTGCGTTAGTTCTATCCATGATTTTCCCACTTCATTTTGAGCAGCTACATGCGAGTGCAGGCATCATTTTGTTGTTCATGTTGGCTGGCACGTTGTTTGCGGCGTTAGTCGCCTGTACTCTTTCATTCACGTATGGAATTGCGATCATCCACCGCAGCATACGCAGCGCGACCGGGGGTACGCTGCAGCCGATCAAGATGCCTCACAGAATGCACTTCTTGTTCGGGCCGATAATAAAAGATTACAACATTCTCATTCGCAATACCGGCTCTCTGTTCAGTGAAATGGAGCAAAGCCAGCTATCGATTATCGGCGATCGCAACCGTAACGATGCAATCCTGCGCAGCTTGTCAGGTGCCTTGTTGACCGTGGATAGTGACTTTCGTGTGACGTTGTCGAACAAACAGGCCGAACAGATGTTCGGCCTGTGTTCAGAAGATTTGCTAGGGAAAAATCTTTTTGAATTTCTTTCACTAAATGAAGATGGGCGAGAGTTATTGCGGGAAGCATTTCTTTATGAGCAACAGGTAAGCAACAAGGAAATTGTGCTTGCCGATGGCAAGACATTGAGGCACTACACCCTCAATATCACGTTCTTCAGACAATTTCAGGGTGCCGTTGAATACTGCGCTGCAGTTATGCTTCAGGATATTACGGAATACAAGCGGCTGCAGGAATTGATACATCAATCAGAAAAATTCCTGGCCATAGGAAGGCTTGCCGGAGGGGTGGCGCATGAACTCAATACGCCGCTTGGGACGATTGTCGGTTATGCCCAGTTGCTCAACGAGGGCGTCTCCAGCGAGGTAAAAAGACTGGAATACGGACAGGAGATTTACCGGGAGGCGAAGCGTTGCTCCAGAATTATCGAAAACTTGCGGACATTGGCGAGGCGCGATGTTTGCCAGCCCGAGAGTTGTGAGATCAGCGCTGTCATCCGAGACGTGATCGAGACAATTAATAATTGCCCTGGTAAAAATCATAATGTACGGATTGAAACTCACTTGGCAGCCAACGTATTGGTACGGGGAGCGGGAGGGCAACTCGATATCGTGCTGGTCAACGTGATAATGAATGCAGTACAGGCGTCCGCAGAGTCGGCATTAGATCCCTTTGTCACCGTCGTCAGTAGCGTTCAAAGCGATGGCGTCATGGTAAGTATCACCGATAACGGCCCTGGTATCCGCCCGACTCAACGCAATCAGGTTTTTGATCCATTTTTTACCACCAAACCGGGTAGTTCCGGACTCGGGCTGGGGTTGGCAATCAGTCAGTCCATCGTGACGCAAATTGGCGGTACCTTGTGTTGCGATCCGGATTATTCTGGCGGCGCACGATTCATTTTGACATTACCACTGGCATTCAGGGGCAGGCATGAGGACGAGTTCGATGAAGGTTGATGCGGTTCAGGAATTTGTCGGCAGGCCCGTGATCCTTGTGGTTGAAGATGATGAGCCGATGCGCAACTTGATTGCGGAGGTGCTTGCGCCTTTGGAAGCGAAGGTGTTGTTATCGAAGAATGCTCGGCATGCAATGGACATTCTCGATAGTCAGGAGGTTGGAGTGGTTCTGACCGACTTGCGAATGCCCCTTGCTGATGGTATTGAAATTCTTAATTTTGCAAAGCAGCGCAATTTGATGACTCAGGTGGTGCTTATCACGGGTCACGCGACCGTAGAATCGGCGATTGATGCACTGAAGAGTGGCGCATATGATTACTTGCGCAAGCCGTTTGAGCCTGTAGATCTCCGGCGCGAAATCGAAAAGGCGCTTCGCTTTTTTCTGCTTAACCGTGAAAATATTTTGTTGCGCGAGTTGAGCACGGCCAACGGTGTTGACGACTTGATCGGCAAGAGTCAGGCAATTAACGAGGTGCGCCGCTTGGTCAGTATTGCTGCGGGTTATGATTGCAGTGTATTAATTACGGGGGAGTCCGGTACCGGCAAAGAGATAGTATCGCGATGTATCCATAAGGAAAGCTCTCGCAAGGACAGCCCTCTTGTTGCCATCAATTGCGCAGCGATTCCGGAGAATCTGATCGAGAGTGAATTATTCGGATATCAGCGCGGCGCTTTTACCGGCGCAGAGCATGCCAAGATCGGGTTGTTCGAGGCCGCGAACGGCGGGACGTTGTTTCTGGATGAGATCAATAATTCCTCGCTGGCTCTACAGGCAAAGTTATTGCGCGTATTGCAGGATGGCGTGTTTTACCGCATGGGTGATACCAAGCCGCGTTATGTCGACGTGCGCCTGCTGGTGGCCAGCAATAAACCGCTCAAGGATCTGGTAGCAAGTGGCGGTTTCCGTATGGATCTCTACTACAGGCTAAAAATTATCGAGATCAACATTCCACCGCTGCGAGAGCGTATTAGCGATGTTCCCATGCTGGTCAATTATTTTATCGGAAAGCAATCTGTCAGACTCAAGAAGGAAGTCAAGGGGATCAGCACAAAGGCGCTCAATACATTGATTCGTCATGATTGGCCAGGAAATGGCCGTGAATTGGAAAATGTCATTCAGCGTATGATTATCTTTACCGGCAATGAGCTTCTGGATGTAGATGTTGTGCCGCATGAGCTAAGAGAAACCAAGGAAGTGCGGACCAAGTTAACCGATTATGTCTCGCCGCAGAGTTTGGAGGAACTTGAAATTTCATTTATTGCCAAGACACTATCTGAAAACAATGGCAACCGTGCAGTAACGGCAGAGATTCTGGGAATTGACAAGACCACGCTTTGGCGCAAAATTAAACAGTATAAGCTTGAATGATTGAAGGATTCGGATGCAGAAAAAAGAGTCGCAAGAATTTCTTTGTTTGAGTTTGCTCGCAAACTGCTGACCGTTTGCTTACTGTAATCCTTGGCGTCAAAAATAGGCACCACTTTGCCACTTCGTATCTATGGAGCGGTTTGTCTGATATGGAATGCAAATCGGACATTGGTCAATAATTTGTTCCACGAACGTGGTTACGCCAATGAATGGAATGCCTTATCGCGTTTTACCACTGCTACCCGTTGGCATGATAGAAGGTGATTGATCCAATCAGACTATATGTTGTGCGCTTGCTCGTAACATTATCTTCATTCTCTCTTGTTAAATTTCAGGCTGTTAATCGGATTGCACGGCCTGTTGCATTTGGTAAGGGGATATTTCATGACTGCTTCAATAATTGAACACCTGGATGGCACATCTTTTGTCGTTGTGATAAGCCGGGATAGCGACCATCACATTTTCGACATTACGGTAACTGACAGCCGAGAAGAACTCGGTCAATTCGAAGAGAAGTCGTTTCACCAGTATATGGTATTCAGCTACTCGCTTCTTGGCGACCCGAACGCAGATGCTGAAGAAATCTTTGACGTGGATAATTTCGAGGATGAATGCGCTTGCGCGATGCCTGACGACATGAATCTGCTGCGCGAATGAATGGTTGCATCGCGCGGTTCCGGAGCCGCGCGTTGAGCATGATGAATTGCGGCCTTTGAAGTGTAGTAACATGCCCCGACCTTGCATATCGCGCAAGCGCTTATGCCAGCCCACGCCGATGAAAAGAGTCCATCAATATTCGAGAGATGTTTATATGACACTGAAAAAATCAATCAACAGTCGTATATCTGCTGCAAGTGTTTTCGCGGTAGCTGCATTTGTAACAATAGCCTTGTTGCCGTGCAAGGACGCGCTGGCATGGGGTGCTACCGGGCATCGCTTGATCAGCCGGCTGGCGATCGAGAATCTTCCTGCCGAGATACCCGCTTTCCTGAGAACGCCTGAGGCAGCCGAACTGGTCGGCGAGCTCGGGCGCGAGCCGGATCGGTCGAGGGGGGCAGGGAACAGTCATGACCATGATCTGGATCCGGGGCACTATATCAATTTATCAGACAACTTCACAATCGCAGCGGTAGCACCTCTGGACGCATCGGTATTCACCCGCGAAGACTATGACACGGTCCTGCGCGCGAAGGGGAGCGATGAATACAAGGCAGGCTTCCTGCCTTACTCTATCGTTGATGGCTGGCAACAGTTGCAGAAAGATTTCGCTTACTGGCGCGCGGATGTTGCAGCGGAGAAATTTGCGGTGTCGAAATCTGATCGCGAATGGTTTGCCAAAGACCGGCGCCTTCACGAAATGACCACGCTTCGCGATCTCGGTTACTGGAGCCATTTTGTGGCTGACGGCAGCCAGCCGCATCACGTTTCGATTCACCACGACGATTGGGGTGATTACCCCAACCCCGGGGGCTACTCGGCAGCGAAGGGTTTTCATGCGGTATTCGAGGGGGCGTACGTTGTACAGTACGTTCGGACAGAAGACATCATAAAGAAACTGAAGCCTGTGCGCGTATGGGATTCTTCAATTCAGGCCCAGACTATTTCCTATTTGCATGAAACACATACGCAAGTCGTTCCACTTTTTGAACTGGAGAAGGCGGGTGATTTTTCAAAAAACACGCCGTCTGGCGTGGACTTCGCTGCGGAAAGACTGGCTGCCGCAGTGTCAGAGTTGCGTGACATGATAGTGGCAGCGTGGCGCACGAGCAGTGATGCAACCGTAGGATATCCGCCTGTTCAGGTGCGGGAGGTGGAGTCCGGAAAAGTGAATCCTCTCAGGCAGATGCAGGGGCTGGACTGAACTGGCTCATTGGGCGGGCTGCCGTCCAGGCAAGATACACGTGTCTCCAACGCCGTCAAGCTAAACGCTATTCGAGGCGTTCCAACCGTCAGGGTTCAGGTGCCGGATCAGAGCTACGGCTACGCTGGCAGTAGCGTGCAAGTCGTAATAAGGTAAGCCTGTCGTTCGACTATAATCCACCCCCTTCAGGACGCCCCCGTTGATAATTGTCAGATGCCCCATCCATTTTCCCGTTCACGCTGGTTGATACCGCTGGCTCTTTTCGTCCTTTCAGTTACCTGGGGCTACACCTGGGTGCTCGCCAAACAGGCGCTGTCCTATGCTCCGCCCTTTGCTTTTGCGGCAGAGCGTTGTGTTGGCGGTGCATTGGCGCTGTTGTTAACGTTGAAACTCCTGGGCCGGCCGCTTAAGCTGATTGCTCCCGGGCCAACGCTGGCAATAGGTCTGGCGCAGGTAACCGGGTTCATGCTGTTTCAAACCTGGGCTTTGGTGGAAGGCGGACCCGGCAAGACGGCAGTGTTGATTTTTACCATGCCCATCTGGACACTGCTTTTTGCGTGGCCGATCCTGGGTGAGCGCATCCGCGGCAAGCAGTGGCTGGCCGCGTTGAGCACACTGGCCGGCCTGGTGCTGATCATCGAACCGTGGAGCATGCATTCCAGCCTGTTCAGCAAGTTCCTCGGGCTGACGGCTGCGTTGTGCTGGGCCATCGGCACCATTCTGATCAAACGTTTGCGCTCGCGCCAGCAGGTCGATCTGCTGTCGCTTACTACCTGGCAGATGCTGCTTGGGGCAGTACCTCTGGTGTTATTGGCGCTGATCGTTCCTGAATATCCTACCGACTGGTCTATGGTATACATCGGCATTCTTGCTTTCATGTCTGTGATCAGCACCGCGATGTGCTGGTGGCTGTGGATCACCATTCTCGATCGGGTACCCGCATGGGAAGCCAGTCTTTCTGTATTGGGTACGCCGGTGGTGGCAATTGTTTCCTCGCGGCTGATGCTGGCGGAAGAATTCAAACCTGCCGAATTGGCCGGCATTTTTCTCATCGGGGGCGGACTTGCCTTGCTGTCCCTGATAGGCTGGGCGGCCAGCCGCCGCAAATCAATAAAGTAAAGCCTGCACTCCCCATGCGTTATGGGCATTGAGAGGGCAGGCTTTAAGCTGTTGAATTATTACGATGACATGCTCAAGAGTTGAGCACCGGCAAACTGCGAACAAGGTTAAGCCAAAATAATTCATTAGGCTCGCAAAAGCAATGTCTTTAACGCAGGAACTCGATTAATAGGGCGATTGTTTTCTGCAATTATCGCGCAGAAATCTGCGCTCCTACATCAGTACTTCTCCAATGAATTATCCGGGTTTAAGGAAAGCGGAAGAATCTCTCCCGCCCGCCGCAGCCAGATTACTTGGCGCGTCCGTATTTCGCTGTGAAACTGGCTTTGCCCAGCATATTTCCGTGGATCATATAGCCGGTCAGTGCGGCGGTTGCATCAGCAGGTATATCCAGCTTGTCGGTTTTCAGCGCATACACCGTGAAAATATAACGATGCGGCTTGTCGCCTTGTGGAGGGCAAGGGCCGCCCCAGGCTGCCACGCCGAAATCGGTATGGCCTTGTACTGCGCCTGCTGGCAAGGTTGTGCTGTTGGCTGCGCCTGCATTGGAAGGCAATTCGTTGACATCAGCCGGGATATTGATCACCACCCAGTGCCACCAGCCTGAACCTGTTGGAGCATCTGGATCGTACACGGTCACAGCAAAACTCTTGGTGCCTTTGGGTGCGCCGCTCCATTTGAGCGCGGGTGATTTGTTGTCACCCGAACAGCCAAAGCCATTAAACTCGAAACTCTTGGGCATCATGGCGTTAGCTTTGAGTTCGGGGCTGGAAAGCTTAAAACCGGCGGCATAAGTCAACGTCGTAAGACTGGCTAAAATAATAGCGAAAAGTATTTTGCGCATCGGGTATCTCCGTAAAATGGTTAAGGGGGCTGGATTGTAGCACTGTTATTTCTCGCATAAAATCGATTCGCATCGGATGTTAATTCCATCGAGTAGGTGAGTTAGGAATCAATGACGCCATGCAAAACTTTTGCGTAAATTCTCTCCATGTACTTTTGGCTGCATTTTGGCAATTAAATGATTCTGAGCAAGTTACAACTGAAGAATGGAAAATTAGCGGCAAATCTTACACAGCTTACTACAAGGGCTTCCCCATTAAAGCAACACAAATTTAGATTTTCTGTTTTAAGGTTTTATCGTTTCATATACTGTAGATCACGCGTAACAGACAACCAGTAGCAATGCGAGAAGGTGAAGGACTG
>Ga0315268_10003594_pt1 | contig 17065 bp, 20 predicted proteins | sample C1_top_MG_FD_204535 | JGI IMG/M metagenome (GOLD analysis project Ga0315268, IMG submission 204535) | Sediment microbial communities from Yellowstone Lake, YNP, Wyoming, USA - C1_top | ecosystem: Environmental > Aquatic > Freshwater > Lake > Sediment | place: USA: Wyoming | collected 2017-08-01
ACATTACAGAATCAACCGGCTGATAAGGGACAAGATAATCGTCAACTTCACAGCTCAGGTCGACCCGATAAAGGTTGGCAAGGACATCCTCGCGGTCTCTCTGGTGAACGGGAAATACGGGTCGGACGTATCGAAGAAGCTCGGCGACAAGCTCGGCAAGATCGCCGGGGTCTGGGCGGTGTACTACCTTTTGGGAAACATCGACTTCGCGGTGCTCCTTAGGGCATCGACGCGTGAGGAGCTGAAGAACATTATCGACGCGATAATGAGAATCGACGAGGTCGAGAAGAGCAACACCTACCTAGTTCTCGAGCGCATCAAGGAGGATCCTAGGGTAGAGTTCTGAGAATTCACGCATCGGAAGACTGATGCGGCCTCGTTGATTCAATTGTGAAAATCGGCATAGCCAGCGTCCCTAAAAAAATTCCTCCTGACGGCAAAGGTTTAAGTAAGACACCCCTTTATAGGGAACCAGGTGATTTGTCTGCAGAAGCCCCTGGCGGTCCTGAACAAGGCGATAAACCAGCAGGTTATCGTCGAGCTCAAGGCGAAGAGGTCGTACAGAGGGATTCTCGAGGGTTACGACCCGCATATGAACATCGTCCTGAAGAATGCCGAGGAGGTTCTCGAAGGGAACGTCGTGCGAAAGCTCGAGTCGACGATAGTCCGCGGGGACAACATCATCTACATTTCACCATGAAGGGGGTAAGTCGTTTTGTCGAAGGGTACGCCCTCAATGGGCAAGCGCTCAGCGAAGAAGACCCACATTAGGTGCCGTAGATGCGGCAGGCATTCATATCATGCCACTAGAGGTATCTGCGCCAGCTGCGGGTACGGGGCCTCGCCGAGGAGAAGGAACTACAACTGGGCGAAGGCACATTGAGAGCTGGGGAGTGTCAGGAAAATGCGGCATGTCCCGAAGTTAAAGGAGGCGTGCGGCGTCGTTGGGATATGCACACATGAGCCTGTAGCCGAACATCTGTATTTCAGCCTGAGGATAATCCAGCACAGGGGGCAGGAGTCCGCGGGGATAGCCGTCTTCGAGGACGGCAAGCATACGATTCTAAAGGGAATGGGGCTAGTCCACCAGATAATGAACAAGGACCAGCTTTCCAAATTAAAGGGAAACAGAGGGATAGGACACGTAAGATACTCCACTTTCGGCGTGTCCGCACTACAAAATGTCCAGCCCTTCGTCGTGCAGACGACGAACGGTGAGGTGTCTTTGGGTCACAACGGGGAAATCATAAACGCCGAGGCGATGAGGACCGACCTTAAGAAGAAGGGGTGGGCATTCATAACCTCCTCCGACTCGGAGATCATCGTAAGGCTGCTGGCCAACGAGCTGAGCGTGAATGCCGACCCGGTGAAGTCCATTAAGAACCTCATGGGGCTGATACAGGGTTCGTATTCTCTGACGATAATGATAGGGGACAGGATATTCGGCGTCCGCGACCCATATGCCATCCGTCCGCTCTGCGTTGGGAAGATGAACGGTGGGTGGGCCGTCGCATCCGAGAGCGTAGTCTTCGACAATCTAGACGGTGAATTCGTGAGGGATGTCGAAGGGGGAGAGATCGTCGAGGTCACGTGCGACGGGGTGAAGTCCTGGAAAGTCCCCTCGCCGAAGGAGAAGGCACACTGCATGTTCGAATGGGTCTACTTCGCCAGGCCCGATTCCGTCATAGACGGCAGGCTGGTCTTCGAGGTGAGGAAGAACATCGGCAAGAGGCTCGCCAGGGAGCACCCGGTCGATGCGGATGTCGTTATACCGATACCTGATTCTGGCAGGGCGCACGCAATCGGATTCACGGAGGAGTCACGTATCCCATACGCTGAGGGGCTGATGAAGAACAGATACGTGGAAAGGACATTCATAATGCCCGACCCGAACGAGAGGGTCATGGGGGTCATGCTCAAGTTGAATCCCATCAAGAAGGAGATTGACGGAAAGCGCGTCATTCTATGCGATGACAGCATCATACGTGGCACGACTATGAGACAGATAGTCCAGATTCTCAAGAGGGCTGGCGCCAAGGAGGTGCATGTCAGGATTGGGTCGCCCCCGGTGGTAGCCCCATGCTACCTCGGGATAGACATGAAGACGAGGCACCAGTTCGTGGCGACGGACCGTACGCCGAAGGAAATCGCCGAGATAATCACGGCCGATAGCGTCGGATACCTCAGCATGGAAGGTCTCGTCGAATGCATTGGCCTTGAAGACAGGAACCTCTGCCTCGGATGCCTGTCCGGCGAGTATCCGATATCCATCGAGGGCGAGCGCGTCAGGTTCCAGAAGAAGATAGACAGTTTCTGAGACAGTTTATATACGCTCCCCAGTCTTTCCGCCGTTGGCATTCGCATTGGGGGCCGGTAGATCAGCGGAAGATCGCTCGCTTGGCATGCGAGAGGCCGCGGGTTCAAATCCCGCCCGGTCCACATTCTTCATCATTGATCTATGCCGTTAGATCAATAAGAATTTCAGAGCATCTTCTTCAATCTGAATATGACCCATAGTATCATGACAGCAATCGCCGTAATTGCGATGATTATCCAGAACTGGTAATCGAACTCGTGGAATGGAAGGCCCGTTAGGCCTATGTTCATACCGTAGAGGCTGGCTATGAGTGTGGGGAGCATCAGCGCAAGGCTGATTGTCGTCAGAATCTTCATCACGGTCGAGAGGTTGTTCGATATGACAGATTCATGGGCCCTAAGCACGTTAGAGATAATCTCCCTGTAGAGGGTGGTCATGTCGTAAAGCTGGGCAACGTCGTTCTCTATGTCCTCGAGCAGGTCGGCCTGATCCTCATTCAGCTCGAGATGCCTCGCCTTCGACAGCATGGAGATAGCGTTGTAATTTGAGAGCAATGTCGTATTCAGCACAATCAGGTCGCTGCTGAGAGCGTACGCGGTTCGAGTGATTTCTGGCTTGGCCTCTGTGAGCAATGATTTCTGGATTTTGGATATCTGCCCCTCCATCGGCCTGACACTCCGGTCTATGTCCCTGTTGACCTTACGTATCATAGCGAGGAACAGATCCTCGGTGGTCCCGAGCTTCGGCTTTCTCTTGTAGTCTGATATGAGGTCCTTTACGGAGAATGTGGGAGCTATCCTGACCGTCAACACCTTCCCCTTGACCAGGAATATACCCACTGGCATTGTCTGAGCGGCCTCTCCCTCCTTCGTCCCAGAGAGCAGGCTCCTCAGTACCAGCAAATCATAGTCCTCGTCAATCTCGACTCTGGACCTCTCGTTGGGGTCCAGAGAGTCCGCCAAGTCCTGCAGTTGTATCCCGAGAGCCTGATGCAGGGTTTCGACCTCGTCCGGCGTCGGCGCGGATGCGTCAATCCAAGATGACTCTTTCATGCGCGAGGAGTCCTGCTCCTTGAGCTCGCCCCCCTCAACGCAATAGAACTTCAGCATCCAGAACACCTCCGAATCTTGCCAACGGGAGGCCGCGTGATGATATATATGCCTTTTCAAGACCCCATTATAAGGATTCTCAGACTACAGCCGAGTGAGCGGAAAACTCAATACGATATTATATTTTATAAGATTAGTAGCATGGGCGAGGTGAAGGCGATATTGGGAGGATCGGCGTGAATGGTCGTCAGGAAGATAATAAAGATCGATGAGGACAAATGCACAGGCTGCGGCCAGTGCGTGACGAAGTGCGCTGAGGGGGCTCTAGAGATCGTCGACGGCAAGGCGAGGGTTGTAAAGGAAAGCTTCTGCGATGGCCTGGGCGCGTGCATTGGGGAGTGCCCGGAGGGGGCACTGGAGATTGTCGAGATGGACGTCAATGAGTTCGATGAGGATGCTGTAAAAGAGCATCTGCACGATGTCGGCCGAGAGCATAACCATCATACGGCGATGCATGCAGGGCACAGCCGTATGGATCATGACAACATGAGCTGCCCATCGGCAAAGCCGATTGCATTAGAGCATGGCGAGCGCTCCAGCAGGGACGGAGGAGACAAAGTCCTGTCGCGCCTCGGGCACTGGCCGGTTCAACTCCTGCTCGTTCCGGAGAACGCGCCATTTCTCAGGGGCAAAGACCTATTCGTCATAGCGGACTGCGTGGCAGTCGCATATCCGAACCTCCACAGCAGGTTCTTGGATGGGAAGGCGGTTGTTATCGGTTGCCCGAAGTTCGATGACGTCGAGATCTACGCTAAGAAATTGGAAGGGATGATTCAAAATTCTGGGATCAAGAGCATCTCCGTCGTGAATATGGAGGTGCCGTGCTGCTTCGGCCTGCAGAGGCTGGTCGAGGCTTCCGTCCAGGAGACCGGAAACAAGATCCCTTTCAAGCAGTATGTGATTGGCATCAACGGCGAGATAAAATCGGAATCCTGAGCTTCATGGGAGGTACACGAGGGCGGCTATGCAAGAGCCATACTGCCCTCTCGGTATTTCCAGCTCCTCGACAACGAAAGCTGGCGATTCCCCCTCTATCTCGCGCAGGGAGGCCATCTGCTTGACCCTTGCTAGGAGTTTGATTTTGAGATCGTCCGCGGAACCGTGTATGTGCCCTTCCGCCACATAACCTCCGGCCCCGTCCTTTCTGAGGAAGTATGCTATGCCAGCAGATATCTTCCCGCCCCTCTCGCCATCCATACGCGCCATCACGCAGAAGGTTATAGTGCCGCGGTCGATGCTGGCCCGCTCTACCTGCCTGATCCCTTTCGGGAGCACCGAGGAGACTGGCACGATATTCGCCTCGGAGATTCCGGCCATTACCAGCGCCTGGTCGAAGGCGTTTAGAAGGGATACCCCGCTCAAAGCTTTGCCGGAGGTCACGAAGAACCTCCCCGGTATAGGAATCATCGGCATTGCATCGACGCCGGGGATAAAAAGCTCACGGAAATTCTCCGACATAAGGGCATCCATAAAATCAATGAAGCGCAATCCTGCCAACCATGGATGCGACGCTGCTGCTGATAATTGCGGTCATAGCCATCGTTCTGACTCTAGCGTTCGCGTTCACGAACGGATTCCACGACGCGAGCGCGATTATCGCGACGATAATCTCCTGCGGCGCCGCGACCCCGCGCAAGGCAATCCTGCTCGCCTCATCGATGGTCATGGTCGGCGCGCTGATAGGAGGAAGCGCGGTCGCATTCACTATTGAAGGATTAGTGCATATGGAAGCGGGGCCAGACCTGATCTCCACTATTATCGCAGCGGTCCTCGGGGCGATCATCTGGAACCTGCTGACTTGGAGATACGGCCTCCCGTCCTCGTCTACGCAGGCACTCATAGGGGGGCTCCTCGGGGCCACCATTGCCGCCAGCGGGCTCGGGGAGGTGCACTGGGGGATCGAAGAGCTGGTCGACGGCAGGCACGAGCTGGTTGGAGTGGTGAAGGTCATCGTCTTCCTCTTCTGGTCGATTTTGATGGGGCTAAGCACTGGATATCTCTTCCAAAGGATGTCCTCCACTTTGCTGAGGAATTCCAAGAAGACTGTCAACAGGGGGCTGAGGAGGGCGCAGTGGGTCACGGCCGGCCTGCTGGCTTTCAGCTATGGGGCGAACGACTCGCAGAAGCAGATGGGACTCATCGTCATGATACTTCTCTCGGCTGGTCTGACTGTCGACCTGGAAATACCCCTCTGGGTGAGAGTTATATGCGGCGCGGTCATGCTCATGGGGATACTTGGGGGAGGCTGGAGGATAGTCAAGACCATAGGTAGGCGCATATTCCCCATTGAGCCGCTACACAGCTTCGATTCTCATCTGGCTTCGACCTCGTCAATAGCACTCTCGACGCTCGCCGGTGCGCCTGTCTCATCCACGCAGGTAGTTGCTTCGAGTGTCATGGGAGTTGGAGCCGCGGACAACCCGAAGATGCTGCAGTGGTCGGTCGGAAAGAACATGGTGACCGCTTGGATACTGACCATCCCGGCCGCAATAATTTTCTCCATGATCCTATATTACCCACTGCATTGGCTCCTCGCTGGGGCATGATATAGGGAGGTTGACATGAGCGAAGGTGAGAACGGCGGAGGGAACGGCGGCGTGTTCAATAGGCTCTTCCCACCCAAGTACGACTTCCACCAGATGCTCATCGACCAGTCATTAGAGCTCAGCTCCGGAATCGAAGCGCTCAACAACTGGCTGAAGGAGGGGATGCTCTCCGAGCCAAGCGAGATCGTGAAGAAGGAGAAGGCAGTCGATGAGCTGAGGCATGGCATGGAGACCCTCCTCATGGAGGCTTTCTCGACGCCTTTCGACAGGAGGGAAATCTACACGATCGCCCACCAGATGGGGCAGATAATGGACTTCGCAATCTCGACTTACCTCGAGATGCGGGCTTTCGGCGTTCACACGGACGACGCGATGCTCAGCATGGCCAAATCGCTCAGCGACGGGGCGAAGCTCTTCTCGGAGGCGTTGAAGCTGGCGATAAAGGACCCTGTCCGCACTGAGTCACTCATCAGGGACATCAGGAAGTCGGAGCACGAGGTAGAGAAGGTGTACATCGATGCAATGGCTGAGCTTTTCAGGAAGGGTGATGCTTTCGATGCTTTGCGAAAAAGAGAGATATACCATCACCTGAAGGATGCCGGGAGAGCGCTCAGCACTACAGTCGACATACTGCACAGGATAGTCGTAGCCTTCGCCTGAGATCCGATCATTCAGCCGAATTCGAATGCGCCTATAGTCATCATGCCGGGGCGGAAGAGTTCCTTCGCTCCCTTTGACCGCAGCATCCTGTAGGATTTATGGATCTTTTTGAAGCCGAGGACGTGTAGAATCTCTCTGGAGACTGCGTTGTTCGGAGTTATGCCGGCAATCGTCTTTTGCCCGGGCCTCATCTCCCCCAGGATGCTCTACAGCATCATAATGCCGTCATCCAAGTCCGGCCTTTCCATCACCCAAGGACCTATGTCGTTCATGATCGGATTCGTCCTCGCCAGTATGAAACCTGCCATCTCGGTGTCCTCGAAAAGCCCCTTCGCCATGGCGGGGAACTCGCCCATCAACTGATTTAGGAAATCCTTTCGGTCGAAGCCTGTGATCGTTCTGTCCAATCTACATATGTTGTCGAGACTGCCTTTTTCGATGGGGGCAATCCTACCTCCTTCTTCGGGTACGCCTAGGACGTCCTGATCTGTTAGAACCCTGTCGTATGTGTCGATTTCCTCGATGGTCTGATACCCGTGCCTCTTGTAGAACGCGACCGCCGCCTTCACCGCAAAGGCTTCCATAACGCCCACGCCCTGAGAGTCCATTTTCTTTGCTAGATGGTCCATCATTATGCGGCCGATTCCTTTGTTCCGCCAGCCATTCCTCACGACTACATGCCCGAGGACGCATCTCCCGCCAGACACCGCCACAGTAATTGCACCGACAATCATGTTGCCGCTACAGGCGATCACGGAGTTCTCCGGATCGACTGCTATCATCCTCTCCAGCTCGGATATATAATAGTCCCACCCTTCTATATTGATGAGGTCGAGGACGGTTTGCAGGTCGCCCCGTTCCATCCTCCTGAGCTGGGCTCCGTGTCCGTGCTGGTCCATGCGCTCGCCCCATATCATGCTGATGTGATAGATACTACTTCTGGAATTACAATCGCTGCCTATTAATTCGCCTCACATCCTCACGGCGAAGCCGAACATTATCAAAACGACTGTCACGACAGGCAGAACCATGAGCCATCTGTCCCGGAGAGAGAAATAGAGAATCGTGGCAAAGATTCTAATTAGCGGCGTAGCCACCAATATCAGCATGCCGCAACCTATCAGCCCCATCACGTTCATTGATGCAATAGAATCTGCGATTGAGCCGAGCGACATCGGCTGTGAAACGTCGGTTATCGATGAGCTTGCCAATGCGAGGACAATGCCGATCGCGAAAACAATGACCGAGAGGAGGGCGCCCCCGAACAGTAACCTGCTAAACATCCGCTCGGCTCTGGGCGTGAGTGGTTGTCGCATTTCTCCATCGGTCATCTAGAGAATACCTCCTGCCCTTAGGAACATGATTGCTGATATTACCACAAGGAGAATGGAGAACATGATTCTAAGGCTCCGACCGGTGATCCTATGGAGCGTCCTCGACCCTATCACCGCGCCTATGAATATGCCGATGGCTGCGGCTGCGGTTATCGCCGGGGCGACAAGGCCATTTGCGAGATATACGAGCGCACTTGCCACCGCAGTTACCCCTATCATGAAATTGCTTGTGGCGACGGCGGCCTTCACTGGCACGCCCATCCAGATGTGCATCGCCGGAACCTTTACGACGCCGCCGCCGACGCCTATAAGACCGGACAGATTCCCTGCAATGAAACCAGCAAAAGCCCCGCGCGGCAGATTCTTGACGCCGTAGTATCTCGTCTCATCGGTAGATTCATCCCGGAATCTGCCATTGAAGCGTGAATCGGAGGAGGCGGGGTGAAGCGCCTTGTGGGACTCGCTCCTCCGCTCCATCCCTATGGCCATATAAACGGCGGCGTAGATCAGCACGATACCAAACAGCGCCTCGATGTACGACTGTGAGATGTAAGCGACGGCTATGGCTCCTATTATCGCCCCCGTCACTGTAAATACCTCGAGGAACATGCCGAGGCTGACATTCACCAGCCCCTCCCGTAGATATCTCGGTGCCGATGTCGAGGACGTCACTATTATCGTCACTAGGCTTGTCGCCGCGGCCACCTTTATGTCGATGCCCAGGCAGAGCGTCATTATCGGTATCAGGAAGACGCCTCCTCCTATCCCCAGGAGAGAGCCGACGACTCCGATCACTATTGAGATCAGGAGCAGTATCAGAAGGGTCTCTGCGACAGCCATAGGCGCACCTTCGATTGCGATCCTCGGCGTTCCCGATTGTGGTACGGCTCAATTAATATGTGGTCGGTCCCAACGCGCTCAGATGACCCAAGGGTTCGCTAGGACCTGGTCGGGGAATTCCGCAGAGGTCTTGCCCGTCGTGGCGAATCTATAAAGAGCCGTAGTCAGGACTCCCTGGACGGTCTGCGCGAGTATACCTATGAACACCCAATAGATTATCGCTATGATGAGACCCACCGCCAGGCCAATTACTCCGCCGAGCAGGTATGAGACGACGACGATGGGTATGCCTATCAAGGCAAGGCCGAGGAATATCAGCCCCAACCCGAGGTTTGAGACGAGCGACTCGCCCCAGGATGCTTTCAATATGCTAACGCTCCTCCTAAGTGCCTTGAAAGGAGTTAGCTTCTCAAAGGCGAGGACCGGAACGGCGAAGTATGTAGCAATCGCCCATGCGAGGCCGATGAACCCTATGACTATCTTGCCAATGAATCCAGCCCGCTCCTCCAGCGCCCTCAGTATCATCCCGACAGTCGCGGCGACCAGAGCCCATTCGAGAATGTAGACCACTCTCTCGGAGGCAAACTTGATGCCGTATCCGAATGTCGGATTTCCACCGTCAAGACGCATCATCGCGCAGCCCATCAGCGCCACGCTGAAGAAAGTGCTGATGAAGAACGAGACGAAATAGAACAGAATCCAGAACAGGAAGAACGCTATATCGAGGCTGCTCGCAGAAAGGCTGCCGAAGAGGAAGAACGGTACGATGAACGAGGCAGCTATCAGCAATACGCATATGCCCGATATAATCGGGAACAGCAATAGCTCCTTGTCCTTCCTTATCACTCCGAAACTCAGCTTTGTCAGCTGCCATCCTCTGCTGATCTTGCCCATATTCGCACCCTTAGCCGGCCATGCCAACACTCTTTGTGATAAATATATTATCATCCGACAGGGAAGCCCGGGCGCACATAGAAAAGATTTTAATTCTGCCAGAGATGTTCCAATACAATGCTCGAAGACCTGCTAAACGACATGTGGTTCAAGCTCACGCTTCTGCTAGTCGTGGCGATAGCGTCGAATTTCCTGTTCTCCAAGTTCGGCCAGCCGAAGATAATCGGTCAGATTCTCCTCGGCATCTTGATTGGGCCGAGCGTTCTGGGCCTCATAAGCGTGAACCAGGCAGACAGCGGCGATATAGTCAGTAGGCTTGCTGAGTTGGGCGCAATCGTACTGCTCTTCATGATAGGGCTCGATTGCAGGATGAAGGACATCTACACGAAGAGTTCGGTGATTGTCGCCACTTGCGGCGTCCTCCTGCCCTGGGTGTGCGGTTTTCTCCTAGCGGAGTGGATATTGCCCGATCCGAATGTCGGTACGAGGTTCGCCCAGTCAGTGATAGTCGGCGCCGCCCTGGTCGCAACTAGCGTCGCAATAACGGCTGGCGTCATGAAGGAGCTCGGAGTGATAGGGTCAAAGCCAGCTAAGGTTATACTCGGGGCCGCTGTAGTGGACGATGTACTGGGAATGATAGTGCTGGCGATATCGTCGGAACTCGCCACTGGCGTGGGCATACAGATGCTCAACATCGCCTGGATCCTCGGCGCCGCGGTCGCCTTCGTCATAATAGGGGCGTTCGTCGGGTCTAGATATGTGAGCAGATTGATCAGCGCCGTGGAGAGGAAGGGGGCAGAAAGGGGGATTGCGGAGAGCGGCTTCCTGCTGGCGATGAGCTTTGCGTTCCTCTATGCGTTCATAGCAGAGGTTATCGGCATCTCGGCGATAGTCGGAGCCTTCGTAGCCGGAACCAGCCTGGCGAGCTGCGAGCATAGCGAGAAGTTCAGAAAGAACACCGAGGTCATCGGGTGGGTGTTCGCCCCTATATTCTTCCTATCATTGGGCATACTCGTGAACATACGGATGCCTTTGGAGGTCTGGGCGTTCGCCCTCGTGCTCACGGGCGTGGCCGCGATATCCAAACTCGCCGGGTGCGGGATCCCGGCGCGGTTGCTCGGGCTGAACAACAGGGAATCGCTTGCCGTCGGATTCGGCATGATCCCGAGGATGGAGATAGCGATGGTCATAGCCCTCTACGCTCTGGGAAAGAGCATAATAACCCAGGACATCTACTCAGTCATTGTACTGATGGGGCTGCTCACCGCGCTCTTCATGCCGCCTGTATTGAAATGGGCGATGAAAGGCACACCGAGGGGTTCTGACGAGTGCGACGTCTAGGGGACTCTTAAAGGATAGGGGATGTAGCGATGGATGAAGGCGAAAAAGTTGAGGATGATATCGACCTGAGCAACGACGAATGGTTCGAGAGGAACTACATGGAGCTAGTCCAGAAGTACCCGCGGCTATGGATAGCCGTGATGGACCAACAGGTGATATGCACCGGTGCGACGAAGCGGGAGGCCGAGACGAAGGCTGTCGAGATGGCTGGAGACAGGGAGATATCCGTTTATTTCATTGAACCGACGGCGCTGCCGCTCTGAGGGCGAATCCATGAAGAAAGTCAATCTAAGGGAGGTAAAGAGCTCTTACCCGGACGGAACGAAGGGAGTCGACTTCAGACAGCTGATTGCCAAGGATATGCGGCCTCCGAACTTCTACATGCGCCTTTTCGACATATCTCCTGGAGGGTACACTCCCAGACATTCCCACGCATGGGAGCACGAGGTGTTCATCGTCGAGGGGAGCGGCAGCGTCTTGATCGAAGACAAAGGAACGAAACTGGTTGCAGGGGACGCGGTTTTCGTAGAGCCGAATGAAACCCACCAATTCGTAAACGACAGCGGGTCGCTCCTGAGACTCATCTGCGTGATCCCGAAGCCTGAGGGAGATTGAGAGAAATTTAAAGTCCTCATATGCGATGTTGGTCCGGAGAGGACGACTGTGGCAAAAGTAATCGTATGCTATTATTCTCGATCCGGGAACACGAAAACGATGGCGATAAAGATTGCGGATGGCGCTAGAAGCACTGGCGCTGACGTCGACCTGCGGAAGGTCTCCGATGTCGGCCCCGCTGATCTGCTGAAGTACGACTGCATAATCATGGGCTCTCCTACCTACTACGGAACCTGTGCTGCAGAGCTGAAATCGCTGATAGACAAAAGTGTCAAGTACCACGGGGAGCTGGCCGGCAAGGTTGGAGGCGCCTTCGCTTCCAGCGGCGTGCTCGGCGGGGGTAACGAGACCACAGTCCAGCAGATACTTGAAGCGCTGCTGATCCATGGGATGGTCGTCATAGGCGACACCGACGGTGCACATTACGGACCGGTCGCCATAGAGAAGCCAGACAAGGCCGTGGAGAAGACTTGCTTCGAGTACGGCAAGAGATTGGCAAAGCTGGCCGAGAAGCTACATGGATGACATCGAACCGGGCTGACCTATCTCTGTTCGAGAACCTTGATCAGGTGATAACCGAAATCGGTCTTGACAGGACCGACAATCGCGCCTTTCTGACCTTCGAAGGCAGCCTTCTCGAACTCCTTGACCATCTTGCCGCGCGTGAACCAGCCGAGGTCACCGCCCTTTTTGCCCGATGGACATGTGGAGAATTTCCTAGCCATCTCTCCGAAGTTCTCCCCCGCATTTATCTTCGCCAGGATTTCCTTCGCTTGATCTTCCCGCTTCACAAGAATATGGGCTGCGTGCACTTCGTTTACCATGGGTAAGCAGAATGATTCCCAGAATAAGAATATTGTTAGGGTTGCTGGGCGATGCCAGCAACCTCACGGGTTTCTTCACTTCTTGACGGTGGCTTCGAGCCCTGCCTCGAGGATATCCATTGCCTCGATCAGGATGGATTTGGGTATCATGATTGAAGCATGCATCCTGACGACGTTGCTGTACGTGCCGCAGCTGAGGAGGATCATGCCGTTCTTGAACGCGTAATCCTTCACGATCTTCGTGTCGTCAACGTTGGGCTCCTTAGAGCTCGGGTCCTTTACCAGCTCAATGGCCATCATTGCGCCCTTCCCGCGGACGTCGCCGATTATCGGGTACTTCTTCTGCATCTTCTTCAGGCGCATGGTCATGTACTTGTTTATCTTCTCGACCTTTTCAAGGTTCTTCTGGATTATATCGAGCTGCACAATCGCCGCGGCGCACGCCGAGGGATGACCTCCGAAGGTGCCTCCAATGCCTCCCGGCTGCGTCTCGTCCATTATCTCCGCCCTGCCGGTGAGGCCGGAAATGACCATGCCGCCTCCGATCCCTTTCGCGGTCGTCATCATGTCGAAGTCCATCGATGGCCAGTGCTCCGTGCACCACATCTTGCCGGTCCTGCCAGCGCCAGTCTGTATCTCATCCATCACCAGCAGCGCGTTGTGCTTCTTGCATATCTGCGAGACCTTCGGGTAGAAGTCGTCCGGTGGGACTATGAAGCCGCCCTCGCCGGCGATTGGCTCCCCCACAAGGCACGCGACCTTGCCGGCGAACTGCTGGGACGAGAAAATCTCGTCTATCTTGTTTGCGCAGGCGAGACTGCACGATGGGTATTTCAGGTTCAGCGGGCACCTGTAGCAGTATGCGAAATCGACCTTGTACGTCTCTGGTAGCGGGCCGAAGCCTGCCTTGTAAGGCTGCTCCTTGGCCGTGAGGGCCATGCCCATCTGCGTTCTCCCGTGGAACGAGTGCTGGAACGAGAACACCGCGGTCTTCTTGGTGTAATGCCGCGCGACCTTGACTGCGTTCTCTACTGCCTCGGCGCCGGAGTTGAAGAAGGCTGACTTCGTGAGGTACGGCCTCGGCGCTATCTTCGCGAGCTTCTCGGCCAGCCTGACGTAAGGCTCGTACGGGGTGACCATAAAACAGAGGTGTAGATACTTGCCGGACTGGTCTTTTATCGCCCTAACGACCTCCCGATTGCAGTTGCCCAGGTTGTTGACTCCGATGCCGCACGCCATATCGATGAACTGGTTGCCGTCGACATCGTAGAAGACGGATCCAGCCGCCTTCTCTATGTAGACTGGGGCAGCTATGCTGACTGCCTTGGATACGTACGCTTCCTTTAGTTTAGCCAGCTCCTGAGACTTCGGGCCCGGGAGGGGCGTCTTTACCAATGCCTTCTTTGTTGCCGCCATTCAAATCACACCTTGCAGGCTTTTTAAGAAGCCCGTAGCAGACTCGAACGCAGGTCAATCGTTATAAAATGTTTGGTGGGAACATAGAACCGTTTTAGCACCTTTTTCAAATTGTCAGTAGAAACTGCTTTGAGGGATGCGCCGCACAGTTGAGCCGAATTACTGGCCTAACGAATTATCCCGTATAGTGCGTCTTGCATCAAATAAACAGAAAGACCCCGAATCGAGCGAAAGGCTTATGATGCAACTGCCAATGTTGTCGCTTACTATGGACAGGGTTAGAAAGGCCGCCGAGAGAAGCAGGGAGGCATCCTATCGGTTGCAGAGCATCCCTGCGGATGCGAAGAATCGAGCATTGGCTGCGATAGCGGACGCCATGAAGAGGAGGAGGCGGGAGATAATTTCTGCCAACGAGAAGGACTTGCGCGCGGCCGAGAGAAGGGGTATATCGAAAGCTCTTCTCAAGAGGCTGAGGTACGACGACCAGAAGCTCGAAGAATCGATAGCCTCCATAAAGGCCTTGATCAGGCTGGAGGATCCTGTGGGCAAGATCCTTTCCAGGACCGAGCTGGACAAAGGCCTCATACTTGAGAAGGTCAGCTCCCCGATCGGAGTGATTGCGGTCATATTCGAATCGAGGCCGGATGCGCTCGTACAGATTTCCTCGCTGTGCATCAAATCCGGGAATGCCGTTATTTTAAAGGGAGGTTCCGAGGCGGAATCTACCAATAGAATTCTCGCTGACATGATAACGCATGCGATAGAGCGAGTAGATGATAGATTCAAGGATGCGGTCCAGCTTCTATCAACGAGAGAGGAAATCGGGGAGCTCCTGCGGCTCGATTGCCTGGTGGATCTCGTAATCCCGAGGGGTTCCAACGAACTCGTCAGGTCCATCCAAGCAAGCACGAAAATCCCCGTGATGGGGCATGCTGCGGGCGTCTGCCACACTTATGTCCATTCCGACGCGGATATCGATATGGCCGTTGAAATCTGCCATGATGCCAAGTGCCAGTATCCTGCGGTCTGCAATGCGATGGAGACTCTTCTCGTCCACAAAGATATCGCAGCTGACTTTCTGCCGAAGATGGCGCGGAAATTACGGAAGGCCAATGTCGAGCTGCGGGGAGACGAGAAGACCAGAAGACATATAGATGCGAGGCGCGCGACCGCGAAGGACTGGGGGGCCGAGTACAACGACCTCGTCCTGTCGATCAAGATTGTCTCTTCGCTAGAGGAGGCGGTCGAACACATCAACATGCACGGCTCCCACCACACCGATGCGATTGTGACGCGCAACGAGAGCGCGGCAAATAAGTTCATGGATATGGTGGATTCTTCCTCCGTCATCTGGAACGCCTCAACAAGGTTCGCAGATGGCTACAGATACGGCCTCGGCGCCGAGGTGGGCATTAGCACGAACAGGACACATGCTAGAGGGCCGGTAGGGCTCGAGGGGTTGCTGATATACAAATACAGGCTGATTGGCAAGGGCCATATAGTCGCCGACTACGTCGGCAAGAACGCAAAAAAGTTCACGCACAGGCGGATGAGATGAGAGACATCAAGGCGAAGCGCATTGTGGTCAAGGTCGGGACGAACACGCTCTGCAAGAGGGACGGGACGCTCGACTTCAGGTACATCGACGACCTGGCAAGGCAGATCGTGCAGCTGGACAAGAAGAAGGTACAGTCGATAATCGTAACCTCCGGCGCGATTGGTTCCGGCAGCTCGGAACTCGGGCTAAAGGGAAGGCAGACCGACATCGCCGAGAAGCAGGCTTGCGCCGCTGTCGGGCAGACCACCGTAATGCTGGCATACCGGGACGCCTTCAAGAGGTACGGCAAGGGGGCAGGGCAGATCCTCCTCACCTATGGCGCATTCTCCGACAGGGAGAGGTACATCAGCCTCAGGAAGACCATAGACGAGCTTTTCCGTATGGGGGTCGTGCCGATCGTCAACGAGAACGACGTTATTTCGACGGACGAGATAGAGGAGAGCTTCGGGGACAACGACAAGCTCTCAGCGCTCGTCGCCAGCAAGGTAGATGCTGATCTGCTCATCATGCTCACGGACGTCGATGGCCTCTATGATAGGAACCCCCTAAAGGACAAGGGGGCGAGGTTGATCGGCACAGTTGACGAGATTACGAAGGACATAGAGAGGATTGCCGGGGCCAGCAGGAACAAGAGATCCGTCGGCGGGATGAAGACCAAGATAACCGCCGCGAAGATAGCGATGCAGTCGGGCTTACACATGGTCATTGCGAACGGCAGGCTGGACGACGTCGTCCTCAGGATAGCGAAGGGGGAGGAGATAGGCACGCTGTTTACCCCGACGAAGAGGTACTCTAACAAGGAGAGGTGGATTCTCTTTGCGAGCCCGCGGGGGCAGATATTCGTGGACTCTGGGGCGGAGAAGGCGCTCAGGGAAGGGAAGAGCCTGCTTCCGATTGGGATCGACGGGGTTGAAGGGGATTTCGAAGACGGGGACGTCGTGAGAATCGGCGATTTCGCGAAGGGGGTCACGAATTTCTCGTCTGAGAAGATATCCGATCTGAAGAGGATTTGCAGGGACGACAAGAAGACCGGAATTAAGAGGACCGGTAAAGGAAGGGTGGTCGTCAGCAACGACAGCATAGTGATAATCGACTAGCGCACCTTCAGATCTATATGTACCCTTCTGGCTGAGGCGAGGGTTGCTGCGATCTCGCCTTCGTATCCGCATCGCGCTTGAGGGTTGCGAGTTCGCGCTCTAGCGTTTCCGCCTCCTTTAGAAGAGGCTCCATATTCAGGTTCATCTTGAGGACCATCTGGTCGATGGCGGCCATTAGCAGAACAGAGGCTTTTGCGTCGGCGACGTTCTGCCTTGCCTCTGTGAGGAGCACGACGACATCGAAGCCGCGCTTCTTGCCCTCCCTGAGCAGAATCCCCGAGGTGCCTGTGATGATCCCCTCGATGAATGGCTCGGCGTCCGCGGCATCGAGGTATTTCTGGGCGCCCGGGGTGCTCGCTATGCCGTAGACGGCGACCTCGTCGGACTCCGTGGTCGACTCACGTTCGATGACGAGCCCTCCGACCGATACGATGAGCTTGCACCTGTTTGCTATAGCCCAATTTATCATGCTCTCTCCGAGCGGTTTCGTGACATCAGCGTGCGGCTGGAACTC
>Ga0315268_10003595_pt1 | contig 17060 bp, 14 predicted proteins | sample C1_top_MG_FD_204535 | JGI IMG/M metagenome (GOLD analysis project Ga0315268, IMG submission 204535) | Sediment microbial communities from Yellowstone Lake, YNP, Wyoming, USA - C1_top | ecosystem: Environmental > Aquatic > Freshwater > Lake > Sediment | place: USA: Wyoming | collected 2017-08-01
CGAAACACTGCACCTGCGGGGCAGGACCGATGATGCCCTGAACACCTTGATCTCCGCAATTCAGCATGCGCCGGACGATGTCCGCATCTATCACTCGATGGCATCCATGCTGCTGGATGCAAAGCGTTACGAGCAGGCCATGGAGGTGCTCGGTCATCTGCCGAAGAATGACGATGATGTAGTAAAAGTCTGTAGAGAAGGCTACTGCAGGGAAGGGCTGGGGCAATTAGACGATGCTGACAGGCTTGCGGAACGCGTTCTTGCCCGCGACCCCGCCAATGCACCTGCGATCAATCTGAAAGGTGCCGTAGCCTTCAGAAAAGGCGACCGGCAACTTGCTGAACGGTTTTTCAGACGCGCGATCGAAGCGGATGCCGGATATGGCGAGCCGCACACGAATCTTGGAGTGCTGCTCTGGTCTGCCGGCAGGCGAAAGGATGCGCTCGAACTGCTTAACCGGGGCTTCATGCTCGCGCCTGCATCGGCTGACGCGCTGCAGCTCTACTATCAGGCGGCGATCGAGTGCAACGATCACGAGCAGCTGATCCACAATCTTTATAAAGCCCATCAAATTATTCCGGACCACAAACAGATCGTTTTTTCTCTTCTTGATTGCCTCCTTCAACAGGAGCACTACGCACGTGCCATGGACCTGGCTGAAGAGGCGCTGCTGCGGTTCGGCATCGAGCAGGATCTCCTTGCGGCTGCGCTTGCCATTCGGGAGAAGATCGGCCCCCGCCTGCCGGTTCCGGACAGGGATGCGGGCACGACGCTGGTGCTCTGCATGATGGTCAAGAACGAAGAAGAGCGCCTTATGACCTACCTGACAAGCGCGTTCACGCTTGCGGACGAGGTCATGGTGATCGATAGTGGCTCTGCGGACCGGACCGCGGACATCGCCCGCGCATTCGGAGCCAGGCTCATATCCTGCGCCAGCGACCAGGATGCTTCGAAAGCGCGAGCGCATGCCCTTGAACCCACCGCAGGAAGGAGCGTGTTATTCCTTGAACCCAAACACCTTTCCGATGCAGCGGATCCGGCATTCCTTCGAAAGCTGATAGAGTCCGCCGGCGTCGTACTGACTGCCGCACCCTAGCTTGATTCCGGGTTGTGCCATATCGTGAAATGAGAAAAGAGTAGGAACAGGGCTGACGTGCGGTGAGGTTGATTAACGCTTGTGAGCGGATTGTACGTGTTTCTCAGATGATCGTGGATACTCCGCCATATTCATCCGCAGCAGGGTCCATGGCCTTGCCGTATGCATCGATCCCTCTGAACTTGAATATCAGGTGGGACGGGTCTATTGTTCCTGTCCCTTCCCAATTCTGGGTGATCTTGAACGTGATCTCCGCCAGCTTGAGATCTGCATCGTATGTCACCCGATAGGGTGCCGAAGGGGCCAAAATCTCCGTCGGGGGAACGGAAAGACCGAGATTGTATGCCCCTCCCGGATCCTGGTTCGTTGCTCTGCGAATCTGCCAGTTCCAGGGATTCTGCACCGAGGAAAGGTCCATGTCCTTGTTGAACATGAACGAGATCGTATAGGACTTCGAAGCACCGGGTGCTGACAGCGATTCGTCCATGGTGGAGAGGAGGGTTGCCTGTCCTGAACCCAGGGGGAATCCGTTCGCGCTGAATGTGGACAGGAGTTTCGGGGCCGAGGTCTGTTCGATATAGCTCTGGAGATTATTTGCCTTTCCTGCATCAAGCTTCGCGAGCACGCCGGCCTGCTGCTGAGCATCATCGATCCGCCCCATATCTGCATAGGTATAGCCAAGGTCAAGATAGGCGTCGGCATTTTTCTTGTCGATCGCAATAGCTTTCTTGAACTGCACGACCGCGTCGTCGTAGCGCCCGAGCTTCCGTTGCGCCTGCCCCAGCGCATCGTACCCGTTCGCATCACGCGGAGTGATCTGTATCACCCGTTTGAATTGAGCTTCTGCCTGGCTGAGCTTCTCCGCAGCAAGGTATGCCATCCCGAGCGCATAGCGGTTCGCAGCGGACGCGGGATTGATCCGAACCGCTTGCGTATACTCTGCCTCGGCCTCCTGGAACCGGCTGTCCCTGAAGTACGTGTTCCCCAGATTCAGATGTGCGGTGTCGTTGGAAGGGTTCTGCTTGATCGCCTGCTTGTACGTCGCGATCGCATCAGTGACCTTGTTCTGGTTCAGGTATGCAGTGGCAAGGTAATCGTAGGCCTGGGAGGAATAGGCGGAATACGGAGAAAGAGCGATGGATTGCTTGAACTCCTTCGCTGCTCCCGCGTAATCCTGCTTCATATAGAGATCAATGCCTCTTCCCAACGCACTGCTCGACAGACCGTCATAGTCGGCCTGCTGAAAGAGCGTTGATGAAAAAAGCGAATCTATCCTCGCTGTGGAGATCACGTCTCATCCCTCGCATGGTTCGAACCTGAAGTATGTTCCTAGTAGTTTTATCGGCATCTTCTTGAATTTCTATAATAAATGGTCCGTGTTCTCGTCAGATGGCGAGATTCTTTTGCTGATGCTGCGATGGCGTCAAAACATTGGCTCGGATATTTTCCCGCAAATTACAAACCATGCGTAACCAATTGAATAAACACGCTAAAAAACCCACACATCTATAAACAATATGGCAGAACAATTGCATTCTTTAACTTGTAAAATACTGTCATCATATAACGCCTCATGACCTCTTCAAACAGGTGGCGATCCTCGATCTCAGGAGTGAGTATGTCCAACCCTACAAACAGTCAATTCTTGAGCAGCGACAGGTATGCGGTCGATGCAAGCTCCGGCGTCTGGGTCGCGAACGATCTAAAGAGCTTCGCGTATTCGGACGGAGATGCTGAAGAGAACTATATCCTTCAGGCTTTGAAAGCCTCGAAGGACGTTTCGTGCGCTTCGAACGAACTTTCTGCGCGAATGAAGGACTGGCCGAGCGAGTATCATCTTTCCGCTGCACGCAGGAACGTGCTTGCTCCGCTCAAGATCAAAAAGGGCTCCACGGTCCTGGAACTGGGCTGCGGCATGGGCGCCATCACGCGCTATCTGGGCGAGCTTGGCGCGGACGTGATCGCGCTGGAAGGCAGCCCCCGCCGGGCGGCGATCGCCCGGGAGCGATGCCGGGACCTCTCCCGGGTCACGGTCGTCTGCGACAACATCAAGAACTTCAGGTCCGACCAACGGTTCGATATTGTTACGCTGATCGGCGTGATGGAATATTCTCCCAAGTTCATCGGCGGCGATGCTCCGGTAGAGGAGTGCCTCCGGATCGCAAAACAGTATCTGAAGCCGGATGGAGCCCTGGTGGTCGCGATCGAGAACCGTCTCGGCCTCAAGTACTGGAACAACTGCGCCGAAGATCATACCGGCCGCATGTTCGATTCAGTGCACGATTCGTACTCCCCCGGAACGGTGGCAACGTTCGGACGGGAAGAGCTCAAAAACCTTTTGACCGCAGCCGGGTTCGGGTCAGCGGTCTTTTTCTTTCCGTTCCCTGATTACAAGCTGCCTTCGGTGGTCGTGCGGGAAAGCGCGCTGCAGCATCGGACGATCGATTTTGCGGGCATCATAGGACAGCCGCGCTCCCGTGATTATTCCGGACAGCCGCACCGGCACTTTTCGGAGCGGCTCGCCTGGAGAACGCTGGAAAAGAACGGCCTCATTCCCCACCTTGCCCATTCGTTCCTGGTCGTGTGCGCTCAGTCGGAGCGCGAGCACCCTCTTGCGGACAATGACTGGCTCGTGAAGATCTACAACAGCGACCGAAGCGCTTGCTATCGGACCGAAACCACGATCTATCAGGACACCCGGTCAAACGCGATACGCGTTTCAAAGGAAAAATTGTACGCCGCCCTGCCTGAACATGCGGGGCCGCTCGCTTTCAACCGCGATGTGGAGCAGAACTATATTCACGGCAGCCTGCTGAGCGACGAACTGCTGCTGCTCATGCAGCAGCCGAACCCTTTGCCGTCGCTGTTCAGGAAATTGAAAGAATACAAGAACGCCGTGCTCCGGATGAGCAGTACGATCAAGCCGGACATCCGGCCCGGCATGTGTCCGGGTGAACTGGTGGACTGCACGCCGTTCAATTTGATACGATCAAAGGACGGTTTGCTGCATTACATAGACAATGAATGGATCGCGAAGGAAGAGGTCCCGCTGAATTTCGTTCTGCTCCGGGGCGTGTTCGGCGAACTGATCGCAAAGATCTCTTACTTTAACGACCCGTCGCCGCTTGCCAGGTATGCAACCCTGAAGGAGTTCCTGTTCGCGATATTCAGGAACATGGACCAGCCGTTGACGGAGAACGACATCGAACAATTCTGTCTCAGGGAGGCTGCCATGCAGGCCCAGATCTCGGACGATCCTCAGTCGGGGGAGCCGCTGGCGCAGTTGCTCCGTGAACGCTTTACCGTTCCGCTCAAGGAGTCGCTCCGGATCATTCAAAAAATATCCGTTAACAATCTCTGCAAATTATTGAGCGAAGAGCTCAAGGCCAGGGAACGCATGCCGCAGACCGGTTCTGTCCGGGACGCTGCGAACGGAACGATCGCGGCGAGCCCCAACCGTACGGTTCCGGGACCTAAAGGCGCCGGTGCGCAGCCGCGCCGGAACGACGTGCTGCCGGGTTGCGTATCGATCGTGATCCTCACGATCAACCAGCTGAACCACACGAAAGAGTGCGTGGAAAGCATTCAGCGCCGGACACCGGAACTTCACGAGATCATCTTCGTGGATAACGGCTCGACCGACGGCACGGTGAAGTGGCTCAGGCAGCAGGTCAAAGAGCACGCCAATTACCGGCTGATCGAGAACGAAAAGAACCTGGGCTTTGCAAAGGGCTGCAACCAGGGCATGGCAGAGGCCCGCGGCGCGTACCTGCTCCTGCTCAATAACGATGTGGTAGTGACCGCCGGCTGGCTCAACGGTCTGCGGGAATCCCTCGACCGCGACCCTGTTGCCGGGATCGTCGGCCCCCTGACCAACAACATCAGCGGCATTCAGAAAGACCCGAACGCGTCCTACAAGGACATGCAGGCCATGCAGGCGTATGCCGACGCGTTCCGGGCACGTAACCGCCACCGGCGCATCCCGCTGACGCGCATTGTAGGCTTTTGCATGCTCTTTCGGCGGGACCTGTTCGAAACGATAGGCGGCCTGGACGAGCAATTCGGTTCGGGCAACTTTGAGGACGACGACTTCTGCTTGCGCGCCAGGCTGGCAGGCTTCCGGAACCATATTGCGGGAGATGTGTTTATCCATCACTACGGAAGCAGGAGCTTTATCGGGAACAAGATCGACTATCGCTCAACGCTTACAGGCAACCGAAAGCTTTTTTCACAGAAGTGGAGCGGGATCCCGTCCGACAGCATCACGGGAAAGACGCTGATCGTCACGAGCGTACTGGATAATGCACAGGAACTGGCGGACCGGGGCAGGATCGACGCAGCGATCAGCCACCTGGCCTCCGGCATCGGCAAGGTGCCTGACCAACCGGACCTTTATCACGCGCTCGCCGAGATCCTCCTGGACGCGGAGCGCTATCAGGAGGCGCTTGATGCGCTCAACACCATGCCCGGAGTGCTGAAAAGGGAGCAGCGCTCCCTGGTCCTGTTCGGAACCTGCCAGGAAGGCCTGGGGCTCCTCGATGCGGCTGAGCGATCTGTTGAACAAGCGCTCCAGCAACCTTCGTCCGACGCCGCGGTCCTGAATCTGAAGGGCCGGCTCGCACATGCGCGCAATCAGACCGCAGAAGCCGCATCCTGGTTCCAGAAGGCCATCGACATCGACCCGGGCTTCGGAGAACCGCACACCAATCTGGGCATCGTAACGTGGCTGTCAGGCGCACAGGACAACGGGATCTCCCTGATGGAGCGCGGATTCATCCTTTCCCCGACAAGCCGCGTCTGTGCTGCCCGATATCATGAGGCGATCACGGAGCTGCAGGCCTTAGGCAAGGCGGAAGCGTTCTTTATTGAAGCGCTTGCTCTGCACCCGGTGAATCGCCGGTTGGCATTCCTCTGCATCGACCTGTTCATCCGCCAGGAAAAGTTCGACCGGGCCATGCAGGAGATCGAACGCGCCATGGCTGAATTTGATATCGAGGACGGCCTGCTGTCTGCTGCGCTGGCGGTTCGGGAAAAGATCGGCGCCAAACAGGCTCTGCAGGGCAATACAACGAAAGGCTCGCTTGCTGTCAGCATGATCGTGAGGAATGAGGAGAAGAACATCGTTCGGTGCCTGCTGAGCGTTAAGCCGATCGCGGACGAGATGATCGTGGTGGACACCGGTTCCTCGGACAGGACCAGGGATATTGCCAAAGCCCTGGGAGCGCAGGTATATGACCTCCCGTGGTCAGGAGACTTTGCAGCAGCCAGGAATTTCTCGCTGTCAAAAGCAACGGCCGCGTGGGTCCTTTCCCTCGATGCAGACGAGGTGATCTCCGAGCTGGACCATGCACGGCTGAAAGAAGTGCTGCGCGCCAGCAAACCTGCTGCATACTCGATCGTGACACGGAACTACACGAAGCAAGTCGGGTCCCAGGGGTTCATCTCGAACAACGGAGCCTATCCGAGGGAGGAAGCAGGGATGGGCTGGTTCCCGAGCGAGAAGGTTCGGCTCTTCCCGAACCAACGCGCTATCTGTTTCGAAAATCCGGTCCATGAGTTCGTCGAGGGAACCGTGCGAAAAGCCGGGCTGCCCATCCATCCGGCCGATATCCCGGTCCATCATTACGGAAGGCTGGACGCGGAACGGCTTGCGGAAAAAGGGGAATCCTATTATCTCATCGGCAAGAAGAAGCTCGAGGAAAAGGGCGGCAATGATCCGAAAGCGCTCTTTGAGCTCGCTGTTCAGGCAGGCGAACTGAAAAAATTCGAGGAAGCACGTCTGCTGTTCGAAAAGCTCGTCAGCCTGAACCCAAGGTACCCTTTTGCCCTGTTCAATCTCGGCTTTACCTACATGGAGCTCGGCCTGTACCAGGAAGCCCTCGAGACCACACGCAAAGCCTACGATCTGGACCCGGAGCACAAGGAGTGCAGCATCAATTATGCGCACTGCGAGATCGTGTCCGGAGACATCAACCGGGGCGTTACCCTCCTGGAAACGGTGCTGAAAAAGGTCCCGGAGTACGCGCCGGCGCTCGCGGTGCTGTCCACGGGGTATTACCTGCGCGATCGAAAAGAGGAAGGGCTGAAGATCCTGGCGGACCTCAGCCGGAAGGGATTCAACTGTACCGCCTGCCTCCACGACATTGCCCAGGGTCTGCACGCCACGGGCCGGTTCAAGGAAGCGGTCGCTGTCATCGAGGCTGCTGCAAAAAGCAAGAATGTCCGCGAGGACACGTCAGAGATCCTGAAAAAGAGCTATGACGCTTACCTGCAAGCGGAGGAAAGACACTGCTGAAAAGAACGCCTCCCGGATGCAGGCGCTCTGCACGAGACCGGATCGACTCACGACACTGGTGTTCGCAATCGTGAACATGAAGTACTGCTCACTACACTCTGGCGCCGCTCCGCAGTCCTGCGGCAAGATTGAGATTGATGTTGATGATGATATTCAGCTTCTCCAGGGCGGGGCTGGTCATGATCTCGAACAGCCGCTTGTCAACGAACAGGCTGAGCGACAGGATATCTTCCCGCACCTTCTTCGGCAGCGGATTGTCCGGCTTGGCCAGTTCGCTCTGGAATATGCTCCAGATGGTCTGATTATACTTCACGGCCGCGTCAAGCTTCTCATCACGGGCGCTGTCATCCCAGGCGCTCTGGCATTGCTGCAGCATCAGCGCCGCTTTGGTCAACACCGATGCCTCCAGCTCCCGGTCGGACATGGTTGTCTTGTGTACGGTCCTATATGCTTCCATTTGCGCTGCGTGCATGGTTGATGGCCTCCTGTTCATAGTCAATTAATTGTTGAGCCAGCTTAAGCGCCTGGTAGTGCTTGCCGCCCAGGATCTGTTCGCCGATCTGGCCGATGAGCCCCAGCGTGCTGGGTGCCGCATCCATCACTTCCCGGACGAGCTTCCAATAGGTGGCGTGATGCTCGACCAGGTTCTTTTCGTCCACATACATGAGCTGGATGGTGAAATAGATCCGCTTGCAGGGTGAATCTGCATCCTTCTCCCGCATGATGTCCTTTTCCCGCAGGATCGGAACCGTGTTCTCCACAAGCAGATCGCATCTGCTGCCGCTGTTCTGGATCACAGCGCCGCCGATGATCAGCCGTTCCTGTGGTTTCAAGCTGATCTTGAGCGCCATATCCGCTATCCTCCCAGGCTCTGCAGCAGGGGCTGCATGTCCGTTCCGGTGATGCCGATCGCAGCTTGCTGAAGCTCGCTGCCTGCGTTGATGCTTTTCTTTTCTGCCTCATGCTCCGCCGGCAGGACCAGATCCCACGCCTCCGGGGACGCCTGATTCAACTCTTTTACTTTGGCGTCATAGCCTTCTGAGTGGTTTATGCTCGGTGCCTGTTCAGCCAGGGATGCGCGCCGACCGGCGATCGAGGCCTGTGCTGTATCGATCTGGTTTATTGTTGCTTCGATCTGACCGTTGTCAGCCGTGTCCGGCAGATCAGCGATGTTGAACGTCGACGCAACGCCCGGGACAACTGCTGCCGGCGCATTGGTGGAAGGACTTCCTGCCTGAAGCGCTTCGGTTTGCGGAGGCGTCTCTCCAGGCATCTTGCCCTTCCATGTTGCTTCCGGCGGGATCGTCATCTGTTCGATCTGCTTCCGCATGCTGCTGAAGCTCCGAAGGAACTTGACCCGTTCCGGTTCTCCTGCTGGATACGGCGGATAATACTTAATAATGTCGGTCAGCACGCGCTTCATCTGGCCTAGGATCTGGTCCGACTGGTGCAGCTGCTGGTCGTCGCTCCTGATCTGCGATGCCGCCTGGTTCTGCTGGTCATTGATGCGCTGCAGCCGCGCAAGATCCGTGTTGATACGGATCGTCGGCGTGTCCGCAATGCTGCCGGGCTGCTGGACCGTTCTGGTTGCAGCCTGACGACTATCAGCGACCTTGCCCTGTTTGGCAGTGCTGATCGGGACCTGCATGGTTTGGGATGCATATGTTCCTGCTTCTATTCTGGACATAGCATATCACGCTCCTTTAAAGAGCGGCGAGGGGGATTTCTTCCCCCTCGCCAGCTTCACGTTATGCTTAGAAGAGTCTCAGAACTGACTGCGCTGCCTGGGAAGAAAGGCTCAGTGCCGTGGTGCCGAGAGACTGCCGTGTCTGCAGCATCAGCATGTTGGCGCCTTCTTCGTTCATGTCAGCGAGCGTCAGCTTGTCCGCGCCCTCTGTCAGGGTGTTCACGAGGTTCGTGGAGAATTCCTGCTGAACCGTAATGAGGCTCAGGTTGTTGGCCAGCTGTGAGGACTGCGACCGCAAGGTTGACTTCGAAACGTCGAGTTTGCCGAGGTCGCCGTTGATCTCGGAGTTGACCGACCAGCCCCATCCGTCGCCCGAGGTCGTGGTGGTTGCCCTGGTGGACAGACCGAGGTCGCTCGCGGTGGCGCTGAAGCCCTTCACGCCGAGTGAAGAGTTCTCGAACGAAACGTTCAGGTCTTCGTCCATGAGCAGGTTCGTGCCTTTGTATCCCGACTGGTACGCAACAGCATCGATCTGGTTCATGATCTCGTTGTACTGATCGCCCATCTGCCTTCTGTCGGAGAATACCGAGAACCCGTCGGAATCCGTCAGGATCGTCGCCGTAGCGGTGGCGCCTGCATCCACATACGTGGAGTAGTTGCCCTGGGTAACGGCAACGGTGGAGACTTTGGCCGAAAGACTGATCGTGGTGCCTGATGCAACTGCCTTCATGTCATTGCCGGTTTCCACGTTCTTGTTGACCAGCGCAGCGATGCCTGCGATTACGGTCGCAACGTCATCATTGTTCGCAACCTGGGTCAACGGATCCGTGATCGCGCCTGACGACGCAACAACGCTGTAGGTGTCGCCGCCGACATCAATGGAGTCGCCCGCGGTGATGGCCGAGAACTGCACTTTGACCGAGTTGGCTGCTGCTCCCTTTGCGGATGAACCGAGCGCTTTTGCCTGGTCGATCAGGCTCGTGATGGCGGTGATGCCTTTGTCTGCTGCTTTGATGGCCTGGATTGCTTCGCCCATCGCATCCTTGAGGGAGGAGAGGTCGGCTGCGCGGCTCATGTGGGCTGATGCCGTGAAGAAGTTGATCGCGTTATCAAGGGCGCTGTTGACTTTCTTGCCCGTGGAGAGACGTTCCTGCGTCCTGTTCAAAAGGTTGGTTGCACTCTGGAGGCTTACGAGGTTGCTGCGCATTCCTGCTGTTAATGAGACGTCATTGATAGCCATGGTAGTTCTCCTTTTTCTAAGGTTTATAAGTTCCGGCATTTCTTGCCGGTGCTCGAAGGTTTCCGGTTGGCCTTTTTTACTTTGGTCCTCCCTTCCTGGCCCGTGTGCCTTTCGCCCTCTTGACAGTCTTATCGGAGGGCTTGCTGGAAACTTTAATTCAGCCTTTAAAACCGCGGTCCGGATCGCTTCACTGCCTGTCCTGTTTTCGACTCTCCCTGCTAAAGTTTTACCGAATTTTGCCGATAGATATGATAGAGTCATGATCACAGTTCTGCGGCCTCGTAACGGAGGATGTCCTGATGACAGTTTCCCCTTTTCAGATACATGAGGCAATGCATGTATACAATAGGCTGTCCAAACTGAAACCGTCATCCCTTTTTGAAAAAGAGCATGCTGGTCCGCAGGACGTTGTGCAGATCTCGTCAGAAGCAAAAAAGCGGCAGGTCCTTGACCAGGCGCAAAACGAGGACAAGGAAAAGATACGTCAGGCAAAATGATCGTGACACAAATGATGACACTGGATGTAGGTTTGGCTTTTTTACAACCTGACTTATCTGTGTTCATCTGTGGTTACATGCTTTTGTTCGATTGAATCAGCCAACATTGCCGCCTTAACTATGGAGAACATGGAAAAGCAGGGCTTTAAAATATTGGTTGCAGATGATGACGAGATCGCGAGGGACGTGATCACCACGCTCCTGTCCCGGGAGGGGTATGCGGTCATTCCTGTGATGGATGGACTGGAAGCGATCAACCGTCTCAGGCTCGAGGAGTTCCATCTGGTGATCACCGACCTCATGATGCCGGGCGCCGACGGCATTGAAGTGCTGAAGTATGCGCGCAGGACCAATCCCGATATCGCGGTCGTCATCCTGACCGCGTACGGGACGCTCGATACGACCCTGCAGGCCATCAAGGAAGGGGCGTATGATTACCTTACCAAGCCGTTCAAGACGCTCGAGATCTCCATTCTCGCAGAGCGGGCCTATCAGCGGACGCTCCTACTTGCGGACAACCGCGAGCTGCGAAAGTCGCTCCGCGATACCTACCGGGACATCGAGCTTTTGAAGAACGTTGCCGCGAGCAACAACCCCGAGACCACGACGAACTGGCTGGAGCGCATCGAAAAGCTCAGGTCCATGAACGTGCTCCTGCCGCAGGAAGCGGACACCCTGAAAGAACGGCTGATCAAGGGGTAACGCATTCGCGCGGCGTGGAATGGCCGAGGATAACGAGCAAAACCCGAAATTACCTTGCATCCCGTTAGGGGAGGTAATATAATTAAGCCGTTACGGTCCTTTGCGAAGGGTTTGGGAACAGGGCAGCAGGTTGAAGGGGGAACACCATGAGCTTGAATGCAGGAGACAAGATCATCTATTGCCTCGTGCCCGGCATGAAGCGCTACCATGCCGATGTGCTGTCGATCGACCACGCAGGCATCACGCTCCGGGTCCAGGCCGATTCCCCGGATACCCTGCCCCAGGGCCAATACGTCATGATCAGCGAACCAATAGAGGACATTGATTACTATTGCGAGGTCATCGCCAAAGAGGGCCCGACCCTCCGCTTGAGACGGGTCTGGACCGGCAAGCGCGGATATTTCCGGGTGGACGATGTCTTTCCGGTCCTGTATACAAAAGTGCCGCCGGGCGCGCCGGGCCCGGTCTCGCGGATCTACTCGGGCTACAGCGATGAAGGCATCGACCTGACCGCGCTGGACGAGCAGGTAAGCCCGCGGCTCTGGAAAATGCTGGTCGAGATCAACTCCAAGCTCGGCCTGATCCTTGAGCGTCTGCATCTCGAAAGCGAAGGACTGACCCGGGCGGAAAGCATCGCGGTCAACATCAGCGCGTCGGGCATCCGGTTCGCGTCCATTGAAAAATTTGCGCTCAACGATGTGCTCGAGGTCAAGATGCTCCTCCCCACGAACCCCGCCCTCGGCCTCCTTGCCCACGGCAAGGTCGTACGCGTCGATGAAGCGAAGAACGGCGCCCATGAGACCTCCCTGCATTTTCTCGATCTGGTCGATGACGTCCGCGATGTGATCATCCAATACACCCTGAAGCGCCAGCGCGAGGTCGTGCGACGGCACCGGGAGCAGCACCAGGGAGCCTGATGGATCGGGCAAGCATCATAGGGCTCCTTCTCGGGATCGGCGCCATCATGGGCGGCAATCTCCTCGAGGGAGGAAAGGTAGCCTCCATTCTCCAGCCGACGGCCGCGCTCATCGTGTTCGGCGGCACCGCCGGCGCAACGTTCCTGAGCTTTCCTTTCAGCGATATCCTCAAAGCGGCCGGTTCTTTGCGGCTGATCTTCACCACGGACCGGACCGACGCTTCGGCGCTGATCGCCGAGATCATCCGCTACTCGTCCATTTCCCGGCGGAACGGGTTCATCGCCATCGAACCGGAGATCGCAAAGCTGACCGAGCCGTTCTTCAGAAAAGCCCTCAAGCTGGCCATTGACGGCATGCTGCCTAAGCTCCTGATAGAGACCATGGAGCAGGACAGCGCCACCTTCGAGGATGAGAGCCGCCGGATCGCCAAGGTGTTCGAGACCGCGGGCGGCTTCGCGCCCACCATCGGCATCCTCGGCGCTGTTCTCGGCCTCATCCACGTCATGGAGAACCTGTCCGATCCCGCGCAACTCGGCGCCGGCATCGCTGTCGCATTCGTGGCCACCATCTACGGCGTCGGATCGGCGAACCTGATCCTCCTCCCGATAGCCCGCAAACTGACTAATCGCCTGAACCGTGAGCTCGCGATCCGGGCAATGATCCTGGAAGGCATTGTCGGCATCCAGTCGGGACTCAACCCGCATTATCTACAAGAAAAGCTCAAGGTCTTCGTGGAAGAGCTGCAGGACCGAAAGTGACCATGCGAAGAAAACGCAAGATCGAGGAACCGGAGAATGCGGACCGGTGGGTGGTGTCCTATGCGGACTTCATCACGCTCCTCTTCGCCCTGTTCACGACCCTGTATGCCATCAGCCATGTCGACCTCGGCAAGCTCGAGCGCTTCACCGGGTCCATGCGGTCCGCCTTCAAGGTCTCGGGCATTGAAGCGGTATCCTCCAATGTGATCGTGGGCATCAAGCCGGTCAACTACGTTGATGTCGGACTGGAGAAAGACCTTCAGGAGGCGTTCAATAAATTTGGTATACTAGAGGGAATTGTGATCTCGCGGGACCAGCGGGGCGTCATTCTCTCGTTCAGTGACGCCCTTCTGTTTGAAAGTGGTTCCGCGGACCTCCGGAAGGAAGCCCGGCCGTTCCTTGCAACTGCCGCGGCCCTGATCAAGCGGTCGCAGCGCTTAGTCAGCATCGAAGGGCATACGGACAATCTCCCGCTGCGCAGCACGCGGTACGCATCGAACCTTGAACTGTCGACTGCCCGGGCGTCACGCACCTATTCGTTCCTGCTGGATGAAGAGGTGGTCAACCCCGAGCGGTTGAGCGCGTCCGGCTACGGAGAATACCGGCCCGCTGCTTCAAACGCGTCGCTCGAAGGAAGAACCCGCAACAGGAGGGTAGATATAGTCTTTGCTTCAAAAAGGGACGGTACATAGGGTCCTTTTCGTCGAGAACGCTCCGGATGCATGCGGGGATGTGCGTGCGGCATTCGATCGTTCCGGCCCGGAAACGCTCCTGCTCTGCGTCCCCACCGCGGACGCGGCAGTCGATGTCCTGAAACGGGAGACCGTCGACGCGATCTTCTTGAACCAGCTTCAGAGCGGAATGGAAACGTTCGAGTTCATGCGGGCATTGAATGCGCTCAATCGGGATATCCCCGTGATCGTGGTCGTGCCGCACACCGACGAACAAACGGTCCTGCGCGCGCTTCGCGACGGCGCACACGATTGCATAGCCGCCGGCCGCGACTCCTCCGGCGCCTATCCGGCCGCGGCGCTTCGCGCCATAACCCGCTCCAAAAACGCCCGGGAGAACTCGGAGCGGTCGAATTCGATCATTCGGAGCCAGAAGCAATGGATGTCGATCATTGACGCCATTACGGACTTCATCTTCGTATTGGACAGCGGGCAGACCCTGGTAAAAGTGAACCACTCGTTCGCAACAGCGATCGGTATGCATCCACGGGAAGTCGTCGGCAAACGCATCGATGAGGTGTTCGATATGGCTCTGCCGATCCAGACCTTTTTAAACGATGTTCTGAAGGATGGCATTCCGAGGATCTACGAAAAGAAGATCAACGAAGAGATCTACCAGATCAGCATCTTTCCGCTGCAGGAGAACAGCCGGCCGCTCACCATCCATGTGATGAAGAACATCACCGAAGTGCGGCGGTTAAAGGACCAGCTGTATCACTCCGACAAGCTGGCGTCCATCGGCCTGCTGGTGTCCGGCGTGGCGCACGAGATCAACAACCCGCTGACCGGCACCATCGCCTATACCGAACTGCTCGCCATGAAAACGACCGATGCGGGCGTCAAGGCCGAGCTGAAGAAGATCCTGGACAGCGCCGAACGGTGCAAAAAGATTGTGGACAATCTCATGACCTTTTCCCGGCAGCGAACGCCGTCCAAGAGCCTCGAGACGGTCAACGACATCATCGACCGGGCGATCGACCTGCGGAGCTACTGGCTCAAGGCGAACAACATCGCGATCGTGAAGGAGTATGATCCGGTTTCGACCGTGTTCGTCGACGCGCAGCAGATCCAGCAGGTCGTCCTGAACCTCCTGTTGAACGCTGAACAGGCCATCGTCGGCTCCGGACAGACGAAAGGCAGGATCAGGTTCGCTACGAAGTATGACCGAAGCGCCGGCAAAATGCTCATTACCGTGATCGACAACGGACCGGGGATACCTCCCAAGGTCGCCTCCAAGGTCTTCGACCCGTTCTTTACCACGAAACCGGTGGGCGTCGGCACAGGGCTCGGCCTCTCCATTTCCCACGGCATCATCATCGAACACGGCGGCACGATCGGGTTCGAGAACATCGAAGGCAACGGAACTGCATTCAGGATAGAACTCCCCACGGGCGCAGGACGCCCGCGGGAGAACCCGGTCACTACGAAGGAAAGCGAGCGCATCGGATAATATGTTTGCAATCATAGGCGTCATCATCGTTTTTGCCTCGGTTGTCGGAGGCTATGTTATCGAGCACGGCAACCTGAGCCTGCTGTTCCAACCGGTGGAGTTGCTTATCATCGGCGGCGCGGCTATCGGCGCATTTTTCATTTCGTCCACGCCCCGGGTGTTCGGCCTCGTCCTCAAGAACGTAGCTACCGTGCTCAGCCCGAAAGCGCAGAGCAAATCGAAGTATCTGGAGCTTCTGACCCTGCTCTACCAGCTCTTCTCCAAGATCCGTAAAGAAGGCCTGGTCTCGATCGAGTCCGACATCGAGACCCCGGAAAAGAGCCCCATCTTTCAGCGGTTCCCGACCGTGCTGAAGAACCACCATGTGCTCAACTTCATCTGCGACAACCTCAAGGTGATCGTCACGGCGAACGTGCCTCCGCACGAGCTCGAGAACCTCATGGACATAGAGATCGACACCCACCACCACCAGGCGCTGATCCCGTCGCACAGCATTGCGAAGATCGCGGACGGACTGCCTGCGCTCGGTATCGTCGCGGCCGTGCTCGGTGTCGTGCTCACCATGGCCAAGATCAATGAGCCTCCGGCCGTGCTCGGCGCATCGATCGGCGCCGCGCTGGTCGGCACCTTCCTCGGCGTGCTCCTGTCCTACGGCATCGTCGGGCCGGTAGCCGCGAACCTCGAGAACCAGGCGGAGGAAGGCGTTGTGCCCTACCAGATCGTCAAGGTGGCGCTGGTCGCGTTCGTGGGCGGATCAGCTCCGCAGATGGCGGTCGAGTTCGCGCGGCGGGCGGTGCCGGACACGGAAAAACCCACGTTCAATGAGCTGGAAAACACGGTTCGGGGCAAAGCGAAATGAGCGACCAGAAATCCAAGATCATCATCAAACGCGTGAAGAAAGTGACTGGCGGGGGAGCGCACGGCGGCAGCTGGAAGGTCGCGTACGCGGACTTCGTCACCGCCATGATGGCTTTTTTTCTGCTCCTCTGGCTGCTCTCCATGGTCTCCACGGAGAAGCGGGCGCGCATGGCCACGTACTTTAAGAGTTTCAGTATCTTTGAGAAGAGCGGCTCGTCGTTCATGGACAAGTCGAGCGATCTGTTCAGCGAGACAGGGCAATCGTATAAGCATGCGAAACATGAGGGCCAGCAGCTTTCAACCATGCCGTCAATGCCGACCATGAATGCCGAGACGTTCAAAGAGGCCATCAGGGAAACCATCGAGGCGAAGCTCGGCGATATCAAGGACCAGATCATGGTGGATGTGTTCGAAGGCGGGGTCCGGATCCAGCTCGTGGACAAAGCAGGGAAACCCATGTTCGACGTCGGCTCCTCGGAACCAACCGGCCTCGCATCCAGGATCATGCAGGTGCTCGGAGAGCAGATCAAGGCGCTCCCCAACCCTGTGTCCGTGGAAGGGCATACCGATTCTCTGGCGTTCCGGTCGTCCACCAGAGGCAACTGGGAGCTCTCGACCGAGCGAGCGCTTGCCGCAAAAAAGCAGCTTGAAAGCTTCGGCATGAACCCCAACCGCCTCACGCGGGTAGCCGGTTATGCGGATACGGTCCCGTTCATCAAGGAAGACCCGGAAGACCCGCGCAACCGCAGGATCAGCATCATCCTGCTCTTCCCGGAAACAAAGTGATCCCGCAGCATAATCCTTATGTAACCACAGATGAACACAGATA
>Ga0315268_10003596_pt1 | contig 17058 bp, 15 predicted proteins | sample C1_top_MG_FD_204535 | JGI IMG/M metagenome (GOLD analysis project Ga0315268, IMG submission 204535) | Sediment microbial communities from Yellowstone Lake, YNP, Wyoming, USA - C1_top | ecosystem: Environmental > Aquatic > Freshwater > Lake > Sediment | place: USA: Wyoming | collected 2017-08-01
CCTTTTTAGTATATTTGGATCGAGTTCCTGTTTTCCAGGGGCGTCCGCGCCTATCGCGTTGATGTGCATGCCGTCAGAAATCCACTCATCCATAACTATCGGGCCCCTAGCTGTGGTGACCGTCACCACGATGTCTGCTCCTTTGATGGCTTTCCCCACATCTGCCATTGGCTCTATTTCAATTCCCAACTGCCTACCCATCTCTTCAGCATACTTTTTCGCCTTTCCTTTGACGACATCGCTGACTCTGACATCATCGATGTCTAAAACTTCGTTCAGAGCTATCAGTTGCGTCTTCGCTTGAACTCCGGCTCCGACCATCGCTATCACGTGCGAGTCCTTTCTTGCGAGATATTTTGCCGCGACCGCACCACCTGCACCAGTTCTCATGTTTGTGATCAAAGTTCCGTCCATGATCGCCAGCGGGGCGCCAGTTTTTGGATCCAGAAGAAGTATGGTCGCCATCACGGTCGGCAAACCATGCCCCTGTGGGTTTTTTGGATGAACATTGACGATCTTAACTCCGGCCGCATCTATGTCCTCCAAATAAGCCGGCATCACCCTGAAGTCTCCTTGGTAACGATTGAAGTAGATGTAGGACTTCGGCGGCATCTGAACTTTGCCGAGCCCCTTCGCTCGAAAAGCTTCTTCAACAGCCTCGATGACCTCGCGCATCGAGATGATTTCCTCGACATCGTTCCTCGAGAGCAGCAATATTTTCAAGCGATCACCTGATGGCGCCGGGGAGAGGACTCGAACCTCTGACCGCCCGGTTGCTGTAAGCGAGCATGTCGTTCAGTTTCTTGAGGTTCGTTCTTCATCCATGCCCACGTTTAACAGCCGGGCACTCTACCTACTGAGCTGTCGGGCCGCTTGATGCGGCACCCCGGCATCCCCCGGCGTCATGTAATACTTTTTGGAAACTCTATAAGTATTTAGTTCGTGGCAGTCTTCGCGAGCCTATATCTAAGGCTTCTACCATTACCAACTTTTTTAATCAGCCCAAGTTCTACAAGCCCCGTCATTTTAAATAGATCCTTGTGATCGCCGTTCAAATGCCGTTGAACAGTTCGCGGATGAAGACCAAGCCGCATTGCTAATTCTATAGTGCTCCACTCACTTTTGCTCTCAGCTTAAGTGAGAGTATCATTTGCTTCATAACCCAAGGTTTTTCTGCCACGGTAGATTTTCTCGTGCCGTACAACATGTGGCGTACTTTCGCATCCTTTTCTTTGTCAAGTAATGGGCCAGCAAATTCATAGATTTCTTTTAGGCCCCTCTTTGTTAGGTGAAAAGAATACATTGGATTCCAACCATTTTTATGCCGCTTGAAATTAAGCAATGTGCGAGCATTTGCCCATCCCCATTTCTTAGCCAATGATAACATCGTTTCCATAGCGTCCTTAGAAGTTGTGCAAAGATTACCTGTGCAGTCTCCTTCCCATTCTAAGGTTACAAGGAATACTTGCGCCGCGATTATCTTATTGCCAAATGCAAGATTGTACACGCTTTGATTCTTAAAATTAGTTAATTTGGATTTGATGGTAACCCGCCAAAGCCTTGGGCGCAGGTGCTTCGAAAGGAAAAAACAGATCGTGGAACTAATTTACTTACTACTCAGCTTCTTTGAGCTTTGCCGGCAGGTACTCCTTCACCACATAATCTAACCCATACTTCGAAAAGGCCTGTTGCTCAGCTTTCTTGCCTATCTCGAGCATTTTCTTTATCTCGTCCTGCCAGAACTTGGTGTTGTAGCGCGGATCCCTTTGAAGCTGTTTCAGGCGAGCGATGTCGAGCTCACGAAGCTTGTCGGTCGGAAGTTTGTAGTTAACTATGTCGCTCGCCGTCACCCCGATGTACTTCGCATCCGGCACGGCGAGCTCGTGGTTGATGTATGCGAGCTTCGCGCTCCCCGAGATTATCACCATGCCGATGTGGAAGCCGAACGGGTCGCCATCCGTGAAGATGTAGACGGGGAGATTCAGTTCATCGTGCACCCGCTTCAAGAAACGCCTCGTCGCCCTCGCGGCCTGCCCCTTCAGACCAACTATCAAAGCATCGAACGTTTTCCACGCCTGCTCCTGAACGAACCTGTGATACATACCCATCGTCTCTATCGCGATCACACGTTTCGCCTTGCATTTTGCAAGTTCGATATCATCGATCGTCGGTGGAATAGTATATCCGCCGCGCCCGGCCTTTGTAGCATCTATGATCGCGTCCCCCTCTTTCACGACAAGTTGACCGTAGACCGCCGCCCCGTCCTCCTCCGGCACAAGTCCAAGGTCCTCGCGTTTCACGCCGAACATCGACTCGAGGTCTTCTACTATCACGTCGGACTCGCCCTGATCGTTGAACGGCCCAGCATCCCAACCCTCGGCTGTATAATACATCTCACGAAGGGTTGCAAACTTGCTCGTGTCTATGAGCTCTTTGCAAAAATCGGCCACGCATAAGGTCTGGGCGATCTTTTTCACCTGTTTCACGTTTGCTGCAGAACGGATACCGTGTTTGTCGCCGAGTACAAAGTATCTGTTCTTCTTGTCGTAAAAAATGTTCGAAGTGCTCCTCGACGGCACCCTTAGCCTCGGGGGCCTGACAGCTGTTATGTCTTCTACTATCTCCGCCCCAAAAATTGCTAGTTGTTCATCAGCTTTCTTCTGACGTTTGCTCTTTACCACCAATTTTGACACCTGCTACTTTTTCTATGAGTTTACTTACCTCGGGCACCTTCTTGCCCGCCAGATGCGCCGCCTTTCTGGCGATGACCGGCAGGTACTGCTCGAATATCCCCGCGCGCTGCTGACGTTCCTTTGTCCTTATCTTTCGGTATAGATATTGCCTCAACTCTCTCGCGACATCCATTATTGCCGCGCGAATTTCGTTGAAGACTTCCGGCTCATCGGCGATCGACTGTTTGCCCGCAGATGTGTATGGCACGTAGGCTGAGACGACGTTGACGAAAAGCGTCACTGGCGCGGCTGCCACATCGACTCCGTAACGGCGCCAGTCTATGTTCCTCGCCGCGGCGGTTATCGCACAACCACCCTGGTCGAAGATCAGCGGGGCACGATTTGCGAACCTTATCAATTCCAAGCCACCGGTCTCGGCTTCTTCACCTTCGGCCACTCCCACTTCCACACTCTTCCCTGCGGAGCCACCGTGTGCTATCCCCGTCTCGACGATGAATGGCAAACCACCACGATAGACCTTCGGAGGACGAGTAGTGGCATAGACGAACTCTGAATTGAGGATCTGTTTCATGCCCCTCTCTATGTCGGCTGCACCTATCGGGCGAAGACCTTCGGTCGGCGGAGCCATGAACTTGATTTGTTTGAACGCGGAGACAATTTTCTCTGCATCCTCCCAGTCGAGTTCCAACGGCTTCTTGTTCATGTTTACGCCCGAGAGCTTCTGCACCTCTTTCACCTTGAGCTTCGTTACCCGAGAAAGCTCGGTCACCAAGAAGCTACCCACGGTCCTGCCCTTCGTGTGCTTAGCCAACGCGAGGAGGTCGTCGGACATTATTCCCCATGGGTGCAGAGGCATCGACTTCGGGCGTTCCGGAATTTTATCGCCAGCCCGCTCGAAAACGGTGAGCGTCCCGTCGGGTTCGACAAAAGTGATTTGGACGTGCGGGTTGGCGATCGCCGTCATCCTGAGGTAGTTGAATGGCCCGTAGCGAGAGCGAACGTAGGCGACATCCTTTGCCTCCAGCTCCACCCGCGTCCCCCTCCAATCGCCCTTCGACTTTCTCCCGTTCAGAAGTTTACCCTCGTTCTTGTCGACATCGATCATGACATCTGCGTTTATGATCTCACCATCGCCTTCCGATGTCGTCACCATAGTCGGCTTTCCGCTCGTTATCTGGGAGAACATCACCGCACCGCTGATGCCTATGCCCTGCTGCCCCCGACTCTGCATGTGGCGATGCAACTTCGTGCCGGCCAGCATCTTTCCGAAAACATCCGCGATATATTTCTCGGGGATGCCCGAGGCATTGTCCTCTATAACAACCTTGAAGTGTTCTGGGCTCTCATCCACCTTTTTTATGGCAACCAAAACTGAAGGTAGTACGCCGGCTTCCTCGGCCGCATCGATCGCATTTGTCACACCTTCGTGCACTATCGTGGTGAGCGACCTGATCTTGCCGGTGTACCCAAGCATCGCTGCATTCTTGCGGAAGAACTCGCTGACGCTGTGCTCTCGAAATTCTTTAAACAGCTCTGTCGCCACAGATTTCATATTTTCAACCTTTTTTGTTTTATTTTTTGATTTTAAACCTTTTTTTTATCTTTATTACACTTTCACCGCTAAATATTCCTTTTTTCCTATTTTTACCCCTTTTAATTAATGTTTTTTGAGTTTAAATAGCTTTTGGGCTTCATATTTTTTCATCAATTCGTCGAAATCTAGCGCTATTTGTATAAACTTAGCGTTTCCAAATTTCTACCGCCTTCTTCTTGAATTCCCTCCTTTTCTTCTCGAGGAAGCGGTAAACTGCAGAATGAGGTACTCCCCTGAGCAACATCTCTATAGCCTCCCTCGCGACGGAGAGTTGCTCCGGCACGCCGATCAGCGCGATGGTTTTCCCGTACACCGACATGTAGGCTCCGGTCGTCTCCTCGATTATTCGACGGGTCTTGCCCCCTTCGCCTATCACGCGACCCTTGAGCCTGACTAGCGCTTTGTCCGAGCGACCTATCATATCTGTGATATCGATGACCTGAAAATAGTTGTCCTCGTCGAACAAGCGGTAGGCGCGCTCCGCGCTGAACCCCCGCGCTATCGCGTTCAAAATATCCTTCGCCTGCAACATACTCAGAGGATCTTCGCCGCTCTGTATCGTCGCCTCGCCCGTCTCACTATCCAAAGTTATCTTCGCACCGCTCCTGCGCTCTATCTCTCGCTTCACCTCTCCGCCAGGGCCTATAGCGACGCCCACTCTATCCTTGGGCAGCCTGAGATGCTCCATACCCATCAACGTTCAAGATTTATCTTCGAACACCATGCTGCTAGACGGCTCGAGCTTACCCGAATACTTGCCCTTGACATCATCGTAGCCCCGCCGAGCGGCGCGGTCCATGGTGTAGAACAGAAGCTGGCATATCCTCATCCCCGGGTAGAGTTTCACCGGCGCCGGGTTCATGTTGAGTATCTCCAGCGTCACAGGGAAAGGCTTCTTCGTGCCAGAGCCTGGGTTGACGTGGCCCGAGGAAATGTGGATGAAGACCCCCATGCGCGCGACCGACGATCTTCCCTCGATTGCACCAACGAGATCATTTGGCACAGCCACTTTCTCTAGAGTTACGCCGAGCGCGAGTTGCCTAGACTTCAAGACAAATGGCTTTCCCTTGGTGTCGATCAGCTCCGTGTTTTTTTCGATCGATTTTTTATCGAATGGGTCTACAGCCTTGGTTTGTTTGAAGACCCTGAACTTGTCGCCGAGGCGAAGGTCCACTTGGCTCGGCCCAATCAACTTTTCATCGAAAGGTTCTATCACGATCCTACCCTGCCTCAGATATTCGCGGATTTGTTCCCCAGAAAGGACAGCCATGGACCCACCCAAAAACCAATCGCCTGCGCACACAAAAATGTTATGGTGTCGTCAACTCATTTTTCTTTTAATCTTTTCAAACAACTCGATCGGCTCCTGTGTCTCCACGCCGAGCTTCCTGAAATAGCGAACGATGTTCGTGATGTCTCGCATGAGCAGCTCGTTCGCCATGGGATTTGCGATATCCGTCGCCATTGAAAAATCTATGAGCACTGGCTCAGGTTCAAGTAAAACATTGTACTCGCTCAGGTCCGCGTGCACGAGCTGGGCTTTCGCGTAGAGAGTTTCGACAGCACTCAACAATTTCTTGAACGTTTGTTTCGGATTTTTTGGCTTACAATCTTTCATCCGAGGATATGGCACGCCACCCTCGCCGACGAACTCCATCGCGAGCACGTTGTTTTCGAAGTCTATCGGCCCCGGGACCCGAACGCCAGCTTCGTGGGCGCGCTGCAAGTTCTTGAACTCCCGCGATGTCCAAGTGTAGATTATCCTCCTTCGGTCGCGATGGAAAGACCTGAAGCGTGGGTCGCCGACCAAGTAGCGATACATCGTTTTGAAATCCGAGGTCGCGATGCGGTATATCTTGACCGCCACGTAGTTTCCCTGTTCGTCCAAAGCACAAAAAATATTTGCCTCCTTTCCAGTGCTCACCACACCGTAGAACGTCTTGACGATGCCGCGGTTTACCATGTGGTAGAGGGTGAGCAACGTTGGGTGGTCGAAGACATCCGCTATTGTTTTTAATTCCTCTGAATCCTTTTCGATTCGTTCGAACTTGCGCCGTTCGAGTTTTTTCAAAAGGTCTTCAAAATTTTCCGCCAATGAGCCACCCGACTAACTCCAGAGCCCCTTCTTCTGCAACCAATAGAGCTGAGTTTTGGTGTAGCGATAGATGAGGTCGCCCTTCTCATCGCTCTGGACTTCCCACGGGCGGATGATAACCACATCGCCCTGTCGTACCCAGAGGCGCTTGCGCAGCTTTCCAGGTATCCTGCAAATTCTAGTGTGACCGTCCTTGCACCTGACGCGCAGGCGATCGAAGCCGACCATCTGCTCGGCGACGCCAAATACTTCACCCTTGCGGGGCAACCGAAGCCGCTCGAACTCTTCCTCCTCTGGCATCACTTACCACCCAACTTTTTATCCCAGAGAAAGCGGTTGACCCCGTTCAGCATAGCCTGCACGCTCGCCATGATGATGTCTCCGCTCGTCCCCCGCGCGGTCACTATGCGCCTGCCGTCCGTCAGCTTGACCACGACATCGACGAGCGCGTCCGTGCCACCAGAGATCGCATCCACATGATACTCCTGAAGCCGTATGTTCGATGTCCCCTCGACGACCTTTCTAATCGCATTCATCGCTGCGTCGACCGGACCTATTCCCAAGCCGGACTCCGTCACCTCTTTATCGCCGAACTTCACCTTGACCGACGCGGTCGGTGTGACCTTGCTGCCGCTGATGACGGTCAACTCATCAAGCCTCACTATCTCCTCAAACGTTTTGCCCATGACTGCATCGACTATCGCGCGCCACTCGGCGTCCGTCACCTGCTTGCCCCTATCGCCGAGCTTCTTTATCTGCTCGAATATCTGCTGCACCTGCTCCTTCGTTGGTTCCAAGCCTATCCTCTTGAGCTCGCTTTCGACCGCGTGCGAGCCGCTGAGCTTGCCAAATATCAACCTTCGATGATGGCCGACGGTTTCCGGAGATATCGGTTCGTACGTGGGGGGGTAAGCCAATACGCCGTGCGTGTGTATTCCAGCCTCGTGGGAGAATGCGTTCTCTCCGACCACCGCCTTCGTGGGGGACACGGGCATGCCGGTGCATTGTTCAACCAAGCGAGAAACTTCGTACAGCTTCTTCAGGTTTATGTGCGTCTCGAAGCCGTAGAATTGGGTCAACGCCAACACGACTTCCTCCAGCGCCGCGTTGCCCGCGCGTTCACCCAATCCGTTGACCGTGACGTGGACCTCCTGCGCACCAGCTCTGACTGCAGCCAAGGTGTTCGCGGTCGCCATGCCAAAATCGTCGTGGCAATGTACGGCTATCGGTACTTTGACGATCTTCACCAAATTTTCAAACAACTCATACATTTTTTCAGGGGTTGAAACTCCCACGGTATCGCAGACGCAGAGGCGCTGGGCTCCTTCCTTTATCCCGGCCACGAACAGCTCCTTGAGAAATGATGGATCTGTCCTGGTCGCATCCTCCGCCGAAAGTTCGACCACTAACCCGTGGGCTAGAGCGTAGCGAACCGTACTCAACGCCATCTCCTTCACCTGCTCCCTCGTCTTTTTCAGCTTGTGCTTCAGATGGATGTCCGACGTCGGCACGACGAGGTGTATGCTGTCCACGTCGCAACTCAAGGCGGCGTCCACATCCTCCTTGAGAGCCCTGACGAAGCTGCATATCTCGGCCTTCAGACCTGCGCCCGATATCATCTTGATCGCCTTGCGCTCGCCATCGGAAGTTATCGCCGATCCAGCCTCGATTATATCGACTCCCAAGTCGTCGAGGGCCCTAGCTATCTGCAGCTTCTGCTCTGGAGCTAGCGCTATCCCTGGCGTCTGCTCGCCGTCGCGCATCGTCGTATCCAGAACCTTTACTATGCGCTTTGCCATGTTGAACCTCAGTCAATCATCCGCCGCTTGCTATTTATTCATGCGGGTGGCATTTTTGTGCCCCAGCAAATTGGCGCACTTGGGATTTTGAGGGTATCTACCATGATACTTCAAGACGAGTAACCCTGAGGCGAAAGCTAAAATTAGGGGGCATCAAGACTATTTCGGTGGTTGATTGAAGAAAGAGGTCTTCGTCAGCGATTACATAAAGCAGGCGAGCAAGGGGATCAAGCTGCCCAAGCGCGTGAGGATATTTGACACCACGCTCCGCGATGGGGAGGAAACCCCAGGCGTCTCATACACGCCGGACCAAAAACTGTTGATCGCTCGCCAGCTGGATAGGCTCGGCGTCGACACGATCGAGACAGGCAGCCCCGTCACATCCGAAGGTGAACGGAAGGCCGCCACAGCTATCGCAAAGGCCGGGCTCGATGCCGAGATCTGCGCCCTAGCTAGGTGCAGGAAGGAAGACATCGACGCGAATCTGGCTTGCGATGTCGATAGCATTCATGTGTACATCGCCACATCCGACATTCACCTAAAACATAAACTAAAGAAGACTAGAGCGCAGGCGCTGGAACTCGCGGTCGAGCACGTGGAGTATGCTAAAAAGCACGGCGTCATCGTCGAGTTCTCCGCCGAGGATGCGACGCGGAGCGACCTGGACTATCTGAAAAAAATATGTCGAGCGGTCGTTGATGCTGGGGCGGATCGGGTCAACGTGCCCGATACCGTTGGAGTGATAACTCCCCGGGGTATGTATTACTTGATCGACCAGCTGAAGCAAGTCGTCAAGGTGCCGATCAGCGTACACTGCCACAACGATCTAGGGCAGGCGACCTCGAACTCGCTCGCGGCGGTCGAGGCCGGGGCGGAACAGGTTCATGTGACCGTCAACGGATTGGGTGAACGCGCGGGCAACGCGGCGCTGGAGGAAGTCGTGATGGGCCTGCGCGCCCTATACGGAATCAAGCCTAGAATTCAAACTAAGCTGCTCGTCGAAACATCCGAGCTCGTCAGACGCATAAGCGGCATCCCCGTGCAGCCGAACAAGGCCATCGTCGGGGAAAACGCCTTCGCCCATGTGGCCGGCGTGCACGCGCACGGCGTGATCGAACTCCCGGGCACATACGAGGCGATGTCTCCGGAGCTTGTGGGACACCACCGACGCCTAATCATGGGCAAGTACACGGGCAAGCACCTGGTAGAAAAATATCTCAAGGACCTTGGTGTGCAGGCGACCAAAGATAAGGCGATAGAGATCTCCAAGCGCATCAGGGAGCTGGCTGACAAAGGCAAGCGGGTCACGGACAGCGACGTTCGGGCGATAGTGGAAAGTGTGATCGGAGCATTGCCGAAGGAGGAGAAGATAGTTGAACTGAAGGAGTTCACCGTGCTCACCGGCAGCACCGTTACGCCGACCGCTTCCGTGCGCATCTCGGTCAGGGGGGAGGAGCGGGCTGGCTCCGCTACCGGAGTTGGGCCCGTCGATGCTGCGATAAGCGCCATCCGCAACGTGATGCAGGAGATCTCCGGGTTGAGGTTGAAAGAGTATCATCTGGACGCCATAACAGGCGGGAGCGACGCGCTGGCCGAGGTCACCGTAAAGCTCGAGGATGAAAAGGGCAACCTCTACATAGCGAAGGGCGTGCGCGAGGACGTCGTCATAGCCAGCGTGGACGCGATGGTCAACGGAATCAACCGATATTTTGCAGGGCGAAAGTAATTGATGTTGAGTTAAGATTTAGACGTTGTAAATGGTTACAATTCTTTTACTTTCGTCGCTACTGCATTCCCGACGTCGGAAGTGCTCGATTTGCCACCAAGATCATAAGTTCTTACCTTGCCCTCTTTCAGGACCTCGATGACCGCTCGCTCAACTTTATTGGCCGCTTCCTGTTCACCCAAATGCTCGAGCATCATATGCCCAGCCAAAATCGCAGCGAGCGGGTTCGCAACATTTTTGCCTGCGTGCTTCGGCGCCGAACCATGTATCGGCTCGAACATGCTCACGCCCTCCGGATTTATGTTGCCCCCCGGCGCAAGCCCGAGGCCACCTTGGATCATCGCGCCTAAGTCTGTGATGATGTCACCAAACATGTTGGGTGTTACGACCACCTGGTACCACTCTGGATTCTTCACGAACCACATCGTGATCGCATCGACGAAAGCGAACTCCGTCTCTATCTCGGGGTAATCCTTCGCCACCTTCTCGAAGACCTCCCGCCAGAGGCTGTAGACATGGGTCAGCACGTTCGCCTTGTCGACCGATGTCACGCGCTTTTTACCCTTTCTCCGCGCGAGCTCGAACGCGTAGCGTATGGCTCGCTCCGCCCCCTTTCTGCTGACGACGCCTATCTGATAAGCGATCTCGTCTCGATCCACGTCTATGTCGAGGTCAAACTTCACGTCGTATATCGAGCGCACCACTTTCAGTTCAGCCTTCGACTTCCCCTTCGCACGCCCACCTATACCTATGTAAAAATCTTCTGTGTTCTCTCGCACGACGTAGAAATCGATGTGCTCCGGACCTTTGCCCTTGAGCGGACAAGGAACGCCGGGGTAAAGTTTGACCGGGCGAAGGTTGATGTACTGCTCGAAGTAGAAGCGGAGCTTCAACAAAATACCCTGCTCGAGCACGCCCGGCGGCACCCTTGGGTCGCCGAGGGCACCGAGATATATCGCGTCCATCTCGGAGAGCTGATCGAGTCCCGCCTGAGGAATCAGCTCGCCCGTCTTGAGGTAGTATTCGGACCCATACGGAAATTCTGTGAACTCGAACTTCAACCCAGAAGTGCTCTCCGCGACGGCGTTGAGGACTTTTATCCCCTCGCGGATGACCTCCGGTCCTATGCCGTCACCAGGTATCACACCAATTTTGTGTTTCATGCCATCACCTTCTAAATGCACAAACTTTTATCTCGGTTCGCCACTTTAAACTTTTGGAGGTGTGCGGATGGTGGAAATTGTAGAAACTGATTTGCCGGGCGTCGGCAAGCGGATAGCCCTCGAAAAACTCGCTTACGGCGGAAGATTCGTGATCATCGTTCACAACGACGGCCGGCGGAACATCAAGTAATGGAAAACTTTAAGTCGGCGAAGTAGAGGGGGGTTGGGAGAGATGATGTCCAAGAAGATGCTCGTGTGCATAACCGAGGCAACCCCAGAAGAAGTTGTTCAGGCCGCGGTCAAGCTCTGCTCCAATGATACCGAAGTTTACGTGCTGCATGTCGTTCATCTCCTGAGCGACTTTATCAGGAAGGAAGTTTCAGATAAATTCTCTTGGGTGATCGACCTCTTTAAAAAAGCAGGCCTGAAAAGCCAACTTGAGATAGTCGAGTCTACGGATATTAAAAACGCGATCATCTCCTTCGCTAAGAAAAACTCCTGTGATGTTATAGTGACCGGCACAATTCCCCGGAAGGGCTTGCTCGGCTTTTTCTCGGAAAGCATTTCTGACTACCTGGTGAAAAATGCCCCGTGCACAGTCATCCTCGTGAGGAAAGCTGGGCAACCAGTATGACTTTAGAGCATCGAGGACGCCTCAGGTGTTGCTTTTGGACGTTTTATCCTTAGTACCTGTCGCTGTTTTCATCCTGACGATTTATCTTGTTTACAAGCACCCGAGTGTAAAAATTCCTTTCACATCCAAATATGTTCACATCGACTACGGCTACGCCCCGATCATCGGAGTTATCCTGCTTCTCCTGACCTTCTCCACCGGCATCGGTGCAGTCTGGCGGGGGGTCATGGGGGTCGGGAACATCAGGCCCTACAGCATACTGGTTATCATCGTGTCATTTTCTTACATCTGCGTTTCTCTCGACTACACGGGCTTCTTCGAGTATCTTTCCATGCGCGTGGTCAGACTCTCGAGGGGTTCTGGGAAAAATCTTTTCATCTACATCTTCCTGTTCGCCAGCTTCATCACCCTCTTCACGGACAACGACATCGTCATCCTCACAATGACTCCGATCATACTCTACACATGCAGGGACGCGAAGATAAATCCAATTCCATTCTTGTTCAGCATGTTTTTCGCTGCTAACATAATGAGCGTGACCCTGTACATTGGGAATCCAGTAAACATAATAGCGGCGGATGCTGCTGGCCTCACTTTCGTCCCGTACATGAAGTGGATGCTGATCCCATCCATCCTTGCCGAAGTAGTATGCCTACTTTTGCTTTGGATTGCTTTTAGGAGAAAAGTACCTGAGAGACTTGTGGCGCCAGAGGTAGATCCCAGCCGCACCCTCAAGGACAGAAGCGGGGCACTGTTCGGCTCGACCATCTTGGTCCTCAGCATTGCCGTCTTCAGCATCTCACCAGACTTGACGGGAGTCGCCCCGTGGGTCACGCCGCCTTTTTTCGCCATCGCGATGTTTTTACACGACCTCTTTCGCCGTCGTCCATATGAAGGGGCGGGGGGTATCTCGCAGCACTCGAGCTTGAAGGAGATCATACAGAGAGTTCCATGGAAAGTTATCCCTTTCATCATAGGTCTCTTCATTATCGTGGATGGCCTTGCCTCAGCTGGCTGGACGGACATGTTGGCCTCTCAGTTATCCAAGATCGGTAACCCCGTGCTGCTGACCGTAGCCATCACTTACCTGTCGCTGGTGCTTTGTAATTTCATGAACAATCATCCGGCCAGCATATTTCTCGTGAGGACATTTCAGAGCCCGCTTTTCACTGTTTTAGCCGCATCCAGCGTGGGGTCCTCTCTCGCGCTGATACTCGGGGCCAATTTCGGGGCTAACTTGACGCTCATGGGTTCCTTGGCTGGGCTGATGTGGGCGAAAATCCTATCCGACAAGGGGCAGCCGGTCTCGTTCTCAAAGTTCTCAAAGTATGGTCTATTGATAATGCCTATTGTGGCAGCCGTAGCGTGTTTGGGGCTGGCTGCTGAGCTGGCGCTTTGGGCCTAGCCAATATCATCAAAAAACTGTTATATTTTGGATGTATAGACGCTTATGATCTGATGATGGCTAGGCTTTCGTTCGTTCGTCGGGTTCTTCTGCGTCATGATAACGTTGATCATATCCCTCCTGATGAAATCCGTGCACAGAATATACCGCTTCTTCAGCATCGTCTTGCCAAACTTCGCTCGTTATACTGGCTCGTTGCTCTCGCACATGGCACAACCATCTATCCAAGGGGATGCGCAGTCAAAATTCGGAAAATAATCATCGTTGCCCTCTCCGTCTTTGGAGCTTCGTTCATCCTTTTCCTCCTAGTATCGACGCCGTAGCTGTTGATAGTTTGTCTGGTCGCCGGCCTGCTCCTCATATTTAATTTTGGATGGTTGGCTTCGCGACACTTCATTGCAACCGAAGATCGGCAGCAGAAGGGTTATTACGTTTAAGACAGAGACAACCAGAATACAAACTAACTCAAGTTATCAACGATCTCTTCGGCCATCGCCATAGTCTTGGCGCCTCCGCCGAGGTCTCGCGTCAAAACTTTTCCATCTGCCAGCACTCTGTTCAGGGCCTCTTCCAATTTCATCGCACTTTTCTTTTCGCCCAAATGTTTCAGCATCGACACAGAGGACAGTATCATGGCCGATGGGTTCGCTATCCCCTTGCCAGCTATGTCCGGAGCCGTGCCGTGGACGGGTTCGAACATCGCACACTCATCTCCAATATTCGCGCTCGAAGCAAGGCCGAGCCCGCCGACCAATCCCGCTGCCTCGTCGGACAGTATGTCGCCGAACAAATTTGTGGTCACGATGACATCAAAATCTCGAGGATTTGAAAGAATTTTGAGGGCCGCCGCGTCGACGTGCATCTCCTCGAACTTGATTTTCGGATATCTTTTTGATATTTTTGCACAAGATTTTCTGAAAAGTCCGCACGTCTCCTTTAAGATATTTGCTTTGTGGACGGCCGTCACTTTTTTGCGCCCATCGCGATTCGCCAGTTCAAAGGCAAACTTGGCTATCCTCTCGGAACCGCGCCTGCTTATCACGCGCAGCCCGATCGCTACATTCCCCATGGTGTACTCCAATCCCCTGTACAAATCTTCGGTGTTCTCCCGGACGATGACAAAATCCAAATCGTCGTAGAGACACTTGATCCCCGCCCGCGATTTGATGGGCCTCACGTTGGCGTAGAGGTCCAACGACTGCCGCAGAGTGGCAGCGACACTTTTGTAGGTGCCCGGCCCAGCTGGAGTGGTCGTGGGCCCCTTCAAACAAATTTTTTTCTTCCTAATCTCATCGATCGTCTTTTCCGATATAGGCCTGCCAGTTTTTTTCCAAACTTTGTATCCAGCTTCGCGGACTATGAAATTCAATTTCAAATTCAAATTTTTGAGAACATACAAAGTCGCATCGGTTATCTCTGGCCCTATTCCATCGCCTGGCATCACAACGATATCCATTTTTTTACTCACGAACATCACCGAGTTTTTCTTCTATTTCAAACCCCACGCTGCGCGCATATCGCTTGAACTCCTCGTCCTTCACCGGCTGCCTCCTCTGCCCCTTGAATTTATCTTTGATGATGTCCAAAAGTTGACCGAATCTTGGATCATTTTCATCCACCCTCTGTTTCAGTATTTCTTCCAACTTCAGCTTCACGCCGTGCTTCCCAGATCTCTTTCCGACCACGATCGTCCTAGTTTGGCCGACCAACTCCGGAGGGAATATTTCGTACGTCAACGGGAGCATCTCGATTCCATGGAGGTGTATGCCCGACTCATGCGAGAACGATGAATCGCCGACTATCGCCTTGTTTGTCGGCAGATGGAAGTTCGTGGAAGATTTGATGAATAGGGCAAGCTCTCGCATGGATTTCAAATTCCATTTTTTGACGCCGAACTGCATGTAACAATTCAGGATGATTTTCTCGGTCTCCGCGTTTCCGGAGCGCTCGCCGATGCCGAGGAAAGTTGTACTCACGTATATTTTGTCGTACAGGCCAGACGCCGCTCTGACAGCCGCCATTGTATTTTCCACAGCATTGCCCAGGTCATCGTGCGCGTGAATCTCGACGTGCGGGACCTTGGTCTCCTCCTTTATCCGTTTGATTTTTGCGGGAATTCCATACGGCAGAGGAGCTTCAGGATCGGACGAACCACAGCCTATCGTGTCACATACCCTATAGACTTCCGCGCCGGCCTCGGCAACGGAATTTATGAACGACCTCTCAAAATCCCAGTCGGCCCTCGTGCTGTCCTCGCCGTGTACAAATATCGTCAATCCGTGGTCCTTCGCGTACTCCACGGTGTCTGTGACTCGCTTCACCAGCTCCTGCAAATGCGTGTCCGGCCACTTCACAAAGTGTATGTATGAAACTGGATGAGAGATACCAACCTGCTTGAAACCCAGCTTCAGCGCAAGATCGATGTCCTCTCTCGCGGCCCTGCACCAAGCGGCCAGCATGTCACCCATGCCGTCGTCCTGCATCAATTTTATCGCTTCTTGGTCGGTCTTGGAATACGTAATGACTTCTATCCTTTCCACGCCCATTTCCCTGAGCAAACCAGCGATGTGGCATTCATCGACTGGTCGGGGGCTCGTCATCCCGGCCATCTGAAGCCCTTCCCTCAGCGTGGCGTCGTCGATGACCACATCCACGTCCAGCTTGCGCGGCACGTACACAATATTTTTGAGTTTTTCCCACCGCTCGGGGTCGTATTCCCTGGAGCTGAGGCTCAGCACTTTTTCTAGGTATTCGCGCCTGTTTTTTTCCATGCTGTCAAAATCTTTATCTCCCATCGTGCCACCTCAGGCTTCAATTATTTTATCACAGCCAACTTATATTTTTTGCCGAAAAGTCGCGACGTCATCTTTTTGTCTTACCGACCGTTCGTTTCAGGTGTTGAACCAATCCACCTGCGTTGAGTATATTGAGAATGAAGTTGGGGAGCGGCTCGAATTTGAGGACTTTGTTTGTACTCCTGTTGCGGACAATGCTGTTTTTCATATCTATCTCGATGCTATCGCCCGACTTGGAATTTTTCCGCACACCTCGGCAGGTCAGCACCGGTAATCCTCGGTTGATCGAATTACGATAGAAAATCCTCGCGAAAGATTCTGCCACAACAGCTGAGATGCCCGCCGCCTTCAAAGCGATCGGGGCCTCCTCGCGGCTGGAGCCACATCCAAAATTTCTGCCAGCGACGATGACGTCACCCTTGCCCACCTTGGATGCAAAACTCGGGGCAATATTTTCCATCACGTGCGCGGCCAGCCAACTCGGGTCCTTGCTCGCCTCGAACTTGGGCAGATAGCGGCCGGCGATTATGTCGTCTGTACTTATGTTGTTGTCAAATACCCAAACGCGCGCCATCACACATCCCTCGGATCAGTTATCGCTCCTTTTATCGCGGACGCGGCAACAGTCGCCGGCGAGGCCAAGTAAACTTTCGACTCAGGACTACCCTGCCTCCCGCGGAAGTTTCTGTTCGATGACGACACACAAACCTCGCCGGGCCCAAGAATTCCTATATGGGCACCCATGCAGGCCGCGCAACAAGGCGCTTCGACCAGCGCCCCCGCCTCCACGAATATCCTGATGATGCCTGCATCGAGCGCTTCTCGGTAGACATCCCTAGAAGCTGGAGACACGATCAACCTCACGCGCCGGCTGACCTTCTTGCCCTTAATGATCGTGGCCGCGGCCTCCAAATCTTCCATCCTTCCGTTGGTACAGCTGCCCAAGAACGCTTGGTCGATTTCGACCTTCCCCACCTCAGATACCGGCTTCACATTATCCACGCTGTTGGGGCACGCGACCTGCGGTTCGAGCTCGGACAAATCGTACGCGCGTGTTTCCACGTACTGAGCACCGCGATCGCTGTACACCGCGCGATAACGCTGCTTGGCCCGTCCCGCGAGGTACTTCCTCGTTACCCCGTCTGCGGGTACAA
>Ga0315268_10003597_pt1 | contig 17058 bp, 21 predicted proteins | sample C1_top_MG_FD_204535 | JGI IMG/M metagenome (GOLD analysis project Ga0315268, IMG submission 204535) | Sediment microbial communities from Yellowstone Lake, YNP, Wyoming, USA - C1_top | ecosystem: Environmental > Aquatic > Freshwater > Lake > Sediment | place: USA: Wyoming | collected 2017-08-01
CTTCTTGTCGATGGCCTCAAAATCCACGCCGTTCTTGGACCGGCCCACTATCAGGGACAGGGAGTTCAACAGCAGGGACCGGCAGTGGGGGATGGCCACGCCCTTACCGATGCCGGTGGAGCCCAGTTCTTCCCGCTGCTTCAAATTGACCAGCAGCATATGCTGGGCTTTTTCGTTCAACGAGGTCTGGCCCACCAGTTCCTTCAATATCCCGTCGCGGCTTTGGGCCTTCAGATTAAGGCTGACCTGGCCGGGCTTTAAGATGTCGCTTAAGTTTATTGGCGAACTACCCATAGTTTTATATTGGCCTCCACTTCCGGATGAAGTTTGATGGGGATGTTATAGACGCCCAGCACTTTGATGGGCTGTTCCAGGATCAGTTTGCGCTTGTCCAGCTTGACGCCCTGGGCCGCCAACAGCTCGGAGATGTCGGCGGCGGTCACCGAGCCGAAGAGCTTGTCGTCCTCGCCGGCCTGAACAGTGGCGGTGCAGGAAACCTCATTGAGCTTTTTGGCCTGCTCTTCGGCTTCCACTTTCTTTTTGGACAGGCTGAGAGCCTCAGCCTGGATTTTCCGCTCCAGCTGTTTCAGGTTGCCGGCCCCGGCCAGCATGGCTTTGCCCTGGGGAAGAAGGTAATTGCGGGCGTAGCCCGGCTTGACCTCGACCACCTGGGTCTTGGTTCCCAAAGAAGGTATATCCTGGGTCAATATGACTTTCATTATTGTTTCACTCCTGCAAGATTATATTAACGGTGTTCCGAGATGAAGGGCAGCAGCGCCAGGTGGCGGGCCCTTTTGATGGCGTCGTTCAAGAGGCGCTGGTGCTTGGCGCAGTTGCCGGAGATGCGACGGGGCACTATCTTGCCGCGCTCGGTCATGAAATGGCGCAGCTTTTTATCATCCTTGTAGTTTATCAATTCTGACTTGTCCTGGCAGAATTTGCATTCCTTGCGGCGCATGATCCGCGGAGGAGCGTTGGGGTCTCGTCTTTCTCTGGTTTCTCTCATGAATATCCTTTAAGGTGGTTTAGGGTATATTTATTGTTTTTTTAGATATCGGGTGATTCTGAAGGTTCTTCGGGGCCGGGGGCGGCGGGGGTGGATTCAAAGCGCTCCAAAAACCTGACATTATCGGCCCGGACCTCCAAAGAATTCCTTTTTTGGCCGGTCTCGGTCTCCCAGGAGCGGCTTTCCAGCCGGCCTTCCACCAGCACCGGGCTGCCCTTGTGCAGGTGCTTTCCGATGTTCTCGGCCGCGCTCTGCCAGGCCACCACATTGACAAAAGTGGGTTCGTCCTGCCAGTTGCCGGCCTGGTCCTTAAAGCGGCGGTTGAGGGCCATGGAAAAATTGCAGACCGCCGTACCGCTGGGGGTAAATCTCAGCTCGGGGTCCCGGGTCAGCCGGCCGGCCAGCAGCACCCGGTTCAGATTGGGTATCTTAAGCTCGGTCATATAATAATGCTCCGGTTATTGGTACGGTTCAATTGAATGATTAAAAAGGAAGGTCGTCATCGCTTTTGCTGAAGGCAGGTTCCTCGCCGTGAACCGGCGCGGGGCTGGATTCCGTTTCGGGGGTCCCGGCTCCGATGGCAGGCCGTCCTTCCCGGTCCAAAAACTCGATCCGGTCGGCCCGGATCTCGATGGTGCTCCGCTTTTGCCCGTCCTCGGTCTCCCAGTTGCGGTTCTGAAGTTTTCCTTCCACCAGCACCGCCCGGCCCTTGGCCAGATACTGTTTGCAGAGTTCGGCCAGTTTTTGCCAGGCTACCACCCCCACGTAAGTGGCCTCATCCTTCCATTCGCCGGTGGCGCTTTTATAACGCCGGTTAAGGGCGATGGTGAAATTGGCCACGCTGGTTCCGTTGGTGGTCTGCCTGAGCTCGGGGTCTTTGGTGAGGCGGCCCACCATGAAAACACGGTTCAAATCGGCTAAACGCAATTCTGACATGGTGCATAATCCTTAAATGATTGTAATCTAAATATCAGGTTATTTTACAAAACTAAAGGACGCCGGATCAGACGACGGCAACTTCGGGAGCGGCTTCGGGGACCGCATCGGGCGCAACAGAAGCCAGGGGGGCTGCCACTACTACGCTGGGCACGTGGCCTTTGATGGTTAAATGCCGGATGATGCTTTCATCCAGCCGGATATTGCGGTTCAACTCAGCCGGCAGGGTGGCCGGGGAGTTGTACTGCAGGCAGACATAAAAACCCTCGCGGCGGCTGTTGATGGGATAGGTCATTTTACGGCGGCCCCATTTTTCCACCAGGGCTATCTCTCCATGTTGTTTCTTGATCAGCTCGGAGTATTTTTCCACCTGTTTGTCCACTCCAGCCTCATCAACCGCCGGATCGATGATCAGTACTGTTTCGTAAGCGTTCAATTTTGTTTAAACTCCCTTGTATTGGTTTAGGATATATTTTGCTGATTTAAGTTGATGATGGCCTTTTCCACCCCGGCCCGGACCACTTCCACAGTGATCTTGGCCGCCAGTTCGGCCATTAACCTTATTTCCGCCCTTTCCGCTTTGGCAAAGCTGGAAAGAACAAAATCCGCCATTTCCAGGGATTCGGGAACCGGGCCCATGCCCAGCCGCAGCCTGGCGAAATCCTGGCTGCTTAAGTGCTTGATGATAGACTTGAGTCCGTTATGCCCTCCATCGGAACCCTTGGGCCTTAAGCGGATCTTTCCCAGCGGCAGGTTGACGTCATCGCAGATCACCAGCAGTTGCGAGGCCGGGATCTTTTGATAGCTGAGTGCCTTGGCCACAGCCAGTCCGCTTTGATTCATGAAAGTCAGGGGTTTTAGCAGAAACAGTCCGCGCTTATTGTCGCCGGCGCAGGAATACAAAGCCCGCCTTTTCCAGCTGAGTTTAAGCTGTTCCGCCAGCAGGTCCAGGACCATGAATCCCAAATTATGGCGGGTTTGGCTGTATTCCCGGCCGGGGTTGCCCAGCCCGGCCAGACACCAGATGTTCGTTTTTCTTTCTGAAGCTGAAGAAAGCATAAGGGAGGAACAGGCCTAAACCTCTTCCTCGGCCTCCTTCTTTTTCTTGGCCACCAATTCCGGTTCCTTGGGAGCTCCCTCGGCTACTGCAGCGACCGCGGCTACTGCGCCATCGGCGGCCACCGGCTCGGCTTCGGCCCTGGGGGCCAGCACGCTGACCACCGGCTGAGTGGGGGCGCCGTGCAGCTCGGCCTTTTCCAGTTTGATGTCGGAGATATGCAGGGTCTGACCCAGTTTCAGCTCCGAGACGTCGACCACGATCTTCTCCGGGATGTCGGTGGGAAGGCAGGATAGCTCTATCGAATGCAGGGTCTGCTCCAGGCTGCCGCCCTCGTTCTTGACGCCGGTGGCCTCTCCGGTCAGGACGATGGGGACGTTGATCCGGATCTTCTCGGTCAGCAGGATCTCCTGAAAGTCCATGTGCAGCAGGGTGTTTCTCAACGGTTCGGTCTGCACCTGGCGCAGCAGGGCCTTCATCTGCTTTTTATCATCGGCCATTTCCAGGTTGATGATCACGTTGTCGTGGGAGGCCAGTTTGAACAGGGGGATCAGCTCGGCCGAGTTGATGAAGATGGAGAGGGCCGGCTGGCCATGCCCGTAAAGCACCGCCGGAATCTGTCCTCCCCGGCGCATTTTTTTGGCCCGCTGTTTGCCGGTCTCTACCCGGCGGTGGGCTGTCAAATTCACTTCGTTCATGTTTTCGTTGTCTTTCCTTGTGCTATTATTATATGGTTAATTCTTTTTTGTTTTTATGTTCCGGCGCCAATTTTAAACGAACAGCGAACTGACAGATTTTTCCTGGTGAATGCGCCGGATGGCCTCGGCCAAAAGCGTGGCGATGGAAAGCACCTTGATCTTGGATATCCTTTTTTCGGGAGTCAGCGGTATAGTGTTGGAAAGCACCAATTCCTTGATGGGGGAGCGTTTCAGGGCATCTATTGCGCTTCCGGACAGCACTCCGTGGGTAGCACAGGCGTAAATGTCCCTGGCTCCGTTCTTCTTTAAAATGATGGCCACTTCGCTGATGGTGCGGGCGGTATCCATTATGTCATCGACAATCAGGCAGTTCTTTCCGGCCACATCGCCCACCACGTTAAGTATCTCAACCCGGTTGGGGCCGGGCCGTCTTTTGTCGATGATGGCTAAGGGTGTATGGTTGCCCAGCCGCTTGGCAAAGGCCCGGGCCCGGGGCACGCCGCCGGTATCGGGCGACACCACCACCAGGTCCTTGAGTTTGTGTTTTATGAAATGGCGGATCAGTACCGGCGAAGCGTATAAATGATCAACCGGAATGTCGAAGAAACCCTGAATGGGTTCGGCGTGGAGGTCCAGCGTCAGGACCCGGTTGGCCCCGGCGATGGTGATCAGGTTGGCCACTAATTTGGCAGTGATTGGCACCCGGGGCTGATCCTTGCGCTCCTGGCGGGAGTAGCCGAAGTAGGGGATGACCGCGGTGATCCGTTTGGCCGAAGCCCTTTTGGCGGCATCGATCATGATCAGTAGTTCCATCAGATTGTCGCCGGGGGAGAAGGTGGGCTGGACTATGAAAACATCGGCTCCGCGGATGTTTTCGTTGATCTTGACCCGGAGCTCCCCGTCCGAAAAATGGCAAATAGTGCAATCACCCATGGGCTGGTGCAGTACCTGGCAGATATCTTTGGTCAGCCCGGGGTTGGCGGTGCCTGAAAAGATCTTCATTTCGTTAGACATATTTATTAAATGATTGATTGACGAATGCTGTTATCCCGGCCTGCCAGACGGCTTGTCCGCCGGAGCTTTGCGTAGGCGGAAGCCTCTTGCTTGGTTCGCTTATATATGGCGGAGTCTGGCTCAGGGGCAGTCCGCCTATGCAGATAAATGCAATGATAAAAGATGCTTCGGCGGACAAGGGACTATATATCGGATATTATGGTGAACTATCGTAGACATTTGTTTTGGCCTGCCAGAAGAAGCCTCTATTTTAATTCGCTTATATATGGCGGAGTCTGGCTCGGGGGCAGGGACTCTGCGCCTACGGCGCATCCGCCGTCGCGGTGGCATTAATAATTGCTGCCGGCGGAGAACCCAACCGCTGCGCGGCCCCAGGGTTCTTGATGTCTGGCTCGGGGGCAGGGACTCGAACCCTGGTTCTCAGCTCCAAAGGCTGGTGTCCTACCAATTGGACGACCCCCGAAAATCTATCTTAATACTTTGTCCAGAAATTCCCGGCCTTGGCCAGTTTTTAAAAATGTTTCCCGCTTTCTTGCCTCAGATAAAGAAGGAAACTCTTCTTTGTAAATTAAAACCCAAGGTCTACGGTTTTTGGTATATTTGCATTTGCCGCTGTTATGCGCTTTCAGCCGTTCTTCAATAGCCCCGGTAGCACCAATATACCTGGTGCCAAAGGGAACGCTTATTAAAACATAAATAAAATACGGCATATTTTGCGGGGACTCTCTGCCGGCAGTCATGCTTTACTGCCGAGCGGCGGCAGATCCGCCGTCGCCGGGGAATTTATATATGCTACCGGCGGAGAACCCTGGTTCTCAGCTCCAAAGGCTGGTGTCCTACCAATTGGACGACCCCCGAACTTAGTGGCTTGGGACTTGGTGATTGGGACAAACGTATAATAAGGTATCAGTTGCTAAATGAACCAGGCAATAAAAAATTGACACCAGGCCGCTTGAAGGAGTCAAGCTTGGTAAGCCGCACGGAGATGTCTCTGGACCATCAAGGCCAGTGACGCAGCGACCTACTGTCAATTATTATTTTATGCCCACTAAAATTCACGAAAGGGATATTCGGCATTTTTGAATCGTTTTCGTGCCTTTTCGTGGGAAAGGAATATTACCTGTTATTTCTCTTCGGACGGGATCTCGGTTTCGGCGGGCCTGGAGGGGCCTTCCTTAAGCACCTTGTGGTATTCGTCCAGAATTGATTTTTCCAACATCAACCGGGTCTCGGCGTTGATGGGGTGGGCGATGTCCTTGTAGGTGCCGTCGGCCATCTTCCGGCTGGGCATGGCAATGAAGGGTCCGGTGGTTCCCTGGATGATCTTGATGCCGCGCACCGCAAAGGCATTATCGAATGTGACGTTGGCAAAGGCCAAAAGTTTGTCGTTGTCCTTCTGCCGTAGCGAAACCCTGATCTCGGTGATCTTCATGCAAGTTATCCTTTTCGTCCGTTAATAGCTTAGTGGATGAAAATACTTTGTATTAATTTAGGATAAACTTCTTTAGGATCTTTGACTAACTGCGTAAAAGCAGCAGGGCCATTGTGATTCCAACTTTGAGACAGCCTGGCGGGCGGAACCGGAGTCGGGAAACAACCCGAAGACCGAAGAGCCGCTGCCTGACATCAGGACGCCCAGGGAGCCGTTTTGGGCCAGCTGTTGTTTGATCAGTCCAATTTGGGGATGCGAGGGTATCACCGCTTTTTCCAGGTCATTGTAAAGAACTTTTGCCAATTGTTCCGAATTGGGTTCCAAAGGCGGGTCACAATTAGACATTTTACTAAATCCCGGCCCTTTTGTCAATGGTATTTTAAGGTTTTTATAGGCCCAGGCGGTGGAAACTCCGAATCCGGGATATACAATCGCGAAATGATAGTTTTGCTTCCAGTCCAAGGGTTTAATCTTCTCTCCCCGCCCGGTGACCAAAGCGGTGCCGCCGGTCAAAAAGTATGGTACGTCCGAGCCCAGCTCCAGCGCCAGCCGTTGTAATTCTGAACCGCTGAGTTCCATGTCCCAGAGCTCAGATAGGCCCAGCAGGGCAGCTGCGGCATCCGAGGAGCCTCCGCCCAAACCCGCTCCGATCGGGATGCTCTTGGTCAGGGTAATCTTAGCCCCGGCCAACTTGTTATCCTGAGATATGCTTCGTGCCGGGGTAATGCTGTCTTCCGGAAGTATGCTTTGTGCCGATGTAATTTTGTTATCCTGAGACATACAGCATGCCTGACCAACCGAAGGATGAACCCCGTCTCCCTCAATCAGCCAGGCGGGAACATGTCTCGGGACGACAGGGTTCTTGGCATAATCCTGCAGCAGCCGGGCGGCCTTAACCACCAAATTTTTTTCGTTGACTGGCAGATGGTTGTTATTGCAGGTTAAAACGATCCGGCCGTTCTCCAAAGGCTCAAACTCCAGTTCGTCGCACAGCGAGATCAAGTGGAAGATGGACCAAAGATCATGATACCCGTCGGGTCGTTTGCCCAGCACTTCAAGGTGAAGGTTGAGCTTGGCGTAGGCTTTCAATTTGATGGATGACGGCATGAAAATATTATACAACATTCCGGATCAAACTTAAAGATTTATTTTACTTTTAGTCTTGAATTATTTTTTTGATAATGGTATATTTAGACATTATAGCAGTAAACCAAATGTTACCTAAATTCCAAATCCCGAAAGATTTACTGTTTCATGCATTTCGGCTTCCGGATTTCATAGAAGGAGAATTATGGCTGGGTTGGAATTTGAAAAATTACTTAAGGCCGGAGAACTGTTATTCAAACAGGGTGACCCCGGCAACGAGATGTTCCTGATACGCTCCGGTACGATCAAAATCACCCGCTCGGCCGGCGCCGTTGAAAAGACCCTGGCGGTGCTCAAGGAAGGGGATTTCTTCGGCGAGATGGCGGTGATCGACGGCAGTCCCCGTTCGGCCGCGGCCACGGCCCTCGAGGAGACCAAGCTGCTGATAGTGGACCGGGAGGCCTTCGACTCTCAACTCAAGAACAATCCCATGATCGCTTACGTGCTGGAGACCATGTCCCGGCGCTTGCGCGAGACCAACAAGCAGGTGGAGTTCCTGCTGATCCGCGACGAGATGAGAAGGGTGGTGGCCATGCTGGTCTCCATGGCTAAGGAGCGGGGGGCCCACACCCCGGATGGAGTGGTGATCGATTTCCCCTATGACTATGCTGCCCTGGGCGGGATGGTGGGCATAGAGGCCTGTAAAACCGAGGAGATAGTCAAAAAACTTTTGAGCCTGAACCTGATCAAGATAGAGGATCGCAAGCTGATAATGCCCAGCCTCAACGACATCGACGAATACCTGAGGTACATCACTCTCAAGGAAAAATTCTCCTCCTGACCGGGAAACAACCACGGAAACACGGAATGACCGGACACACTGAATGGTTATTGCATTCCATCATTCAGTGCTTCAGTGGTAAAGTGCTTGTGGTAAAATTATAATTACGACTGAGATCCATGCGCGAATATCTTGATCTGGTAAAATACGTATTGGATAACGGAACGTTGCAGAAGAACCGCACCGGGGTGGATACCTTGAGCTGTTTCGCCTGGTTCTACCAGGTTGACCTGCAAAAGGGTTTTCCCCTGCTGACCACCAAGAAGGTCAATTTCAGTTCTATGTTGCACGAGCTATTCTGGTACTTAAGCGGGGAGTCCCATATCCGCGACCTGAGGACCAAAACCAAGATATGGGGCGACTGGGCCGACGATCAGGGGCGTTTGGAAACAGCCTACGGCAGGTTCTGGCGCAGGTTCCCTGTCCCCTCCAAAGGTGCTGAGGGCGAGAAGTGGGGCAGCCGCTGGGTTACCACCGATCCCGAGACCGGGGACAAAACCTTCGACCAGATCCGTTATGTCATTGACATCTTAAATGAGATAAAACAAAACCCGACGACGCCCAACCTGCGGCGGATGGTGGTCACGGCCTGGCATCCCGGGAACGCAGCCGAGAGCAAACTGCCGCCCTGCCACTATACCTTTTGTTTCAGCGTGATCGGTGACCGGCTGAACTGCCACCTGACCCAGCGTTCCGGTGACATCGCCCTGGGCATACCATTCAACCTGGCCTGCTATTCGCTGTTGACCATGATGCTGGCCCAGGAGACCGGATTCAAACCGGGCAGTTTTGCCCATACCATCATCAATGCCCACGTCTATGTGAATCATATCGAGGGGCTTAAACGCCAGTTGACCAGGGAACCACGGAAACTGCCCAAGATTAAAATCGCCGGCAAGCCTTTCTTTGACATCACCCCGGACGATATTACACTCGAAAACTACGATCCCCATCCTGGGATCAAGTTCGAAGTGGCGGTATGAGCGGGATTCAAAAAATAATCGTAGTTGCCATGACCAAGGATCAGGTGATCGGCCTTAACGGCAAGATGCCCTGGCACATTTCCGATGACCTGAAGCTCTTTAAAAAGATAACCCTGGGCGGCACGGTGATCATGGGCCGCACCACTTTTGAATCCATCGGCAAGCCGCTCCCGGGCCGGAATAATATAGTGGTCAGCGCCACGGTCAAAGAGATACCCGGATCAACGGTCTGCCAGGACTTCGAAGAAGCGGTAAAAAAGGCCGAAGCCCTTGGATCCAAAATATTTTTTATCGGCGGGGCCAGCATCTACAAACAAGCACTGCATCTTGCAGATGCCCTGCACGTTTCCTGGATCAAACAGGACTATGCAGGCGACACCCGTTTCCCGGAATTCGATCCGTCGGGATGGCAGGAAATCGAGAGAAATGAATACCCGGAATTCACGCATATTAAATATCGGCGGCAATAACACAACAGGAATCGCCAGAGGATAACCAACCAAAACTTATTTGCAGGAGGCCCAGAGATGAAAAAGATCATTATGTTGTTATCGGCTATCTTAATTGTTCCAGTTATTATTTTGGCCCAAATCCCGGCCAAGAGCATTTCTCAGCCCCAGAACAAAAATATAAAAGCCGGGGAAGAGCCCCAAACATTGGTGACCGTCCCGACCGAGACTATAATTTGTCCGGTGACCAAAGACACCTGGATTTATGCCTTTAGGCCGGACTCCAACTATGGTCAGGGATATGGCTGGAAAGACATTACCGATCCGACCAAGGACATCGCTGTTCCCAAGATGTTCCTGGGTTTTAGCGGCGCCGATAAAAAAGCAATACTGCTTCAGTTTGACCTTTCCAAACTACCCCAGGGCAGACTGGCGAAAAGAGCGGTGATAAAACTGTACAACGATTTTGCCGGCTCATCAGCCGAAACCAAGGTGGACGTCAGAATGATCACTCAACCCTGGGAAGAAATGGCGGTTACTTGGAAAAGCAAACCCAGATGGACTTCAGCAGTAATCAGTACGGCCTCTTTGAAAGGTTCAATAAATCACCGTCAAACCGGGAAATGGTACGAATGGGATATTACCAAAATGATTCTGGTTTGGATAGTCAACAAAAGGCCCAACAACGGCATCGTTCTTGATCCCCAGGGTGATTCCGGAGTGGATCGGGATTTTGTCTGCAAGGGATATGCGGGCAAGGAGCAGTTCTTTCCGGTATTGGAGGTGACATATGAGAAGGAACCCCAGGTTAAAAAGCCGGTTTCCAAAGATACCAAATGATATAAGATTCAAAAATCACCCAATAACAGGCGATAATTTCGTGCAGGCGGTTGGTATATATTAACAATAATTTTTACGCAAATGATAGAACGTTATACCCTTCCCAAAATGAAGGCCATCTGGAGCGAAGAGAATAAATTCCAGAAATGGCTGGAAGTGGAGCTTTTGGCCTGTAAGGCCCAGGCTCAACTGGGCAATATTCCTGACGGCGATCTTAAAAACATCCAGGCCAACGCCCGTTTTCAGGTGGAGCGGATCAACCAGATCGAGGCCGAGGTGCACCACGATGTGATCGCCTTCCTGACCAACTTGTCTGAACATATCGGGCCGTCCTCGCGTTATGTGCACCTGGGAATGACCTCGTCCGACGTGCTGGACACTGCCTGGGCGGTGCTGATGAAGGAGGCCGGCCAGGTCATATTGAATGATCTGCAAAAACTTTCGGCGGCCCTAAAGGGCAAAGCTCTGGAACATAAAAAGACGATCATGATGGGTCGCAGCCACGGGATTCATGCCGAGCCCACCACCATGGGGCTTAAATTCGCCCTGTGGTGGCAGGAGAACCAGCGCAACATAGCTCGGATGGAGAGGGCGGTGAAATCTGCGGCCTGCGGCAAGATCTCGGGCGCGGTGGGCACATTCGCCCACATCGATCCCAAAGTGGAGGAGTTCGTCTGCCGGGAATTGGGCCTGGAGCCGGAACCTGTCTCCACTCAGATCGTGCAGCGCGACCGCCATGCCGAATACTTGTGCGCCCTGGCCGTGATCGCCGCCAGCCTGGAAAAGATAGCGCTGGAGATACGCCACCTGCAGCGGACCGAGGTCCGGGAGGCCGAAGAACCATTTGCCAAGGGGCAAAAGGGCTCCTCGGCCATGCCTCACAAAAAAAATCCCATCATCTGCGAACGGATCTGCGGCCTGGCCCGGCTGGTGAGGGCCAACGCCCAGGTGGGGCTGGAGAACGTGGCCCTGTGGCACGAGCGCGACATCTCGCATTCCTCGGCCGAGCGGGTGATAATCCCCGACAGCACCATCGCCCTGGATTACATGCTGAACAAGGCGGTCTGGCTGATCGAGGGGCTGACGGTTTTCCCCCAGCGGATGCTGAAGAACATAGAGTCCTCGGGCGGACTGATATTCTCCCAGGCCCTGCTTTTGGCCCTGGTGGAAAAGGGTCTGACCCGGGAACAGGCCTACGCCGCCGTCCAAAGGAACGCCATGCAGGTCTGGGAGCAGGGCGGGTCGCTTAAGGAACTGGCCTTGAAGGACGGGGACATCAGTCAAAAGATCGGCCCGGCGGAAATAGAAGAGATATTCAATATCAAAAAATTCCTGCGTAACGTTGACTACATTTACCAAAGAATAGGGCTCTCTTGAGTTCCGTTCTTCAGGAGGACATGCCATGACCATGACCATCATAGCCTTTGGCCTGGCAGCCTTGTTTGGTGTGCTTTGGCTGGTCTGCATCGGCGGAGCCGGAAAGAAAACGGTCGATGTCAAGACCGCCCGGGAGGAACTGGCCCGGCTTCAATTGGATGACCGGCGCCAGAGTGATCTGGTCAGGAACCTGAAGTCCAACATGGCCAACCTGGAAAAGGAAAAGAACGAACGGACCCGGGTGTTCATGGTGCTGCTGGAATTGGCCCGGACCTTAAGCGGGAACATAGAACAGGAAAAGCTTCCTCCGCTGTTGCTCCGGATAGCCCAGCAACTGTTCGACGCCGAAGAGCTGATCTTCTTCAAGCCGGTGGAAGACGGCCATGCGCTGGTTCCCGCCGCCCAGATAGGGCTGGACGAAAGAACTGCCAAAACACTGAGCATCAAGGTCGGCGACGGCTATGTCGGGCATTGCGCGGCCAAGAAACTGGTGATGACCAAGGAGGATTTTGCCACCGAGAGCAACCTGATCAAACAGCATATCGAGGCCACCAGGGAAAGCGGTATCGTCCCGGTATTGTGTTTGCCATTGGTGCAGCACAACGTGCTTTTGGGGCTGGTGTCCATCGGCAAGATAACCCAGCGGGCCAAAGAGGAAAGCAACATGCTGATGATCTACCAGAGCCTGGGGTCGATGGCCATGGAGAATGCCCGGATGTTCGACCAGCTGTACACCAAGGACCGGCTGACCGGTTTGTTCAACTGGCGCTATTTTGAGGAACGGGCCCAGGCCGAGCTGTCGCGCTCCAAACGTTTTGGGCATAAGCTGTCGTTTACCCTGCTGGACCTGGACAACTTCACGCCCTTCATTCAGGCCAATGGCACCCAGGCCTCCGAGAAGGTGCTGGCTAAGGTGGGCGCCCTGCTTAACGAGTATGTCCGCAAGATCGATGTCTCCTGCCGGATGTCCGAGAACTCTTTTGCCGTGGCCCTGCTGGAGACCGAACGGGTGCAGGCATTGCAGTTTGCCGAGAAAATAAAAAAGATAATAGAAGAATCACTGGCCAACATCGATCAGGCCTTTGCCTCCCAGAGCCTGACCGTGACCCTGGCGGTGATGACCTTCCCCGACGACGGGTTTACCATGGCCGAGATGTTCGACTTAGCAGCAAAAAAAATAAAGGAAGCTCAGGCCCAGGGGGGCAGCCGGGTGATCAAGAACATTACAGAAGAGACCTCGTAAAAATGGAACTTTTACCACGGAAACACGGAATAAAAGAAAGCTTTCAGTGTCATCAGTATTTCAGTGATTCAGTGGTAAGGTTGTTGCTTTAATCTATGATGAGGCCGCCAGCCCATTGCATAAAACTCAACTTGTTAGTGAATATCATGAGAATCGCGCCCGAGGGTTTTGCCACCATAACCATAGCCTTTTTGCTGGCCGCCGCCGCCCTGACCGCCTGGATATTCTGGCGGGGGCCGCTGCTGCTGTACCTTACCCTGGGCTTTTCCATTGTTTTCCTGTTCATGGTCTACTTCTTCCGCGATCCGGTCCGCAGCGGCAGTTTTCTGCCGGGGCAGATCGCCTCGCCGGCCGACGGCAGGGTGGTGATCGTCCGGGAGACAGAGGACACATTTCTCCACAAACAAAAGGTCTTGCAGGTCAGCATCTTTTTGTCGCCGATGGACGTCCACATCAACCGGATACCGGTGACGGGAAAAGTGATATACCAGCAGTATCATCCGGGAAAGTTCCTGCCGGCCTTTGAGGAAAAGGCATCGCTGGCCAACGAGCAGATGCATTTGGGGATCGAGACGCCTTTTGGAAAGATCCTGATGAAACAGATCGCCGGGATCCTGGCCCGCCGGGTGGTCTGCTATTCCAAACTCGGGGACTCAGTGACAGCCGGGCAGAGGATGGGGCTGATGAAATTCGGCTCCAGGATAGATTTGATGCTGCCGCTGGGGACCAAGGTCAATGTCAAGGTGGGGGATAAGGTCAAGGGCGGGGTGACGGTTTTGGGGGAGATGCAACTGGGACAATAGGTAAACTTTTATCATAGCGCGATAGCCTGAAGTCTATCGCTACAATCCATCCCGCCAAAGGCGGATCTTCGACAAGGCTGCTGGTGCAGCCTGGGCTTAGACTCGTAAGAGTCTTGATGATCAATAGCGATATCGTTCACGGTATCGCGTAAAAGAAAATCAAATAAATATAAATCATGCCTCCACACAAAATCAAAACTCCATCGTTCCTTCCCAGCATCTTCACCAGCGGCAACCTGTTCTGCGGGATGCTGGCCGTGATGGAAGCCTTTAGGGGCAACAGCTACCGGGGGGCCTGGCTGATCATCCTGGCGGCCTTCTTTGATTCCACCGACGGGATGGTGGCCCGGCTGACCCACCAGACCAGCCGCTTTGGGGTGGAACTGGACTCGCTCTCCGACATGGTCTCCTTTGTGCTGGCCCCGGTGATGCTGATCTATCCGCTGTGCCTGATGGACCTGAACCTGGCCGGGGTCCTGGCCGGTTTTGCCTTCGTGGTCTCCGGCGCCATCCGTCTGGCCCGCTTTAACGTGGAACAGAAGAACCTGCTGGAGAAGGGCGGGTTCATCGGCCTGCCCACCCCGGCCGCCGGCGGAGCCGTGGCCGGGTATCTGATATTCTCCAACTACCTGCAGATAGACCTGGTCGCTCCCATTCTGATGCCGTTCTTTTTAGCCCTGCTGGCCCTGCTGATGGTCAGCCCGGTGGAATATCCGCCTTTTCCCAAGCTGGCGTCAAAAAGCGTACGGTCTTACTTGATCTACAGCCTGCTGGTGCTGGCCATGATCGGCCTGGTGATAAGGCCCCAGCTGGTGATCTTCCCGGTGCTGTTCCTGTACATACTATTCGGACTGATCCGGAGGCTGGTGGTCAAGATCACCAGCAAAAGAGCAAAGATAACTAAGCAATGGTAACTTAGTAAGTGCAATTCAGTAAGGGCAATTCATGAATTGCCCCAACGTTACCCCAAATATAAATCGGAGGACAAAAATTGCTGACGGCAGAGATCCGCGTTACCTTAAGGGATGGCGTGCTGGACCCCCAGGGAACCACGCTCAACCGCTCCCTGGAGAACATAGGCTATAAGGGGCTGAAGGATGTCCGGATGGGCAAGCTGATCCAGCTGACGCTGGACCTGAGCGACCGGGCCCAGGCCCAAAAGTTAGTGGAAGAGCTGTGCCAGAAGGTGCTGACCAACCCGGTGATCGAACAATACCAATTCACCATCGGGGAGAGCAAATGAAGTTCGGCGTCATCACCTTTCCCGGCTCCAACTGCGATTACGACTGCCATAAGGCGGTGGAGGAAGGGCTGGGCTTAAAACCCGTTCACATCTGGCACCGGGAAACCGATCTGGACGGCTGCGACTGCATCATCCTGCCTGGAGGTTTTTCCTATGGTGATTATCTGCGCACCGGGGCCATCGCCCGTTTCTCCCCGATCATGCAGAAGGTCAAGGAGCATGCCGAGCGGGGCGGGCTGGTGATCGGCATCTGCAATGGCTTTCAGATCCTTTTGGAATCCGGGCTGCTGCCGGGGGCCATGATGGTCAACCGGGGCTTGCAGTTCGTCTGCCAGACGGTCAACCTCTCCGTGGAGCGCAACGACCTGGCCTTCACCAATCAACTGCAAAAAAAGCAGGTGATCCGGATCCCCATCGCCCACAAGGAGGGCAACTACTACATCGATCAAAAGTCACTGAAGGAACTGGAGGACAATAACCAGGTGGTGTTCCGATACTGCGATCAGAACGGGCAGGCGGCCGATGCCGACAATCCCAACGGATCATTGAACAACATAGCCGGCATCGTCAACAAAAGGGGCAATGTGCTGGGGATGATGCCCCACCCCGAGCGGGCCATGGAAAAACTGCTGGGCTCGGACCAGGGCAAACTGATATTCAACTCTATCAAAGCCCATCTCCAAAAGGTTAGATGAAAAAGAACCCCGCCCATAAAAAGACCGATGTGGCCGCCATCACCTCACTGCTGGTCCGGCTGGATAAGATATTGGCCGGACCCAAAGAAGATCTTTTGCCCAAAATCCGCAAACTGGCCAAGGAGGTGGACGAACTGGTGCCCTATTATGACGGGCACATGGTGAGGGTCACCTTTTATGCCCTGGCCATCGGCCTGAAAATGGACCTTTCCCGCGAGGATCTTTTGACCTTGGAAGTAGCGGCCCTGCTGCACGATTTCGGCAAGCTGGGAGTGGATGAATATACCCTGGAAAAAGAGGACCAGCTCAGCGCTGACGAAATGATGGAGATACATCATCACGCCGAGCGGGGCTTTCATATTCTTTCGGGCTTCGCCAAGCTGGAGCAGGCGGCGGTGATCATCCGCGATCATCACGAGAAATACGACGGCAGCGGCTATCCCGCCCGTAAGAAGGGCCCCAATATCTCCCTGTTGGCCCGGATAATAGCCGTAGCCGATGCCTACGATGCCATGACCGCCGATCGGCCCTACCGCAAGGGCCTGCCTCAAAAGGAGGCCGAGGCCGAGTTGCAGGCCCATTCCGGGAAACAGTTTGATCCCCGGGTAGTGGATTATTTTGTCAATCATATCAAAAACAAAACCTCCAAGCCTGAGCACAAAAAAAGCAAGGGCTCGGTATAATCAGGCAAGAGCCGGTTCACCGATTACCTGCTGGTCTTCTACAATTACTATAAGACTGGGGTCTCCGGAAACTTACCACTGAAACACGGAAGCTCAGGAATCACGGAATTTCATGTACAAACCGATAGTAACCCGATATTACTCTTTTTATCGGTTCAGTGTTTCCGTGGTAAAAGCTTTTTAGAGAAGCCTCAATCCGTAATTCAAACCACAAGGAAAAATATAAACCACATGAGCAAGACGCAAGAACCCAAGGTTGATTTAAAGCTGGCCGAAAGTTTCGGACTCAACCCCGAGGAATACCAGAGCATCCTAAAGATCATGGGCCGGATCCCCAGTTACACCGAGCTGGGCATATTTTCGGTGCTGTGGTCCGAGCACTGTTCCTACAAGAACTCCAAGGCCATGCTCAAACTCTTTCCCACCCGGGCCGCCCAGGTGCTGCAGGGGCCGGGCGAGAACGCCGGCATAGTGGACATCGGCGACGGGCTGGGGGTGGCCATGAAGGTGGAGAGCCACAACCATCCCTCGGCCATCGAACCCTACCAGGGGGCGGCCACCGGAATAGGAGGGATACTGCGCGACATCTTCACCATGGGGGCCAGGCCCATCGCCCTGATGGACCCGCTGTACTTCGGTTCGCTGGATGACGCCCATGTCCGCCACCTGTTC
>Ga0315268_10003598_pt1 | contig 17051 bp, 15 predicted proteins | sample C1_top_MG_FD_204535 | JGI IMG/M metagenome (GOLD analysis project Ga0315268, IMG submission 204535) | Sediment microbial communities from Yellowstone Lake, YNP, Wyoming, USA - C1_top | ecosystem: Environmental > Aquatic > Freshwater > Lake > Sediment | place: USA: Wyoming | collected 2017-08-01
GCCCGTATCGATAAAACGAGCCCGGGATCAGGAAGTGTTTGGCTGAAAGGGCAACAATTGCAACTACCGTAACCAGAACCAACAATCGAACTATGTGCTTGGGCATGCGTGTCTCCAAAATTTTCCGGGTTAGCTGGACCAGCATCACCCTGTGAATTTTATTGTTATAAGGAAGATGTGCGTCTCGATGCAAATCAAATTTGGGTCAAATTTTTTTTCTTAAAGTTCTTAGATTCTGCAAATTATGTGCCAGCGTAAAATATGCCATTGTCAATGTCATGCCTAACGGCCAGCAATGGCTAACTGACAGTAATGCAGAAATGCCGAACAACCGGCACGAATATATTTGATGAAGAGCATCAATCTTTATTTCGGAGCATTACCACTTGGTGCCACGACCGAAACATATTTAACTATTCGGTAATCAAATAAATGTCTGGCTTCAACCACCGATATAAGACATCTCTATTTTTTTTCCAGGTGTTCCGATTGCTGCGTGGCGTAATAGCGAGTAGCGGTCATGGCGTTGCCGCCAATAATCAGCGATCAGCCTGGTCAACATCTGGTCATTTGCGCCCAGTCGCAGCGGCTCACGCAAGTCTGCACCGTCAGCGGCGAACAAACAGGTATAGAGCTTGCCATCCGTTGAAAGCCGGGCACGGGTGCATTCGTGGCAGAACGCTTGAGTGACCGATGTGATCAACCCGATCTCGCCACTGCCATCCGCATATCGCCAGCGTTCCGCCACTTCGCCCGGATAGCCGGGATCTACCGGCTGCAATGGATAGTGTTGATGGATGCGTTCAAGTATCTCTTCGGCTGTGATCACATCATCCATGCGCCAGCCGTTGCTGCAGCCCACGTCCATGTATTCGATGAAGCGAAGGATGATGCCGCTGTTGCGGAAGTGTTCGGCCATCGGGATGATTTCGTGGTCATTCACGCCGCGTTTGAGCACCATGTTGACCTTGACTGGCACAAACCCGACACGCTGCGCCTCGGCTATGCCATTCAGCGCTGTTTTGACGGACACGTCCGAGTCGCTCATGCACCGAAATGTCTTTTCAGTCAGTCCGTCCAGGCTGACCGTAATACGGGACAAACCTGCATCCTTGAGCGACCGGGCTTTTTTGGACAGCAGCACGGCATTGGTGGTCAGCGCGATTTCTATGGGTTTGCCTGCAGTGTTGTGCAGTTTGGCGAGTTTCTCGATCAGATATTCGATACCACGACGCAACAGCGGCTCGCCGCCGGTCAGGCGGATTTTTTGCACACCCAATCGGATGAACAATTTGGCCAATCGCTCAATCTCTTCAAAGCCGAGCAAGTCATCGCGCGTCAAAAAGGTATGCTCGTGGTCGAATACTTCGCGCGGCATACAATAGGTGCAGCGCAAATTGCAGCGGTCGGTGACTGAAATACGCAAATCGCGCAGCGGGCGGTGCATCGCATCGGCGATGAACTGCCCATCGCCATTACGCTCACCCGGCAAGTCACGGTCCGAGACGAGTCCACCCGCAAGGGGTAGGCCGACGGGTACCCTGCTGCTAACCACCGTAAAGGGGACGCCGCCATAACCAGCGACTTGATTGGCGCTGTTTGCCAATCTAGTCGATTGGCTAGTCGATTGGCTGGCAGCTTCATCGGACACGCGCCCTTCGGGCGGTCTCGGCGCAGGCAGCGACCCTTTCGCTCGCGTCATCGCAGATGTGATCGGAATGATATTGTGTGTTTTAGCCATGATACTTTGGAATATGCGAAAACTAATCTGTGGTAAAGCCGCAATTTCCGCGCCAGCATGGAAAAATAAAAATATCTTATAGAATGTGGTTAAAGCAGGGCATTTTTTTGATTACCAAATAGTTATATTTGTTTCGGGTATTGCACCAAGTGGTAATGCTCCGAGATAGAGATTGACGTTTTATTTCAAATATATTCGTACTGGTTGGAAAGCTTCATCAAAATTCAGCTAGATATTGCTGGCTATTTGGCATGACATCGACGATAGAAAATTTTAATACTGGCACATAACTTGCGGAATCCTCATTGCTTCAAATTTTAAGGGTGTTTTTTATTAACCTCGAGGAGAAACAGTATGAAGAAAAAACTAATCGCAATCGCGGTAGCAGTTGCATTGGCTCCGGCTGCTGCAATGGCCGACGCAACCGTCTATGGTCGCGTGCATGTGTCGCTTGACAACGTGTCAGGCATAGCCGCTAACAAGAACAATCTGGCCCTCAACTCAGACTCTTCCCGTTTCGGCGTGAAGGGCGGCACCGATTTGGATGGTGGCCTGAAGGCGATGTTCCAGCTTGAATCCGGCGTAAACGCGGTCGGTGGAAAAGTGCCCGACGGTAACGGCGGTAACGCTACCGGCCAGGTATTCAGCAATGCGCGTGACATGTACGTCGGCCTGACCGGCGGTTTTGGTTCGGTCACGGCCGGCCGCCAGGCTGGCGCCAATCAATGGGTGTACGACTCCAACCTGTTTGCCGACCAGCTGGGCGACGCCGGCAACTTCAATTCCGGAGCCGGTGTGGGCGGACGTCTGTCTCAGGTGTTGATGTATCAGACACCGGATATGAGCGGCTTCAAGGCCGGCTTGACCATTATTCCGGCTTCCTCGCTGGATGCCGGTGGTGCTACAGGCAAGAACAGTAACGGCATCAAGCTGGACTATGGCAACGCGGGCATCGCCGCTCACTTTGCGTATTTCAAAGTCGGCACAACCACCGCTGCTGTCGATACCGATTATAAGAACACCTCCATTGCAGGCAGCTATGACTTCGGCAGCGGCATGGTGACGGCCCAGTATGTCAAAAGCACGACTGATGTTGGCGCTGCTTCTGCCACACGAAATGTCTACAACATCGGCGGCAAGTTCAATGTGAGCAGCAACAGCGCGGTCAAGGCGCAATACTCACACGCGGGTTCTACTAACACTGCTGGCACTGATGGCGCCAGCATGTTCGCGCTGGGCTTTGACTACAACTTGTCCAAGAGCGTGGGCATGTATGTCGTTTATGCGGCGACCAGCAACGATGCAGCCGGAACATACACCGTGGACGACTGGGGTCATGGCGGTAAAGCCGGTGGTGGTGCTATCCCCGGCGAAGATCCGAAAGGCTTTGGTGTCGGTCTGACCTACAACTTTTGATTCGACATACGGTTAAATCAATGTTGTTGAATACGGGCATCTTCGGATGCCCGTTTTTTATGCTGTTATCTTGTTCTTGGCCTCCGTCCCACACTTGAGCCCCCGTCCTCGGCAACCCGGTCTTTATCCGCGTGGATATCGAGTTTCTTCATTTTTTCCCACAGATTTTTGGGGCTGATGCCAAGCGCGGCGGCGGTGTTGCGGTAGTGCCAACGGCTGTGTTCCAGTGAGCGCAGGATGAATTTGCGCTCACAGTCGCGCAGATAGACTGACAGATTGCCATCGCCCGAAATTTCTTCGCTGTGATGTTCGTCCGCAGCGGGGGTATCGTCGAAAAATACGTCCGCTTCAAGAACAGGGTTTTGCGACATGATGCAAGCTCTTTCTACACTGTGTTTAAGCTCGCGCAAATTACCCGGCCATGGGTAATCGAGTAACACGTGCTCGGCAAGCGGCGAGATGGAGTGGTTTTCCTTGCTCATCAACGCACATTGATGCAGGAACTTTTTTGCGAACCAGAGGATGTCTTCTTTGCGCTCGCGCAGCGGAGGGATGCGCAATCGTATAACGTGGATACGATAATAGAGGTCTTCGCGGAAACTGCCCTCTTCGACCATCTTTTTCAGGTCGCGGTTGGTGGCGCAGATCAGATGCGCATCCACCGGTATCGGGGTTTCACCGCCGACCCGAACGATGCGCCGTTCCTGTATCGCACGCAGCAGCTTGATCTGCATCGTCAATGACGTGTCGCCTATTTCATCGAGAAACAGGGTTCCGCCATGCGCCTGTTCGAAAACGCCTTTGCGGGTGCGCGTCGCGCCGGTAAATGCGCCTTTTTCATAACCAAACAATTCGGCTTCGAGCAGGGTCTCGGTGATCGCGCCGCAGTTGACGGGTATAAAGGGTTTGTCGCCCGTCTCTTTATGGGCGTGCTGGTGGATGAGCTGTGCGACATGATCCTTGCCGACCCCGGACTCTCCGGTGATCAGGATGATATTGGCCAGACGTGCCAGACGCGGAATACTTTCCTCAATGTCGCGCATGGCGGGGGAGATGCCGAGGATACGCCGGTCGATATGTTGGTTCTTGTCTGCTGACGTTGCTGTTTGTGCAGGCGGACATAGCTGGCAAACTTTTTCGACCAGCTGGTCGAGATCGAAGGGTTTGTTGATGTAGTCGGCGGCTCCTTGTTTAAGCAGCTGCACCGCACTATCTATCGAGCCGTAGCCAGTGATGAAAATGAACGGCGGTAAATCACACTTGCTTGCGAGCAGGCGGGTGAAAAGTTCTTCGCCGTTCAGGTCTGGAAGGTGGATATCACTGATGACCAAATCGAATTTATTGCTGCTTATCGCGCGCAGTGCTCCGGCACCGGTTTGGTGCCATTCGACGCTCAAACCTTCCAGAGCGAATCGGTCACACAACGATTCGCCCATGATTTCGTCGTCTTCAATCAGGCAAATGACGGGTTGCATAGATTTAGTCACGTTACTTTTCCAGGGGCAATTGAACGGTGAACTGGGTTTTATCGGGCTCGCTCTGCACTGTGATGAGCCCCCCCAATTGTTGTACGATCTGATAGATCACCCACAGTCCCAATCCGCTTCCCCCTTCGCTTAATGAAGTGAAGGGCTCGAACAAATATGATAACTTATCTTGCGGAATATGGGAGCCGTTGTTGTAGACGTCGATAAACAGATGAAGACTATCACGATAGATGTGCAGATGAACCTGCCCATGTTGTTGCGTGGCATGGAAGGCATTCAGCAACAAGTTGATGATGACCTGACGCACCAGAGTGGAAGAAATCGGCTGAGCCTCGATGATGTCGATCTCGCGGGTGAAATTGACGTGTTTTTTTTCTATATCGGGTTGCACCAGAGTGCAAATATCTGCCACGTCGTTCAGATCGAAGTGGCGTGTTTGCGCCTTGGCCTCCACCAGCAATGCGGCTACCGTTTCCTTGATTTGCAGCAGGCCGCGCTCCAATATGGAAAGTGTTTTCAACGTGATCGGGTCTTGCTCACCATGGCGTTTGAACGTGCTGATCGCATTGAGCATGCCGCCCAGCGGATTATTAATTTCGTGCGCAATACCTGCTGCCAGACGACCGAGCGCCGCCAGCCGATCCGAGGTGATGACTTGCTGTTGCAGATGTTCTTTTTCTTTGAGTTCGCCGAGCATCGCCTTGAAGGATTTGGTCAGCTGGCCGATCTCGTCTTTGGATTCCACCAGCTCGATCTGATCTGGTTCGGGAAGATTCGGGGTGATTTTGCTCATGGTGTCGGACAGCTGCAGCAGCGGTGCGGCCATTCGTTTCCCCCAATACACGCCCAGTGGCAAGAGAACGGCAAGCACCAGCAGGGTAATCAGGACGGCAGTCCGGGCCAGGGTGTAAAAGCGCTGTTCGAAAGGTTTCTTGGAATAGCTCATGATCAGCGTGCCCAAGCGCACACCGTCGGATTGGATTGCCGTTGCCAAATAGAAGGAGTTTGACGGATGAGTTTCAATGATCGCCGGAGCCTGAGTATTCAACTCTGGCAGGGGGTTGAGCAATGACGAGAAGTCCGGCTCGACGGTTATCGGGTCGCTTAACATCGGGAATTTTTCCGGCTGGGTCGAGACGAAGACTTTGTTGGACGCATCGAGTACCAGGATGTATTCCGCGCCTTGTGCCTTGGCTTGATCCTCCGGAATATGGAACGGGGTGTTGATGATTTCGAAGGCACGCCACACATCATCATGCAGCATCGGCTCGACCAGAGTATCGGCAATTACACGTGCGATACTGCCGGCATTGGCGACCATGTTTTTGCGGAGATCACCGATGCTGCGATAAACCAGCACTGAAGCCAATATGCTGGCCGTGACGATGACCAGCACGGTCACGCGCAGCGGGATCTTGTAGCCGAGACTAATGTCCTTGAGATGCATTGAGACGTTGTTTTTCCACGAAGTGGTTCATGTCCGCGATGCTGTCGTAAAGGTGCTCGTTGCCATACACGAACCCGTCCAGATTGAGCCGATCCAGCAGGTAGCCCCCTTCTTCGTCATGCACCATGCTGAATAGCACCCGCTGCAGGGCGGCGATATCCTGTTGCGAAGCGGACCGCCCCGCTACGATGGGAGTGTGGCCGAATGGCGGAGATTCGGCCACGATGCGTGTGCGCGAGGTAAGTTCCGGGTGTGTTCTGGACAGAGTATCCCAGACGTAGCCATCTACGGCACCGCCTTGTGCCAGACCCGATGCGACGGCTTCGACCACTTTGCGATGACTCCATGTGTAGAAGAATTTGGCGAAGAATATGGAAGGCTGCGTGCCTTGTTTGGCCAGCAGATATTCGGGATAAAGATGCCCGGAATTCGAGTCAGGGTCGGAAAAGGCAAACACTTTGCCGCGCAGATCCCAAATAGAACGGGTGTTCCTGTCGGTGCTCGGGACAATAAGATAGGAATGATAAAGCGGTTTGCCATGGTAGAAAGGAACGGCGACAAGGCGCAAGAATTTCTTGTTGCGTACATAGGGGGCGCCACATATCCAGGCAAAATCAAGCTTGCCCTCATGCAGCATGTCCACGATTTCGCGGTAGCTGCCGCGCTGAACGAAGGCGATGGGGCGATTGAGATGATGACTCAGGAAATCGCGCCATTTATTGAGAAAGGCTGCCTGATCGTCCAGAAAGACCGGTGTCAGCCCGATGCGCAACGGCGGCTTGGCGGGGTGTGTGCCCGCATGCAAGGCGGTTGCAAAAGAGAGCGCCAGTATCAGCAACAGGAAGTGCAATATTTTGCTCATGCTAGCTCCGGCCATTCGCAACGGCGCAGTCCGCATGTTGTTGGGGATGATGTTTTGCAGCCGCGTTTTCGCCGCATACGTGACAAGCCGCGTCTTTACCCAGATTGCTGCGCATGATGTTCATATCCAGGGCGTTGACCGAAAGCAGTTTGCCGCCCAGCCCGCGTTCTATTCCCATCAGAAGCTTGAGCGCTTCCGCAGCTTGCATTGTGCCGATGATGCCGGCCAACGGGGCGAATACCCCAGTCGTCGCGCAACGCAGTTCCGCCGCCATGCTGTCTTCAGGGAAAAGGCAGTTGTAACAGGGGGTATCCTTGCGGCGAAAATCAAATACGGCAATCTGGCCGTGGAACTGGATGGCCGCACCCGAGACCAGTGGTTTGCGCTGGGTCAGGCAGGCGCGGTTTACGGCGTATCTCGTGGCAAAGTTGTCGCTGCAATCCAGCACGATGTCGGACTGCGCGATCAGTTCGAGCAGCCGCGCTTCATCGGCGCGAAGCGGCAGAGCGATGCATTCGACCTCGGGGTTAATTTCATGCAGCGTGGCTTGTGCAGAAGCGACTTTGGGCTGACCGACCATTCCGGTTCGATGGATGATTTGGCGCTGCAAGTTGCTGAAGTCCACCGTATCGTGGTCGCATAAGGTGAGTCGTCCGACACCGCTTGCTGCAAGATATAACGCGGCAGGCGAACCCAAACCGCCCATTCCGATAATTAGCGCTCTGGAATTGAGCAAACATTGCTGACCCTCAATACCGATTTCATCAAGCAGGATGTGGCGGCTATAACGTAGCAGTTGTTGATCGTTCATAGGCGTAATTGGACATTCTGAAAAAAATGGCAAGTTTGCGTTGGGGATGTCAGCGTCCATGCGTGGCAGATTGGGCTTTGAAGGCACTGGCTTTGTACCGCAATAACTATACCACAACAAATTTAGACAATTTTAAGGAAGGAACAATCATATTAAAAAATGAATGGAATAGACATTCATTACCAAACGGTAAATATATTGAGTCCAAAAGGTAATGTCTGGTTTAGTGCCAACTTCTTGTTGATGTGATATTGCCAATAAATTTGCTTCGCTCGCCATGCACCTAGTCCCGCAATATGACTACGGGTATTACGGCGCAGAAAAACAGAACTGGCGAGTTGCGCTTAAAGTCAAAATCGCGTTGCCCTTACCAAGAACGCGGGCAATACAAGTTAAATTCAGTTGGCTGGCAAATATGGCATGAGTAATGCTCAGATTGAGTGCGAGGTTGCTGGCGAGAGTGTCGAATATTTTCCGGTTGCTGTTTAGATTTGTTGGGTAGTTACATTTTCAGGGAGATTTCAGATGAGTGAATTGCGTATTTCATCGATAGAAACAAGAGGGGTGCCCGGTTTGAAGCGCTATGCCATGGTGATTGACCTGCGCCGCTGCATTGGGTGCATGGCATGCCAGGTAGCGTGCAAAGCAGAATATGACGTGCCGCTGGGTGTTTTCCGTACTTGGGTGCCGTATAAGGTTATTGGTAAATATCCCAATGTCAGAAAAATGTTCCTGCCGCGCCTGTGTAACCATTGTGATGATCCGCCGTGCGTGCGCGCCTGTCCGGTGGGCGCCACCTACAAGGTGGAAGATGGCGGATTCGTGCTGCAGCGTTATGAGCGTTGCATAGGCTGCAAGGCGTGTATGGCTTCGTGCCCATACAACGCCCGTTTCATGTTGCCCAAACACCGCACCTATACCGACATCACCCACGTGGTGGATAAGTGTACTTTCTGTTTTCACCGCGTTACTCAAGGGCTGGCTCCGGCTTGTGTGCAGACTTGCGTCGGCCGTGCCCGCATCTTCGGCGACGTGAATGATCCAGCCAGCGAAGTATCCTATCTGGTGAGCACTCAGGCAACGCAAGTGTTGCGTCCGGAAGAAGGCACCAAGCCGCACGTCTTCTACATCGGTGCTGACCGCAACCAGACCGAATATGGTCGCAAAGTCTTCGATAAGCAGGATGTATTGAAAGAAGATCGGGAAGCGTTCGACCGTAACCATAACCTTCACAACATCTAGGAGGGGACATCATGAATGATTACACTGCATTCTTTACCATTGCATGGCCGAGCACCTACGCCTATTACTTCTTTGTAATCGGCCTGTCTGCCGCGCTGTACTTCGTTTCCGGACTGTCCTGGTTCCGCGAGGAATTCAAGGGCCTGCGCACCAACGCGTTCCTGCTTTCCTTTGCATTGTTGGTATTCGGCGGCTTGTTGCTGATTGTCGACCTTTCGCAGCCGCTGCGCTTCCTGAACATGATCAATCCGGTTTACTGGAACATGACCTCGCCGCTGGTATGGGGCGCGATCCTGCTGATGCTGTTCGGTGCGGTATCGGTTGGCTATTATCTGTCCATGAAGAAAGGCGATGAAGCGCTTGCCAAGAAGCTGGCAGTGATCGGTTCGCTGATTGCGCTCGGTCTGCCGATCTATACCGGCTTTGACCTGTCGGTGCACCAGCATCGCCCGGTTTGGAATTCACCGCTGATGTCGGTTCTGGCCGTGTCCCTGTCGCTGGTTTCCGGCGCTGCGGTGGCATCTTTCCTGGCCAAGGGCGAAGCCAGGCTGCTGGCAAGCCTGCGCCAGATCATGCTTGTGGCGGGCGGCGCGACTGCCGTTATGTTGCTGGCGCTGATGGTGACGACCGCTTATGGCGGGTCGGCTGCCCAGCTGACTTACATGTTCATGACTTCAGGTTCTATGGGTGCTGTGTTCGTCGGGTTGGGTGTGGTTGTCGGTACGATCATTCCGGTGGCAGTGCTGGCCGCACCGTTCGGCAAGCAAGCGCCAGGCATCATGCTGGCATCCGTGTTGTTGCTGGTAGGTGGAATAGCATTGCGCTATGCGATTCTGGTCGATCCGCAAATTGTTCACACCTATTTCTAGAGATAAGGGGAGATTGTTATGTTTGAAATGACTCGTAGAACATTCCTTAAGGTCAGTGCGGGGGCAACAGCAGCTGCGGTTGCGGCGCCGAACGTGCTGAAGGCAATGGAACTCCAGATGGCCGGGACAGACATCGGCCCGGTTACCCTGCAAGAACGTCACTCCATCCCAATTACCTGCCATGTCTGCAACATTCAGGACGGCGCCTTGGCTTTTGTGGAAAACGGCCGTATCGTCAAGCTGGAAGGCAACCCGGAGCACGTTTCCACTCGCGGCAGGTTGTGCGCCAAGGGTAACTCCGGCATGTGGTACACCTACAACCCGGACCGCATCCTTTATCCATTGAAGCGGGTTGGTGCGCGCGGCGAGGGCAAGTGGAAGCGCATCACTTGGGACGAGGCGCTGGCTGAAGTCGCGCAAAAGGTGAATGCAGCTCTGAAAGAGGAGCCGAATACGGTGATGATGAAATACGGCCGTGATCGCACCGGTGGCGCCATCGAACGTTTTATCGCGACACTGGGTTCGAGCACCGTCGTGAACCATACCGCGATATGCGAATCGTCCAAGAAGATCGGCATGGAACCCACCTGGGGGCCGGACATCGAAACACCGGATTTCGCCAATACCAAGTACATCCTGAACTTTGGTTCCAACATCATGGAGGCGGCGTATTTCCACAACCCCTATGTCCAGCGCGTTATGGAAGGGATGACGGAAAACAAGGCCAAGCTGGTGACCTTCGACGTGCGCCTGTCCAATACGGCCGGACGTTCGGATGAGTGGATTCCTGTGTTTCCGGGTACCGATGGTGCGGTGGCATTGGCCATTGGTCACGTGATTCTGCGCGAAGACTTGCAGGATACAGATTTCATCGACACCTGGTGCAATGTGTCGACTGCTGAACTGAAGAAGCACTATACGCAGTTCACGCCTGAGTGGGCATCCGCCCTGTCCGGCGTGCCGGCCGAGACCATCGAGCGTATCGCACGAGAATTCGCGCTCGCCAAGCCAGCGACTACCTACACCTATCGCGGCCCGGCCAAGCACTTGTACGGTGCGTACAATGAAAAAGCCACCATGATGCTGTCCATCATGACCGGCAATATTGAAAAACGCGGCGGTTACTGTTTGCCGCGCGGTATGGGTTATAACCAGCCGCAACCCAAGCCGCCCAAGCCAACAAAGGGTAACTGGTTGTCCGATCATCCGGATTACCCATTGGCCGCCCACGGTGTGGCTCACCTGACGCCGTTCGGGATTGCGCAAGGCAAGCAGAAGATCAACGTTTACTTCACCTATATGGACAATGCGGTCTATACCAATCCGGGCGCGCAAGCGTACTGGGGCAAGGTCTATCGCGACGAAAAACTGATTCCGTACCTTGTTTCCATGAGCACGGTGATGGGCGAGGAAACCGCGCTGGCCGACATCATCCTGCCGGATTGCATGTATCTGGAACGCTGGGAGCCGGAGTCCATGCCTAACTCCCTGTGGCCGTGGCTGGGTATCCGTCAACCGGTCATCAAGCCGCTGGGCGAAACCCGCGAAACCCGCATCATTCTGCGTGACCTTATCAATGCAATTGATCCGAACGGCTCCAAGGGCATGAAGCAGTATTGGAACTTCAAGGACGGTGAAGACTACATGCACCAACAGTTCGATAACATCCCGAAACTGAAGGAAGCAGGCGGTCTCGATTTCCTGAAGAAACATGGCGTATGGCCGATCTACGGCAAGCTCAATCCGCGTACCGGCAAAATTTCTGACAAAACCGGGCGCGAGATCATCCCGGAATACGGTCTGCACATGAAAGAGGTGTCAGCTGCCGATATGGCAGGCACTACAGTAGATGCTCATGGCACGATCCATAAAAATGGCAAAGCCATCGGCGTCCGCCGCAAGGGCAAAAACTATAGCGGTTTCGGGACCGGCGACAGGCTGCTCAACGTGCATGTGGACGAGTGGGCGAAATATGGCTTTAACCCGATGCCGACCTTCAAGCAGATCCCTTGGCATAAGAACATGAAGGAAGACGAGATGATTCTGACCACCTACAAGTACAACGTGCATGTGCAGTCTCGCACGGCGTCGGTGAAGTGGCTGGCAGAAATAGTGCACAGCAATCCGGCACTGATGAACAGCGAAACGGCCGCGAAGTTGGGTGTCAAAACTGGCGATCTGGTGCGTGTTGAAAGCAAGGTCGGTCATCTGGTCACCAAAGCGGAGGTTTTCGAGGGCATTCATCCCAAGGTCATCGCCATTTCGACGGGTTGCGGTCACTGGGAATATGGCCGTCTGGCTACCCTGACACAAAAGTCAAAGAAAGGTGGTGAGTGGGGTGCAACGACCGATACCGACATCGACAACAACGTGTGGTGGGAAGACAAGGGCGTGCATCCGAACGCCATCATTCCGACGGTCGTTGATCCAATCGGCGGTTCGCAGGGTTGGTACGACACCGTGGTGAAAGTGACCAAAGCGGGTCCCGGCGATAAATATGGTGACGTACAGGCCAGCTTCGAGAAACATATTGAAGCTGCCAAGGAAACCATGCGTTATGCCTACAACGGTGACTTGCACCGCAAGATGCACCCTGAAATGGCCTCTTGGGGTGGCCCTGAAAGCGTTAAGCCGCATGAAGGCGGCGGTCACTAAAAAGAATCTTTGCTTGTGTGTGGCGGGTTTTCCTCCCCCGCTTGTGCAGGCTTAGGTGGTAGCATTGCAACAGAGCGTTCAGCCCGGCACGCAATTCCCCCGCGCCGGGCTTTTTTTAATAAAGGATGAAAATGACAACTGTTTTACAAGATGCAGCCAATGCCTTAGCAGAATTATCAAGCGATGAGCTGGTAGCCGAATGCAAGGCCAGGGCCAATATCTACCGACTGTTGGCAGGAGCGTTCCTGGAAGAGCCGACGGTGGAATACCTGAATGCGATCAGGTCGCCGGCGGTGATGGCATCATTGAAAGATATGGGAGCTGCTTTCGGGGAGGATTTCACCGATGCGCCGCTGGAAAAACTGCAAGACGAACTGGCATGCGAATATGCCGTATTGTTTGTTACGACAGGTGGTTGTCCGGCCGTTGAATCGATCAGGTTGTACGGCCGTTTTCAGCAGCAACCGTACTTTGAAGTGCGCGAGTTTTACCAGAAAGCCGGCTTCAAGGTGTCCGGTGGACGCTTTATAATGTTCGATGATCAACTGGGCGTGGAACTGGCGTTTATCGCCGAGTTGCTGGGTCGCGCGGCTGAGGCGCTTGCCTCGGGTAACCGGAATGGCTACGAGCAAGTGATTAAGGAAATTAAACGTTTCTGGGTGTTGCACACCGGCAAGTGGGTGAGGGGCTACGCCAGCTTGCTGGTACGGGCATCCGAACATTCTTTTTACCGCGAAATGGCCAAATTACTTGCCAATTTTGCCGATTGGGAACTCGACTTGCTTGGCTTGAAAGTGGATGATGTGGATGGCGGAAAATTGAAAGTGCCCAAAGCCGAGATAGAGTATGAATTTGATCCCGCTGAGCCTGTTTGCAATGCTTGCGGGAAGGGGCAGGATGATCGGGAAGAAAAGTTCCAGAAAATAGACATTTCGCTTGTCCAATCCGGATTAAAAGAAAGTTAACCGGGATGCATTATTTGTGGGACTGGGATGAACTCGACCATCACTGGAATAACAATGAGTTCGGCGAGGTTCATGACTGGCTGAATGAACGCTGGGCGCAAATAGTCAAAACAAGCCAAGCAGGTGATAAAGATCCGGATGCGCGTTTTATGCAAGGGTTGGCGTTTGCCGCGCTGGCTATTTATTTTACGCAGGTCGGCAATCAGGAGAGTGCGTGCCTGTTCCTGGATGACGCGCTGATGATCCTGCCTCAATACACCCCAAGCCACATGGGCGTCATGGTTGAACCCATCCTCGAAACATTGCATACGCTGCGCCCGGTTATTTCCTTGCTTGGGCCGGATGATGCGTGCCCATTCCAGCCCTTCGTTTACAATAAACTGATGTTCGATCGGGGTTAACCCAATGCGTAAAGAATCAAGTATGAAACTTGCCCACTGGGCAGGCGCCGAAGATTCGCCCCCGGAAGGTATGTGTTTTATACACGATAGCGATCATCTTCCCGAATCTCTGGAACGGTTCGCTGTCATCTTAGCCAACGGCACAGAGGCGCGTGCAAGTGAATTGCTGGCGATTGGCGCGGAGCGTGTGCTGCTTGCCGATGCGGCGCTGCTGGACAGCGCTGTGGTGGGGCGGTTGGTGCAGCAGCACGGCACAGGGCGCATCGGAGTCTGGCTGCCGGTGAAAAAGGCCAGCATATCCTGGTCGCTGGACAAGAAGGCGCCGAATGCGGGTTTCAAATGCATGATGCCTTCGATGGGGGTTGCAGGATGGGAGGTGTTGAAGAGTGATGGCACATCAACCGGAACGGATGCGGAATGGTGGGTGGGGCAAATGCTGGCACTGGGTGCCTCCATGGCACTGATTGGCGTGGATATGCAGGATGACGATTTGAACATCTGTGCTGGCTTGATCGAGCAGCACGGTGAAAAGCTCTGGTTCACCACGCACAAGCAGCCTGATGCCGATCTTGAGCCGTGGGTGCGTTGGGGTCAGGTCAGGCAGTTGGTTCTGCCCGCGCCGAATGAGCGTGATGAGGAAGAAATGGCGCGGATTTTTGCTGCGGCGATGGTGAAAATGGAATCGCCGGATGACGAATTGATTGTAGACAAAGCGGCGGCTAATGAACAAACAGGAACGGCGAAATGATAAAACGCATATTACCCGGTTGTTGTTTGGCGATTCTGATGATGCCCGCGCTATGTCTTGCGGCAAATGACTTGTTGCTGGGTGAAAATGACCTGGCAGCGAAAATCGAGAAAGACAAGGACTATCAGTTGTTGGATGCACGCAGTGCCGAGGCGCAAAGAATTGCACCAATCGCATTCTCGACCAGATACCAGGCGGCTATGCCGATTAGAAAGGGGTTGGTGTTGATCGTGGCAGGCACGGATGCCGCCGCTTTGGAGATTGCACAATCCATTCCTGCCGGGTCAGACCGTACGGTGTTTGCGGTGAAGGGCGGTGCAGAAGCATGGCAGCGCGTGTCGTTAAATGCCTCGCCGCCGTCAACGATGTCAAACAGTTTCGTCATTCCGATGAATACCTGCGAACCGGGTAAGCCATTGCAGGAGCTCAAACGCAACAAGCCGCAGCAGGAGTCCAAGAGCAAATAACCATGATGGCCGGCCCAAGTTTCCGAGCGAAGCATTGTGTTCGCTACAGGTACGCTTATAGCGAGTGCAATCGTTGCGCGGAAGCCTGTCCGCATGATGCGATACGTTTGTTCGATGCCGGGGTGGAAGTCATTGGCGAGCTTTGCAAAAGTTGCGCCTTGTGCGTTGCAGCTTGCCCGACGGAAGCATTGACCGAGAAAAGCGTATCCGCCAAAAGTCTGCTCGGAATCGCGGCAGATGACAAGCATCTGACGATAGCCTGCGCACCGTCCGGCGCCAGAGGTGAAGCCGTTGTCCCCTGTCTGGGTGCGATCAATGCGGTTGTCCTGGCAGATTTTTCCCGGCGCGGGATTGCGGTGCAATTGGCAGGTACCGGGCACTGTGAGCTATGCATACACGCCGCCAAGGGTCCCGATCTGTTGCGACTGCAACTCGCTGTAAGGGCCACGTTGTGTGGTGTCGGGGGAATTGTCGGGGGAATTGAAGAATGGGCGACGCTTAGCCTGAAAGATGCCGGATCGCAACTATCCGTGGAGGATGACGGCCATATAGCTTCGCGACGAAATTTGTTTCGGCGTTTTATCGGGCGCGGCATCGATGTGATGGCTGAAGTTGCGGACGCGCCTCCCGCCCCGCTTCAGGCCATCCGTGCTGCGTCACCTTTTCTTCCGGAGCGCAAAGAAGTGTTGAATGCGCTGTATGCCGGGTTGGGTGATAAACCAGTGCGGGTGGCGCGTCATCCGGTACTGCCGGCAGAGGATATGGTCATCGTTCACGGTTGTACCTGTTGCGAAGCCTGCGTCAGGGTATGTCCTACCGGTGCGCTGCAGTTGCTTGAGAATAATTCAGGATGGCGTGTGATATTTCTCGGCGAACGATGTGTGGCCTGCGATGTTTGCGCCGAGGTCTGTCAGCCCAAAGTGCTGCGCCGGCGCGAGACGGAAGATGCAGGCGTCACCAAACAGAAAGCACGGGTGTTACGCGGAGTGCCCAAGCGGCGTTGCACACGATGTGACAGGGTATTTGCGGCTGAGGGCGAATCGTCAATTTGCCCGGTTTGTTCCGGAGATGATGAGGACTTTGCGAGCATTTTTGGTTGAGGTATATCCATGAAAGGGGCCGGTGATGGAGTGGGAATTCGCACCTGAACAGGTGATTAGGGCAGAGGTTGATTATGGTCTGGAACAGTTCAGGGAAGATATGCTGGAGGAAGTTCGCCTCAACTTGAGCCAGATGGATGACGTGCAGCAGCAAAAAATCTTTTCTGTGATGTATGACCTGTGCTATTGGGTTGCAACGGGCGGAAAGTATGAAGAGTTCCTGGCTGGCCTTGATCAGGATTCATTCTTCCCCGGCTTCCTTGCCTCTATCGAGGAAAGGCTTGCACCGAACATCGAGATGCTGGGCGCGATACTCCAGCGGCTCATCATGGAACGTGTCGATGAACAGGGCATTCCGCTTGAAGCGGCACTGAAGCAGGTTTACGAATTCCATCGCCAAGTCGTGACGAAACCTCTTTTGAACTGAATCCGTTTTTCCGGCGGGTATCTATAATGAGCGATTTGACCCATTTTTCTGACGCGGGCCGGGCACGCATGGTGGATGTCTCGGAAAAACCTGGCGCCCGGCGCGTCGCGGTTGCCAGCGGGATATTGCGCATGCAGCCCGAGACGCTGGCGCGTATCCGGGCCGGCGGCATCGCCAAGGGCGACGTGCTGACGGTGGCGGACGTCGGGGCGGTGATGGCGGCGAAGCGCACCGCGCCAGCGTGGCGCTGCTCACCATCTACGACATGTGCAAGGCGATCGACCGTGGGATGCGCATCGAGTGTATCCAGTTGGAAGAAAAGCGCGGCGGCAAGAGCGGGACTTGGCTTAGGGAAGAATTGGGGAAGCGCCGGGAATCAACCCACACGAAGCTGTAGGAGCGCAATTTACCTC
>Ga0315268_10003599_pt1 | contig 17051 bp, 10 predicted proteins | sample C1_top_MG_FD_204535 | JGI IMG/M metagenome (GOLD analysis project Ga0315268, IMG submission 204535) | Sediment microbial communities from Yellowstone Lake, YNP, Wyoming, USA - C1_top | ecosystem: Environmental > Aquatic > Freshwater > Lake > Sediment | place: USA: Wyoming | collected 2017-08-01
TCTTTTGTTTTTCCCATCAATAAATATCTTTTTTGAGCCGACAAGTTTTTTTGCTTTTTCTATTGCCGCAGTGGACGGCATTTTCCCTTCTTTTTTGGAATTTTTCCAGAGTTCGATCAAAGGCAGAACGGTAATGTCAAAAGCGCCGGCTGAAATTTCCGAATAATATTTTGAAATCTTCATAAGTTCAAGCATCTCGCTGCTGACGGCATCTATACCTGAACCGTTCAGTTTTGACACCTCAGAATCGGGTATAAATACGGAAAATATTTTTTCAAGCCGCGATATCTCATCGAACGCTTCAGAAATCGATTTTCCGGCACTGCTCTCGTCGCGGGCAAATATTTTTATCTCAAAAACAGTGCCCATCAGCATTCTCTTATCGGAGAACTCTTTCAATCCGCCGCCGCATCCGGAAAGCACTAACGCACATATCATAAAAACAATAATCGTATTTTTCATATTATTGAATGTAAATTCTCAAACGCATCTTCTTCCGTCTGATGCCAGTTGAGAATTTTTTCCCGTAAATTAAAAAGAAGCGGGGCAGCATCGTTTTTCTTAAGATATTCCATCGCATCTTTCATCAGACAGTCAATTTTTATATTGATATTTTGAAGTTTTGAAAACGACTCTGCGCCCGCCTCCTCAAATAATTTATTTTTCTCTATAAACAGTTCCCTTATTTTTTTGAGCGGATATATCCCGTCAGGGAGCGCGGCGGAGGCAACTTCACTTAATTTCCGGGCGGATTTTTCAAACATTTCGGCTGAAACTTTAAGCTGGGGTTCCCTCAGAATATCCGCCGACTCCGTCAAAAATTTCGAATACATAGACCTGAAACCCCGGCCGCCGGTACCGCCTATTTCGATGTAAATAAATGTGTTTAAAAGGCACCCCAGAAGATTTTCGCCTTTGAACCGGCTGTCCCATTCAGTCACAATTTCCGCCCATTTTTTGATGCCTTTTAACCCGAAATTACTTATCGGCGGGTTGAACATCGTCTCACAGGACTCTTTTATGCCCTGATTTATACCGTTTTCAAGGTCTTTTATTTTTTTAGGATATTTTATTTCCATAAGCCCGTTTCTTGCGGGAAACGGCGGAAATTCAGAGCAGCGGGCATTTTTAAAATCTTCAACACTCACAGTAAAATATGTCTTGCCCCGGTCTGATATATACACAATATCTTTTTCTTCATCAATTCCGAATACGACTACGGAATGGCCGCCGAAATGTGCGTTGGAAGGAAGTGCTAGATAAGGAAGGAAAGCCATATCCACAAAGACATAGACCGGCTCGCCGGAAGATAAGATATTTTTTAATTTTTCATAACTTTTTTTTGAACTTTTTGACCGCCAAAGGCAGGCGCTGCCTCCGGTCCTTTGGCATATTTTTTCGACGAATTCCACTATATTTGAGTTGCGCATACCGACAAAAGGCGCCGGCATATTTTTAGAATACCAGTAAATAAATCCGATGCCGCCGCCCAGACCGAGCATCATCTCTTCGGACAAATTGAGTCCGTGAAATACGAACATATTCTTAAGAGATGACGATTGGCAGTGTCTGCCGCCGAAAAACCTGAACTTATCCAATATTATTTTATCGGTCATGGTGCTATTACAGAAATAAAAACGGAGGCGGAAGGATTTGAACCCTCGATACCGTTAAACGGTATACTGGTTTTCAAGACCAGCGCCATCAACCACTCGGCCACGCCTCCAACTTCGTCTCAACTATTATTATTGCCATTTTTACCGTCTAAGAAACACATTTTTTTCATTAAGAACCTTGTGGAACCTAAAAGAACCAGAAAGAACTAAAATGACAGCTTGTAATACCAAATTAATACCAAAATACTTTAAACCTTTAAAAGAGCCTTTAGGGCACTAAACTGCTTCTGCCTTTTCTAATGTAATACGATTTTGCGAATTCTATTAAATTCTGTCTGATTTGTCAAGGTTTTTTCGGTATACTTTCCAACACTATTTTTTGTCCGGAAACTTTTCATCCGCCGGCACACCGCCCAAACCCCAATTTTCTTTTTCAACTTCGCTGATGATCACCTGAACGGCTTCCGGTGGACAGCCAATAGAATCCACCACATATTTACCGCTCTACCACTATTTTTACCGTCTTTTTACCTTCGGGACTGGCTATAAACACAAGATACACGCCGCTTGCGACATCTTTACCGGCAGTGTTTTTACCGTCCCATGTTGTTTTACCGTTTTGTGTCGTATAGTCCACCTCACGCACAAGTTCGCCGGCAATCGTATATATTTTTATATCCGCAGTCATCGTAAGATTGTCAATAACAACACCGGCGGGATGCCGTTTGGGATTGAACGGATTGGGATATATTTTTACGGAAGACAAATTATCCGCGGGGACAAGTTGTAAAATCGCAAATTTTGATAAATGATTGGTTCTTCCGACGACTTTACTCTGGTAGGGATATGTGGTTGAAGGTAACGGTATCCATCTCTTATTTGTTTCGTCATACCTGCCAATAATAAATTTTGACTCATCAAAACCTACAATATTGCTGGCACGGTAGGTTATAGTTATCGTTATTTCCTTTGACGGCTGATAACCCTTATCATTCGTTATTTCTATTGCTACATCTGTGACAACTTTTACCGTCGGGCGGTCGGAAACGGGCGGAGTCGTGGTCGTTACTGTTACTCTTACTGTTTCCGCAAAAGTATTTGCGGATATATCCACCTTTACCCATCCTGTCTCAGTTTGTAATGTAATTTTTGCCTCTTCCTTCGGGTCAACAGATGGTGTCGTTGAAAACGGCAATTTTATTTCAAAACCATTCTGTAGTGTCCCGCTCATTGAACCTGTTGTTACAACAACATTCCAGTAGCCCGTTGCCTTGTCGATTAAATCAAAAGTGCAGGTAATCTGAGTTGAACTTATAACAATAACATTACTGCCAACTATATCCGTCTGACCCGACTTGCTCAATTTCACCTGACAGCCAGATACGAATCCTGAACCCGAAAGATTTGTTATGCTGACCGTCCCGGTATTATAGCCGGAATATGGGGTTATTGCGAATAATTCAATAACAAACAAAGTGGTTGCGCTGACGACACCGCTTGGCTCGGCGCTTATCGCATTATCGCCGTTATAGCCCCACAGACGATACAAATAAGTCGTGTTTTGTGGCAAACCCGTATCCATAAATGTGGACAGAGCGTAATAGTCTGTCGTAGCCATCCATAAACCGCTGCCGGACAATGAGCGTTCTATCTTGAACTTGCTGCCGCTGTTGGCATTCCAAGATAAATCTACGGTTGTGTTGGCTACGCCGGTAACTGTCACGCCTGCCGGCGGACTTGCCAATGTATATTTTGCCGCCATATTGGAATCAGCGGATTCGCCGGATAAATTATACGAAACAACATATCTTGAATATTGAGTATTCGGGTTTAAAGAAATTTCCGTCCAGCAAGTTGTATTGGCAGATAATGTTTTGATTATTCCGCCGGTTGATGTTTTTACACGATACCCTAACTCGCTGCCGTTGTTATCGCTCCAAACCCATGTAATAGCAGTTGTAGAATTAGCAACACCACTAAGACCGGTAGGGAGACCCGGCAAGTTAACGATACTTATTATTCCGCTCGGCGTATCGTTCAACACACCGTCAACATTATATGACTTCACACGATACCAGTATGTCGTATCACCCGACAAAGTTGTATCCGTATAATTTGTTCCTGTGATATTGTCAGACCACTGTTTTATGTATTGCCAGTTGACAGGCGTTGTTGTGCCAGTTGACCGTTCTATTGCATAACGCGTCGCACCTGCATCATTCCACTGTATTGTTGATGAGGTCAAATATACATTTACAGGACTTAACCCGTTTGGCGCCTCGCTTAATGTCGCCTTCCAACTCGGTGAAAGATTTGTTGTCGCATTCATATTCTCCCAATTCTTTGCCACTACCCGTGCATAATATGTAGTATTAGGTGTAAGCCCACTGATTACCGCTGATTGGTCAACGCGGATTGCCGCTGATAATAAAACTGTCCCGCTGAAATCAGATGCTGTTGATACCTGTGCGATATACACCGTATCATTTGAATTTGCCGGATTTTCTCCTGTCCCCCATGTCATTGCAAGAGTGGAAGTTGAAGCAATCCCCCATGCGGGACCATCGGGCGCTGAACACAGTGTCGCTCTTGTAAATGTGTTTGACCAATCGCTCTCATTTAATACACTATCCCGCGCTTTAACGCTAAAATAATATGTGGTGTTAAGTGCGATGGCGAGCGGCTGCGTGGCAGAGCCAACAAACCACTCACTGATTGTGCTACAAGCCGTCTCATAATTGCTTGATGTAGAATACTTTATTCTATACGGGCTGTTATGTAGCCCGCTCAATCCATCATTCGCACTAACATTTACCGTTGATGAAGAAGTATGGGCTGTAACCCCTGTTACACTCACACCTGTCGGGGCAGTTTTGTCATATTTAACTATGAAAGTCCTCTCCATTCCCCAGGTACCCGCTCCTTTTTTAGGTCTTACATGAAAATAACTGGTGCCTTCCGTAAGAGTGACATTGTCAATATACGGAGTTGTAACATTGCTTTCGGTGCCGTCTATGGTGTTGCCCGAATCATTGTTGTATTCGTAGAAAAAAGCATCGTCTGATATGGAATTGGGGTCTGTCCAGGAGAAAGATACCTTGTCGTCAGAACCCGTATCCGAGTATTTAAACCAGGTATTTGAAGTAAGAGCAGTTCTGTTTGCCGAAGAAGATCCCGCATCCACAGCAACTATGTCGGGTGTGGTGTTCTCGTATTTATAACAGAAAGTCCTCTCCGTCCCCCAAGTTCCTGCAACGGTCTTCGGTCTGACATGGAAATATCTCGTGCCTACAGTAGCAGACCGGTTATCTATGTAATTATTGGTTGTACTGCTTTCCGTGCCGTCTATGGTGTTGCCGGAGTCAGTGTTATCTTCATAATAAAATGTATCATTAGAAAGCGAGTTTGGGTCAGTCCATGTAAAACTTATTTGTTCGTCGCCGCCGGTATCTGACAAATTGTACCATGTTTCTTGTGACCATGATGTCCTGTCACCACCGGAAGGTCCTGCTTGAACCGCAACTATGTTAGGTGTTGTGCCATCAAATCCCAATTTTGCAGTTCCGCCGACGCCGAGCACTGTTGATGTTGAAGAAGTGTTACCTGCGCTGCCCTCGCTCCATACCTGCCACCAGTATGTGCCGTTATCTGTTAAAGTAGTCCATTGATAGCCGGTTGTTGCCGGTGTCAAAAATTGAGATGTTGTTGCAAAAACCAGAGGTGTCCAGACGGCACTTCCTCCTGATGTCTGTGAGGTTACCCATAAATAAAACTTTGTATTTGATACATTGCCAGCGAGTGTAAAAGACGAAATTATCGTTGTTGAATTTGTCCACTGCAGTGATGTAAGTTGCGTCGTCCCGGCAATCTGAGTAAGCCCGGATGGTGTACTTGGTGAGGTAGTGTCAATTTTTACAGTCCATTCAGCAGATTCTCTTTCATTATTTACATTATCTACTGCTTTTACATACCAAGTATGAACACCAGTAGTAACAAAAGTTATGGTAGAAGTTTGACTTGATGAGATATTATCTTCTTTGAGTGAACCATCTATCCAGAGTTGATATTTATCTAATCCTGAACCACTGTCAGCACTTGCTTGCCACTGGAAATTAACTGAATTGGTATTCTGCCAGGAATTGTCTGCTGGGGCAGTTAAATCAAAAGTGTTTGGTGGAGTAGTATCAATTCTTACTGTCCATTCTTGGTTAGATTGTCTTTCATTATTTATATTATCTATTGCTTTCACAAACCAGGTATGGTCACCGGTAGTAACAAAAGTTGTGGTAGAAGTTTGGCCTGCCGAGATGTTATCTTCTTTAAGTGAACCATCTATCCAGAGTTGATATTTGGCTAACCCTGAACCACTGTCAGCACTTGATTGCCACTGGAAATTAACTGAATTGGTATTCTGCCAGGAGTCGTCCGCTGGTTGAGATAAATCAAAAGTATTTGGTAGCGTAGCGTCTTGTATTGAAAATACGGTTCCTGACCAGTTAGTAGACAAATTACCAGCGTTATCTTCTGCTTTTGTGCGGTAGTAATAGGTTACCCCATCAAGTAAGTCAGTAAATGTCCAGTTTGTTCCAGCTGTCCAGATATTCGAACTTATCCAGACAAATCCAGAACTTGATGACGATTGCACATTGTAATCCTTTATTCCACTGCCAATATCACTGCCTGCACCCCATGAAACTTGGTTACTTGTCCCTTGAGTATATAGCGGTTCATCAGTCATTGTGATATCAGAAGGTAGAGTGGTATCAAGAGTAATGGTATCTAAAAATACAGCGGTATTACCGGCATTATCTTTTACTTGATAATATACTGTATTCAGTCCATCACCTGTTTCTAATGTCCATGATTTAGTTAGTACCAGCGATTCCCATGATTCAGTATCCCAAACTCCATCATTGCTGTATCTTACTTCTTTAACTCCGGAAGTTCCATCCACATAAGTTAAACCAAGAGCAACAGCGGTTGAAGTTGAATAAGTTGCACCGGCATTTATGCTTATTGAGCCGGTGGGTGGAGTGGTATCCCAAATGAAGGTTCTTTCATTGTAGGCACTATTCCCGGCATTATCAGTGACGGTTAATATTAGCGTATACTCACCGTCAGTATCTGCAGAGATTGTTGTATCCTCAGCATCCGGTGTGCCGAAGGCGATAGTGCCCGGACCCGCTGTTTTTGTCCATAACCAGGTGGCTATACCACTTGTTGCATCTGAGGTGGTCGCCTCTTGATTAACTTGAGCATTAGTTATTTTGTCTGAACCAGCATCAACGACTGGATTAACTGTGTCAACATAAAAAACTTGTGATTTTGCGTCTTCAGTGTTACCGGAAGTATCGTTTGAGAAGTAATATAGCGTATTAATCCCTTCCGGAGCCGATATTGTTGAAGTATAAATGTTATATGACTCCGTTGAGTTCCATGAGTATGATGTAATTCCGATTTCGCTTACCGACAAAGTAATTATTGGTGATGTTATATACCACGAATTGTTTCCATCGGGTGTGGATGGAATTGAATTCAAAGATGTAGTTGGTGGCACAGTATCATAGAATCTATAATCTACATAATCACTAACTTTGTTACCTATTCCAAGCGGATTCGATACAGAATGATAAGGTCCTGAGTAATCGCCCCACCAGTTGTATTGCGCATTTACCATTATTGCTGGACTTATATTTTGCACGCCGAAATTAGTATTACCATAAATATCATTACTGTTTATTGGAGATCCTCCAATCAGTGGATTTGCATTTGATGCGCAGTATACACCGATACTGTTTGCAAATATTTTGTTTTTGAAGATATTTGGATTTGCTTCTGCGCCGGTTACATATATTCCATAGTTGGTATTGCCTGTGATTGTGTTGCTGCTGATAACAGGACTGCTGTTATTTGTATAGATAGCTGTATTGCTGTTGTTGCTTATTGTATTCATACTTACCGTAACACTGCTGCCGGCGTTTACAAGGTAAATACCATGATTCCCGTTGTTCTGAATCGTATTGTTGCTTATGTTATGTATGCCACCGCTATCCTGTACCCATACCCCAAATCCGCTGCTGTTACTTATCGTTGAATTGGTTAAATTAAAGCTGCCTGTGCCTGTCTTGTAAACAGGTGCAAAATTGGTGTTCAGGTAAGTTGGCCATTGGTCATTTTCGTAATGACCAATGGTGTATCTGATTATTGAATAGTCTATCGTTGCCACGCCGCCATCTCTTACGTGTATGCCGCGCCACCATCCGGCCGCAGGAGTGGACGCGCCGCCATCTCCGTTGGTATCACCGCCAACTGTGTCATCACGGTAGTCGGTAAAGTAAATCTCATTCCCTGATGTGCCCGTGGAACTTAATGTGCCGTATATGGACAACCATACGCCTTCTGCTAATTTGACTACCACCCCCGGTTCAATAGTCAAGGTTACACCGGGATTTACATTAATAGCATTAGCTACATAATACGGACTGTCTTCTAACCTCCAAGTTGTGTCTGTTAAAATATGGTTAGTAATTGTTGTGACTGCCCTTGCAATACTTGTTTGCATAACTAATAAAATGAGAACAACTGCGAAAATAGAGATGGTTCTGAGTTTCATTTCATTCTTCTCCTCGACTTCTTTTTGATATTCAATATGAATCGCCAACTAATCGCCAATATCGCCAAGTTTTTGTCAAGGGATTGATTGCTTTCTATCATTAGCCCATTATGAACCGATTATGAGCCCTTTTGTCCGATATGTCCGATAAATATCCCGTTTTTATTTTATCTGCCTTTGTTTCTTCACTGGCGGGAGAAAGTTTTCACCGGTTACGATACTTTTTCCTGTTTTCTGTTCCAGTTCAAGCCGTGCTTTTTTAGCGATTTTTCCGCCCTTTTTTCCGGCTTCGGCATTTTCCGTCATGCCGCTTGCGTCAACGCTTTCGGCAATGTGACGGGTGGAAAGCTCCGCAAGCGCAGTAAAAATCAGTTCCGCTTCACTCATGTGATCGCGCAGATTATGTGTCTTCAGCCCTTTTATTTCCTTATGCTGCTTGACCGAAACCCCACTCCATTCCTGATGGATAATATTTGTAAGAATGGCGTACTCATCTTCGCCTTGTATTTCGTGATCTTTCCAGTAATCGGTGAGCTTATTGCGGGTCTCTTGGCCCATCATCCGCTGTTGTATCCACTTTTCACTTCTGCCATGCTGCTTCCAGTATTCACGGGCACGGTCAAGCGAACGGGCAGGGTCGCTCATATCCTGAATGCGTTCATAACCCACTTTGGCAAGCCATAACTTTATCGGTTCTGCTTTGGGACTGGGTACAGATTGAATGAGCCTAAACAATGTTTCCGGATTGGCGACATCAGTCAGGTATTTTTTCCCATCGGCGGCTTCCAGTTTCAGTAGGTGACAATTTGTCACCGACTCGTTACCTTCCCTTTTTAGCCGCTCTTTTAGCTTGTTCCAATATTTTCGTGCGGTTTGATAGTCAGCTTGTTCAATAAGCGCAGCAATTATATCCACCACCGAAAAGAACCAAGTTTCTGTTTTTTCGTCAAACACACGGCGGATTTTGTAGTTTTCAAAAACGGCTAAACTATTATCAGTCATTGCTATCTTCCTCCACGCAATCTAAATCGATTCAATGGTACACGTCATCTGGCATTGTTTAGTATTGTAACACTTTTTCATTATTTATTTCAATTTTTGGCTTTACAGCATCTCCATGCCCGCTTTATTTTAATATACCAAAATCCACGATAAAATTCTTAGATATTTCTTCCATAAAAACCAGCTTATACATCTTTATGGCACCTTGACACAACATGTATTATGTATTAGGTCGATGTTAATGTTTTAAAATTAGATGCTTTTAATTTTGTTTTACGAGAAATCGTTCTTTTCATTAAATCTTTTCTTATTGTTATAACTAATTCACCAAGAGCATTTTCCCTTTCTTGGTCTGTTGCTTTATTTTCAAGTAAAGTATTAATGAAATTATAACCTTTTTGAATTACTTCGTCAGGACAATACAACCAACAAAGGTTTAATTGATCAATAAATTTATTTTTCAATTCCTTTTTTTCGCCATCATTCCATGATAGATAAAACCCCTTTAATGATTTAATTAATTCTTTGTAATTTTCTTCTTTGCGTTGATACTCTTCCCATGCCCTTTTTCTTTTCTCATTAAAAAACCAAACAATGATGGCACTAATTAAGGGCAAGACTATTTGAATAGAATTCAAAAAAGATAGTAATTTATTCATTATTTTACCCACCTAACGACTGAAATCAGTCTCGGATGCCACGTCAGCGACGACGGCGGATGGAGCGAATTGTTGGGCCAACACCGCAAAAACGTTATGGGCACTCAGGCAGACTCAGAAGGTTGTTTGGTTGCTCACCATCATTCTGCGTTTTAAGGTATTTGTTACCAGCTGCACTCTCGGCAACGATTACCCAAACGGAATTGCCGCCAACGCTCACCCAGAATTGCCACTTCCCTGATTCAATTCCGGCTATGGCATCTGGTTGCGTGAGCTTCCAGCAAGTGCCATCAGCGTTTGTACCGCCGACATGAGTTATGCGCTCATGCGGATTGTAGCGATCGCTTTTGTTGATGCACTTGATTTGATGATTGTCTGCCATTTGATACTCCTCCCTTTAGGCCCAACATATATTAGATTGCCTAAATATTTCTGCAAATATTGCAAGTTTTGCAATGGACTGCCCCCATGTGTTTTTATTCCAACCAGTAGCTACTTTTTCACCTCTCTGTTTGGCGCAGTCCGCATATATTCTATAACTGCTCCCCTCGTTAAACGCAATAATGCTTCGTTAGATGGTTTTATCGTTTTCATTGTTTAACTTGCCTGAGATGTGTTCTATCTCAAAATAGCCTTTTAATTCCAAGTAGCGAAAAATTGGATAGCCTATATTTTCGAAATAATTCGATTTTTCTGAGAAACGGACTACTATAGCATCTGCAATTTTCTTATCTTTAACGTTTCGAAGCCATAAATCCAAGTTTAAATAATAGGATTTTCCTAAATTGTCAAAATATTGAATTAAAACCTGCTGTGTGACGTGAGTCAAATCCATAGGTTCATTGTAACCAAAACGGATAACTAACGGGATTGTCTGTCCTGGTTGAATATGAACAAATCCGGGACGTGCAAAAATCTCGTCTCCGTTTGATGATTTAAAACGTACAACCTTTGCATAGAACGCAGCGCCAAGTCCGATATTCTTAATGCCTAAAAAGAAAAGCGTGTTGTGTTCAATGGGGTCAGATATCGGATATTCGAAGTTCCCAGTGAATAATGAATGTGTCGGGTCTATAATATTGCTAATTCGTATAGGGATAAGTTTTGACTTCTGAATAGTCTTGTGTTGTTCACGGGTTTCCTTCCATAGCCAATAAGTGCACATGGCTAAAGCCAGTGTACCAATAGACATAATAAAGGTACTAATTACGAGTATAGGGTTACTGTTCGTTTGAAAGAATGAATACAGCGTTCGACAAAATGATGTGGTCATATAATTATAGTCCCGTAGTTTTAGCAAAACGCAAGTATATTAACAAAAAATTCTATTTTACCGGAAAGAGAAAATACCTGAATATCCTTTATGCTTTTCCCTCTTCAAAAATATTTTTAAATGTGCCATCTTTTCCCATAATTCGAATTATGGGTTTTTCTTTTACAGAGCTTGTTTTTGGCAATATTTCTTCAATAAGAGTGGTGAATTTAACCATATTGTTTGCTCCAATAGAAGTATTTAGTTTGTCATAAAGTTTTGATAAAAATTTATCGCCATTAATAAAATATGCTGTTCGCAAGATTAAATACAAAATTGATATTTCGGGATTACCTCTATTCAAGCTCAAAATTGTTGCATTAACCCATGCCTCAATGTCCCATCTTTGAAGCAAGCCACACATAGCAAAACTAATTGTGGCATTTTTAGTATTACCCGATTTATTACATTCAACGCCTAAGTTAAACCAAGCTAAGCCACAAAGCATGTCCATTGCTAAAGATGATTCTATTAATTTAATAACATCCGGTTTATCTACTTCATTAAAATCGAGAACAGTAATTGCTTCCTTTATTCGTCGGCTTTGCTCTTTAATCCCAGTAATTTCTATAGAATTACGAAGACAAAACATCTTAAGTCGCCATTCGTCATAATCTCCTTTATTTGATTTGAGAAACTCTGAAAAAGCATCAAGTGATTGTTGGTACTTGCCGCTATGCATTAACGCATCGGCATACAATGGCTTTATATTGTCGTCGGCACTTTTATCTAACGCCATTTTATATAGCATTGATGAAAAATGATATTTTTCATATTCAAATAGAGCGCCGCCGAGTTCCTTATAGTAATAGGCTCGGTTTAGATATGTATTATCATATCGCCTTGCCTTCAAATAATTTCTAATTGCTTTTTGATATAACCCTCTGCCACGATAGTGATTCCCAAGATTATAGTAAGATGTTCCTATAAGAGGGTTGAGTCCTAAAGCTAAATATTTATTGAGGCATTTTTTTAAAAAATCTTCAATTTTACCCACATCACAAAGATTGCTTCCGTGAATAGCTGAAACAAGTGTAACCATTTCTATGCTATTGTCTTTTTCAGTAGGAATTAAATCGCTTATTACATCCATGATCTCCCCAAAATAAGATGTATTGAGAAGATAAGGTATTAAAGAAATTAGAACTTCCCGTTTGTGAACAAACCTTGACTTCAATTTGTTGTCCATTACAATTTGAGCTGCCATTTCACATTGCCCTATTTGAACCAAGTCGATAGCGCAACCTATCAGAGTATCTGCGACTATACCTTCAGCAAAACCGTCATGTTCTCTTTTAGTGATGTTATGAAAGGTACATTCTTTGAACGAAGATAGGCTTATTTTTAACTCATCTCCACTTAGAGAAGCTTGAATAAGTATATCTTTTAGGTCACTTTGAAATACTAAATATTTCGGGTACTCGTGAAGAACTTTGCGCAAAGAAGAAACTAAGACACCTTTGGGAATTCCATTTACAATGTCATCTTTGATGAGAAAACCTATTGGAATTGGAAATTTTATTCCCCCATTTTTTATAAATCTAATTTTTTCAAGATATTCCTTCACATTATCGGGCGATTTTTCATTCCAAATATTTTCTTTATTAAATGATACTTTTATTGTTTTTGCATTTTTCTTTGAATAAAATTGGTCTATCTCAGAGGCCCATGTGGAATAGAAGCGATCTTGAGATTCAGCATATCTAACGATAAGCACTGGTATATCAAGACTTTTATAATATTTTAGCGCTTCGATACTTAGATCAATTTTTCTCATCACGGGATCTTTAATAGATTCTGTTGCTTTCAGTTGAACAAAATATAATAGCCCTGTGGCATTTCCATTTTCGTCAAAGATTTCTACTTCAGCATCTATCCCGTAGTCTTTGTCTTTCTCTCGAAAGACCCATGCCCTCGGAATAGCCAAGTTGTACTTTGCTTTTGATTGATCTTCTGTCTGATGTTGTTTTGGTCGTTTTGACATAAATATAATCACTGGAACTTGAAACATATTAGCACAAATCAGCAGTGGTGATCCGACGATGAAAGTATATAAGATAAATAAGCTTTTGTCAAACAACTTTTAGAAGCCTTTTTTAGGCATTTATCCATCCCCGTTTAGCAGGATAAAACTTTGCTGTGTATGCGGAAAGTGTTTCCGACGGCGACAATTTTCCGGGCGTAGATATCCTGGCAAGTTTTTACTGAACGAACAACTCCTGGGCAAATCAGTGCGACGAAGTCGGGGTGATTTCCCGAGCGTTCAGTAATATCTTGCCGAATCTTAGCACCCTGGGAAATATTCGTGTTTTTTGAGCCATCCTGGCAACGCTTTACGCATTTTCATATTAGGCACTTGTTTGCCTAATGTGAAACTCAAGTTTTATTCTGATAAACGCATCGAAACCAGTGGAACGGCGGACTGGACTAAATAAAACAGGTGATACCGCAAGGTACCACCTGTATAAAAGTCACTTATTCCAGATTTCATCTCCTATCTTGATATTGCCATCTGAAAATATGGCAATAAGTCCGAGTTCATCACGCCAGAACTTCCGCGTTTCTAAATCCGGTTCATTCAACATAACTTCCCAGCCGCCACACTTTTCTGAACTTCTTTTTTCCGAGCCCCTGTTATTCTTAAACATTTTGCGCCTCCTTTCACTTTCCCGAAGGGCGCAGAGGCTCAGTTTCAACTTTTATCCTGGAGGTGAACGGAGAGGCCGACGAAGTAAGTTGAGAACTGCCGAATGATAAACTATAAAAGGAAATTGGAATAAATAGGGCTTCCTGCCGAAAATAATACGCTCCTGCCGACAGGTTACTGTCCTGGCGAGCGTAGTATTATTCCGGCGAAGGGGTTCCGTGTTTATGCCGAGAAAACTTTTATGGTTTTTCGTTCCTGGCGCTGCGAGTTGAAGGAGGCGCAAAATGTTTAAAAATAACATCTTAGAGGAAAAATAGACATAAAAAAAGCGGCGTTTTAAGATATTGAAGGATTTACGGATGGTGAGATGAATGTCCAAGGATAAGTTTTATTTACCCCGTTAGAGAATACCGTTGGCTCCTACCAGCGGTATAAGACATTTTTGGAGATGGTGGTATACATCTGTAATCGTTAGCAGATAAAGTTCTCTAACGGGGTTTACTGTAAATGGCAATGTGATTTTGTAACGATCTGGCAGATGTCGGAAAAAGTAGTGTTAAAATTTCAGTTTTGGTTTGTGTCAAAGAGTCATTTTGCTTTTAAGTGTCAGGGAATGGGATGCTTTAAGAATATTGTAGGATGTTGAAATTGTAACGAATTTTGGCGGGGTGTTTTTTAACTTGTAGTGCAACATCTATTACAATTGTTTTATTTTAATGTCAATAGAATGAAAACCCCGAGGCATAGGAAAATTATTCCATTCAGCAACTTTACGGTACCCAAGTGCCGCTTGTTGAAGTTCTCGATTTTTTCAGACCTCACTCCCGTAAAAATCAGAACAAAAACAACAAGAAGCGGCAGTACGAAAACAAAACAATAAAGCAGAAGCATGATAACGGCCCGGAGCCGCAACTCCGGTATGCTCAGTATGTAAATAATAGTAGGAAAATATATCTGACCGGTACAAAAAAATTCGATGATAGACACAAGGAAGCCTACGACAAAGCTGAAAATTATGAAGTGTCTGAAATTTGCAAACTTTTCAACGATCTGAAATATTTTATTGAAAAATCCGAACGGAAGTTTCAACAGCAATTTGGACGGCTTTTTATTTCCTATCCTTAAAGCCGAGTAAAAATCTATAAAACTCAGGACAGACAAAAATATTGCAAGTATGCCGACTATCAAATAGAATATTTTGGCAATAAATGAATATTGCCCTATTACGTTTACAAATTTGAGAAGACCTATTCCCATCAGAAAATATGCCGAGAACACGCCAAATGTAAAATTCAACCCGGTAAGAAGTACTTCCCTGTTCGACCGTTTCAGCGACAAAGCAGCGTAAGATACAAAAAAAAGCAGAACACCGAAGGCACAGGGGTTTACACCGTCAATCAGAGCAGCAATTAATACCGGCAATATTTTGAAATTTTCGAAACGGTTTCTTATTTTCGACTTGGCGTAATCATGTAGTTTCGCGGCTTTATCCCATGGCGGAATTATATCTTTCAGCGCAGAACCTTCAAAATTTACGGCAGCGATTATATTTTCGGCAGTTATATCAGCACTTGAAAGATACCGGTCTCCGCTAAGACCGGCTAAAAACAAAACCGGAGGAGAAATTGATATGTTATCCCCTATCTTGTATGAAGATATCATCGCCTCCAACAATACCCTGTTTTCCCTTTCAGAGGTGTCAAATTCACGGACGGCGAGGTGTGGCGAAGATTTCTTTACGCCTTCCAGCAGACTTTTTACCTTTGCACACTCTCCGCACTTGGAAGAATAAAAATAAGCTATATAAACAGGCGGGTAGGAATCTTGACGTTTTACAACGCTATGGTAGTCGGGAACAGTTTTCTGATGAGTATTAGGAATTTCCAATATTTGCGGGTGCGTTTTTTCAACAGATGAGCCGGAAACTACCTGCCCGTATATTTCAAACTTTTTTTCTTCGGAAGGCAATGAAATATACACTATTTTTTTAAAATTGCCGAAATTTTCCCGGTTTGAATCAAAAACCACTCCGACTTCAATTTTGCCGTAAGGTGGCAATGATTTTTGATATGGTTCTATCGAAATACAACCGCAGTCGCCATAGATTCTATTAATCGGCAGAGATTCAGAAGATGGATTAAATATTTCAAAAGAACGCTTAATTATCTCACCTGACTTTACCTTATACAAATTTAAAGAAACTGGTTCCAATATAATAGCGGCGAACAACGGACGGCAAAAAAGAATTATCCCTATTACAAGCGCATATTTTTTCATTTTTGTTTAAAACTGGCTTTCATACTACGGGACTAATAACATTCTTGAATTGCATTATAGGATGATTATATTGCTCTTCAAGTAAATATCTGCTCTGCCCTATAAATATCCAAAATATTATTTTTTATTTTATCCCTCACAGTCCTGAAAGCATCCAAAATTTCCTGCTCAGTTCCGGCAGCACTGGCTGGATCCTCTATGTCCCAATGAAGCCGCACGGCATTGCCCGGAAAGAAAGGGCAGTTCTGTTTGGCGGATTCACATAAGGTAATTATGTAATCGAATTTGTTTCCGGCAAATATGCTTATACTTTTTGATTTATGTCTCGAAATGTCTATGCCTATTTCCTTCATCACCATTACGGCATATTTATTCACATCCGTTGGCTGTATTCCCGCGCTAAATGCCTCTATTTTGCCTTTTCCGTAAAAGTTTGCAAAACCTTCAGCCATCTGGCTTCTGCACGAATTACCGGTGCATAAAAATAATATTTTTTTCATACAAAATATTTCTTTTTGAAAAACAAAGCAAGATTTACCAAGGATATTAAAACCGGCACCTCGACAAGAGGCCCTATCACCGCGGCGAAAGCGGCGCCGGAATTTATTCCGAAAACGGCAACCGCTACGGCAATGGCAAGTTCAAAATTATTGCTCGCTGCAGTAAACGAGAGTGTCGCGGTCTTATTGTACCCTGCTTTTACTTTCCATCCCATATAAAATGAAACGAGGAACATTACCACAAAATATATCAAAAGTGGTATTGCTATTCTTACGACATCAAGCGGTATTTTAACGATATATTCGCCCTTGAGCGAGAACATCACAATAATCGTAAATAAAAGCGCTATCAGCGTAATCGGACTGATTTTCGGTATGAATTTTGTATGGTACCATTCCTTATTTTTTATTTTTATCAACGTGAA
>Ga0315268_10003600_pt1 | contig 17044 bp, 14 predicted proteins | sample C1_top_MG_FD_204535 | JGI IMG/M metagenome (GOLD analysis project Ga0315268, IMG submission 204535) | Sediment microbial communities from Yellowstone Lake, YNP, Wyoming, USA - C1_top | ecosystem: Environmental > Aquatic > Freshwater > Lake > Sediment | place: USA: Wyoming | collected 2017-08-01
ATTATGTGCCGCAGAACTCAGGAGCAGTGGTCAGTGGTCAGTGGTCAGTTGTCAGTGGTCAGTGGTCAGTGGTCAGTGACCGGTGAGCGCCCTGGCCACTGATCACCGGCCACCGACCACTTCTTCTACTGCCACCTCAGCAGCGCTTCTCCGGCGCCGCCGATTTCCATCATCAGGGTGCGTTCCGGCTGGCCGCAGTCCAGGTAGGTGTTGGCCTGATAAACCTTCTGCACCGGCAGCTTGAAGGGCGAGTCTTTTACCTCCACCACCAGCACCAGCGGGCCGGCAGGCGGATTGAGCGAGACCACGCCGTCGTGCACGCCCTGCGATTCCTCGCGGTCGTTCAGCAGAATGGTGAACACCTTGGAGGCGGCGTTCCGCTTCAGATAGCGCACCCGAAACTGAATGGGGCCGCAACTGGCGGGGCCGGAAGGCGGCGAGGTCGAGGCACCGCCGGGGGTGAGCGAGGCCGTGTCGGCCAGGGCCTGGGTCCTGGCGGCGACCGCCAGCCGGCGCGCTCCCTTGCCGATGGGCTGGCTTTCGAAGACGCGGCTGGGGCCGGAGGAGTACATCATGAGCACGCGCCGGCCGGCCGTGTTGTAAACCACGCCCGCCGCCAGGCCGGCTGCCGAGTAGCCGAACGGCGCATAGCCGCCGTATTCCATGCCCTTGTCCACCTTGGACGCGCTGGAAGCGTAAGAGCGGCGGCCCTGGTCGAGCCCGGCTTCCAGATCCTTCTTGGAAATGGGCACGCTCAGGGTGGTGGGCTTGCCCTTATTGCCGGTCTTGAGGTCAACCACGAAGGTCTCCATCTTGAGCGCCCAGTTGCTGCTGTTCTTGGGCTTGTCGCTCTCCAGGACGTTGGTGACCAGCACGGCGTCAAGATTGGCCTTGCGCCCGAAATCCACGATCCACTCCTGCTCCAGCGGGCTGTAGATGCCGCCGGGATTGAGCATGAGCGGCTCGACCTTGTCGGAGGGATAAAGCTCCTGGAAGATCATCAGGGTGAGGTAGCGGGAGAAGTCCTCGCCGAAGGATTCGCCCGATGAGTCGTAGGCAGGCATGACGCCGACCAGCAGGCGCTGCGGGGCGGGCGCGGCCGGCTTCTCCTGGGCGGGCAGGAAGGTGCAGGTCAGCAGGATCACCAGCAATAGCGACCAGCATTTCATGGCTGTGTCTCCAGTCTGTCGGTCTGTCGGTCTGTCGGTCGCTCAGTCTCTCGGTCGGTCAGCCATAATTGCAACGGCTGATAGACCGAGAGACCGACAGACCTGCCTACGGTTTCTTCACCGGGGCCTTCTTGACCGCGGGCTTGACGGCGGGCGTCTCGCCTGCCGGGCTGCTGCTCTGCATGACGGCGCCGCCGGCGCGGCGCAGCACGTCGGCCGCAGCCGTGGAAGGCACGGTGGACGAGGTCATGGTCAGCACGTTGACGGCGTCAATGTCCTTGGTGGAGACGTTGGCCGCCGGCGGCACGTACCACCTGCTGTCGCCCGCCAGCAGGAAGTAGTCGTACAGGATATGCATGTTGCCGGGCAGCGCGCCGCCGTGCTCGCGCTGGTACAGCGCGACGTAGCTCTTCAGCTCGCGCTTGATCTCGTCCTGCAACTGCGGGTTGTTCTGGTTGATGAGATAGAGCGCGTGCTCCAGGTGCGGCTCAGGATAGGCGCCGCGGTCGGCGTCGTACTTGATGGCCGCCAGGAAATGATTCACCGCCTGCTGCTTCTCTTCCGGGGTGCGGCCGGTGAGCGCGATCACTTTGCCGAGATAGTAGTGGACGCTGGGGTCGTTGGAGCGCAACTGGACGGCTTCTTCCAGATTGTCGCGGGCCATGGCGAACAGGTCGTAGTCGAGGGCGACCACGGCGTTGTCGCGCTTCAGCGCCGCCATCAGCAGCGGAAACTCCGGGGTGGCGCCGATGAGGCCGGGGTTCTTCATGCGCGCTTCCAGATCGGCCTTGAGCGCGCCGGCGAGCAACTTCTGGATGTGCCCGGTGCGTTCCTTGACCCGCGCCGGACTGCCGATGAAGCCCAGGCCGAGCCGGGCGTCGCGGCCGACCATGCGGTCGATGTTGGCGTAGAGGCGCGGGACTTCGCGGCCGTCGAAGTTAAGTTCGAGCATGTACTTCAGGCCGGCCTCGTCGGCCTCGTCCTCAAACACGGTGGCCCACTCGGTGGGGACGAACTTGTTGCGGAACAGCAGGCCGCCCAGGGCCCAGCCGCCGGCGCCGCCGATGCCCGCGCCCGCCAGTCCCCAGCCCACCGAGCCGCCGGCCACGCCGCCGATCACGCCACCGGCAACGGCCGTGCCCAGGGAAAACAGGGCGCGCTTTTTCTGCGCGCTTTCTTCCTTCTCCTGCCAGAAGGCCTGCTCGATCATGGTGTCGCGAATCTTGTTGTAGAAGTGGTTGCGCTCGACGTGGGCGACTTCGTGGGCCAGCACGTAGGCCAGTTGGGCCTCATTGTCGAGCAGCGAAATCAGGCCGGTGGAGACGTAGATGGTGCCGGTGGAAATGGCTTCGGCGCGCGGCTCCGGGTCCAGCAGCAGGCGGAAGGCGTAGAGGTTGGGCGAGTCCTTGGGCACCAGCCTCTGGCCCAGCGAATTCAGGTACTGCTGCAGGATGGGGTTGTCGTAGAGCACGCCGTACTCGTTGCGCATGCTGGCCATCTTCAGGCTGTCCTGGGGGGCGTAGCGCACCGACTGGTTGATCTGGTAAGCCAGCTCCATGTCCTTGCGGCGGAGCTCCTGCCAGGCCGACTCGACGGCTTCCTTGACCTCGGGCCGCTGCGCGATCTCGGCCATCTTCTGCTTATCTTTGTCGCTGTATTCCGGCGGCTTGTCGCTGGTGCGGGCGGGCGCAGACTCCTTCTTCTTGCCCAGGCCGGGCAGCCCGAATTGCGCCGTGGCGCTCAGCGGCAGCAGCAAAACGATGAACACAACCAGGGTGGACAACAGGCGGGTACGACGGCCCATAACAATCCTCCTTCGAAGGTGGCGAACGCCTTCCCCACGGGGACTGGGGACGGAAAGACTGTGGCCCGTGCTGCGGAGAAACTTACGTTGGGAACTAATATCGCCGTGGGAGGCGGGTGTCAAGCCGGAGCTATCGGGTGATCGGGTGATCCGGTGATCTGGTGATCTGGTGATCGGGTGATCCGGTGATCGGGTGATCTGGTGATCCGGTGATCTGGTGATCGGGTCTGGCACGGAGTACCCGGCTGAGATGGCCGAAAAACCGGACAACCCAGATGCGCCGATGAAGGTGACCAGATCACCCGATCACCAGATCACCCGATCACCCGATCAAAGTTGGTGCCCGCCTTTGGCAGATGTGGGCACGAGCACGATTGACACCTGCCCGGCTCCGTCATAATCTTCGCCCGCTATGAAGAAACACCTGTTGCGGACGCTGCTGGCGACAGCCTGTGTGGCACTGCTGGCGCCCGTGGGCACCCATGCCGCGCCCGACGCCAAAACGCAGATCTGGATGGAAATCCCCGAAGCCAGCCTGAAGGTGGACGGCAACGGCTCGGCCGAATTGGCCGATCCCGACATCAGCCATTTCGTCATCCACATCAGCCGCCAGACCAGCCAGATCAGCTACGGCAGCATTCTGGGCAAGATCAACACCGAGTCGGCCAACATCGTGATGACCACCACCAGCACGCCCGAAGGGATCGTGTGCAACTTCGACCTCAGCCACTACGCGGGGTTCCGGCTGCACCGCGGGCGTAACTCGGTGGAAATGTCGTTTACCGATCCTTTCAACCGGCCGCACTACGCGTCGTTTCTCCTGCAGGTGCCGGAGAAACCCGGGAAGGGCGCGCCGCTGAAGCGGGCCGCGGCGCCGCCGGAAAAAATCACCGGCGACAAGTACGCGGTGGTGGTGGGCGTGTCCAGGTACAAGTACGCGGGCGCGGGGTTGAGCGATTTGCGCTTCGCCGACCGCGACGCCAGCGCCTTCCGCGACTTCCTGCTCTCGCCCGACGGCGGCAGCTTCCCCAAGGAGAACATCCTGTTCCTGGTGAACGAGGACGCCACGGCGCAAAATCTGCGCAGCGCGCTGTTCACCTTCCTGACCCGGCCGCGCCCGCAGGATTTGGTGGTGATCTATTTCGCCGGCCACGGCGCGCCCGACCCCAACGACCAGCGCAATCTCTACCTGCTCACCTACGACACCAAGCCGGACAATATGGGCGGCACGGCTTTCCTGATGTCGCAACTGCAGGACGTGTTCCACCTGATCCTGAAGGCCAGGCGGGTGATCACCTTCACCGACTCCTGCCACAGCTTCGGCATCAGCGGGGCGCGCTACGGCGTGGCGCAGCAGGGCAACAACCTGATCAATCAGTACATGCAGCAGTACGCCAAGGGCGAGGAGCGCGCGGTGGTGACCGCCAGCGATGTGAGCCAGTTGTCGTTTGAGTCCGACAAGTGGGGGGGCGGCCACGGCGTGTTCACGTTTTACCTGCTGCAAGGGCTGGACGGCGCCGCCGACGCCAACAAGGACGGCACCGTCACCGCCGGCGAACTGTTCGGCTACATTCACGACCGGGTGGCGCAGGACACCGGCAATCAGCAGACCCCGGTGGCCCTGCCCGGAATGGCTGAAAACCTGCCTCTTTCCGGGATCGCCATGCGCGGCGGCACGAAGAAGGCGCAGGCGTCACCGACAGGGTTGGGGGAAAGTGGTAACTTTTAGGCGCAAGGCTTTAGGCTTTAGGCTTTAGGCTTTAGGCTTTGGGCTTTGGGCTTTAGGCTCCAGGCTTCAGGCTCCAGGCGCAAGGAGCAAGGCTCAAGGCTTTAGGCTGTGCCAGGTTGCTGGAAGATTCGTCGTGAAAAGCAGGTTCCTCTGGGACTAAAGTCCCCTCGGAATGACAGAACAAACGGGCACTTGTCGACACGAGTCGTGCCTTGGGTGTTGCGCCTTGAGCCTAAAGCCTAGAGCCTGAAGCCTAGAAGCCTAGAACCTGAAGCCTGGATCCTGGGAGGTTTTCCATGCTGGCGCTGAAATTACGCGAGAAGGTTGGCCCGGAACTTGGCCTGCTGACCGGGCTGGGCCTCGGCGCGGCGTTCATGTACCTGGCGGACCCGCATCGCGGACGCCGCCGCCGGGCGCAGGTGCGCGACAAGACGATGTGGGCGATGAACCACGCGGGACGAGCCATTGACCGCAGTCTGCGCGATCTGGCCAACCGCGCGCAAGGCCTGTTGACGCAAACCATCGCCAACGCGCTGCCCGAGGTGCTGCCGGACGAAGTGTTGCACGCCCGGGTGCAGTCGCGGCTGGGGCGGCTGGTGTCGCATCCCGGGGCCATCGAGGTTTCGGTCAGGGAGGGCCGCGTCACGCTGCGCGGCGACGTGCTGGAAAACGAAGCGCGCCGTCTGATCTGTGGCCTCCGCTGCATGCGCGGCGTGCGCGGCGTGGACGATTACCTCAACATCCATGGCGAGGCGGGAAGCGTTCCCGGCTTGCAGGGCCAGCGCACCGTGCGCTGCCCGGATTTTGAACTGCTGCGCCCGCGCTGGGCGCCGGCGACGCGCGCGGTGGTGGGCGCCGGCGGGCTGGGACTGATGCTGGCGGGCGGTTATCGCCGCGGACTGGCCGGCGGCGTGATGGGCGCCATGGGCACCGTCATGCTCATGCGCAGCATCACCAACGTGGGCCCGCTGGAAGGCTGGGGGCTGGACCGGCGCTGCCGGGGCATCACGGTGCAGAAGACCGCCATCATCAACGCGCCGGTGGAGCGCGTCTTCGAGTTGCTGGTCAACCCGGAGAAGCTGCCGCGGGTCATGGAGCACATACAGGAGGTCAAGAAGGTCGATGACCGGCATTACCACTGGACCATGCGCGGCCCCGCCGGCACCACCCTGAGCTGGGACACGGAAGTGACCGAGATTGTCCCCAACGAGCTGCTGGCCTGGCGCAGTGAGCCCGGGACCATGAAGAACGCGGGTGTCCTGCAGTTCGAGCCCACGGGAAATGGCGGCACCCGGGTGCACATCCGTATGTCGTACGTGCCGCCGGGCGGGTTCGTGGGCGAGACCATTGCCGAGCTGCTCGATGCCGACCCCAAGCACCTGCTGGATGAAGATATGGCGCGCTTCAAGACGCTGGTGGAACGCGGCAAGACCCGGGTGCGCCGGCGCGTGGTTAAGGTGGAGGAACTGGAAGACTGAAGGGAATCTGGTGATCGGGTGATCTGGTGATCGGAGCCGCATCTGAGCTTTCACAAATCACCCGATCACCAGATCACCCGATCACCAGATCACCAGATCACCCGATCTACTTCTTATTAATTTCCTTCGCTCTCGCGGCATCCCGCTCCGCCAAATCCTGGGTGGGCTCAAGCTGGGCGTAGATGGCGCCGCGCTGTTGGTAGACTTCGGCGCGGTCGGGGTTCTTTTCGATCAGCTCGCCGTAGGCGGCCAGGGCGTCATACCAGAGGCCGTGGCCGGCGAACAGTCGCGCCCGCGCCAGGTTGGTGTCGAAAGTTTCGGTGGGGCCGATCTTGGACAACGCCTGCTCAACTTCCTGCAACTCGGGGCCGGAGATCACTTTCAGACCGGCGGGGTCGGAGGCCATCATGTCCATGCCCTTGGGGTCGGGCTCGACGCGCCAGAAGTAGGTCTTGCCGGGCTCCAGGCGCGGGGCGTCGGACGGGTACTGGAATTCGGGGCGGGTGACCTCGGCGCGATAGATTTCTTCCTGGTTGTCGTCAGTCAGGACGAAGATGTATTTGCGCACGCGGCGGTTGAAGCTCCAGTCAAAGCGCGGCGATGGCCCGTAGAGCTTGCCCATGTGCGGGGCCAGCAGCAGCGGCGATGAGGCGTTGCCCGCGCCGCGGCTGGCGCCGGCCACGCCCGCCGTCTTGGCCACCTTCTGCTGCGGCGCCAGGTCGAAGCCGCTCACGTCAGTGGAGACGCGCACCCGCTTGGGCGGCTCCGGTTTCTGCGGGGGCCTGGCAGGAGGCTTGGTCTGGGCGACGGCAAGAGATGTGAACAGCAACAGGATGGCGAACGGTTTCATGACTGACTCCCAGCCGGACTTACTTTTCTGTTTCTTGATCATCCTCGATGAGGAAGTACGTGAATATTAAACCGACGATGGCCAAGTAGCAGCTCATGATGCTGACAAGCTGGCCGGTGGTCCAGGTACCGAAATCGATATAGGCGTAATAGCCCATAACGCCCCACTTCATCGTACGTCCGGCGGACCTTGTGCCCGCAGCGCGACCCGATTCCTGAATCTTACGCCCCCTGCGCATGCTGGCGAAGTTACCCTCGTTACCTCGGGGCACCATCCCGGCCGAGGGCGGCCGGGCTACATTGCTCAAGGCACCATCCCGGCCGAGGGCGGCCGGGCTACATTGCTCAAGGCACCGTCCCGGCCGAGGGCGGCCGGGCTACGTTGCTCAAGCTCCCGCGGCCGCGGCCCGCGACCGCACCACCGTATATAGTGCTATGTCTCCCTTCACTTCCAGCCCGCGAACTTGTTTTGTGCCGGCGATGCTGGTTTCAAAACGGTCCTTGACCAGCTCCCAGGTGTCGGGGCTGAGCACCACCTCGCAGTGGAAGTCCTTGGTCAGGCTCTCCAGGCGCGAGGCCAGGTTGACGGTCTCGCCGATCACGGAATACTCCAGGCGGTCGCGCGAGCCCACGTTGCCGGCGGTCAGCACGCCGGTGTGGACGCCCACCCCGATTTTCAGCGGCGGGTAGTCGGGCTCGGCGGCGTGCTGCTGGCAGAGTTCGCGCACGCGCTCGTTCATGCGCAGCGCGGTCTCCACGGCGCGGCAAGCGTCTTCTTTTACGCCGTTGCTCAGCGGCACGCCGTAGACGGCCATGATGCCGTCGCCGATGAACTTGTTCAGGAAGCCGCCCTGCTCGCTGATGACCTCGGCCATGGCGGTGAAGTACTCGTTCAACCAGGCCAGCACCTCGGCCGAAGGCTTGCCGGCGGTCATCTGGGTGAAGCTGCGGATGTCGGAGAACAGCACGGTGGCGGTTTTGTCTTCGCCGGCGAGCACGATTTCGCCGCGGCGCCTCCAGATTTCTTCCGCCACCTCCGGCGACACGTAACGCGAGAAGATGCCCATGAGTTGGCGGCGCTCGGCTTCGGCGCGCGACTTCAGCCAGCGTTCCTCGACGAAGCGGTAGCCCAGGCCGATGGGCAGAGCCAGCACCAGGCAGACCTCGCCGGAGATGAAGTTGATCCACAGGCGGTGGGCGTCGTAGGCATATTGCGCGACCCCGTAGATAGCGGCCCCGGCCACCATGACCAGCGGCACGCTCAGGCTGGGCCGCAGGCGGATCAGGCACAGCATGGCCGCGAACGCCGCCAGCAGGTTGATGCTCCATAGCGGCGCCACGTCCATGGGGCGCACGGCGCGGCCTTCCAGCAGCGTGGAGATCATGGCGGCCAGCACCTGCGTGCCGGCCAGCATGGTGTGGCGGCCCTGGTAGCGGGTGCGGAACAGCGGCGTAAAATGCAGGTCCTTGCCGGCCTGGCTGCTGCCGCCGATAAGCACGATTTTGCCCTTCAGCGCGGCGGCGTCGAATCCCGGCTTGAGCACTTCAAGCGCGGGAAGGTCGGGCGCGGGCTGGAAGCTCCAGGCGCCGATCAGGAAGGTGTTCAGGTCGTCGACCGGAATTTGCGCGCTGCCGACAGCGTAAACACCCGGCGACAGTTTCTTCACCGGCTGCTTGCGGAAATTGGCGGCCAGCGTGACCGCCATGGGCAGCACGCGTTTGCCTTGCGGCGGCAGCAGGAAGGCGCGGCGAATGATGCCATCTTCATCCACCGGCGTGTTGATGAAGCCCACGCCGAAGGCGCCGCGGTTGCAGTAGTTGGGATCGGCGGGATCGGGATCGCAGAACTGCGGCAGCGGTTCCAGCGCCAGCACCTGTCCGGTGTCAATCTGGCTGGCGAGGATGACGTTGCCGGCGTCAGCCAGCGCCGAGGCCGTGGCCGCGTCCTGCGCGGGCTGGCGCGCCTCGGTCAGCAGCATGTCCAGGCCGATCAGCTCGGGAGCGCCCGCCGCCACTTTGCGGATCACTTCAGCGACAGCGTCGCGCGGGATGGGGAACTGGCGGAATTCGCGCACCGCGGCGTCATCGAAATCCACCACCACGATGTCCTTCGACGGCGGCCCGATGCGCCCGCGCACCACCAGCACGTCGTAACCCCAGAGGCGCAGGTCGGTAAGCACGGCCGAGCGCTGTGCCGCCATGGCGAGCACGGTGGTGATCAGCGCCAGCGCGGCGCCGACTACCAGCGCCAGCACGATGCGCCCGGTGCGGGTTTCCATCACGCGTTCCGACAATCGCGCAGCAGCCATCGGAGTTGCGGGGCATTGTGCTACGAAGGAGGGCCGAGGGCAATTGCGGAATTGCGGAACTGCGGAAGTGCAGAATTGAGCACTGTCCCGGCTTTCACTTCGGCAATTTTCAATTCCGCAATTCGGCAATTAGAACTGGCAGGCCCGGCAGGATTCGAACCTGCGACCCTCGGATTAGAAATCCGATGCTCTATCCAACTGAGCTACGGGCCCGCGCTCACCTTAATTCTACTTGCATCGCGGGCGACGCAATTGACGAATTTACGAATTTACGAATTTACGAATTGCCGGATTAAAAACTGCGCCGGACTCTCAATTCGTCAATTCGTAAATCCGTACATTCGTCAATCCCCAGCGGCTTCCCCCAGCGCCGGCTGCGCGGCCGAGAGCTGGAGGATGGCGTTGCCCACCAGCCTCAGCCCGATGCCCCAGCGGCGGCGGGCGTCCTCCTGGTCGTCGCCGTAGCCGAACAGGTAAAACGTCACGTGGAAGCCCTCACGCGCATCGCCGCCCGCCTGCGCGTAGAAGCAGCGGCGGATGATGAACTCGGCGGCGGAGGAAATCTGCGGCGCGCGGCTAAGCAGCTTCGTCAGGCGCTTCACACAGTCCTCGTGCTGGGCGAAGGAGAAGCGCGGCGGCTCGGCCGCGAACAGCAGGTCAACGTAGGAGGCGAACTTGCCGGCGGCGCCGTAGATGGCCTCGTCCTCATTCAGCTTGGTGGTGAACCAGGCGTCGCACTTGGCCGATTGCAGGCGCGACGCCGCCGAGTTCACCTGCGCCAGGAATTCGCCCAGCTCCTGCCAGCGCGCGGCCTCGTCAACGTAGAGCAGCAGGTCGGGCTGGCGCTTCAGGTCGTAGTAGCGCAGGCGGCCGTCGCCGGAGGCCCAGGGGAAGGCGAGCGTTTCGTCCTCGGCGCCCAGCTCGACGGAGAAGTCGGCGTCCATAGTGCAGGGATAATGTACTCCGGAACACCCCCAACCTGTCTCGCCAACCCCAGGCGAGACAAGGGTGGGCCACCCACGGTCTCCGACAAGAAAATGGCATTCAAATCGGCGGAATAAATTCCGCCGCTACACGAATTGCTGGAAGAACCGGACGATCTCCCTTTCCGCCCAGCGGCCGTCATAGCCGTCGGGATTGGCGACGAAGCCGCAATGGCCGCCGTGCTCGGTTTCAATCAAGCGGACGTGCGGATTGGCCAGCAGCGCGGCGCGCGTGGTGGGCAGCAGGCGCACGAAGGGATCGTCCTGGGCGTGGACCACCAGCGTGGGCAGCGCGATGCGATCCAGCAGCGGCGAGCCGCTGGCGCGCTGGTAGTAATCGTCGGCGCAGGTAAAGCCGCAAAAGCGCGAGGTGATCTGGTCGTCGAAGTCGCGGATGGAGCGCGGCCAGCGCACGCCGCGCAGGTCGTAGCGCTCCGGATAGAGCCGCGCCTTGCGCTGCATGGCGCGCCACAGGGAAACCAGGAAGCGGAGTTCGTAGAGGCGATTGGCGGGCAGGTGCAGGGCGTCGGCGGAGGGCGCCAGGTCCACCGCGGGCGAGACGGCGGCCACGGCGCGCACCTCCGGCGGCGCTTCCCCGCCCCACTCGCCGGCCAGCTTCAGCACCTGGTTGCCGCCCATGGAAAAGCCGGCAAGCGCCAGGCGCGGCAGGCGGTCGCGCGCAATCAATTCGCGCACCACGGCGCCGACGTCGCCTGACATGCCGGAGTGATACAGCGTGGGCGACAGGCGCTCGGTGCCGCCGCAGTTGCGCACGTTCATGCGGACGGCGTTGGCACCGGCGGCGAAGGCCTTGTCGGCCGTTCCGACCACGTACTGCGAATCGCTGGAGCCTTCCAGCCCGTGCACGATCACCACCGTCAGCGCGGCGGCGCGATCCGGCTGCCAGTGGCAGTCGCAGCGCACCTGTACGCCCTCCTCCACCTGGAACAGGCGCGCTTCCGGCGCGGGGAGCAGGTTCTGCCGCGGCAAGTAGTGGCTGAGGACGGTCTGCCGGTGGGCGCCGCGCAGGCCGCGCCGCGGGACGAAGTTCGATGCGCTTGTCGCGCCCGCGGCCGGCGCAACCGGATGGGGATTTTCGCTGCTGAGATCCTGAGCCGCCACTTATAATGAAAACTGTAACGAACTTAGAATGAGTTGCGTTGTATGGAAGCGGCGTTCTGCGCCGCCAAGACGTCAGTATGCCTATATTCGAGTACATCTGCCAGGACTGCAAGAAACCGTTTGAAGCGCTGGTGCTGGGTTCGCGCCAGCCGGAATGCCCTTCCTGCCACAGCAAGAATCTGACGCAGCAGATTTCCGTGTTTTCGGTGGGCGGAGCGCGGTCGAGCGCGCCGTCATTCACGGGCTGCAGCGCGGCCGCGGGCGGCACCTGAGGATTAGCAGGCGGGCCGGCGGCCTGCCCGAAATAGAAAAACAGTTGTCAGTTGGCGGCTCCGAAGGCGTTTGACACCAGGCGGTATGCGGTGCCGGAACGTCGCCGAGAAAGCAGAACAGGAGGGACTCGATGAGAGAAGTAGCCATACTGGGCGCGGGCATGACGCCGTGCCGTTCGCGATGGGTGGAGAAGACGTTCTGGGAACTGGCGCAAATGGCGGTCAGCGAAGCGGTCCGCGATGCGGGCATTCACATCCAGGAAGTGCAGGCCGGGGTGGCAGGCATTTATAACGACATATTCGAGTTCCAGGCAATTCCGGAAAGCGGGTTCCAGGGCATCATCGGGCTGCAGAACAAGCCGCTGATGAGGGTTTCCAACGGCGGCGCCACCGGCGCGTACGCCATGCTGGCGGCCTACAACATGGTGGCCAGCGGGCAGTACGACCTGATGCTGGTGCTGGGGGTGGAGAAGGCGCTGGACTGCTACGACTACGAAGCGGAGAGCAACACCCCGGCGGTGGTGCAGACCATCGGCTACTCCTGGGATCCCTGGTTCGAGCGGCCGCTGGGAGCGCACGCCTCGGAAAGCTACGCCGAGGTGATCCAGGCTTACATGGACGAACATCCGGGCGACCTGGCGCCGATGGCGCGCGCCCGGATCGTGGAACTTCTCTGCCAGCAGGCGCAAAACAATCCCTACGCGCAGCGGCTGGGCGAGAAGGTGACCGCGGAACAGGTGCTGCACTCGCGCTACGTGGTGTATCCGGTGCGCTCGCTGGAGACCTGCGTTTACACCGAGGGCGCGTGCGCGCTGATTTTCGCCTCCGGGGAGATGGCGCAGAAAATCAAGGAGCGCACCGGCCGGGACCCGATCTGGCTGACCGGGGTGGGCGCCGCCAACGAGCCCTACTTCGTGGGCAACGACATCACCCGCTACAAGGTGCTGCACCGGATTTACTCTGACCACGTGGCCACCAAGACGGCCCTGCAGATGGCCGGCATCACGATCAAGGACGTGCAGGTGATCGAGCTGCACGACGCCTTCATTCCGCAGTTGATGATCACGCTGGCCGAGATGGGCGTGGTGCCGCTGGGGCGCGCCAACGAGCTGGTCGACGAGGGCATCATCATGCCGGGCGGCCGGCTGCTGGTGAATCCCTCGGGCGGGCTGGTGTTTGGCGGGCACTTCGTCGGCGGTTCCAACATGATGTCAACCTGGAGCGCCATGCGGGAAATGCGGGCCCGCGACCTGGAGCATGGCGTGATTCATGGCACGGGCGCGTCGCTTTCCATGTATGGCGTGGCGATAGTGCTGGAGAGGAGAGCTTAGCGATGGCGAAGACAGGAAAAACGGCGGCGCCCGCAAAGAGCAAGCGACAGCCGGTGATCTCGACCGCGATGCTGCCCCTGGCGGGGATTTCCGAAGTCAAGACTGCGGAGGGCACTTATCTGCAGCGCAACGACGTGATGTTCACCGCCATGAAGCACACGCAGGGGGAGTTCTCGGAATTCTTCCGCGCGCTGCGCGATGAAGGCAAGGTGTTCGGGCACCGCTGTCCGGAGTGCAAGCACCTGGTGATCCCGCCGTTCATGCGGCGCTGCCCGGCGTGCAACTTCGTCGAGATGAAGAAGGAGTACGTGAAAGACACCGGCATCATGGCGGCCACGCCGGTCATCACCGTGTTCGCCCCCAGCCGCTTCAAGGGCCAGGAGCCGTTCGGCACCGGGCGCGTGTTCCTGGAGACGGCCGAGGGCAAGTTCAGCGATACCGCCATGCTGGTCCGGGTGCGGACCACGCGCGGGACCATCCGCCCGGGAATCTACAAGCGAGGCACCCCGGTCAAGATCGCCTTCTGCGATGCGCGGGAAGGCGAGATGATGGATATCTTCGCCGTGCCGCAGTCCGAGCTGACGAAAAAGCAATTGGCTAAACATCCGCTGCTGGAAAGCGAGATCGAGTGGGGACGGCTGTCCGACGTGCAATTCGGCAAGCCCACGGCGGAAGCGCAGCAGGTGCTGAAGGCGGTGAAAGCCAACTTCCGCAAGCTGGCGGGACTGATCCCGCGCAGCCCGCGGGCCACCGCCAACCTGGCCAACTGGCGGCGCACGGTCACGGTCAGCACGGGCGGCGGGAGCTTCACGTTCGTGGTCGACAACGGCAAGCTGAGCGTGCGCGATGAGGCGGTGAAGCAGGCGGACCTGATCGTGGGCATCAAGGACCCGGCGGTGCTGCTGGCCTGGGTGCAGGACAGCACCGAGACGTTCGGCGAAGGCTTCAAGAGCCCGGCGCTGACCGATCTGGTGATTGAAGGCACGCTGGTGCTCAACAAGCCCGAACTGGAGACCATCACTCGCCTGGACCGCGTTCCCCGTTCCCTGCGTCGCGATCAAGTAGTGGTGCGGCCCTGAACAGCTCGTAACCGCGAGGCCTCAACCTACACGTACATCTGCCGCGCGCAGCTTGCGCACGCCGCCAGCACACAGCGGACACGAGCGCGCTGCCGGGTTTGACGATTGCGGAAGAAAGTGTGGCGGCGGGGAATGATTGAATCGCTGGGGTGGGAGATGGGAATCGAATTCACCCCGAAGCGTCAAACAAAAGACTTCGCAGCGCACGGAAAGCAACGTTAGTACACGTAAGTCTCTGACAAATCGAGCAACGGATTTGAACGGATTTGGAGGCCGTCACGAGCCACTTCCAATCGATACGTATTGAATACGGGAACACTGAGCCGATTATATCGGTCAGAGCGACCGGCGCAATTCTCGATTTTTGTGGAAAACGGGACGCGGGGAGCGTGCTAGCATCAGGCATCCAAAATGCCTCAGACTGATGCGGTCACCTCCGGCCCGAGTGTGCAAGTAGGACGGGAGAACAATAAGCTCCGGCCCGAAGACCACTGCGTCCACGACTGGTATCGATTCATTCTCTCGTACCCTCCGCATCTGGTACGCGATTACGTTGACCGATTCGGCATCGGCAAGGGGAAGACCGTGCTTGACCCGTTCTGCGGGACGGGTACAACGCTGGTCGAATGCAAAAAGCTCGGCATTGCGAGCGTCGGTATCGAAGCGAACCCGATGCCGTGTTTCGCTAGCCGCGTAAAGCTCGATTGGAGCACGCGGCCCGGTGACCTGCTCCGTCACGCGGTAGAGATAGCAGAGATTGCGACCGCTCGCTTGGAACGCGACGGGCTCCCGGAAAATGCCGATTTGCCACTGTTCAACGCGAAGGTCGCAAAAAAGCTGAGTCTCCGGACACTCCTTGAAGAGACCGAACGGCTGCTCCTGACGGACTCTATCAGCCCGTTGCCGTTGCATCGCACTCTCGTTTTGCTGGAGGTACTCCAGGAATTCAGGGACAAGCGTCTCAGCTGTTATGAGCGGCTCGCACTGGCAAAAGCGCTCATTTTCGGAATCAGCAATCTCGAATTCGGCCCTGAGGTCGGGGTCGGAAAGCTGCAAGATGACGCTCCGGCAATCACGCTCTGGCTGTCGGCTGTAAAGCAGATGGCAGAAGACCTCCGCATTGTGCGGGAGCAGGACGCGGTTAATTCCACCGTGCATCAGGCGGATGCACGGCAGGTGATTCGCGTTTTGGCGGAGCGCTCCATCGATGCGGTCATCACGTCGCCGCCGTACCCGAACGAAAAAGATTACACGCGCACCACGCGGCTAGAGTCGGTCTTGCTGGGATTCATCAGAACGAAGCAAGACCTCCGAGCGCTGAAACAAGATTTGGTTCGCTCGAACACAAGAGGCGTATTCGCGAGCGACCGTGATGACGTGCTGGTTGTGGATCACGACCACATCCAAGACATCGCAGAAGCAATTGAGGATAGGCGCATCGCTCTCGGTAAAACCTCCGGTTTCGAGCGCCTCTATGCGCGTGTAACGAAGCTGTACTTTGGCGGGATGACACGGCACCTGTCAGATTTGCGCTCGGTTTTGCGACCGGGCGCTCAGCTAGCTTATGTGGTAGGAGATCAAGCTTCGTACCTCCGGGTGATGATTCGCACAGGGCAGTTGCTCGCAAACATCGCGGAATCGCTCGGGTACGAGGTCACCGATATTGACTTGTTCCGGACGCGACTGGCGACAGCGACAAAGGAACAGTTGCGGGAAGAGGTGGTCTTGCTCCGCTGGCCTGGAGAACGCACTACACGAAAGGCTCCCCCGATGAATCAGAAAAACGTTTACACAGCAATCATCGAAAAAATCTTTTTGTCGAAGTACAAAGCTGGAATGCGCGAGGTCGATGTTGAGCGGGAAGAGCTAGCCACGATTGCCGCAGAACTGAAGCTTGACCCGAAAAATCTCGGTGACCTCATCTACAGCTTCCGGTATCGCGCTGCATTGCCGGAGAGCATTCAAGGCAAAGCGGGAGAGGGTGAGACCTGGATTATCCGGCCCGCTGGCCGTGGAAAGTATCGCTTCGTTCTCGTTCCGAATCGACCGATTGCACCAAACGAGAACCTAGCGACCACGAAAGTCCCTGACGCAACCCCTGGTGTGGTCGCCAAATACGCCCTCAGTGATGAACAGGCGCTCTTAGCCAAAGTGCGGTACAACCGGCTAATCGACATCTTCAGCGGAGTCGCGTGCTACTCACTACAGAATCACCTCCGCACAACGGCTCCGAATATGGGGCAAGTCGAGACCGACGAAATTTACATTGGCGTAGACAAAAAGGGAGCGCATTACGTGTTCCCTGTGCAAGCGAAGGGCGGAAGTGACAAGCTCAGCATTGTGCAGATTGAGCAGGATGTCGCTGTCTGCGCTCACAAATTCCCGTCCCTGATTTGCAGGCCCATCGCTGCTCAGTTCATGGCGGAGGGTGTGATTGCATTGTTTGAATTCGAAGAGGGCGACAGCGGGCTCGTTATCTCTGCAGAGAAGCATTACAAGCTTGTCCCCCCGGAAGAGGTCACAGAGGCGGATTTGCAGAAATACCGAGAGCGCTCAGATTAACGCTGAAGCACATTCCGATAAGGTTGACCGTGAAAATGCGCGGCATCTTCATTGCCCTGATGGTCGCATGTTTCGTTTTCTGCGTTCCGGGCACCAATGCGAAGGATGTAAAAGCAGAGGGACGCATCGGGGAGTTGCTGATAACCGCTACGGGAGTACAGGAGACGAAGACCGACGCGGGACGACCTGCCAAGCCGGGTTTTCACAATGTCCGATTCACAATCATTGTCAGGAATGTTGGTAAGCACGCGCTGTGTACGTCCCTGAACCCCAAGCCCGATTCAGTTTCGGATCACCCTCAGCCCTGACCCCACTTGTACACTGATCAAAGGCATACGTGTACCGCTAGGCTCGGTT
>Ga0315268_10003601_pt1 | contig 17042 bp, 15 predicted proteins | sample C1_top_MG_FD_204535 | JGI IMG/M metagenome (GOLD analysis project Ga0315268, IMG submission 204535) | Sediment microbial communities from Yellowstone Lake, YNP, Wyoming, USA - C1_top | ecosystem: Environmental > Aquatic > Freshwater > Lake > Sediment | place: USA: Wyoming | collected 2017-08-01
CATCATCGTCAGCCCATGTGCGGCGAGGCGATCCTTGAACCTTCGCCGCCGCACTGGCACCAACAGCCCATGTTGCAATATTGATCCATAATTGCCGGTGGTCGAGATCATCAATCGAGTCATCGCTGAAAAGGTCTGAATCCGCAACGACAATGACACGACCAGTTCCTGCCTGGGTTGCCATCATCAGTGCGGCATGTGCAGGTGAGGCACCCGCACTAGAACGAGCAATAACTTCAACTGCCGCTGACGGCAAGGCAGCCAATGCCCCGGCGCGGTAGAAACATGCTTGATCAACTCGGGCGGTGAGATCATGCTGTTGGGATGACACGAGTTCGGCAAGAACCCAAGTCGGCACATTGTTGTAGGAATTCGTAGGATCTTGCACAGTTGTATTGAGGATCGAAATTCCGAAGCGCTCGGCAAGCAGTGCGAAATTGTTTCCATACTTAGGTTGCTCGGTCTCGGCGAGAATAATGAGGCCACCACCGGCGATTACAAAGCGCTCAATGCTGTCGATCTCATCATCGCTCAGCTTCGGCGACCCAACACCCGTTGTCTTCTCCCACTCATCGTCTGCGGCATGTGGAATCACTAGAACATCAAATCCTGCGAGGGCATCGTCGGTGATCAAACCCTCTGCATGCACAACCAGATCAAAACCCGAATCGCGGGTCGCGGCAGCCAACTGAACGTAGCCTGCATCGGCAGGATGGACTGGGTTCATTGCCGTCGCAACCTCTGGCCGAGTAGACCAAGCCTGGCGGTGGGACTCGTCGATCAAGATGCGGGCCAACGACCTCATTGCGATCTCCTTGCGTTTCGGGTTGGCGAATTATGGAAGATATCCCGTCATTTGTAAAATTATGGGGAAAATATCCCGATAATCAAGGAAATTGAAGCAATAATTCAATCCGGTGCTCTCTGGATCGACCGTACCTTGTCAGCCGCGGAGCGATACGAGGGCGTCCCAGTAAGTGACAACGGTTCTGATCGCGCTCTCGTAGTTGTTCAGATCCATCCACTCATTTGGCGCATGGGCGTTGTCATTCGGCGGAGTAAAGCCGAGCAACACCACGGGCAACCCTAAGATCGACTCGAGGTTTTCACAGACCGGAATTGATCCCCCTTCTCGAACATAAACGGGCTCTCTGCCGAAAGTGACGGAAAGAGCCGCGGCCGCAGCCTTAACTGCTGGGTGGTCCATCGGGGTCAAGCTTGGTCGACCCGCACCCAGGAACTCAATATTGGTCTTGACTCCACGAGGGGAGATCTCCCTAATAAAAGAGGTGAGTTTAGAGAAGATGTCATTGGGATCTTGACCTGCCACCAATCGACAACTGATCTTGGCATGTGCACTTGCAGGGATAATGGTTTTGCTTCCCTCTCCTTGGAAACCACCCCATAATCCGTTGACATCTAAGGTCGGCCTTGCACCGCGACGCTCCAATGTGGTGTACCCCGCTTCACCAAAAGTATCAGTAACACCTATGGAGGCTAGATACTCTGCTTCGTCAAAGGGCAGCGCTGCTAGAGCTTCACGATCACGGTCGGAGAGTGGAACCACCGCGTCATAGAAGCCTGGAACCAGTATGCGACCGGTGTCATCCTTGAGTTTTGAGATGATTTCGCAGAGCGCATTGGCTGGATTCTGAACGGTTCCACCAAAACTGCCCGAGTGAAGATCAGACGTTGAACCTGTGACGTCAACTTGGATGTACACGATGCCACGAAGACCGATGGTGATCGCGGGAATGTTCCCATCAAAAAACCCAGTATCCGAAATAACCGCTACATCTGCAGAAAGTCGTTCCTTGTTCTTCTCCAACCAAGACTCCAAGTTGGCAGAACCAGCTTCCTCCTCACCCTCAAAAATAAAACGAAGGTTGATGGGGAGATGCCCACGTGTTGCCAGTATCGACTCCACTGCTTTCAGGTGAATATGTATCTGTCCCTTGTCATCGGAGGCCCCGCGTCCGTAGAGACCATTTCCTCGTACTACCGGCTCAAAAGGTGGGATCTCCCATTCGTCCAGTGGTTCTACTGGTTGGACGTCGTAATGCCCGTAAACCAGAACCGTCGGTGCATCTGGGGCATGCAACCAATCTCCGTAAACCATGGGCAATCCACCCGTCTCACTAATCTCTACATTCTCGACACCGATGCGCTTGAGTTCTATTGCCAACCAGGAAGCCGCCTCGCGACAATCACTCTCATTCTCGGAAAGCATGGAAATCGATGGAATCCGCAGGAACTCCAGATAAGAGTTCATGCGATCACTCTTCGTCTGCTCTAAATATGTCTCTATATCGTTAGCGCTCACTGTTATTTCCTCTCGCCTTCACTAGTGCAGGTTGGATGTCGCTCAATTAGTACCCTTTTACGCCCAATTCACGGCAGAATTGGAGTAATTCGGGATGAAGATAACGGCCGCAATCTTCTATCTGTACATCGTCAAACCAGATGGATGGATTTAGGACGACACCATCGCTATGAATGGTGGATCCGAGTTCGGTGGCGCCGATACCAAACTGCATGCAGCCGAAGACTCGCTCGTCCTCCAAGATGCGTCCGCTTGTTCGTGTGACCCCTGGATTGAACCCATAACAAGCATGATCCATCAGCATGGCGGCGGACTCAGGGAATCCGCGCAACCATCGGTCGTAGGTGCGCGCCTCGACGCCTCCTTCAATGGCGATGACATAGCCATCCTTGATGGTCATGCTGACCGAGCTGCGCAAGATTCCGATCTCTGCGGGAGGCCAGATTGCACCGTCGTATACCAATGTGCCCTGGAAACTCTCACGAAATACCTGCGGCCATGATTGACCACCAAGCATCTGGGCGTACCCATTTTCTGGACGCTTATCCCAGTATGGATCCCCCTTAGGGTCAACCGTCATGAGCAGATCGGTCCCTGCTGGACTCGTCACACGAATGGTCTTCGCTTCCTGAGAAAGACGATAAAGGCGCTCGGCCATCGCTTCCAGTGGCGCAGACGGTACTCGACCAATGGTCCGCACCATCATGTCCACATCCATCCCAGTCAGACAGATATAGATGCATCCCTTAGCAAGTGCTGCATGAAAAGCCGGACTGTATAACTGATAGGCAACAGCAAAGTCGAACCAAATATCCGCGCCTAGTGCTGCCTGAGCAAGTGGCCTGGGAGGTTCACACATTGGCTCTGGCAGCGTCGGATAACTAATCAGTGTCGGCACGCCGCCGACAGCCAACACTGCTCCAGCAGTAGCGCGGGCGACACGATCATCCCCAGCAGAATCCACCGTAATAAGTACTTGTTGACCCGGTCGTACTGGACGCACCTCTGTAACAAGTTTGTTCGCAGCGGCAACTAATTCGTAAGCGTAGTAACCATCACGTGGCTCGTTCCCAATCGCAAGTTCCATAGTATTTCCTCTCCTTTAGAATGGCATTGGCACTGGCCAGCGGTGGCCATCAACGTACGGTCGACCGTAACTGCGCCGACTGTGACTAAGACCTAGACTCACCAACAGTTCAGCACTCTTAAGTGCAAGAGGTGGCGCATCAAGAACTGGAACTTCGCATCCTCGAAGAGCAAGTTCGGCTTGGATCCGCGGTGCAAACCCAGCCAACCCAGTGCAACCAGGAATTAGTACGTGGGCGCCATCCCGACGAACTGCGGTCTCGGCAACTGCGACCACCGTCGAGAATGTCTCATCCGCATCCGATGCAAGGTCAAGAACTGGAATGTTGAATGCGCGAACCGAAGATAGTTTTGCAGCGACCCCGTACCTCAGTGCCTGATTTTCAACGTAGGGAATCAGAGAATCAACCACAGTGAGAACCGAGAATCGATGGCCCAACATCGCTGCAAAGTGCATCGACGCTTCTGCCGGCCCAACTACCGGAATGTCAACAGCTTCGCGACAAGCATCAAGGCCTGGATCTCCCATGCAATCAATCACGATTGCATCTGCGCCATCGCGTTCGGCTTGAATCGCCTTTGCCACAATGTCGGGGGTGACCAGAGCTGTAGCTACGTAGCCCTCCACCGACGCGGTCCCCCAGTCGAGGGTGACCACGACGATATCGGTGGAATCCGCGGCCGCAGCACTGTACGTCTGATAGGTCTCCTCTTCCCAACTTTTCGTAATGACTGGATTGATCACACAAATTTTCATGCGAGGCCTCCTTGGTGAAGGATCTCCTCAATTGGTCGATAGTCAATATCGAAACCAAAGTACTGAGGGCCGGCACATCCAAGACCACGCTCACTGCGAAAAGCTTCCAGGCCCTTGATGCCAACTACCGCTACCTCGTGGCCAACGTCAATGAGTGTGTTTGTGTAACCATCGCCGGTGGCACGGTCTGCCACAACAACCAAATCTGGACTGCAAATCCATGGCTCGTCATCAAGCCAAGTGACATGGTTTTCATTCTTGAACCACACCTTCAAAGTTTTTCCTTCAAAGTTGCCGGACCCGGTGATCGTGGTCGTGCCGAACATGTACCCATCGCGGTCCTCCCACTCTTTGGCAGTAACGCGACCCTCAAAGAGCAAGTGGCCATCGGTCTCAGCAGCAGCTGCGGCAATCGGATCTTTGCCTGCCTCGCGCGCTAGACGAATTGCACGGCCCAACTTGAGGCTACGTGTCAAAGTTCCAGGCACAAGAATCTGCTTCATCTCCGGAGCAGGTAGAAGGGTGGCCGCTTGATAGCAAACACCGTAGGCGGCAACGCTCAGCATTTTGCCAATACGCTCGAGCATAAATGGGTTGGCAACTTCCTTAAGTATTGCGACATCACCCCAACGATCAACACTTGCAAGCGGGTGGCTTGTCTTACCGTAAAGATAAGGAGTTCCTTGCATTTCATCAGGGACTGCGCGGCCGGCATAGTCACCGTCAACACAATGGATGCCTAGTCGCATTGCAGTAACAAGAGGGGCTGGAGTATTGCCTGCACCGAGTTCGGCCGGAACTACTACTGCGATGTTCTTTCCAGTAAAGGCTGCTAATTCCGTAACAGCACGACCCATTGCATTGTGACCGAATTGATCAACTAATCCCAGGGCATCAATCGCCCGCTGTACGGATTCGTCCTTCGGAGCAATAGAGCCCATACCGAATGCTGTGCATGTCCACACATCATCTGGGATATCAGAGACATCTGTCCATCGCAGTTCGATTCCGTCATCGAGTGCTGATTTAAGCATGCTCATTCCCCACTCTGAACCTCCTCCGCCTCCAGTGCCGAGGAACATGCAACCGCGGATGAAATCTTCGCAGTCCTGCAATGAAGTTAATGAATTGTCTGCCATGTGGAGTCTCCCTTAGTGAGGCCTTGCGTGAAGTGATTGTTTTGTTCTTCTAAAACGATAAGTTGAGTCAAGTTTCGTTAAACCCTGAAGGCGCTGCCAGTGCTACTTGCTCGGAGAAGTGGCATGCCGCCAGCACCTCGCTAGATTTTTGGATCAAGAGCGGTTGGCTCTCAGCGCAGACCGCTGGTTCTCCCAACTTTTCCCAGAGCCAGCATCGAGAGCGGAAAGAGCACCCCTGCATATCCAATAGAGAGGACTGGACATCACCAGTGAGCACGATTCGTTTCCGACGCGCCGCTGGATCCAACGAAGGAGTCGCCGAAAAAAGCGCCGACGTGTACGGGTGGTTCGCAGAACGGCTCAGTTCTTCAGTCGCGCCCTTCTCGACTATTCGCCCGAGATACATAACTGCGATCGTGTCGCTTAAGTGCTCGACAACATCGAGATCATGAGAGATAAGTAGATAAGACAGAGACAATTGATGTTGAAGTTCTAGCAAGAGATTGAGAACCTGTGCTTGCACCGACAAATCCAGAGCCGATGTTGGTTCATCCAGAATTATTAGTTCGGGTCGCAAAGCAATGGCGCGAGCAATTGCAACTCTTTGCGCTTGGCCGCCACTTAATTCCATGGGTCTTTGCTGCAACACGGCGGGCCGCAGTGAAACTAACTCAGCAAGTTCAGCAACTTGCTGTGTTAATTGACCTTCGCGTACCAGACCATGCGCTCGTATGGGTTCGGCGATGATGTCTGCAACCCGCATCCGAGGATCAAGAGATGTGGCCGGGTTCTGTTGGACGAAACCAAGTCGAGCCCGAACCTGCCTCAATGCGGAGCCTCGCAGTGATGAAATCTCCTCCCCTTGAAAACGAACACTTCCGCTAGTGGGAGTAACAGCACCCAAAATACTTCGAGCTAGTGTGGTCTTTCCGCAACCTGATTCACCAACTACTGCAAGAGTAGAACCGCGCGACAACGTGAGATCAACTCCGTCAAGTGCCCGAATCGGTGCCCCAGATGAATTTCGGTATTCCTTTATGAGTCCAGAAACGGAGAGCAATTCTTCAGTCATGGACCAACTCCTCATGAGCACGAAGACAAGCAACAGAGCGTTCTCCGAATTGGATCAACTCTGGAGTATCGGTAAGGCAGCGGTCCACTCGCATGACACAGCGCGGTGCGAAAGCACAACCAGTGGGGATCGTTCCAGGAGCAGGACCTGAGCCAGAGAGCACCTTAAGTGGCTCTTTTCGGTGACCGCTTCTCACCATGCTTGCAATAAGCGCTCGCGCATACGGATGTGCCGGTGTTTGCAGCACTTCATCCGTCTTGCCTTCTTCAACGAGGGATCCGGCGTACATAAGAGCAACCCGGTCGCACGTTTGAGAAACAACTCCAAGATTGTGACTGATAAGGATTATGGCCAGTCCACGTTGCCGCCGTAGCCGGTCAAGAAGAGTGAGAATCTGGGCTTGAATTGTGACGTCTAGAGCAGTCGTCGGCTCATCCGCAACCAATACTTCTGGATCGCCAGCCAACGCGAGAGCAATCATGACCCTCTGTTGCATTCCTCCAGAAAGTTGATGGGGGTAGGTGTCGAAAACGCGTTGAGGGTCAGGCAGACCAACTTCGACCAGCCGTGCCAAAGCCTCTTCACGGCGTGCATTTCGATCCAGATCCGTATGGACAGATAGGACTGCATCAATCTGAGTTCCAATTGTGTATACCGGGTTGAGCGACGTCGCGGGATCTTGAAAGATCATCGAAATTCGTTTTCCACGCAAGGCCGCCATCCCTGCCCGATTGAGGTCAAGGAGATCAATGCCATCGAAAGTCAATTTACTGGCAGTGACAACCCCAGGCGAAGGAACCAGTTGTAACATCGCAAGGCCGGTGAGAGTTTTACCGGAGCCGGTTTCCCCGACGATTCCGAGAATCTCACCGCGATTAAGTTGCAGTGTGACACCTCGGACGGCGTCAATGGCTCTACCACGATGATGGAAAGCCACTCGGAGATCTTGAATCTCTAGAAGAGGAGTTGTCACAGCACTATCTCCGTCGGCTTCACGTCAAAAGCGCGGCGCAATCCATCACCCAAGAGAACAAATCCAATGCTGACAATAATGATCGCCAAACCTGGGAAAGCGGCATACCACGGGAAACCAAGGAAATAGGTGCGACCGTCACTGACCATCACACCCCAGTCGGCGGTTGGCGGCTGTACTCCGAGTCCAAGAAAACTCAATCCAGAGGCGACGAGAATCACGGATGAAAGATCAAGGGTTGCTTGGACGATCACAGGGCTAGTGAGATTCGGAATGATGTGACGTCGCAGGATCGTTGGAGAACGAACTCCTATCACTTGCGCAGCTTCGACAAAGGGTCTACTTCGCAGCGATGCGGCCTGTGCGCGTGCCAAGCGGGCATACCAAGGCCACCATGAAACTCCAAGTGCAACAACTGCACTCCCAGTTCCCGGACCAAGCGCGGACGCTAAAAAGATAGCCAGTAGCAACGGAGTAAAGGCAAGAAAAATATCGGTGACGCGCATCAACGCTTCATCTAACCAGCCTCCGAAGTAACCAGCGACTGCACCGATGGGTACACCAACAATGACGCCGATTGCCACTACAGCAAGAGCCATCAATAGTGATGGACGGGCTGCAAAAATTATTCGCGACAAGATGTCACGTCCCATCTCGTCAGTCCCAAGTAAATAATGCGCACCAGGCGGTTGGAGTTTTGCCAGAATATTTGGAACACCTCGCCCCTGGTCTGGGTGCGGGGCCAACCACGGTGCAAAGAGTGCGCACATCACAGCCGCGGCCACTATGAAAAGTCCGATCATGCCGCTCACGTCATATCTGAGAGCGCGCAGCACCCATGGCATTCGCGGAGGGCGGAGATTCAAGCCCTTCGAAATTCGGCGCATCTGTGATGTCGTCATATACGGGGCCACGTAACGCCACTATGGCGCAGGCCAAGCCGTACCAATGATTCAGCCATCTGCAGTGCAACCGCGAGAGGATCGATTACAACAACTCCACCATAACCGCGTTCAGCAAGGGAGCGAACGAGTTCATCCCTGTACTCGACCATCAACGTGCATCCAAAAATAACTGCGCCAGCCCCATCTTCTTCAATCGCAGCAATGGAGGCGTTGAGGAGGCGATCTGACAGATCCGAACTTTCCTCAAGGAGTGTGAGCACATTAAGGTCGACGACTCGTACAGAGACACCACGCTCGACATGACCGTAACGGCGCCAAAGATCGCGTGTGAATGGGAGGTCCCGACTTGTAGTTCCAAGAACGGAGAACCGATCAGTCAATGTGGCAGCAAATGCGAAAGCGCTTTGAGCAGGGCCGACAACGGGGATTCCAACTACCTCTCGAGAGGCATACAGTGCTGGGTCAGCCATACAGTTAATGATCACCGCATCTGCTCCAGCTGCTTCCGCCTCCTGAACTCGGCGCACGATCCCTGGCCCCGCTTGCACAATGTCATAGTCGGATTCGATAGATGATGGCCCCTGATCAAGGGAACTAATGGAGACAGTGGTTCCCGGGGAAGCAATGCGGGTGAAGTAATCAAGGGATTGGGCAATGTCCTCCCCTTGTACAGGCAAGACCACATGAATGTTCATGCTTAACCTCTTCTCGGATCTAGCCAAGCTTGGAAAAGATCAACCGCGAGATTGACCAACACATACGTTGCGGCAACCAACAAGGTGGTCGCAACAATCACCGGGAAATCCAAATTCATAACCGCAGCCGCTGCATATGTTCCAACCCCAGGCCAAGAGAAAATCACTTCAACCAAGAAAGCACCCGTGATGAGGTAAGCGAATGAAAGTCCTAGAACAGTCACTGTTGGAAGAATCGCGTTACGTAACGCGAATCGAAAGAGGATCCTTCGTTCAGGAATTCCGAATGCTCGTGCTGCCAACACATGCCGTTCAGCGAGAGTTTCTCCCATGGCTGACCGAGTCATTCGAATCACCAAGCCAACTGGATAAGCTGCCAGAACTAGTGTTGGCAACACCATGTGGTAGGCGACATCCTGAAAAGCTGGCCAATTGCCAGTCACTGCGGTGTCAAAAAGAAAGAAGCCGGTAATGGAATGAACTGGGTGATACAACGCGATGGTGTCGCTTACCCTGCCGCTAAGTGGTAACCACCCCAATTGTTTAAAGAATAGGAGCTGCAGGAGCAGACCCAGCCAGTATGTAGGCATCGCAACCAACACAACGGACATGAATTTGGTGGAGAACCGATCGAAAAATGAATCCGGACGAGCTGCGCTCAGGACCCCTATGGGAATACCAATCAATACAGCAATGGCCATAGCCGCGAAAACCAATTCAAGTGTGGCTGGTAGAAAAACAGCCAAGTCTGAAATAATCGGACGCTTCGTGGCGAAGGAGACGCCTAGGTCTCCGTGCAAGAGCTGATTGAGGTAGCTGAAAAACTGAACGTAGAGAGGCTTATCAAGGCCTAGCCGAGTTCGAGCCAGCGCAATCTGTTCAACCGTGGCATGCGACCCCGCCCACCGTGCGGCTGGATCCGATGGCACTAATCGAGCGATCAAGAACGTAATCGTGACCGATCCGAGAAGTACCAGAACAGCTAGACCCAGCCGTCTTACGACATAACGGGACCGCGAACCAACTTTTGAAATCACCCGATGAAAGATTCTGCCACTCAACGCGTAACGTCATAAGCGAAGAGAACGTGTGGATATGCCGGGTTGTCTACGAAACCTTTGAGGCTCGATGAGACGACGTGGATGTTCTGTTCGTCCAAGACAAAGATCGCAGCTGCGTCATCGACAAGCATCTTGTCGGCTTCAACGAAATCCGCCATCGCCTTAGGACGATCGCTGGAGATCAAAGTATTTGCAGTATCGATCAGAGAGTCGTACTTCGAATTGTTGTAGTAACCAAGGTTGAAGTTCGGCGACTTCTCAGAGTGGAAGAGGTTGAACATGAAGTCATAAGGTGTTGCATAGGATGGCCACCAGTAGAACATGAACGCATCCTGCGCTTTGGTTGGATCACCCTTTGCGAGCGCCCATTGCGCCTCCCATGCCATCGCTTTGATATTGAGCGTGATTCCAAGCTTCGACAGTTCGGCCTTCCATAGTTCGGCACTTTGCTTTTCTAAAGTGTCACCGGTGCTGTATGTCAGATCCAGAGAGAAGCCACCTTTAGGGAATCCCGCCTGTGCGAGCAATGACTTCGCCTTTGCGAGGTCATAGGAATACTGAGGAACCTGGCTGATACCGCTACCGATCAAACTTGCCGGAACAATGCCTCGGGCCTGCGTTGCGTATCCCGCCATTGAGGTGCTGATAACCACCTGGTAAGGGAACGACATTGAAAGTGCTTGGCGCAAAACCTTGCTTTTCATAGGCAATTTGACGTTGTTTAGCAGGATTTCCATATTCTGGTACGAAGGATTGGCCACAATGCGAACTGAAGAATCGCTCTTCAGTGCCGGCAAATTCTCCGTCGGGATGGTGTACGTGTAATCCGCACCGCCTGATTGGATCAGTTGCTGACGCGCCGAAGCGTCTGCGGCGACCTTGAGGATCATGGTGTCGAACTGCCCAGCCTTCCAACCACGCCAGTAGTCCTTGAACCGCTTAAGAATGACTCGCTGATCCTTCTCGTATGTGTCGATCATGTATGGCCCTGATCCAGCATCGTGGCCGGCATTGAACCAAGCGTTATCTTTTCCGGTCGCGGCGGTCGGACTCATAATCCATGCGGCGTATCCAGAGGATGCGATCAGATCTAGCGGTGCTTGATATTTCAATGCGAACTGGACGGTGAGATCGTTTACCGCCGTAACGGACTTAACCGCATCCCATACGAAGGCGCCACCTTGTGCCAACTTCTTAGTGCGATCGATGGAAAATTTGACGGCCGCTGCATTTACTGGAGTTCCGTCATGGAATTTCACGCCTGAACGGAGCTTGAAAGTCCATGTGAGGCCGTCTGCACTCTGACTCCAGGAAGTTGCCAGCAGGGGCTGGACTGCAGGCGTGCTGCCTGGGACTCCATAACGCGTCAGCGTCTCATATACATTCGAGACAACCGCACTGTCGTTTGAGAATCCTGTACTCGGATCAAGATCAGGGAAGGTAGTCGGGTTGGCGTATGTCAAAACCTGTTGTGTCGCCGAGGTGGTGCTACTTCCCCCCGAGCATGCCGCAAGGGCCAGAGCTGAGGCCAATACAAGAACTCCCCAAACCGATTTCCGCCGAGTGACCATGATTCCTCCATCTATCCAGTTCCAGTGGGCGAAAGTGTGTACGTACAACTTTGGAATGTCAATGATTCTCCCTGTTAACTTTGTGTAACTTCTAAGCCGCCTCGCGTATTCGGCCAATTTGCCGGAGTCTCCACATGGATCTAAATCGCCCTTCAAATCTCCACCCAGTCTCCCTCCTCTAGAGGTGCAGGGACCCGCCTTGAAATCCTCGTACTTGGCACCATTTAAATGGGCAAATTGGCCGGACGGCCGTCCCAGACCAAACTTGACCTGGATCACCCAATTAATTATTTTTCTGTTACGCAGAACCGGCTGGCTTGCCATTGAGGAGATTTTCTGTAAAAAGTGCGATTTCGCTATTCAAGTTTCCATAGGCTCGCGGATGCGGAACCTCAACTTCGACACAATCCTTTATTGTTTCAAGCGTCTGGATGACTTCTTTTGAAGCATCTTTAATACCCCACAACTTGGCCTCTTCTACAATATCGACGACGGTGATTTGCGGATGAAGATATTTACCATTTACCGACAATGCCATCCTCTTATCGCCCACTGAATGATGAGTTAGAGGCACATTGTCGTAAGTGGGAGCGATTTTCGAGTCACCATCCGCGAAATGCAATATTGAAATATTTTTCGCATGGAGATCCACGTTTCCGATAGCGACAGCTAACGTATTGAGTTTGAGTAGACCGATCAATGACTCGCTATCGCCGTTGTTGGAGAAAATTTTTGCTACTCTCTTCAAACTTACTTTGCCGCCATTCTCTTGATACTTCTGGTTACCACTCGCACCCAAAGCTTGATTCATATCTTCTTGATAGATTCTTAGTGGGGGAACATCACGCGTTCGGTCATATCGCTCAACCACAAGCCCTAGAAGTCCTCCGAAGTCCTCGATGGTAGTGGAATAAGTAGTCAGCTGTAATGCGCGAGCGATTCTCGCGCCGTATTCTTCATCAAAAATAATTGTCGGGAGTTGAGACGATTCTGGTTTAATGATGTGCGTTGATGGATAACCATCATGCACTTGATGCCATCCGTTGTTGAGCTTTGCGAGAACAATTTTATCCTGCACGCCCGCCAAAGAGGTTTTCCCTGATATTGGATTATTTCCAAGTGGCCTTTTTTTAGTAGTGGTCAGCAAAGTATGGATCTGTCCAGTCGTCAATTCAGTGGCACGAGGAGTGCGTGGCTTGGATTTTGCACGACATTTAACGGAACAGACTCAGACAACACCGTACTTGCCAAGGCGAAGTTCTTAAACGCCGCCGCCTCTGTTACGAAATCGAATGATTGCCTCTCTTTTCTGACAAGCCGTCCGATCGGATATCCGTAAAGTTCAACTATGAGGTCGGCCATTTATCATTCTTCTTTTGTTCCAACTCTGCCTCTAGCTTTATGCCTGTAGCTCTCATTAACTTAAAGAGACGTTCAGTAAATATGGTGGGGATCCCGGCCTCCATCTGCCAAATATATTTTTGGCTTACTCCAAGTGTTTCCGCGAGGTCACGTTGGGTGAGTCCGCGTAGCAACCGCCCCTGTTGGAGCATCCGCCCCAAGGCTTCTGGGTTCTTTATCTCGGCTCGAAGTCCCATCCCTTGCAACGCCCCTATCTCGATTTTGACGTCACGGTATCTGACGTCAATTTTAACGTCAGGACGGGTTCATTCCTCGTTGCCCGCTCCAACTAGAGTGATTTTGGCTGATCGGCCTAAATCGCCCTTCTGATCTCCAACCAGTGTTCCCCGTTCACCGAGTCAAAGACCGCCCTAATCCTCTTCTCATTGCTCACACCACCTCGTAACCCGCTGCCAATTGTCACTGCCGCGCGAGGGAGTTCAAGACAGGAGGAAACCACCGCTAGGCATTCTTCGCCCTCGTCAAGGTAAAGGGTTATCTGGCACGTCCCGGTTTCGATGCCAACAAAAGCATCACACATAGCCTGATGAACTTCAGAGGAAACCGGGTCAGAATCAGCCAAAGCCTCAACCACCGCAACTGTCGGTGTCCAATTCTGCTTTGCGGCAACATTTACAAGGTCAAGGGCGAGTTGGGCAAAGCCCCCTGTCACGAATGGGTCTAATTGAATGCGAGCGCGCAGTCGCGCCTCTTCGATATGGGCATGCTTTTGCAATTCGCTGTCCACCAGGGCGCCGCTTGTAGCTGACTTAGCGAATCGATCCAGATAATCCATTGCAGAGAACCACTGTTCTGCACGGTCGGCGTCAATTTTTCTCTCAATGCGTCGGCGAGTGAGTTCGGCACTTCTTGCTTTACTGACTCGCAAACTTGTCCGCCAGCGGTTACTCTGCCGCCAGAGGGTGATGAGTACTAGAAAGAAGCCAAGCAAGCCGCTCGCCGGAGTCAAGAGCGCGCTTGAACAGGCACTTGGTAACACCAACCCCATCATGTACAAGGCGGCGATGGTTATCGCAACAAGAATCAATCTAAGCCTTCTTGGCACATAGAAAACGGCACCAATACTCGTGGTGCTACAAAGAAAATTAGCGGCCCAGCGAAGTTGACCGATATTTTGACAGGCATTTGGGTTATGCGAAATCAGCAACACCGTTAATAGCCCGGCCGAAAGACCTGTGACTATTAGCAGCCACGCGCCTTTTGCGCGAGGGTTTATAGAAGCTACCAATACGGAAACAACGTGTAGTACGAGTAGGCCAATCAGTACCGGTTTCGGGCTATAGGGTCCGACAAGCCACCAACTCAGACCTGCGACTGCAAGAGCAGGGGCAGCCAACAAAATCCTCCCCACAGAGTCAAACATTTCGAACAGTGAGTGTGGTGAAGTGTGGGAAATCGCAGGTTGGTCATCTTCTTCCAAAGGAATGGTTAATTCGATCTCCGTCCCAGCCCTCTCGCCAGTGGAAATATTCATTTTTGCACGACGGTCAGCGAGGATTTCAGGCAGTATCTGACCTAGGCCCAAACCCTTGCTCGACTTTTGCGAAAGCCCCACACCGTTGTCTTTCACTCTGATAATCAAATTCTTATCATTGGCCACCCAAGAAATATGCACCTTGGTTCCCCCGGAATGCCGTACAGCATTAAGGATGAGCTCTGCCATCGCATCGCGGACATCTCGTGCGACCTTCTGAGGCAGCAAAATATCCTCGCCTTTTTTGATTTCCACTGATGGATCACCAGCGGTGATAAATGGAACAACTGACTCGGTAATTGCCGACATTGAGGTCGGCGCGACAAGTCCCTGATAAAAACGGGCTTCGGATATTTCGCTTCTAAGACGATTTAATAGGGGCTCTTTCTCCGCTGTATTTTCCCGTACGAGTGTGGCCAAGGTATTTAGAACCGTTTCATGAAGTCGGCGACGCTGCGACGAGTGCTCTTCTGCAAGAGCCCGCGTAATTGCATCCCTTGCCTTGAGGGTCTCCATAGATTCAGCAATGCGATCTTCTTGGACGAATGTCTCCTCCAGCCCATTGAATGCAAATCCTACGAAAGATCCAAGTAGAAAAATCCAAAGAGGTGTCACCCAGCCGTTTAACCAATAAATACCCGAGGTGTACAAAGCATTCGACTGACTCACAATGACAAAATGTTCAATTAACGCAGAGATACCAATAAAGAGGAGCGAGACTGGCCATGCTGCGTATAGGGCCGCCAAGACAACGGTTGCCACTCCAGATAAATTAACTGCATACCAAATTTGCGCGTGCGAACCCGGTTCCAATGTCGGTACATACAAAATTGCCATGGCGAGAAGAATCGAAACAATATTGCCCTGTTTCCGAGGAACCACATACTCCAAGACGTACCAAAGAATTAGTGTCAGAAAGAGAAGATAAGGCAGTCCACTTTTTCCTACTGACCAGTTAATAACCGATAAAACCACCGAAGGCAACCAACACAGTGTGAAAGTCGCGCGCGCGAGGGCATGTTTGACCTGCTCCAATTGAGCTGCCCAGGTTGGCTTGATAACCCTGGGCGGATGGGCGAACTTAACGATATTCATTCCGAGAATATCCCGTGTGGCGTCATCATGGAGAGAGTTTAGGTTATGTACTTCATTGCTAGGCTAGGGCCACGAAAGGAGCGTCCGAGTGTCATTTGTCGTTCTAGAAGATCACCCGCTATTGCTGTCGGCATTAGTCGCCCAGATCCGTGGGTTGTATCCAGATGACCAAATTGCCTATGAAGGCAAGGACGTGATTGTGGCAGCCGAATTTTGCGATCCGGATACAGTTGCGATCGTTGATCTAGATTTAGGCGACAATCGCTCAGCCGCTGAAGTCGTTGCAATCATTGCTGCAAAAGGAGCACGAATCCTTGTTGTCTCTGCACTCGGACAAGCCGAGACTATTCAATCGGTGATGATTTCAGGGGCACATGGCTATATGTCAAAGCGGGCAAATAATGCTCAATTCAAAGAGGCAATTGACGCCGTAAAATTGGGCGAAGACTGGATGTCTCCTGAGGTCGCCGGCGCCATCGCCTCCATCAAGACTGGCCGTGTCAACCTCTCAAATCAAGAGCGCAAAGCCTTGGTCCTTTATGCATCCGGATTGAAACTTGAAACCGTGGCACGTCGCATGGGCCTTGCCCCCTCTACGGTAAAGGAATATCTAGACCGGGTCCGCGCCAAATACGATGCAACCGGCCTAGATGCACGAACCCGCATGGATCTTTACCACGCAGCACGAAGCGAAGGATTGCTCCCTTAACATCCGCTTCTAATTGAGTAATACGTAAATCGATCCACCGATACTGGCGTCAACCTTCTGTGATCCACTCGAGTTGCCTTTGACCGCCTTGGAATCAGTTGAGCCCGTAGTTGAAAGCGACGAGACAAGAACTAATCTCTGCCCCATCTGCACGTCGTTAACAAAGTCGAGAACTCTCCTGTAATCACCGGTAACAGTAATTTGCACAGGGATGATGACGAAATTGGCAGAGGTTATCTTTGGATTTGTCTGAGGTGAACTTGTCTTACTCGCCACTGCTCCAGGCGCTTGCGTAACGGGCGTATACGACTTGGCATCACTCACGGTGATCGACTTCAGCGTTACTGCACGAGTGGAAGCAAGAGTATTCAATTCCGTAACAAATGAGGAGATGTCGGCCTTTGGTGGAACGGCCTCCTTAAGCAGCGAAAGTTGATTTCTGAGCGCATCGATATTCTGATAATCCCTCTTTAACTTCGCCAACAGAATCTGATTTTGGGTGTTGGCCACCACTACGTTCGCACGATTGGTGTTGGCAGTAGCGGCAGCCGCCAATTGAGGCACTATCCCTATCAACCAACCGCCACCCACCAACACCACGATGGCAAGTACCATTCCCATGATCCAAAGCCTGTTTTTATTCATGGCTACTTCCCTGCCGTTGTAAAGCGATTTGTAAAGGCCGCTTGATTGATGTGCATGGTGATGTTCACCGAATAAGAACCAGTTGCAGTTCGAGTGACAGAGCCAGGATTGGCAT
>Ga0315268_10003602_pt1 | contig 17041 bp, 11 predicted proteins | sample C1_top_MG_FD_204535 | JGI IMG/M metagenome (GOLD analysis project Ga0315268, IMG submission 204535) | Sediment microbial communities from Yellowstone Lake, YNP, Wyoming, USA - C1_top | ecosystem: Environmental > Aquatic > Freshwater > Lake > Sediment | place: USA: Wyoming | collected 2017-08-01
GGTGATCCGTTCGCTGTACGTGCCAGCCTTGACGATTACCTTCTCGCCAGCAACCATCGTATTCGCCGCTTTTTGGATCGTCTTCCAGGGCAGGGCTTGCGTGCCTGGATTACTATCATTGCCGCTAATCCCGTCGACATAATAAGTAATTCCAGCCTCAATATTTAAAACTCTTTGAATGGTCTGCCCATTTTGAACTTGTATCCCCAGATTCAAATCGTCGCTCATAATGGGCGTCGCGAGGAAGGCAGTCAAATATATAGCCATTATTATACTTCGGCTGATCATTAATTTAATTTTCATGGTTCTCTTCCATCTTGTGTGGGTTAATCAAAGCATAACCTGCCGGCGACGAGATAAACGATGGTCCGGAGATATTGGACGTGTTTAAACCCATAGGCCCTTTTCATCGCCGTCTTGATCTTCGAGTTCAGGCCTTCGGCCACGCCGTTTGTGATCCTCGCTCTTGTAAAACTCACGACACCGCGCCAATACCGCTTTATCGCTTTGGCCGCTTCAATAATCGGTCTCAACCGGCTGTGAGTCGCCCAATAATACCAGCGTTTCAGGTATCTAACGGCCCTGGGGGGATCCTTGAACTCCCAGAACCGAGCCAAGGCCAGCTTGATGTGGTAGGCCCGAGCCGTCTTCAGGTCCAAGGACTTCAACTTGGTCAGGCTTTCCTCTTGTTGAGGATTCAAGTTCTCCGGGTTCTTCAGCCAAAGGAATCGGGTCTTCTTCAGCGCTTTGTTCTCCTTCTGCTCCGCCCAACGGACTTTTTCGATCGCCTTATTCATCTGACTCATGATGTGATAACGATCAAAAACGACCCGGGCCTGGGGGATATGGTTTCCCAGCCCATTCAGGTAAGGATCCCACATATCGCAGCAGACCAGATCGATTCGGCCGGGATCGAAATCCCTGGATCGCAGGTCCTCGACAAACGCTCGGACGACGCCCTTCTTTCGGCTCTCCCCGAGATAGAGCACTCGCGAAGCCTCCAGGTCGCTGAACGATGTCATATACTTGTGCCCTTTGCGAACCGAGAACTCATCAATGCCCAGAACATGAAAACCCGAAAGATCTACCCTCCGCCGCGCTTCTTCCACGTAATGCGCCAGAATCCGCCAGATCCGGTTGGCGGATTCCGCCGTGACGTCCGCCACCCCGGCCACCGACATCTCCCGGCTCAGCTGCAGCACCAGCATCTCAAACAACAGGGTAAATCCGCTTCCCGGCCGGGCCCAGGGAACCTCCACCTGCTTGATCCCGCAGCGGTCGCAGCCAACGCGGGGGACTCTCGCGTGAAGATAGGTCTCGTACTGAAAGAAGTTCAGGTGACGCCACGTTCGGTCCTTCGTGTCGTGAACCTCGCATTCCTGTCCCTCGCACGTCGGGCAAGGAAACTTCGCCCCCCTAGGAAAATCGATCCTCAGATCCAGGCGGCCTTCCTCCTTAGAAAATCGAATATCGACGACCTGCCAGGGCTTGGAAAGCCCCAGCGCCAAAGTAAACAACGACAGTTCATCCATCAAGACGATTCCTTTCCGTTTAGACTTCATCTGGAATCTTAACACGCCTCGATGGTATGATTAAACATGCTCTACCCACACAAGATGGAAGAGAACCAATTTCTTTAAGAGTGAATAATCTGCGGTTGAACTGAAGCACGTCCGAACAGGAAAGGCGGGAGCACGGGTATTCTTGACGGATGATCTCGCATGAACACCTTCATCCATGAAATATGGGCCCGACGAAAAATTGTCATTATTTTTCTCTTGGGCATCCTTGTCCCTTCGATATTCGTTGGATTTTTAAGCTGGAACGCATTTTCCAAGAGACGAGAAGCTTTCCGGAAGATTCTTGAATCCCAACTCTGGATGTCAGGAGAAACGGCCATCAAATCTATTGAAGGCGCGCTTCAGGAATATGAGGACAGCATCCTAAGCCCTGGAAATTTTGCTCCGTTATCCACTCCCAGGGGGAGCCGTCAAGAATTCAAACCGTCACCTTTGTTGTCTGGAGCGAAAATCTTTGTCCTCGACTCCGATTTTCGTGTTGTCTATCCGCAGGCCGAAAACAATGATTCTCCTTTCGTTCGATGGGAGCAGAGCCTGGCCGGCTCTCCGATCGCCTTTCTCTTTCAAAAGGCCGAGGATTTGGAGTTCGCTCAAAAGAAATATGCAGAGGCGGCTGAGCTTTATCACCAATGCCGTCACGCCACCCCCCTCGAGCAGTGGCAGGCCGTCGCTTTGGAGCGCTATGGAAGTTGTCTCGCCTCGGCCAAAAGGTACGGCGAAGCTTCTTCTGTCTATCGGGAATTGCTAGACAAGTTTGGGGCGTTCAAGAATAGATTGGGCCATCCCTACGGTTTGCTGGCTGCCCTTCAATTGTACGACCTGGCTCGACTTCAGAATAAAGAAAGGGACCTCCTGAAAACTCTCATCGACACCCTCGATAAGCTCCGAAACGGCGCCTGGCTTCTGAAGACTTCGACCTATGATTTTTTCGCGGCAGAAATCGAAACCATTTTGGACCGCGAACTCTCTTCAGAAAAGTATCCTGAATTTCAAAAATCCTATCGGGCCGTTCGGGACAAACCGTCCCCCTATCTCCAAGAACTGGAGTTTAAAAAAATATTGGCCGAGAACGTGGCCCCCATCATCAAGGAGAGGATGGCATTCTCCCAATATTCAAACGAACCCCGGAAGGGACGTTTTCCTGTCGTTTCCGGCGAATCCAGCTATCTTTTTTCCTACTCCCTTTTGGGCGATGCTCAAGCGGATCAATCTTTTTATGCTGGTTTCTGCTGGGATCTCGATTATTTAAAAAACAAAAAGTGGCCCGAGATAGCCAACGCCATTGCCCAGGTTTCCGGGATTCAGGTTCGCCTGGTTGACGAACGGGGTCAAGACGACGTCTCGGATCAGGAACGCGTGATCCCAGAAAATGCCCTAAGCCTCCGTCTTCGCCAATTCCCTTTCCCCTGGAGTTTTATCGTTGTCCAAACCGCGCTTGCAGATTTGAAGAGCGGAGCGCTGAAAGAAAATATCTTTTATGGAATTCTTGCCGTCGCCGTGATCGGTTTGATGTGCTTGGGATCCTTCTTGATCGCCCGCGACATTTCCCGTGAATCAGAGACGATCCGACATAAATCGGAATTTGTTCATAATATCTCCCACGAAATCAGGACTCCCTTGACGCTCATCAGGCTTTATGGAGAGACACTTAAAGACAAGAAAAATCTCCCCGAGGATATCAAGCAAGAGGCCTATGAGATCATCACGGGAGAAAGCGAACGTCTGTCCCATCTCATCACGAATGTCCTTGATTTTTCCCGGATCGAAAGGGGAAAAAAGGAATTCAATTTCCAGACGGGCAATCTCGCCGGCACTGTCAAGGAAATCTTAGAATCTTACCGCTATCAATTCAAGAAAGAAGGCTTTATGATCCATGAAGAGCTTGATCCTGATCTGCCGGCCATGGATTTTGACAGAGAAGCTGTGGCCAGCTTGTTGATCAATCTCTTAAGCAACGCCATGAAGTTTTCCCCGGGAAAAAATGATGTCTCCGTCAGGTTGTTCCAAAAAGAAGGCTATGCCGTTCTCCAGGTGGCAGATCAAGGCATCGGGATATCCGGGAGAGACCTGGGCAAAATCTTTCAACGCTTTTATCGCTCTCCTCATAAGGTCGTCTCTGAATCTCCGGGAAGCGGCCTGGGATTGACGATCGTCAAACATGTCGCCGAAGCCCATGGGGGGAAGGTCGAGGTGGAGAGCGAGCCAGGAAAAGGAAGCGTCTTTTCGGTCTTCCTTCCCATTTCAACAACCAAAGAAGACAGGTCATGAAAGAGAAGATTTTAATCATCGAAGATGAGGAAGAGCTGGTCAAGGGCTTGAAATTGAACCTCGCTTTCGAGGGTTTTGAAGTCATCTGGGCACTGGATGGAGAGGACGGTTTGAACAAAGCCCTGAAGGAAGCCCCAGGCCTCATTCTTCTTGATATCATGCTCCCTAAAAAAGACGGGCTGGAGGTCTGCCGGGAATTGCGCCAGCGGAACGTGACGATTCCGATCATCATGCTGACGGCCAAAGGCGGAGAGGTCGATAAAGTCGTCGGGCTGGAAATCGGCGCCGATGATTACATCACGAAACCCTTCAGCGTCAGGGAACTCATCGCCCGGGTCAAGGCGCATCTCAGACGGGGGAATAAGGAAGAGAAAAGCGTGCCTTCCATCTATCGCTTCGATGACATCGAAATCGATTTTATCCATTTCAAGGTCCGGCGGAGCGGGAAAGAGTTCGACCTGACGTCCCTGGAGGTCGAAATATTGAAATACTTTGTGGCCCATCGAGGAGAAGTCATCACCAGGGAGACCCTTCTGGATAAGATTTGGGGATATGAAACCTATCCTTCCACCCGGACGATCGATAACCATATCCTAAAATTGAGAAAGAAGCTCGAGGAGGACCCGGCTCGGGCGAAGTATATTTTTTCTGTCTATGGTGAAGGGTATCGATTTATGGGCGGACTGTAGGTTTTGGGATGACGCAATGAGGAGACGACAAATCCTAATCTTATTGACGGGGGCGGCTGTCTTAGCCCTCGTCTCCGCCGGCTATGCGGACTTGTATTACAGAATGCTTCTTGAGAGGGCCGTGTTCCTGATGGAGACCAGAATCAGACCGGAAGATGCGATTACGATTTTTCGTGAAATCGTGAAGAGACACCCGAATGACAGGTACTATGCAGCCAGGGCTCAGTTGTATATGGGACTCTGTTATCAAAGGCTGAGATCAGATCAAGCGCTCCAGTCCTTCCAGGACGTTATCATGAATTATCCCGATCAAAAGGACGTCGTCCAAATCGCCCAGGCCGAACTCGCCTCCTTGTCGAAACTTAAAATGACGACGCCGCCGCCCCGCGAGCTCGGAGAAATCTCTCCGCGCCGAATTTGGCGGGGAAAGAGTGTTTATGGAACCGCCTCGGTTTCCCAGGATGGCCGCTATCTCTCCTTCGTTGACCGGGACACCGGCGACCTGACGCTCTGTGATCTGGCGGCAGGGAAGACCCGATACCTTGCCCGAAAGGAACTGAATGGGACGTTCAGCGAATATGCGCAAAAGCCGCTGATTTCGCCTGACGCCAAGCAGATTGCCTATGGATGGCAAAATAAGAAGGGAGGAAGCGAGCTGCGGATCGTCGGAATCGATGGATCAGGGTATCGCGTTCTTTTGAGCGACGAAAAGATCGTCAACATCCGTCCTGCGGCCTGGACAGCCGACGCCAGCCAGATCCTCGCCTGCCTGGTGAGAGCCGATCTCACGACTCAGATTGTCTTCGTATCCGTTTCCGACGGATCGATCCGTCCGATCAAGGAACTGGGCTCCCAGTGGCCAGATCCGATTAAGCTTTCCCCGGACGGCCGGTATGCGATCTATTGTCTTCTTCAGGATACGCATCAACCTGAGCGCGATATTTTTCTTTACAGCCTCGAAAAGAAAACAGTGACTCCTCTTGTTGTCCAGCCCGGTGATGATCTGCTGCTGGATTGGACCCCGGATGGCAAAAGCATTCTCTACGCGAGTCATCAGGCAGGAACCACGGATGCCTGGATTCTTGCCGTGCAGCAAGGAAAGATTTATTCGCCAGCCAGGCCCCTAAGATCGAATATCGGCCAAATCTACCCCATGGGTTTTACGCGGAATGGCGCGTTCTATTTCGAGGAAAATATCGGGAAAATGATAGATGCAAGCGCAGACCGCAATTCATCGGGAATATGGGTCATGGAGAACTTACTGTCCGAGGAATCAAGGACCCTGACGGTTCCCGATGATTACCCCACCATCCAGGCCGGCATTTTGGCCGCTCATCCAGGGGATACTGTCTTTGTTCGAAAAGGCGCATATCCAGAAAATGTCAGCATCGGAAAATCCTTGACCCTGCAGGGGGAGGATCGAAAAAACACGATCATTGATGGAGGGGGAAGCGGAAGCGTCGTCCATATCACGGCCAACAATGTCGTGGTCCGCGGCTTGACTGTCAGAAATGGCGAAGTGGGCCTTGATCTTTGGTCCGATCTGCCCATCCACGACATCACCTTGAAGGATCTCATTGTGACCTCGAATGCCGTCACCGGGATTAGATCTCTAAAAACCGGTGGCTTTCACGTGATTGAAGACTGCGTCATATCGCATAATCGCATGTATGGCATGAACATCCATCAGTTCTCGAGGAGCCTCATTCGAAATTGCGAAGTCTTCGGCAACAATACGGGTTTGCGTCCCGCCTGGAGCTGGTACATCCGCCTCGAGGGAAACAAAATTTACCATAATCACGGGGGTGGAATTTACCTCGATTCTTGCTACTATGCCACGATCGAGAGGAATCTGGTCTATGACAATGAAGGGTCAGGGATCAGTGTCACTTATATCTCCAGCCGCAACATGATCAAAGAGAATGTCTTGTTCCGGAATAAGCAGGGAATAGGTTTCGGCCTCGCTTGGGGCGGCTTTGGCGAAAATCGGATTTATCATAATGATCTGTTCAATAATCAAAGCCAGGTCGCTGCCTCTAGAGATTCCATCAATTTCCAATATTGGGACAATGGTCCTCTCTTGGGAGGAAATTATTGGTCTGGCTACAAAGGACAAGACGCCAACCACGATGGAATCGGAGACACGCCCTATCCGATGATCAAAGGGGCTCAAGATCGCTACCCTTTAGTGAAGCCTTGGAACAGAGTCCAGGCAGCCCTGGGCTTGGATCCTGGAGGACTGAGGCTCGAAAACGGAAAAGGCAGGATCACTGTCCATATTGAGTTGCCGGCCGGTTTACCGGCAGAGGATATTGATACATCCTCGTTGTTGCTGAATCATGCTGTTTCGCCCGAGAGAGCCCAATTCTCGATGGGCGATTACGACGACAATGGAGTAACAGACCTGACGGCGAAGTTCAGCCTCATCGAAGCATCCCGGATTCTGCGGCCGGGTGAGAATGTCGAGTTGATTATCTCCGGACGGCTCAAGGGCGGTTTTCCCTTCGAAGGCCGTCGATCCCTGAAAGTAACCGACAGATAATCTGATCAAAGGACATTTTTTTACATTCTTTGACATTTCCTTGACACGAACCAGGCTGCATTTCCTTATATTGATCATGGAAATGGAATCGGCCGCATGAAATTCGTCCTCATATTTGCCTTCATCCTCATTCCAACCGTCCAGGGTGATTCTTGGACTCCCGACCTGTCCTGCCCAATGGCAACGAAAAACGCATCGGTTTCGATGGGCGCTTCAGGTTCAATTGACACTCATGACCATCAAAGGGATAGACAAACTCAGGCCGCCATCCCAGCTTCCAATGCCGCTCTGACCATCGGTGATTTTAGATTTCGTATCGTCGGCGTTGTTTTTGAGAAAACAGCCTTGGGCCTGGTTCCCATGGACATCGCCGCGAGCGACCGGGTGATGCTTATTGAGTTTGAGTTATTGTCGGGCAATAGAGAAGCTTTTCGAAATCTTCAAATCTCGCTTGTCGGCCCCTCTGGCCGGAAAACAAATGCCATCATCATGGCCTCGAATGGCATGATTAAAGCGCTAGCCGCAGTGACGATAAAAGGAGATTCGTCAAGCTATCAGCCGGGGAAAAACAACATTGCCTGGGCTTATGTGGTTCCCAAAGGCACGAATGAGCTCTTCTTGAATTTCCCCGCCGGGGAGATCGTTGATCTCAGCCCGCTCATAGAACGATTCAACTGAGAAGGAAAGAGTCTGGCCCATAGCGCCCCGAGGCGTAGTCCGGCGAAAATAATTGGAAGAAATTTTCAGGAAGACCCGTCTAAAAAACAGTGATGTATTTTTATGCATGAAAGGAGACGCATGAGAAAAAACATCCTCATCCCGCTTTTTGTCTTCGTCTTGATCTTCAGCCTGCAAGCGCAAATGCCACCCCAGCAGCAGATGAAGCTCGAGGACGTCCAAAAAGCCCTGAGCTTGGTCGACAAGCCCCAGCCCGCGCCCGACAAGTATAAGGCCGGCCTGGACGCCATCACGGCCAAGGACTCAATCGCTATGTTGACTTTCGTGGCCTCCGACTGGCTGGAAGGCCGAGAAACAGGAACCCGGGGTTACTCCATCGCCGCCGAATATGCGGCGTCGCTCTTTAAACTCTGGGGGATCAAACCAGCGGGCGATCTGCCTAGCTTCGGTGGAGGCCGGGGAGGCGCTCGACGCGGAGGCCAGACCGGGGCTGCGACGACCCCCGCCGAAAGGACTTATTTTCAAGAATTCGGCCTGAAATCGACCACCGACGTTCAGAGCTCGATGATGCTTGAAGTCAACAAGAACGGCGCGTTAAAGACTCGTACCTTCCAGGCCGGAGTCGACTACCAGGCCATGGGCCGTGGCGGGAACGCCGAGACTCTTACGGCACCGGTGGTTTTTATCGGCTATGGCCTCCAGGAGCCTTCGATCAAGTTCGACGAACTCCAGGGCCTCAACCTCAAGGGCAAGATCGTCCTGATCCTCAGCGAAGCCCCGGGCCGGGATAATCCCCAGTCGCCCTTCCAGACAAAAAAAGAGCTGAAGGAGAAATATTTCCCTGCTGCGCCGGCCGGAGGACCAGAGATGATGTTTATGGGTCCTCGCGGAGGCGGTCAGCCTGGAAGATTCAATAAGCTCACGGAAATCCAGAAGCTCGGGCCTGCGGCCATCTTCCAGGTCCAGAACGTCGGCCGGGATAGCGATGTCTTCCGGAACCTGTCAGCCGTCCGGCGGCCGAACGACGAACGTCCGATCGTGAACAAGCCGCGCCAGAGCCTGTCCATTCCGGGCGTCGCCGGCGGCGGACCGATGGGAGGAGGCGCAACAACTTTGACGATCACGAGGGAAATAGCGAACGCCATCCTCGAAGCGACGGGCCAGACGATTGACGACCTGAAGAAAAAAATCGAGACCTCGAACAAGCCGTCATCGATGGACCTTTCCGGCGTGAAAGTCACGATCGCCACAACTGCCAAAACGGCCCTTATCCGGGGCATCAATGTTCTCGGGATGATCGAGGGCTCCGACCCGAAGCTCAAGGATGAATATTTCGTTGTCGGCGCTCACTATGACCACCTTGGCGCATGGCAGGATTATGTCTACAACGGCGCCGATGACAACGGCTCAGGCTCCGTCGGTGTCCTGAACATCGCCAAAGCCATGGCGGCCAGCCCTGTTAAACCGAAGCGGTCGATCATCTTCGCGCTCTGGACGGGAGAAGAAGAAGGATTGCTCGGCAGCCGCTATTACACCTTGAACCCGATCTTCCCGCTCGAAAAGACCGTCGGCTATCTCAACTACGACATGATCAGCCGGCCCTATGACGATACAACCCTGGCCCGCGCAGCCCGGATGTACGGCGTCCCCGGCGCCGAAGAATTGGTAAAGAAGATCCGCGCTCCCTGGTTTGTCACGGTCAACCTTACGGAGGGCACACCCTTCGCCGACATCGCCCGCGAGATGAACAAATACGTCGGCCTCGACCTGGCGCTGCGTCCGTATGCGCTGGGCGCCGGCAGTGGCGGCTCGGACCATTCCTCGTTCGCCCAGGTCAAAAAGCCGTTTATCTATTATATGGCGGCCTCAACGACAGATTACCACCAGACAAGCGACAGCGTGGAAAAGGTCAGCGGCGAGTTGATCGCGAAGATCAGCCAGCACGGCTTCTTAACGGTTTTCGCCTTTACTGACAAATAAGAATTTGTTGGCAAAAAAACCCCCTTCTCTCGAGAAGGGAGAAGGGGGTTTTTTATTCGTTCTCTCTGCCGGCCCGAGTGATTTTGGCCCAGGTGTCCCGCAAGCTGACCGTGCGATTAAAAACGAGCTTTTCCGCGGCTGAGTCTTTCGGATCAACGAAAAAATAGCCAAGCCGCTCGAATTGATAGCGGCTTCCAGGAGACGCAGTGGCCAAGCTCGGCTCGAGCCGACACTCGGTCAGAGTTTCGAGGGATCTGGGATTGAGATTGGATTTCCAATCGGCGTCTTCCATTTCTTCATCGACCTCGCCGGCATCCCTCTTGGAAAATAGCGTATCGTAGAGCCTCACTTCGGCCGGGACGGCATGGGCGGCGGAAACCCAGTGCAGGGTGCCCTTGGGGCTCCTGCCATCGGGAGAATCTCCTCCGCGCGTGGCCGGATCATAGGTGCAATGAAGCTCGATCACCCTGCCGGTGGATGGATCCTTCACGACATTGCGGCAGGTTATGAAATAGGCGTAGCGCAGCCGCACTTCACGTCCCAGCGCCAGCCGGAAGAATTTCTTGGGCGGATCCTCCATAAAATCGTCCTGCTCGATCCAGAGGACCTTCGAGAAAGGGACCTTCCGGGTCCCCATGCCCGAGTCCTCGGGATTGTTGATGCAATCGAATTCCTCCGTCTGCCCTTCTGGATAATTGATGAGGACGACGCGCAGCGGCCGGAGCACGGCCATGACCCTCCGGGCCGTCCGGTTGAGCTCTTCACGAAGGCTGTTTTCAAGCACGGCCACGTCGACGATGCTATTCAACTTAGCCACACCGATCTCGTCGCAAAAACGGCGGATCGACTCCGGCGTGTAGCCTCGCCGTCTAAGCCCTGAGATCGTCGGCATCCGTGGATCGTCCCAACCGTCGACGTGCCCTTCCTTGACCAGCTGGAGAAGCTTGCGTTTGCTCAGAACCGTATGACTGAGGTTGAGCCGGGCGAACTCGATTTGCTGCGGATGATGGACGCCCAACTGGTCGAGGAACCAGTCATAGAGCGGCCGGTGAACCTCGAACTCGAGCGTACAGATTGAATGGGTGATGCCTTCGATAGAATCCGACTGGCCGTGGGCCCAGTCGTACGTAGGATAGATACACCAGGCATCGCCCCTCCGGTAGTGATGGGCGCGCCGGATTCGATAAAGGACAGGATCCCGCATCAGGAGGTTCGGATGGGACATATCGATTTTAGCCCGGAGAGTCCTCGAACCGTCGGGAAATTCTCCGGCCCGCATCCGGCGGAACAACTCCAGATTTTCCTCGACCGGGCGGTTCCGGAAGGGGCTGTCTTGCCCCGGCTTCGTCAGGGTGCCGCGGGTTTCGCTGACCCGGTCTGCGTTCAACTCGCAGACAAACGCTTTCCCCTTTTTAATGAGGACTCCTGCGAACTCATAAAGTTTTTCGAAGTAATCCGAAGCGTAGAATTCCCGGCCGTCCCAATCGAAACCCAGCCAGGCGACATCCTCCTTGATAGACCGGACGTAATCGGGTTCCTCAGTCTCTGGGTTCGTGTCGTCAAAACGGAGGTTGCACAGTCCGCGATAATCCTCGGCTAGCCCAAAGTTGAGGCAGATGGATTTGGCATGGCCGATGTGCAGGTAGCCGTTCGGCTCAGGAGGAAAACGGGTCCTAACCTTCCCCCCGTTTTTTCCATTCCGGATGTCGGCATCTATGATATCCCGGATGAAATTGTCTTTGGATCTCGGCTTGTTCATCGCTCGGCCACCTTTAAACGGCGGATCGATTTTTCCTTGCCCAGAAGCTCCATCAGCTCGAAGAGACCGGCGCCGCGTGTTTTCCCCGTGACGGCCAGGCGGGCCGGATGAATCACGTCCGCGGCTTTTAATCCCTTTTCCTGGGCTAGGCCGCGGCAGACAGATTCGATCCGATCTTGACGAAAATCGTCGAGGGACTCGAGGCGAGACGCGAAATCCTGGAGGAGGTTTCGGCTTCCCGGCCTGTCCAAGTATTTCTTCTTTCCGTCCGCGTCAATAGAAAAATCGTCCCTGAAAAAACTTTCGGTGAGCTCTCCAAATTCATGAAACGTCTTGATCCGGATTTTATACAGGTCAATCAGCCTGGAGAGATATTCATCAGGAATCCCGGCCAGGCTCCATCCTTCCCTCAGCACCTGGCTTTTGATAAGAGGGAGAAGCTCGGAGGTGGGTTTTTTCATGATATATTCGCCGTTGATCCACTGGAGCTTCTGGATATCGAACTTGGCTTGGACATCGTTCATGGCGGATATCTCAAAAAGCTTGGCCGCCTCGGCCAGAGGATGGATCTCTGTCTCCGTAGGCGGCGTCCAGCCCAAAAGAAAAAGATAGTTAGCCAGAGCTTCAGGCAAAAACCCCTCTTGTTTGTACTCTTGGACAGACACCCCTCCGTGTCGCTTGGAAAGCTTCGCCCCGTCGGCTCCCATAATCAAGGGCATATGCCCGAAGCGGGGCGCGTTGAGGCCGAGCGCCTCATAGAAGAGAATCTGCTTAGGCGTGTTGGAGATATGATCATCGCCCCGCAAAATATGGGTGATTCCCAGCCAAGCGTCGTCCACAACGCAAGAAAAATTATAAGCGGGAGAGCCATCGGATTTGATCAGAACTTGGTCCTTGATAGTGTCGGTTTGAAACGTAATCCGGCCGTGGATCATGTCCTCCACATCGATGGCCCGGCCGGCAGGCATTCTGAAAATGATGGCCTCCCCTTCCCGATAAGCTTTTCCCTGGCTCAGGAGCTCTTCGGCCTTTTGTTTGTAGAGGCCGAACCGCTCGCTCTGGAAGATCGGCGGAGCATCCCAGTTCATGCCGAGCCATGCCAGATCCTCCAGGATCTCATCCAGGTATCTTGCTTCAGAACGAGCCTTGTCCGTATCCTCAATCCTGAGCAGGAAACGGCCATTGGCATGGCGCGCATAAAGCCAGTTGAAAAGAGCGGTCCTGGCGCTGCCGAGGTGAAGGTATCCCGTCGGGCTCGGGGCAAATCGCACGGTCACCATTTTTCTTTGATCCGAAGATGCCTTGGGGGATCAATTCTTTTCCCGGCATCGGATGACTTTCTAGATATAGCACAGCCTCGAAGCATGGTCAATTCTCCGCAGCAGCATCCTTTCGGCTATGGTATAATCGATGGCCATGACTATTCGGAAAGCGACTTCGGACGACCAGCCGCAAATCGATACCCTAGCCCGCAAGCTCGGCCTGGACTACGAGGGCATGGACGAGGATGCATTTTGGCTGGCCGAGGCAGAGGGCCGGATCGTTGGGATCGTAGGGCTTAAAAAACACGCCGACTGCCACGAGTTGTGCGCTCTCGGGGTGGACCCAAGTTTCAGGAACAAAGGCCTCGGTCGGGATCTGGTCCAAGCTCTCCTCCGCAGTGCCGACCGTGACATCTATCTAGCGACCATCATCCCCAGCTTCTTCAAAGCCTGCGGTTTTGAAAAGGCCTCGCCGGTTCCTCAATCTATGAACAAAGGGCCTGAGTGGTGCGAAGGCTGCAACCGCGAACTCTGCACGATCATGATCCGGAAAATCCAATGAACCTGCCGCGCTTCCCGGAGTTCAAAATGGTCGGTCTCGAAGACCAGACGGCCATTCTCTCCCGGATGCGGCGCTATCCGGCCGAGGTCTGCGAGGTCAACTTCGGCAACATCTTCATTTGGAGAAAATACGATCATCCCAAACTGACCGTCATCCATGACAATCTCTGTTTCCTGTTTGAGCCTCCCGAGGAGCCGGCTTATTTTCTGCAGCCGATCGGGGAGAACGACATTCCCGATACGATCCGCACCTGTCTTTCCTGCGCCCCCCGCCTGTCCCGCGTCCCCGCCTCCTTCGCCTCGCGCTGGTGTTCCAGTTTTCACTGCGCACCCGACCGCGATGATTTTGATTACGTTTACCGGAGCCAGGATCTCATCGAACTCAAGGGCAAGAAGTACGACGGCAAGCGCAACCGGATCAGAAAATTCGAACGGGAACATGGCTACCGTTATATCACGCTCAGTCCCGATCACCTCGCCGAGTGCCGGCGCCTCTTCCAAGATTGGCTGGGTGATAAATTGCTCACCAACTCGATGATTAGCGCTCAAAACGAAGCCATCCAGGAAGGCCTGCTCCACTTCAAAGCGCTCGGCCTGTCGGGAGGAGCCATCGAGGTTGACAGAAAAATCGAAGCGTTTTCTATCGGGGAACCATTGAATGCGGACACGGCCGTCATCCACATCGAGATCGTCAATCCCAAATACGATGGGCTGTCCCAGCTTATGAATCGCGAATTTGTGAAAAACGAATGGGCGGCCTTCGCTTTCGTCAATCGCGAACAGGATATGGGCATCCCCGGGCTACGCCGGGCGAAACAGTCCTACCATCCCCACCATATGGTCGAAAAGTTCCACATCTGGAAATAAAAGGCTCCGCCGCTAAGGCCGGCCGGACAGGACAAGGTCGGCGGCCAGGTCTGCGGTTCGCACGGCCGTCGGAACGCCGCCGAGAAAAAGCTCCGCGGCGGCAAACATTCCCGCCATTAGCAGGTTCTGGACAGGGGTTTCGATCAAGAGTTTGCCGGGAAAAATCGAGGCCGGTGCCGCCGACCAGCTCCAGCCCGCGATCGAACCAAAAGTCCTCTGCCCCCAGTCCTGATAGGTCAGGGGCGTAGCGATCTCCATGATCTCGATCGAACGCGAGAGACCGGGCAGAACGGACTCGACCGCCGCAACGAGTCGTTTAGCTAGATCCATTTTATAATCCTTGTAACCCGCCCGTCTTTTCTTCTCTCCGGTCCGCCAAGAAGCAAAATGCTCGTAGGGAAAACCCACGCGAAGAATCAAGGACACTCGGCCGGCGGGCGCGGAATCCGGGGCGTTGTCAGACCACCGGCAGATTTCGATTTCCCGATTATCAAAATCCTCCAAATTCGCATCCGCTCCGTCGCGAATGTCCCTTCGGAAAAACAAATGCGTCGCTTTCATCCGGCTGAGGTCCAGGGTTGCAGACCGGAGGCCGAGATAAACACACAGCTCCGAGCTCGTGTAAGGGACTTTTCGGACTGTCTCCAAAAAAGCCGGGGCTACGGCCGATGGGTCCATCAGCTCCAAAAAAGTTTTTTTGTAGTCTGCATTGGAAACCACCCAGCCTGCCTGATAAGTATCGCCAGTGGCGCACCGCACTCCTTCGACCCTCCGGCCGCGGACGAGAATTTCCTTGACGGATACAGAGGTCTCGATCTCTCCTCCCCGCGAAAGGATGACCCCCTGGAAAAGATGACAGAACCCGTGAATGCCGCAGGAGGGAAACCAGATGCCCACTTCGGACATGATGTTCCACATGAATGCCAGGTTGAGAAGAGACATTTCGGGCGGATCGGTGCCCTGGGAGCCGATCAGGTTTTTCAAAGCGGCACTCGCGGCGTAGCGGTCCAGGACCTGCCGCGAAGGCAGACGCGACGCCGCCCGGATCGCCTCGATCTTTTTCCCCTCGGAAGGGCCTAGATTCGAGAGGGCTTTTTCTTTTCTAGGTCCCGCCAGGTAGGCTGGATGCCATCGATCCAGATCATGGATAAGGCCGATGGTGCTCTCAAGCTCGGCCATCATCGACGCAACGGCTTCAGCATCGCCTGGAAAAATGGCTTTGAGGTCCGCTTTAAGGATGGAGAGCGGCCGCGAATAAACAATGTCCAAATCGGGCGTTAGTAACTGAAAATGGTTTCTCTGAAACTCGACCCCCGACGGAACCCCGAGTTCTTCTAAAAAAAATTTGATGCGGCCGGGATACCCGATGGACAGAGGGCCCATGGGGAAGGAGTAGCCGTTCCGCTTAAAGAGATAGCTTGTTCCTCCGACATGCGGGTTTTTCTCCAAAACCAGGACTTTAAGCCCGTTCCGGGCAAGCTTGGCCGCACAGGCCAAACCTCCGATCCCCGCACCAATGACGATGACATCATAAGCCATTGTTTCCCTGCAGCGGCAGGCCTCCAGCATGATAAGAAGAATCCTTAAGAAATTACCATGCTTTTAAATGATTAGCAACGCCGCGCTTGGGATATCGGGGATGTGTTATTCGGGCTTTCTCGGGTCTTCGAGTTCGGCGATCATCCTTGCATACCGGTCGGCGTCGAATTTTCTCAGCAACCCCCTGTCATTCATGTAGCGGACATTGCCGAAAATTTTTCTTCCTTGCCACGGCCGATCATGCTTGCCAAAGCACCAGGCTACTCCCGCGAAACCATTAGGGTCCCGGCCGTCAAGTTCGTAGGCGTTGTTCAAATGCAAGGCTGTGGCAAAGGCTTCCTCCGGAGAGGGGCTCCATTCGATAATTTTCTTTCCCCAGTACATTCGCATATAGCCGTGCATTTTTCCCGTGACGGCCATTTCCTTCTGGGCGGCATTCCAATAAGGATCATGGGTCTCGGCCGCCGCGAGTTTATCCTGCGTATAGACGGCGGGGCGCAAGTCGGACTCATGCTGCCTCAGCGTTTTCTGCGCCCAGACCGGAAGCCCCTCAAAGGAATCGTATCTCTCATTATAGCGGACAAAATTTAGACTCAACTCGCGGCGAATGATCAACTCCTCCAAAAAAGCGGCTTGACCCGGGCTCCCCGACTCCATGACGTTCAGGGCTATGGCAAGAGGCGAGATCTGGCCGAAATGCAGGTAAGGACTCAAATGGGAGATGTAATCCGCTGTCGGGTTATTCCTGAGTTCAGGGAAATGGTCGAGCTTGTTTTTTGTAAAAGCTTGGAGCCTCTTTCGGGCCTGATCCGGGCCTCCTTTAAAGTAGGCCGTCCGCTTAATGAGCCGGGGGATGTCGAGTCGGTTCAGGACACTGTCGAGATCGCTCACATCGAGCGTTTCGAAGTCCAGGCCCAGCGAATCTTTGAGGGGCTTTCTCTCCTTTAATGGGACTAAATAGTTTTTTAGCTTAGATTGAATCTTTTTCCGGATCGTCGCCGCAGAATATTCTTCCTTCGCAGACGCTTCTTCGACGGGAACGACGGCGTCGGTCTCCACCTGAATCAATGGACATTCCATCTCGCCAGCCGCCTTTATCCTCCAGGCTTTCTGGATCCGCAAGTATCCGCGGTCGACCACGGCCAACGAAGCCCGTCTTGACATCTCCACTGCGCCCAACTCCGGAGAGACTTTCTTTATAACGAGCCGGATCCCTCTCTTCAAGAGTCGCTGTTCAACTTCGGCGAGGCCTTCGAGCAAAAAAGCATAATGACGCTCGTCGGCGTCAGGGAATCGATCGGTAAGGCCAAAAAACA